>Ga0070733_10000082_pt1 | contig 87693 bp, 64 predicted proteins | sample Coa_R1_9_FD_66450 | JGI IMG/M metagenome (GOLD analysis project Ga0070733, IMG submission 66450) | Surface soil microbial communities from Centralia Pennsylvania, which are recovering from an underground coalmine fire - Coalmine... | ecosystem: Environmental > Terrestrial > Soil > Unclassified ...
TGGAACAAATCAGCGAGCGGCCCGGCGAAGGGCTCCACGGAGTTGTTGGCAAGCACGAGATTTGGATGACCAGCCGCAAAAACGCGGAACAACGCGGCGCGGCGTTGCCTCCCAATGCCGCAGGCCTGGAGTGCACGGCCTTTGTGGATGGCGTTTACGCGGGCATCTTCCGTTTCGCGGACGCTCCGCGCAAGGAAAGTCTTCCGTTCGTAAAACATCTCCGGCCGCACCACGACATTGCGCGCGTCCTGATTGTGTCCGGCGATCGCGACCAGGAGGTCCGTGAATTGGCGAAGAAAGTTGGCATTCAGGATGTTCAATCCGCAAGGAGCCCGGAAGAGAAAGTCGAAATTGTCCGTGAGGAGAGCAGCCGGGCGCCGACCCTTTTTCTTGGAGACGGCATTAACGACGCGCCTGCCATGCAAGCGGCCACAGTTGGCGTTGCATTCGGAGCAAAAAATGACATCACTTCGGAGGCCGCCGATGCCGTCGTGCTGGAAACTTCGCTCAGCCAGGTGGATGTGTTGATGCACATCGGCCGCCGGATGCGAACCATCGCCTTGCAAAGCGCGGTTGGCGGCATGGCACTGAGCATGGTGGGAATGATCGCGGCCGCGTTCGGGCATCTGCCTCCCATCGCCGGAGCCATCGCGCAGGAGTTGATCGATCTTGTTGTGGTATTGAATGCTGTGCGGGCGGCGCTGCCGGGAAAGCAGCTCACTGATTTCTAAATTTCATTTCAATCGGAGCTTAAAAAGCATTCCCCGCGATATACTCCGCGCCACGGGAGGGCACTATGCCGCGATGGTCACGCCGTAAATTCCTGAAGACTAGTTTGGCAGCATCAGCTGGGGCCGTGGCAGCGAAAGCTGCCTTGCCTTTGCCTTTTGACGCGGATGCCGCCCCGACTTCATCTCCGGTTGGTTCAGCCATCGTCCAAGCTGAGGCCGCAGCAACTTCTGCTCCCCGCGAGAAGCTGCTTTTGGATTTCGGGTGGAAATTCACCCTCGGCCACGCAGATGACCCCGCGAAGGATTTTGGATATGGCTCAACCCGGCGCGAAGCCACGTTTGCAAAATCCGGCTCGTTCCCTTCTGTGACGCGCGCGAGTTTTGACGACAGCGCATGGCGCAGCGTTGACCTTCCTCACGATTGGGCCGTAGAGCTTCCCTTCGAGAAGGGCAATGCGACACTGGATCGCAATGGGAAGCCGACGGGCAGCTACGACCTGCCGGATCACGGCGCAAAGGCGCTCGGGCGCGAGTACCCGGAGACCAGCATTGGTTGGTATCGCCGCGTGTTCGATATTCCTGCGTCCGATGCGGGCAGGCGCATTGCGGTGATTTTCGACGGGGTTTTCCGCCACGCCATGGTGATGTTCAACGGGCATTACATCGGCGAGGAATTCAGCGGCTACGCGCCATTTCGTTTCGATCTGACCGACTTCGTGAATTTCGGCGACAAAAATGTTTTGACCGTCCGCGTGGATGCAACGCTCGGCGAGGGATGGTTCTACGAAGGCGCGGGAATTTACAGGCACGTGTGGCTGATGAAGACGGATCCCGTGAATGTCACGCCGTCTGGAACATATGTGAGATCCGAAGTGAAGGGCGATTCAGCCACATTGTTCTTCAAGACCGAAGTACAGAACGAAAGCGACAAAGACAGGACGTGCCGCGTGATCTCGCGCGCGGTGGACGCTGACGGAAGAGTGGTTGCCGTTGGCCAATCGAAATCCGTGACCATCGAAGCCGGAGGCATTCTTGAATTCGAGTCACAGTCAACCGTCAGCAATCCGCGATTGTGGTCTATCGAGGAACCAAACCTATATCGCTGGGTCACCATCGTCGAAGCCGATGGCGTGATTGTAGACCGCCAGCAAGCAACACTGGGCATTCGCAGTCTGCACTTCGATGCCGACAAGGGATTTTTCTTGAATGACAGGCCGGTGAAAATTAAAGGCACCTGCAATCACCAGGACCACGCCGGCGTGGGCGCCGCGCTCCCCGACCGCCTGCAGAGTTATCGCCTGGAGCGTCTGAAGGAAATGGGCGTGAACGGCTGCCGTACTTCGCATAATCCGCCAACCCCGGAATTTCTGGATGCCTGCGACCGCCTGGGAATGCTGGTGATGTGCGAGACGCGGATGATGTCGTCAAACCCGGTGGGACTGCAGCAAGTCGAGCGCATGATCAAGCGCTTCCGGAATCATCCCAGCATCATTATCTGGTCGCTGGGAAATGAAGAGCGGGAGCAATCCACGCCGCGCGGCGCAAAGATTGTGACCACCATGAAAAAGTTGGCGAAGAAACTGGATCCCAGCCGGCCGGTGACCATGGCCATGAATGGCGGCTGGGGCAAGGGAGTTTCCGACGTGGTAGACGTGCAGGGATGCAACTACTACGAGGGGCAGATTGACGACTTCCACGCGAAATTTCCCAAGCACCCAATGATCGGAACGGAGACAGCGAGCCACTACATGACACGCGGGATTTATGAGACCGACAAAGTGAAAGGGTACGTCAGCGCCTACGACGTGAATGCGCCAAGCTACGCAAAAACCGCGGAAAAATGGTGGAAGTTTTATGCCGAGCGGCCATTCCTGGCCGGCGGATTCCTGTGGACGGGTTTCGATTATCGCGGCGAACCCAGTCCTTATAACTGGCCTTGCATCAGCTCGCACTTCGGCGCAATGGACACTTGCGGCTTCCCCAAGGACACCTTTTTTTATTATCAGGCCTGGTGGGGATCGAAGCCAGTGCTGCATCTGTTTCCGCACTGGAATTGGAGCGGGAAAGAGGGTCAGGAAATTGATGTTTGGTGCCACAGCAATCTGGATAGCGTGGAGCTTTTCTTGAATGGAACGAGCCTGGGCTCGAAAAAAGTCGAGCGCAACTCCCACGTGGAATGGAAAGTCAAATATGCGCCGGGAACAATTGAGGCGCGCGGCAGCAAAGACGGAAAGATCGTGCTCACTGATAAGCGCGAGACAACCGGCGCACCGGCCGCAATTGCGCTTCGCCCCGACCGTGTGAAAATCTCCGCCGACGGCGAAGATGTTTCCGTGGTCGTCGTGGAAGTGCAGGACGCGCAAGGGCGCATCGTCCCAACCGCCTCAAATGAGATTAGTTTTGCGGTCGCGGGTGGCGGCCGAATCATAGGCGTTGGAAACGGAGACCCGAGTTGCCACGAATCAGACCAGGGCATGAAGCGCAGCGCGTTCAACGGGCTGTGCATGGCGATTGTGCAAGCGCCCAAGCAGTCCAGCGAAATCACAGTTTCGGCCAATGGCGACGGACTGAAGAGCGCTTCCGTGGTGATTCGAGCGGAATCGGCGGAATTGCGGCCGGCAGTTCCGTGAATTAGAGGCGCGATATCTTTCGGCGGGGTAAACTCTACCGGCAACACGTGGGAGCGGAAGTGTGTCTGAACCAAATGCCGAATACGCGCAGCGGCTTGAAGCCCGCCTGAAAACCATCGCCGGCAAAGAGCGTGTTCATCTTCAACTTGGCTACTGGAAATTGGCCACGATTGCTGCGGGGCTGGTGCTGGCGTGGCTTTCCCTCGCCAGGAATTTATTTTCGCCTTATTGGCTGATTGCGGTAGTTGTCCTCTATGTGATTCTCGCCGTCTGGCATGACCGCGTGATCCGCGCGCGAACCCATGCCGAGACGGCGACGGCGTTTTATCGCCGCGGAATTGCGCGCATTGAAGATCGCTGGCCCGGCACGGGCGAACCCGGCGAAAGATTCCGCGACTCAAAACACATTTATGCCGAGGATCTTGATCTTTTCGGGCGTGGCGGACTTTTTGAGCTGCTCTCCACAGCGCGTTTGCCCATGGGTGAAAATCGGCTGGCCAATTGGCTGTGCGTGCCTTCGCCGAAAGAATCAATCCAGGAGCGCCAGAGCCTGCTTCGATCGCTGCGCGACAATCTGGATTTGCGCGAGGATTTGGCCGTCGTGGGCGAAGACCTGCGCGTGAAGCTCAATCCGGAAACCCTCGAGGGTTGGTCCGAAAGCGCTCGTATTCTACCCGCCGGCCCGATGCGCGCGGTGGCGGCGCTGCTTGCTGTTTGCTTCCTCACGGCTTTGATTGTTGACTTCGCGGCGCACACCCACATTCCGGTGCTTTTGGTTCTGGCGATTGAGGCGGTCTTCTTGCGATGGCTGAGGCCGCGCGCACAAACCGTAATCGGCGGGCTGGCCACCAATGAGGAAGGGCTGCTCCTGTTCGCGGAAATCCTGAAGCGCATCGAACGGGAACAATTCACTTCGCCGCGGCTGCAAAGCTTCTCCGCTGAATTGAAGCACGGCGCTGAGCCGGCTTCCCGCGCGCTTCGCAAACTTGCGCTGATCGTCTCTTATATTGACGGCCGCGAAAGTCCTCTTGCCTTGCTGGCAGAGTTGCCATTGCTCTATTCCGTACAGGTGGCGCTGGCTGCGGAGGCTTGGCGCGCGCGCTGGGGCCAGCGCATGCGCGGCTGGATTGAAATTGTCGCCGAAATGGAAGCGTTGCTCTCTCTCGCGGCATATTCCTACGAGCATCCCGCCGATCCATTCCCTGAAATTGTGGATCCCGAGAATTCGCACGCGTTCTTCGATGGCCTGGAGCTGGGACATCCATTGATTCCTTCGGCCCGCTGCGTGCGAAATTCGGCGCGGCTGGACGCTCAGTTGCGCGTGATGTTGGTAAGCGGATCGAACATGTCGGGCAAGAGCACGTTTTTGCGAACGGCCGGAATCAACACCGTTCTGGCGATGGCCGGAGCGCCCATCCGGGGGAAATCGCTTCGATTGACGCCGCTGTCCATTGGTTCGCGGATTCGCAGCACCGATTCACTGCAGGAAAATCGCTCCAGTTTTTATACCGAGATCCTGCAAATTCGTCAGGTCTTCGAGCTGATGAAACAAGGCGCGCCGTTGTTATTCCTGTTTGACGAACTGCTCGAAGGCACCAATTCCAACGACCGCCGCGCGGGCGCCGAAGGTTTAATCCGCACGCTGCTGAATCATGGCGCCATCGGTGTGGTGACCACGCACGATCTGGCGCTGACCGATTTGCCCCACGTGCTCGGCGAGCAGGTGCGCAACAAACATTTCCAGGACTACGTCGAGAACGGCAAGATGCGCTTCGACTACAAGCTGCGCGATGGAGTGGTGGCCAAGAGCAATGCCATTGAATTAATGCGGCTGATCGGCCTGGACCTGTAAGTATTCCACCTGTGCTGGGGATGTGTGGATCCTCTCGAAGTGAAAACCCGAGGTTGTTGGAAGACAATGGAGCTGACGTGGCCGGCGGCAGGATAGTAGTGCGTTAGTCCAGAAACAATAGGCCAGAAACAAAGAGTCGCCGTTGACAGGCACATCTGCGACGGTAGCCGCGAGAGACCTCAGGTCTTCAACCCGACCTGAGCTGCACGAATCAGTATCAACGCCGCAGACTGGATGAGGGGGCTTGCGCACGTGGACGCATTGTGCCATGCTCCCATAAATGATTTATGGGTAACGCACAGGACAAACAAGGCGATCTGGTGCAGGGCACGCTGGACATGCTGGTGCTGAAATCGCTGGCGCACGGCGCGAGGCACGGCTACGCCGTGGCGGAATGGATCGCGGAAACATCCTCGGAAGTTTTGAAAGTGGAGGAAGGTGCGCTCTACCCGGCGCTGCACCGTCTGGAGCTGCGCGGGCTGCTCGCATCCGAATGGGGTGCCTCCGAAAATAATCGGCGCGCCAAGTATTATTCCCTCACCACCCGGGGGCGCAAAGCACTGGCCGCGGAATCGGAACACTGGCGGAAGATGACTTCCGCCATCGCGCGCGTGATGCAGACGACTTAGGAGGCGGCGTGTTACGGGAAGGGCTCACGCGGACCTGGCTGCGGTTGAAAGCGCTCGCGAAGCGCAAGCGACTCGACCGCGACCTCCAGGACGAGCTGCAATTCCATCTCGCCAAGCGCGAGGAGAAATTCGCCGCTAGCGGCTCCGACGCGCGAGAAGCACAGTCCGCCGCGCGGCGGAGTTTCGGTAACGCAAATTCCGTGCGCGAGGTCACCCGCGAAATGTGGACCTTCAACTGGCTGGAAGATTTTTGGCAAGACCTGCGCTACGGCGCGCGAATGCTGCGCAAGAATCCCGGATTCACAGCCACCGCGATACTTACGCTCGCGCTGGGAATTGGCGCGAACACCGCGATTTTCAGCGTGGTGAACGCCGTGCTGCTTCGGCCTCTGCCCTACAGGGATTCCGGAAGGTTGTACTGGATCGCTGATTTTGTGCCTCAGTTTAACGGGACCCTGGTCAGCAGTTCCGATTTTCTTGCCTGGCGGGAACAGAACACAGTGTTCAAGGAGATGGCCGCGTATAACGACTCCGCAAATAATTTGACCGGCGACGGCGATCCGGAAAGAGCAGTCGTGTCGGGGATTACGGCGAATTTTTTCCCACTCCTTGGAATCACCCCGGCAATCGGCCGCAACTTCGTGGATGAAGAAGATCGCGCGGGGGGCCCGCCCGTCGCCATTCTGGGGTACCACCTTTGGGAATTGCGCTACGGCGGAGATCCCAGAATACTGGATCGGTCCGTTCAAGTGGACAACCACGCTTACCGGATTGTAGGAGTAATGTCTCCTGATTTCCGCTTCCCCGACAATGATGTGAGCCCCGACCTCTTTGTGCCGCTAAAGCTGCCCGCCAAACCGGATTGGAGCCCTCAAACTCCTCAGCAGATTGTAAGTGTCCTGGGGCGAGTGAAACCGGGGATCAAACCGGGCCGAGTGCTTGCCGAGTTGAAGATTATGAACCGGCAGATCGCGAAGCAATATCCCGTGGAGATTGCCGGCATCGCGAGCAGCGTGGAAGTGCGTCTGGTGAATCTGCATGACAAGCTTGCGGGCGATACCCGCGCAGACCTCCTGATTCTGCTGGGAGCTGTTTCCCTGTTGCTTCTCATCAGTTGTGCAAACGTGGCGAATTTGCAACTGGCACGGTCTTCCGTGCGGCAACGGGAATTTTCCGTGCGCATGGCTATGGGCGCGGGACAATTCCGACTGGTGCGCCAATTGATCACGGAAAATGTGTTGCTGGCGGTGATTTCCGCGGGCTTCGGATTATTCGTCGCGCGCGAAGGGATTCAATTGTTCCGCGCGATTGCGCCTCCTGGAATTCCCCATCCCGAGATGGTGGTGATGGATAGCCGGGTTCTTGGCTTCACGGTGTTGGTTGCAGTGTTCACTGGAATCCTTTTCGGTTTGGCCCCGGTGTTCGCGACATTCCATACCGACTTGAATCAAACTCTAAAGGAAGGCAAGGGAAGTTCGGGCACCACCCCGGCCCGGGTCCGGTTGCGGGGAGTCCTGATGATATGCGAGCTGGCCATGGCATTGATTGTGATGGCGAGCGCGGGTTTGCTCATCAGCAGCTTCGTGAGGCTGATGAACGTTTCGCCCGGGTTCGATGCGCGGAATCTCCTGGTCGCCCAGATCAAGCTGTCGTCTATCAATTATGGAAAGCGGGAGCAACAAATCGCATTTGTCGCCCGGTTGGTGAATGCGGCAAAAGACTTGCCGGGCGTCAAATTGGCGGCCGTGGGCAACAGCATGCCGATGATGGTGTACGACACCAAATCCGTCATACGTATAATGGGTCAAGCGCAAGCGCCCTCCAGAGTGCTGCCCATGTTCCCCGTTATTGCCGCAAGTGCGGATTACTTTCGTACGCTCGGCATTCCACAATTGGAGGGACGCTCGTTTGATGCACGTGACGGGGCCGATGCGCCGGGCGTTGTGATCATCAACCGCGTGTTTGCAACGCAATACGTGGGAAATGCGAATCCGCTGGGGCAATCCATCCGCATGGGCGGTGGGCCCGACCCACCCTGGATGCAAATCGTGGGAGTCGTGGGCGACGAGAGGCACGAGGGCCTGGAAGTGGATGCGCCCCCACAGGTGTACGTCCCTGTGGACCAGAGCCGATTGCAGTACATCCAGGTAGCGCTCCGCACCGAATCCAATCCGGCGGGAGTAGCCTCTGAATTGAAACACGCGGTGGCGCAACTGGATCCTAATCTCCCGGTGTACGACGTGAGCACGATGGAGCAGCGTCTCTCCAATTCGATGAGTGCGCGAAGATTTGACATGCTGATGCTGGGAATCTTCGCCGCTGTTGCGCTGATCGTGGCGGGAATTGGAGTTTATGGTGTGGTGTCCTACGCAACATCTCAAAGGGTGCACGAGTTTGGCATTCGCGTGGCGCTTGGCGCGGGCCCGGCGGATTTGGTGCGGCTGGTCCTGAAACACGGGATGCGGCTGGCCTCGATCGGCGTCGTGGTTGGGATCGTTGGCGCGTTGGGTGTCACACGATTGTTGAAGAGCCTGCTGTTTGAGATCAAACCGACGGATCCGCTCACGCTTGTAATTGTAGCCGCGTTGCTTTCGGCCGTCGCGCTGCTGGCTTGCTACGTTCCCGCGCGGCGCGCCATGCGCGTGGACCCCATGGTTGCGCTGCGCCACGAATGAAGATACTTTCTTCGCATTCGGTGGCGCACGTTCATCGAATGGGGCGGTCGCGACAGGATGACTTTCACTTCGCTCGAAACGTGTTGGCAAGACGTTCGGTTTGGCGTCCGGACACTGCGCAAGAACGCCGGCTTCTCTGTGGTTGCCATCCTGACGCTGGCACTGGGAATCGGCGCAAACACAGCGCTGTTTTCCGTAGTGAACGGCGTCCTGTTAAACCCTTTGCCTTACCCGCAGGCTGGTGAACTTGTTTCGATCAATGGAAAAACTCCGGGGGCGAATTCCGGCCCGATTACCTACCTGAATTTTCTTGATTGGCAACGCGAGTCCAAAACGTTTTCATCCATGGCCATGTACCGGAACCAGGATTTCAATTTCACCGGCGCTGATGTGTCCGAACGTGTGAGCGGCTACATGATTTCCGCGGACTTTTTTTCCACGCTTCGAGTGAATCCCATTCTCGGCAGGACTTTTCGGTCCGAAGAAGATCAAGTGGGCGTGGGGCCGGTGGTGATTCTCAGCGAGGGGTTTTGGAAACGCAAATTCGGTTCTTCGCCCGAGATTTTGGGGAAACCGGTCCTCCTGAATGGCACGCCGTACACGATTGTCGGCGTGATTCCCGCAAGCTTCAGTTTCTATGGCCACGATCGGGATGTGTATACGCCCATCGGGCAGTGGAGCGATCCTTCCTTTCGCGACCGTAGAATTGATATGAGCGCACACGCGATCGGGCGGCTCAAGCCCGGCGTGCCGCTCTCGCAAGCGAAAGCGGACATGGACGGCGTGGCACAAAATCTTGCGCTGGCATTTCCGGAGGCCGATAAAGGCATTGGCATCACGCTGGCTTCCATGAAGGACGATATGGTTGGTAATGTTCGGCCATTTCTGCTGGTGCTCCTGGGCGCGGTCGGATTTGTGCTGTTGATTGCGTGCGTAAATGTGGCGAATCTTTTATTGGCCCGGTCGGCGGGGAGGTCGCGCGAGTTTGCAATTCGCGCGGCCATGGGCGCAAGCCAGGGTCGCGTGATTCGCCAGCTTCTCACCGAAAGCATTCTGCTCGCCGGCCTGGGCGGGGCGCTGGGCCTTTTGATGGCGACTTGGGCAACGCGGGCGCTGATTCAGACTCTGCCCGCGGCGTTGCCGCGTTCCAACGAGATCTCCCTGGATGCGCGCGTATTAATTTTCACAATGGCCTTGTCGCTGTTTGCCGGAATCATTTTTGGCCTCGCTCCGGCGCTGAAAACTTCGCGCGCGGACTTGCAAGAAATATTGAAAGAGAGCGGCCGCGGGGGCAGCGGCGCCCGCCATCGCCTGCAAGGGATATTCGTGGCCGGCGAAGTAGCCATGGCCCTGGTTTTACTTGTTGGCGCCGGACTGATGATTCGCAGCCTGGCGGCGCTTTGGAGAGTTAATCCCGGCTTTAATCCCAGCCACGCCATCACCTTCAGTTTGTCGCTGCCGGCCAACTCTTCGACCAGCGCGGCCGAAACGCGCGCCCGATTGCGCGAATTTGATAGGAAGGTCGCATCCATCCCGGGAGTTGAGGCGGTCACGATTACTCTTGGCTCGCGACCGATGAAACATGATTCCACGTTACCGTTCTGGAGGGAGGGCCAGCCCAAACCTGCGAATATAAACGACATGAATCAGGCCATGTTTTACCTGGTTGAATCCGGCTATCAGCAGGCCATGGGAATCACGCTCCAGCGCGGGCGATGGATCAGGGATGAGGATAATGAAAACTCTCCCGTGGTTATCGTGATTGACGATGTTTTCGCGCGAACCTACTTCCCTAACGAAGATCCTCTTGGCAAGCGCGTTAATCTGGCGCTCTTCGGCGTGCCGGTGGAAATTGTTGGTGTCGTAGGCCACGTGAAACAGTGGGGACTCGACGCAGACGCGAAATCAGCAATCGAGGCGCAATTCTTCTATCCGTTCATGCAGCTTCCTTCCAACATGACGCCGCTGGTTGCCGCAAATGTTGCTGTGGTTTTGCGAACCACAGGCGATCCAACCGCTACCGTGGAACCGGTCCGCCGGACGGTTCATCAACTCGATCCCAGGGAAGTGATCTACAGCGTGGAAACGTTGGATGAAATCGTGTCCAATTCGTTCGCGGCCCGCAGGCTCTCCATGATCCTCCTGGGAATTTTTTCCGCGCTGGCGCTTTTGCTTTCCTGCCTGGGAATTTACGGCGTGGTTTCTTACGCCGTTACGCAGCAGACGCGCGAGATCGGAGTCCGCCTGGCGCTGGGCGCCCAGCAACGCGACGTTATGCGCCTGATCCTGGGGCAGGGGGCGAAACTTTCGCTGATTGGCGTGGGCCTGGGCGTTGCCGCGGCGCTGGTGCTGACGCGACTGATGGCCGCCTTGCTCTTCGGCGTCAGTGGAACTGATCCGCTTACTTTCAGCGCCGTGGCGTTTATCTTGTTTAGCGTGGCGCTGCTGGCTTGCTATATACCGGCTCGGCGCGCGATGCGCGTGGATCCGATGGTGGCACTGCGCCACGAATGATTTCCTGATGAATTCGCCCGTCGCGACCCAAGTCGTCGGGGCGCTTAAATCGCGCCACCCCCCCTTCTACTTTTTGGATCAGTCTCATTCGGTGGGAGTTACGGAGGCGGTCGTCGTAAGAGTGGCAAATGCTGGACTTAAAAGCGTTTGCTTTCATATTGGTTCCCGCCTCATCGTAAGTGTCGCCTTTGGAGGGATTTAGGTGTTACTCAAATGGTTACTACAGCTATTGATTCCGCGGGACTTACGCGAGAGCTTGTAAGTGCGCATTCTGCTGGAGTTAAACTCCTTTCTTTTGAGATTCATAACAAATTGCGCAATTTCTGGACAGAATTACCAATTCCGGACATCATGAAGTCACATAGGTCTGATGTGGCGGAAATCGTTTCCGACCGTCTACGTATTCTATTACTACAAAGTTATCCACCTTGTCAAGGTGAATTTAATAGAGATTGAAAATAAATTCTACGAGAGAAAATTCCGCCGTGTGTTTTTGTTCGAATGCCTCTGAGGTTTTTTGCGGTTTGACTAACCGGCGGAAAATCCAGGTTTGCGGGTAGAGAAACTCAACCCTGGCGCAGGACGTCGGCAGGGTTGGAACGAGCGGCGGCGCGCGCGGGGGCGTAGCAGCCCGCAGCGGCAGCGAGCGCGAGCAGCACGATGGCTACGGCGATGGGCTCCGTCTGCCAAACGGCCACCGGGCCCAGCCAGTGCTCCATCAGGGGATGCATGGCGCGGGAAGCCGCCGCGCCAAACAGCGCGCCCACCAAAACCGCGAGGACCAGCGCACGCGTCACATTCCAAGCCAGCCGGCCCGGAGGCGCGCCGAGTGCTGCACGGACCGCAAGCTCATGCCCGCGCGCTGCAACTATGCCTGCAGCAACCGCGTACACACCCTGAATGCTCAGTCCCAGGCCGAGCAACCCCAGCAGAAGCATGCCTGCCATGCGGGCCAGCGGACGGGTCAATGTGGCCTGCCAGCGCGCCTGCATAGTCGTAACGTCCGAAATATCCAGAGGGTTCGCCATTCCGTCCAACAACTGTGGCGCGAGAATGGTGACCGCAGCCGTCGAGGAATCCGTTCGCAAAATAACACTGCTGCAACAGTCGTCATACTGCGTGTCGGGCACATAGACCATCGGAACCGGATCCTGAGACCAGAAGCCAGTAAAATTGGCGGCCACGCCGACGATCTTGTAATGGAGCTGCAGTTTTGACCCGGCAGCGATCTGCGAACCCACGGCCTGCGCGGGCGAGTCCCAGTTCCGCTGGGCCATATCCAAACTAATGATTGACACCGGCTCGCCGCCGCGGTGGTCAGTGTTGTCAAAGTTGCGGCCGAACAGGATCGGAATCCCGAGAGTGCGGAAATAGCTGGGCGTAACAGAAAAGGGCTGGATGGTATCGCGCAAAGTTCCGGTCGCATCGCTCTGCTTATCAAAAGACATGGGACGGTCGTCCGGTGGAAAATGGCTCACCAGTGCGATCGCCCGTGTGCCCGGCAGGCGCTCCAGCCGCGATTGAACTTGCCGATTGAGTTCATCTCCCTGGGCGTCGGAAAGCTGGACCCAGTTTCGCATTCCAACCGACATAGTCACCGTGCGGCTCGGCTCTGGCCCGAGATTGGCGGCCGAGAGAGTAGCGTAAGTCTTGGCCGTCAGCGCTGCTGCCGCCAGCAGGCAAATTCCTATCCCTGCCTGTGCTGCCAACAGAACGAAACGCCAGCGGCCAGCCCCGGGACCGTTGTCACTAAGGCCAGTGTAGCCCGTTGCGCCGCCCGCTGAAGCAAGCGCACGCGAAGCTCCCTGTCCATTCGCTGCGGCCACCACCAGCGCCGACCAAATCAACGAAGCGGCCAGGGCGAAAGTCGCAAAGGCGAGCAGAACGGAGAGATTCAAAGGCGGCGGAACCTGCAAGGCCTGGCCAAGTCCGGCTGCCGGTACCAACCATGCCAGCACTCGCAGCAACGCAGAGGCAAACCACACGCCCAGTCCCAGCGATAGAAGTGTGAGTAAGCATTTTTCGGCCGCCACATCGCTCCACAGGCGCCAGCGGCTTGCGCCCAGTACAGCACGAATGGCTATCTCGCGGCGCCGTCTCCTGCCTTCCGCTCCCATGAGGACAGCGAGATTAACGCAGGCCACCAGGAACACCAACCCCACACCTGATACGAGCAGTCCCATGGTCTGACGCGCGGGGCCGTGTGCTATCGCGTCCAGGCCCTGCACCACGGGGCGATTCTGCCGCTTGAAATTATAGATCTGCCCAATGCGTTTCGTTACCACGGTTAATGCGGCCTCGGCCTGCTCCGCGCTGACTCCGGGGCGGAGCCGTCCCACCCCGAAGAACAACATGCCCTGCCGGGAAAGGTTCGCAATGTTCGGCGGAATCAGAATCCACAGGTCAGGCTCCCTGATAAGGAATGGAAGCGGGATGCCCACGCCCGCGGGAAGGACGCCGACAATTTGTAGTGGCGACTTATAGCTCCCCGACGCGTCCGAGGCTTTCCAAACAGTCTCGCCAATCACCGATGGACTGCCACCGTACCGGGTTTGCCAAAGGTGTTCGCCGATCCAAACGGGATTGGTCGTCTTGTCGCCGTAAGTTTTATCGTCAAGCCGAACAGCGCGCCCCAAAACGGGGCGTATTCCCAGATCGTTGAACACGCTCGCCTGGATGAAGCCTACGTTAATTTCTGTCGCGCCTCCGCCGTCAATCAACCAAGATGGCGAGGCGGGAGTAAAGGCACCAAGTGAGGAGAAAATGGTGTGGGTTGAATCGGAAAAATCCGCCACATCAGGGCCGGCTAACGCCATCACCGCCGCACCGGGCTCGGTATGCTCCCAAACTGCAACGAGCTGCCCGGGATCACGATATGGCAGGGGCTGATAACCCAACGCCAGCATCAAGCTGACCAGCGCCGCTGTCGCGCCCATGCCAACAGCGATGGTGAGGGAGAATTGCGCGGTCATGAGCGAGCTTCGGCGCCAGGTTCGCAGCCAGACGCTTATCATGATGCCCAGTCTAACTCCAATTGTGGCCCGGGCGACGCATTATTGGATTGGGAATCCGCAGTCGTATCCATTTGAAGCCGCTGGCGGAAAATCGATTTTCATCGATCTGGCCCTTCGAATTAGCCGCGAGACCTGCGGGCGCTGCTATTCCACCGTCGTCAGTGCGTATCCGCCCGCGATGAGCCTGTTTCGACTGAACCCCCATCCACTTGACCCTTGGGTGCACAATAATAGCCGCTCCTGGACGGAACTATATAGTCGTCCCCCTTCGAGCCAAACGATGGGGCCAAGCTCACATCAAGTTTGTGTTCCTTGTCGTCCGCGCAGATACCTGACCTGTAATATCCCACCGTGTAGCGCGTCCTGACGCGCTGAATCAGCTCCTCAAACGTGGAGGCCAGCGAGTCCCTTGCCTTCACCTCAACCACTTCGCCGCCAGCTCGCTTGACCACTTCGCCAACGTCGAGATCGGAATAGACGCCCTCTGGATTGTTTCCGGGAATCTTAAGGTTGTACAAGGAAGCATCTGCTTCCAGGATTTCGCCCACGATTTCGCCTATTTCATGGTTGCTGTGTACAGTGCTGACATCATCGCTGATTAGAATGATCACCCGACGGCTCTTCCGCTCAGCAGTCATCAGGTACTTCGCAGCCTCAAACAAGCCGTCTCTGATATCGGTGCCTTCGCCAGCTTTTAAGGAAGCAATCTCTCTTGCGATCTTGGTTTTGTCCTTGGTGAGCGGCACGCGGAAATCCACATCAAAGGCAAAGGGAGAGAGCGCCACTTCGTCCTCCGGCTTGAATGTGGAAAGCGTGGTGGCCGCGGCATAATTGAGAATTTCAAGGAAGGGTTCGATGGAGACGCTGACGTCCAGCACCAGTACGACACTGAGCGGCAGTTGGTCGCGACTCAAGTACTCAATCTTTTGGTCAACGCCATCCTCGCGGACGATGAAATCTTCAGTTTTCAGATTGCTCAGGACCTGCCAATCTTTGTTTCTCACCGTGGCATCGACCAAAACCATATTCACGCCCACGCGGATTGGTTTCTGACTTTGTCCCTGTGCCCGGGTTGAAGCGCCGATCATCAAACACATGGTACTCACAGCAGTAAGAGCAACGCAGGTAAGCCACTTTCGAGGCTGGCGAATGGCAGGCATCGTGTCCCTCACCTGGAAACACACGATTCGCAGTCGTGGTATAACGTCATTTAATTTACTTCTGTGAAAATACGCCGGTCAAGACATTTCACCTGATGACTGGCTGGGGCGTCCGGCTCGATAGTATTCGTGAAACGCTACGGAAAAAACTTCTAGAGCGAAGGAGAGAATCCGAGATGACTACTAATTCGTTGACTGCTCTGGTTACAGGTGGAACGAGCGGCATTGGACGGGCCACCGCCAATAAACTAGCTCAGCTTGGCATACACGTCGTAGTGGTGGGCCGCAATGCAGAGCGCGGTGAGAAGGCGGTTGCAGAAATCCGTTCAGCCGGAGGCGAAGCGGATTTTATCGCATCTGACCTCCGAGACGCTGCGAGCGCACGCGAAGTTGCGGGAAGAGCGGTCGCAATCGGACACGGCCACGTCGATATTCTGATCAACAATGCAGGGATCTTTCCGTTTGGCCCTACGGACAAAACCACGGAAGAAGAGTTTGACCGGGTGGTCGCGCTCAACATCAAGGCACCGTATTTCCTGGTCGCGGAACTTGCTCCGCTGATGGCAAAGAGAGGAAAGGGGGCCATCGTCAATATATCGACGATGGTTGCTGATTTCGGGGCTTCGGGCATGAGTCTCTATGGGTCAAGCAAGGCGGCGATGAATTTGCTCACCAAAGCGTGGGCAGCTGAATATGGCCCGAGCGGCGTCCGCGTCAATGCCGTGAGTCCTGGACCTACGCGGACCGAAGGCACGGAAGCGATGGGCGAAGGCCTTGAGCAACTGGCCGCCCAGGCTCCGGCAGGCCGTCCGGCTAGAGCAGATGAGATCGCCGAGGCTATTGTATTCCTGGCGACGGATCGTTCCAGTTTCATTCAGGGGGCAAAGCTCGCCGTTGATGGCGGTCGGACAGCTGTTTGAGCGGCATGGAATTCGGGGACGGACGGGAACTTACCCGACGATCAGCTCAGTATTTGGCTAAAGGGGTTATTCAAAATCCATCTAGAGTTGTGGCTCTGCGGTTCAGAAAACGTCCCGCATGTCCCAGAGTTCCCGAAGGTGGGTTCGATGGTGGCGCTGAAGCACGAATAACGCCTAGCGCGCCGAAATTGGTTCCTGCACGAGCAGGAAATAAATGCTAGTCAGGAAGCGTGTGGGTCACAGGCATCAGATAGAAAACCACACCAAAGAAAATAATATTCACGCCCGCCGATAATATGAATGCCTGCAAACGGTCGATGTGGTCAAGCTCCTCGAAAACAACCATGATGACAACCACGGCGCCTATTCCGCTCAATAATGTGCCAATGAAGGGGACAATGGCGACCCAGGTGACGACCGAGACGCCCAAAAACAAAGAGCGCAAGAGCGGCAGAAATTTGCCCGTGCCGCCGAGAAAATACTTGGCAATCAAATGGCAAATGCCGAAGCGAGCAACGTCATAAGCGAGTCCGAGCGGGATCAAGGCCAGCAAATAAAGAAATGTGCTTGTGGGGAGGGGGCCCCCGTTATTGGAAATCCTGATAAGGATGCCCAGCAAAGCCGGGACGCCGATGCCGAGCAGATAAAACAAAAATCCATAGAGCAGAGCGTTGGGGTCGCGAGATGCGCTGCGAATGTAGCGATCGTCCCAGAACACGATCTTCCAACCCATGACGAAGTATTCGATGGGAGCAAACTGCAGGCCGGCGGGGATCGGCGGATCGGCTTCCGTCAGCGGGGCTACGCCGGGACAATTGTGCGTGAGGCCGTAAGACTGGCCGCAGATCGTGCAGATCATGGAGCCTCCTTCCCGGGAACGGTTGCGGGCAATCTAGCAAATCGCGAAAATAACGCAACTATAAAGTTCGCTGGACGGCATGGCGGCGTGGGAGGGTGATTATTTCTTCCGGCGGAGCTGGGCGAAGAGACCATTGGTACTGGAGCGTGAAAGACCCGTACCGCACAGGATGAATGTTGTGATGATAAGCCGCGAGGAGGGCGGGTACGCTTGACACGAGCAATGGCTTTTCGTATGGTTGGATGGTAAAGCTCAAGCCGCAAGGGTCTGAGTTTTCATGCAGAGTGGCCGAGGGAACGGGCCCGACGACGCCACGGCAACCGGTGGGGCGCAATGCCCTTCATCCGGTGCCAATTCCCGCCCCGAGTCGCGGGGGGACATGGGAATTTAGGCGAACACCCTAAATCTTCTCACCCCAGACTTGAAGGAACTCCGGCGCGAAGCGATGTTGTCTTCGTGCATGCCGGTGCATTCATGCACCGAGCATTGCCGGATGTTTCTTCAATCCGCAATCTAAATACTCGGGCCAATGCCGAGGCTGGCCGTGAGCGAACATTATCAATTGCGATGCCGGGAGTGCGGGCGCGCGTGGGGAAATATTCCGCGGTCGTATTGCGAGGAATGTCTTTCACCGTTGGAGGTGGCCTACGACTACGCGGCGCTGAAGGGGCGCGTAACGCGCGAGAGCATTGCGGCGCGAGCAGGAAATTTGTGGCGCTATGCGGAGTTGTTGCCTCTGCCGGAAGGATTTCGCTCCGACTTGCCGGTGGGATTCACGCCGCTGGTGCGCGCGAATCGCCTGGCGAAGCAGTTGGGCGCGGGCGAGCTTTACGTGAAGAACGACGCGGTTTGTTTTCCCTCACTTTCGTTCAAGGACCGCGTGGTGGCCGTGGCGCTGACGGCGGCGCGGCGATTTGGATTTGAGGTGGTGAGCTGCTCGTCCACAGGCAACCTGGCCAACGCCGTGGCGGCGCAAGCGGCGCGCGAAGGATTTCAGGCATGCATCTTCGTGCCCGCGGATTTGGAAGCGGCAAAAATTTTGAACACGCAGGTTTATGGCGCGCGGCTGGTGCGCATCGCGGGGAACTACGATCAGGTCAACCGGCTATGCTCGCAGATCGCGGATTCCTATCCGTGGGGATTCGTGAATGTGAATTTGCGGCCGTACTACGCGGAGGGATCGAAAACCGTGGGTTTCGAAATTGCCGAGCAGCTTGGGTGGCGCCTGCCGGACAACGTGGTGGTGCCCATGGCCGGCGGGGCGCTGATTGGAAAAATTATCAAAGCGTTCCGCGAGTTGACCGAGCTGGGGTTAGTGGAAGCCAAGGGGGTGAAATTTTTCGGGGCGCAGGCGACCGGGTGCTCGCCGATTTCCGACGCGGTGAAAAATGGGAAGGCGGAGTTCGATCCGCAGAAACCGAACACCATCGCGCGATCACTGGCAATTGGGAACCCCGCCGATGGAAATTACGCGAGCGCGGCGATTTTGAAAAGCGGCGGATGGGCGGAAGACGTGAGCGACGCGGAAATTGTGGAGGCCATCGAGCTGCTGGCGCAAAGCGAAGGGGTTTTTGGCGAGACGGCGGGCGGGGTGACGGTTGGCGTCACACGGAAATTGATTGAGCAGGGGCGCATTACGCCTAACGAAACGACGGTCATCTGCAATACGGGAAATGGCCTGAAAACGACGGACGCGCTTGCGGGGCGGTTCGAGTTGAATGAGCCGATTCCTCCGCGGCTGGCCGATTTCGAGAACGCGATGGCGGGGGCGTTCACTTCTGCAACAGCCGCGGGCAAGCATGCCGTGGCGGGGAGGTGAGCGATGCCGGTCACTGTCCACATTCCCACGGCGCTGCGCAAATTCACAGGCGGCGCTCAGACCGCGCAACTGATTGCGGCGGCGTTGCCGGACATGCTCGACCAGCTCGGAGCGCAATTTCCGGATATTTCTCGGCACATTCGCGATGATCGCGGCGAAGTGCGCCGCTTCGTAAACATTTATGTGAATGATGAGGACATTCGCTTCCTCGGCGGGGCCGCGTACAGATTCCGCGATGGCGATGTGGTTCTGCTGGTGCCTTCCATCGCGGGCGGCGCAACTTCGGTCAGCGCGGCTGCAGACACGTCGTGGGTGGCGGCTTCGGCGCCCGCGAGTTCGGCCAATCTGGGCTGCGCGTTTGATTGCGCGGCGATTGCGATGAATTTGCGGCTGCGCGCGCGAGCGTTGCTTACGTCCGATGCAGGATTTGTCGTGAGCTACCGGGGGCCGAACGCGGACCGCGTGCCCAACGACGCGTCCAATCTGGTGACACAAGGGATGATGCGATTCGCCGCGGCGAAGGACGCAAGAATTTCCAGCGCGCGCGTGGAGATTGAAAGTGAGATTCCCGTCGGAGTGGGGCTGGGGTCGAGCGCCGCGGCAACGATTTGCGGGTTGTTGCTGGGCTCGGCGTTGCTGGACGTAACTGCGGACCGTGAAGAAATTCTGGCGCTGGCAGCGGAGATGGAAGGCCATCCCGACAATGCCGCCGCCTGCTGCCACGGCGGATTGGTGTTCGCCGCCAGCCAGGAGAGCGGGGGCGTGATTTTCGCGCGGACGCTGCTACCGCCGGAGTTGCGGATGCTGGTGATCGTGCCAGCCACCGCGATGCTCACGCGCGCCTCGCGCGCAGTGTTGCCGCAAGAATATTCGCGCGCGGACGTGGTCCACAATTTGCAGCGTGCGAGTCTGCTTGCGGCGCGATGTTTTTCGGGCGTCGGCGTGTTAGACGCGCTGCAACAGGAATTTTTCCGCGACAGATTGCACCAGCCCTATCGCGTGCCTGCGGTGCCAGGGCTGGCGGAGTGTCTCGAGGTGCGTCACCCGGGATTGCTTGGCGTGTATCTGAGCGGATCGGGATCAGCGGCGCTCGCATTTGTTCGCGCACACGATGAAGAGATCGCCGGGCTGCTTGTGGAGCCGCTGGCCGCGCGCGGAGCAAATCCCACTGTACTTTGCTTGCGACAGGACGAGCACGGCGCGCAACTCGAATCTATCGGGGGAATTCACGCCGCGCCGGCTCAACACGAACTCTTCGCGCGCGCGGCGGCGGCTTCGGAGGATGTGCAATGCAGGTCTTGAAGTTTGGCGGGTCATCGCTGGCAGACGCAGCGGCGATAGTTCAAGTCGCGCGCCTGGTGCGCGAGCTTGCGGCCGATGAGCAGACCGTGGTGGTGTGCTCTGCGTGCGCGGGTGTCACGAACCGGCTTGTGCGCCTCACCGAGTTGGCGCGCGATGGCGTCTCGGCGCGCGAGATTCAAGAGGCTTGGGGGATTCGGGCACGTCACCGCGCATTGCTTGCCGCGCTGGAATTGAGCGCGGTTGAGAAAGGAGTGGTCCGCGGGGACCCGACAATCGAGTGTCCCGAAGATCAGGAAATTTGGAGCGATCTGGAAAATCTCGGCGCGTATTTCCGGTCATTGGCTTTCGAAACGAGAACCGAAGACAAGGATGCATCCTGGGTCGATGCCGTACTTTCTTACGGGGAATGCGCCAGCGCGCGATTGGTCGCGTGCGCGCTGCGGTGGCAAGGTGTTCCGGCTGCGGCGGTCGACGCATCGCGATTCATCGTTACCGACGAACAATTTCAGAATGCCACGCCCATATGGGATGAAACTCGCCTGCGAGCCAGAGAAATTCTGATTCCATTTATGGAAAAGGGCGTCGTGCCCGTCGTCACCGGGTTTATTGGGGCGACGGCGGAGGGAGAAGTGACCACGCTGGGACGCAACAGCTCCGATTTTTCCGCCGCGATTGTGGCCGACGCGTTGGACGCTGATGAAGTTTGCCTATGGACCGACGTGGACGGTATCTACGATCGCGACCCTCGCTCTACCGATAAAAAGGATAGCGGGGAATTCACACTGCTGACCGAGTTGAGCTATGACGAAGCGCTGGACTTGGCGGAACGCGGCGCGAAGGTACTTCACCCCAGGACCATCGAACCTTTGCGGAAGAAAAATATTGCTCTGCGCATCCGCAACACGTTTCGGCCCGAACATCCCGGTACGCGCATCGGCCCCGCCTCACGGAATGAAGTCAGGAGCGAATTGCGGAGAGCCGCCCGATGAAGACTTTCCGCGTGGGCGTGTTGGGGGCAACGGGTACGGTCGGCCAGCAAATCATTCGTCGCCTGCGCGCGCACCCGTGGTTTCGGGTGACGGCGCTGGCGGCTTCGGAGCGCTCCGCGGGGAAGCGCTACGCGGAAATTGCGCGGTGACGGATTGCCGAGCCGATGCCCCTTGAAATCGGCGAATTGCGCGTGCAACCTCTCGAAGCCAATCTGGATTGCGATTTTTGTCTTTCTGCGCTCGATTCCACGGTGGCGGGCCCAGTGGAGGAGGCGTTTGCGCGTGCGGGATATGCGGTGATCAGCAACTGCAGCAATCACCGGATGGCGCCGGACGTGCCGCTGCTGGTGCCTGAAGTGAATCCGGAACACCGCGCGCTGCTGGATGTGCAGCGGGAGCGGCGCGGCTACACATCGGGATTCATCGTCACGAATCCGAATTGTTCGGCGGCGGGGCTGGTGGTTGCGCTCAAGCCGATTCATGATGCGTTTGGAATCGAAGCGTTATCCGTCGTTACCATGCAGGCGCTTTCCGGTGCAGGCTATCCCGGCGTTGCCTCCCTCGACGCGGCGGACAACGTGATCCCGTACATTTCCGGCGAAGAGGAAAAATTGGAGGTCGAGCCGCGAAAAATTTTGGGGACGTTGCGCGATGGAGCCATTGTGCCTGCAGAAATACGCATCAGCGCTCAGTGCCACCGTGTGCCGGTGATTGACGGGCATATGGAAGCTGTGTCACTGAAGCTGCGGCGCAAAGCGTCGCCCGCGGATATTGTCGCAGCGCTTCGCGAATTTGCCGGCGAGCCGCAACGCCTCAATTTGCCGTCCGCGCCCGCACGGCCCATAGAAGTTCGTGAAGAGCCAGATCGTCCGCAAACGAGGCTCGACCGCGATGCGGGTGGCGGCATGGCTGTAAGCGTAGGCCGCGTGCGCGAATGCAATGTGATGGATATTCGGCTGGTGCTGCTATCGCACAACTTAGTTCGCGGCGCCGCGGGTGCGGCCATTTTGAATGCGGAGTTGCTCGCTGAAACTGGATATATCGCCGCGCGCGAGTCACGTGGGCCCGCAATCATTCCAGGGTTAAAACCGTTGCATGATTCACGTTTTAAGGGCGGAGCTGAAGCTCCGACCCCCTAAGGAACTTCGCCTCTCGTAAGAACCGCGGGATGAATTGTTGTCTCGTGACTCCAGGCACCTCCAGCGTCAGATTTTGACGCATTCCCTGCAAATGCTTGCACTTGCCCGCGCGGCAGACTATTCTCCCCGCCGGATTACATTCAATCTCGACCACCGGAGATTTGACCATGCGCAAATTGCTTCGCAGTCTTGCAGCCATCTCCCTTCTTACGTTTGCATTCTCCTGGCAAGCAAGGGGACAGATGGGATCTGCGCAAGAAGCAGGGCAACGGGGAGGCCAGCAAGGCAGTGCGCAGCAGGCGCAAGGCGCAGGCGGCCGCGGCGCGGCGTTGCGTCAATATATCAAGACCGATGCTCCATTGATTGCGCTGACGCATGTGAAGGTGATTGACGGCACTGGGGCGGCGGCGCGCGACGATCAGACGATTGTGCTGAGTGGGGGAAAAATCTCATGGATGGGCAGCGCGTCAAAAGCGAACATTCCATCCGGTGCGCAGGTGATGGACTTAACTGGCTACTCGGTGATGCCCGGCATGGTCGGGATGCACGAGCACATGTTTTATCCGGCGGGCGGACAGTACAACGAACTTACCGTGACTGCTCCTCGACTTTATCTCGCTTGCGGCGTGACTACTGCGCGCACCACGGGAAGCCTCGATACCTATACGGACCTGAATCTCAAGACCATGATTGATGACGGAAGGATGATTGGGCCAAAGCTTAATGTGACCGGTCCGTACCTCGAAGGCCCGCCGGGCACCGGCGTGCAAATGCACATCCTTTCCAACGCGGACGAAGCGCGGCAGTTGGTGGACTACTGGGCCGGGCTCGGCGCGGGATCGTTCAAAGCGTATATGCACATCACGCGCGCGGAGCTTTCCGCGGCGGTCACCGCGGCGCACGCCCACGGGGTCAAGCTTACCGGGCATCTTTGCTCGATTGGATTCCGGGAGGCGGCGGCGCTGGGCATTGACAATCTGGAACACGGATTGGTGGTGGACACGGAATTCGTTCCTGGAAAGCAGCCGGATGTGTGTACACCGCAAGCCACGACGTTCGCCACGATTGCGAAAATGGATGTGGAAGGTCCGGAAATCCAGCAAACGATTCGCGATTTGGTGGCGCACCACGTGGCGGTGACCTCCACGCTTCCCGTCTTTGAAACGTTTGTGCCCAATCGTCCGCCGATGGCCTGGATGCGGCGCCCGCTGGATGCCTTGTTGCCGCAGGAAAGCGTTTCCTATCTCGAGGGGCGTGCTCGCAACGCGGCGCAAGCCGACACGCCATGGAATACTTTGCTGAAAATGGAAATGCAGTTTGAGCACGACTTCGTGAAAGCGGGTGGCGTGCTGCTCGCGGGAGTGGACCCCACCGGAGGAGGGGGCGATTTGCCCGGGTTCGGCGATCAGCGAGAAGTGGAGCTGCTGGTGGAAGCGGGATTCGCTCCGTTGGAAGCGATTCATATTGCCACGGCCAATGGCGCTGAATTCCTGGGACTTTCCGGACAAACCGGAACGATTGGGGAGGGAAAGGCCGCGGACCTATTGGTGATTCACGGCGATCCTTCGGCGCAAATTGCGGATATCGAGAAGGTGGAAATCGTTTTCAAGGATGGAGTGGGGTACGACTCGGTGAAATTGATTGATTCGGTCAGAGGAACGGTTGGGCTGCACTAAATATATTTGCGCTGAAGGAATCTTTCTTAAATTTTGACGTCCGTCTCGACGGGCGCATCATAATCCACGCCCTCCACTTCAAATCCGAATAAAGAGCGGAACTCCCGCTGAAACTCATTGTAAGCAGTGATCTCGCGCAAATTCTCCGTGGTCACTTGCGGCCAGAGGCGCGTAATGTCCGACTGAACGTCGGCGCGCATCTCGCGGTCATCGAGCCGGATGCGGCCAGCATCATCGGTTTTGATGTTTGCGCCCTCGGAAAGATAATCGAAAAACAGACGGCGCATTTGTTCGATAGGGCCCTCGTCCAAGCGGCGGGCGCGCAAAGCGGGCGGGAGCAAACTCAGATAGAGCGGCACTACGGGGATTGCCGAGGAAGCCTGGGTGACAACCGCCTTATTCACCGACACCCAGGCGCGACCGCCCAGCTTCGCATTCAGCTTTGAATTAATCCGCTTTGCCGCGGCATCCACGTCTTTTTTCGCCTGGCCAATGGTGCCGTCGCGATAGATCGGCCAGGTCACTGCAGGGCCAATGTAGGAATAGGCCAGAGTGCGCGCGCCGGGGGCCAGCAGACCCTCCGCAAGCAACGCGTCCGTCCACATTTCCCAATCCTCGCCGCCCATCACGGCTACCGTGTCTGCAATCTCTTTTACGGTGGCAGGCTCAAGCGTGACGGGAACCACTTTGCCGATGTCCAGATCAATGGTCTTGTTCGTGAAGGCCTGGCCGACCGGTTTCAGCACGGAATTGAACACCTCGCCGGTGCGCGGATGAACGCGGCGCGGAGAGGCGAGGCTGTAAATAACCAGATCGACCGGCGCCATTTCGCGGCGGATAATCTCAGTGGCCTGTTGCTTGGCCCCGTCGGAGAAGGCGTCGACATTCAGGCTGGCGGCAAACAAATTGTCGCGCCGCGCGAATTCATGGAATGCCGCGCTGTTGTAATAGCCCGCGGAAGCGGTCTTCGCGCCTTCGGGCGGGCGCTCAAAAAATATACCCAGCGTGCGCGCGCCGAATCCCCAGGCGGCGGCAATGCGCGAGGCCAGCCCATAGCCCGTGGATGCGCCGATGACCACCACATTTCCGAGCCCGGTGCGTGGAGATTGCGTTTGAGAAGTGATAGCCGCGATCTGCCGGACGACATTCTGACGGCAGCCTTCCGGGTGCGCATTGACGCAGATAAATCCGCGCGACTTTCGCTTGATGATTTGCTCGGGCATTTCGCTGGGTAGGCTACGTCAATTCCCGGATATTGTGCGATATTTTTTTAGCAGTTCTTCGCGGCCCTTGCTCAGGTCCTGGCCGGTTGTGCGGGCTGGAAAAGGCACGCCGGGACCCATCAATCCCAACCATAGTGTGCGGTTGAATTTGTCGGTATCGAGATCGTCTTCTACGCTGAAATCCTGACCTCGCATATGCGCGGCCCACCATGCGGAAGTGTGCCGGGGGAGCGAATACTTGGCGTCGAGACCTGTTCCACTCGCGCCGCCGGGAGCGGGCGGCAGCGGCAATTGTGTGCTACGCAAAACGGCCGGTACGCGTGCCGTGTAGCTCCAGGACATATAGTCCGCACTGAATATGTCCGACATCGGCGAGGCCGCTGCGTCGTTCAGTCCCATGGGCCCCATTCCCAGCAGTTCTTCAATGGTGCGCAGCAAGTTGACGGTCGTGTACCTGCTGGAGACAACCACGCCCTGACGCACGAATGCGCCCGCGGCCAGCGCCACCGTGCGATGCGCGTCCATGTGGTCTGGGCCGTTCTGGGCATCGTCTTCTATTGTGAAGATGACGGTGTCTTTCGCGAAGGGGCTGTTGGCAATTTTCTGGACGATCAGACCAATCGCGTAATCGTTGTCGGCGAACTCCGTTTCGACAGTATTCACCCCGTCCTTCGCGGCGGCGAAGTCGCCAAAGTGATCGTGGGGAACGCGCAGGAATTCCAACGCAGGCAAGTTGCCGGCGGCAACGTAACCATCGAACTCGCGCTCCCACTCCTTGAAGCGCCAGTAGTCGGGCAGTTTTTGATCGAAACCCGGGAAATAAGGATCGGTGACGTCGGCCAACGCAACCTTGTCGGGGACAGCAACAACAAGTTTCTGTGCAAAGGCATCGCGCGGCGGGGCCAGATAGGCGGGATCGGTGGTCTTGGCGAGGTAGCGGGTATCATCCAAGAAAAAACCGTAGTTGCGCATGCTCAGCCCCGCGCGCCGCGCCGAGTCCCATAAATATCCCGCTCCTGCTTCGGCTCCGGGAGCGCCCGGGCCATCGGGCGCAATCAGGTCATTCGTGCCGGGCAGCAGGTCGGGATCGGAGGGCGTGGCGACATTGGCGGCGCGCCGCGCCGCCAGATCGGCGATGCCCACATTGATGAGGCGATTGGTGCCCTCATAGTCGTAGCTGAGCGCGTGGCCGGTGTCGTAATTCACGGGCACCCCCTTTTCCAGCGCATCGGTGCCGCGCGCGGCCGTGCTCCAGTTCCAGCCATTTCCGCTTACTTCACCGCTGGCCATCAGGTTGTCGAGCGTTACAAACTGCCGTGCGATCTGGTGATGATTGGGCCCAATCGGCTCAGGGAAAAGCGTCAGCCTAGGATCGCCATTTCCTTTTTCCAGATCGCCCAGCACCTGGTCGTAGGTGCGGTTTTCCTTGATGATGTAGATCACGTGGTGAACTTTCCCACGAAGCCCGCTCATCCGGCCGGCTTCCATCGCGCTGTATATGATTTCCGGCCAGCGGTTGTTCTCCGAAACACGCCGCGTCAAATCAGCGAGGGCCGCCGCAGACGGAACCGGCGCTGTCAGCAATCCGCCCTTGGTGAGCTGGAGGATATATTGATTTGTGCTGTGGCATTTGTCGTTGGAACCCTTCTCGATGGAAGTATTGTCCCGACAGTTTTGAGGATTGGGTCCTGCGACGCTCTTCCCATTCACAACATAAAGCGTGGTGCCCGCGCGATTTACGCTGACCGCGTTCGGATACCATGGCGTCGGGATCAGTCCGCCCACATCCGTGGGCACGCCTTCGGAGTTTAGCCGAACGATGGCCACGGCATTCGCCGCGCCCAAGGTGACGTATGCCGTGCGGTCATCCGGAGAAAGAGTCACGCTATTTGGATTGCTGCCCTTGAAGCCGCCTAGTTTTGCCAACATTTCACGCGGCGCGGTCACGCCAAGTTCTCCCAAAACCTGATTATTCGCCGTGTCTACGACCGCCAGCGTGTCGCTGTTGTCCTCGGCGACATAGAGGCGCGTCTGCTGCTGATTGAGCGCCATTTTGTTGGGCTGGCCGTGCAGGGCGATACGTCCGACAACTCTGGGAATAGCGCCCAGGTCCACAACCACGAGTTCGCGGTCGCGCACGCTGGAAACGTAAGCGTGGCCGTTCCCGCGAACTGCGACGCCATAAGGAAATTCACCGCCGGGCGTCCCCGCGCGGGATGCGTCCGACTTGCCGGGGCGCAGATCAATTTCCGCGGCGACTTTGCGCGCGGCCAAATCAACGATGCTTACAGAATCGTTTTCATAGTTGGCGACGATGAGCCTGGTTCCGTCCGCGGTGAGTGCCACGCCCGCGGCCATCGGTTTGATTTCGAGGCCCAGTCCAGCCGCATGCCCCAACGGAATCGGCGCGCCGGATTCCGCCCACAGGTTTTTTTCCATGCCAAACGTGTGCACCACATCGTCCACTCCGCCGCCCACGTAAAATTCCTTGCCACCGGGGCTCCAGGCGATTCCGCCAAACGCATTGGGCACAGGCAACGCCTGGATTTGGCGCGGCTCGCCTTTGGTTATGTCAAAGACAAAAACAAACTCGTTCGATGCTGCGCGATCGCGGACTCCCTTGGCGTCGTACCACTCTCTGTATCCGCTGGTTAAAACGAGCAAGGTTGCGCCGTCAGGGCTCAGCGCGGTGGAAACGGCATACCCCATTTCCCGGCCCGGACTGGAGGGCAAGCCGGGCTTGAGCCTTTGAAATTTTGCGCCGGGATCGGCCAGGGGGGTGATGGCCGCGCCGGTGGGCAGCGACTCGGGCTTCTGTTGGGCAAACGTTCCCGTTGGGGAAAAAATCCCCGCCATCATCGCTGCGACAATCGGAGCTATAGCTGCCAAATTTCGCTTACGACTCACGTTTAACTCCTGAAAAATCTTTGAATGGGCCTGAGGAGGTGGAGTCTAGCACACGATTATGCATGGATTGTTTCAAGTCATGTTCAGCGGACAGATTGAAACCGCTCGCCGCGGATCAGGCTTTGCCGGTGGTGAAGGCCAGCGTAAGCAAGGTCTTTTGTTCGAGTTCGTGCGCCTTGGCCGAACCGGTGGCCGGGCTGGCGCTGGCCGAGCGCTTTACGCTGCGGACGGGACGAGTGTCACCCGCAATCCGGCGCAGTTTGGGCACCACGTAAAACAGCGCCCCCATGTTGGCCGGCTCTTCCTGCACCCAGACAATTTCTCCCGAGTGACGCGCAAGCTCCGCCGCGATTTCTTCCTCCGGAAAAGGATAGAGCTGGTCGATAAAAACAATCGCTGTGGAATTGTCTTTTCGCCGGGCCCTCTCTTCCCGCAATTCGTGCCCGATTTTTCCGGAGCAGACCAGAACGCGCTTGCCATTTTCAAAATTGGTTTCCGGCACCACGGGCAGAAAGCGCGGGCGCGCGAAATCCTCCATCGGCGAACTGGCATCCGGATTGCGCAACATACTTTTCGGAGTGAAGACGATCAGCGGCTTGCGCCAATTGCGCCGCGCTTGCCGCCGCAGCAGATGAAAATACTGCGCCGCGGAACTGGGCTGGCAAATCTGGATGTTATCCTCCGCGGCGAGCTGCAGGAAACGCTCGATCCGCGCGCTGGAATGTTCCGGGCCTTGCCCCTCGAATCCATGCGGAAGCAGCAGCACGACGCCCGAGGGCAAATCCCATTTGTCTTCACCGGCGCTGATGAACTGGTCGATGATGATTTGCGCGCCGTTGACGAAATCCCCGAATTGCGCCTCCCACAAAACCAGGGCCTCGGGAAAATCGCGGCTGAATCCGTACTCGAAGCCCAGCGCTCCCGCTTCGCTCAGCGTGGAATTGTAAACCTCAAAACGCGCCTGGCCGGGCGCCAGATGCTGGAGCGCGATATAAACGTCTTCGTTCTCGTTATCAATCAGGGCCGAATGCCGTTGATTGAACGTGCCGCGCCGGGTGTCCTGCCCCGAAAGCCGCACGGGCGTGCCTTCGCGCAAGAGCGTCCCGAAGGCCAGCAATTCCGCGAATCCGTAATCCACGGGCCGCTTACCGTGGCCCATTTCCGAGCGCTGCTCCAGAAGTTTCTTAATCTTCGGGTGAACGTGGAAACCCTCGGGCGCACTGGTAAGAAAATCAGAAATTTCCGCGAGAGTTTCGGCCGCCACTCCGGTATCGACTTCATGCGAACGCTGGTAGCGTCCCCGCTTATAGGCAGACCAATACGACGGAAGTTCGCGCAAAATTGGAATCTTTTCGAGCTTGCCCGCATCGGCCTGGGCCTGTTCGTATTCCGCGCGGATTTGCGCCGCGACCGGAGCCTCATCCACTCCAATGCGCTGGGCGTAAATCTGCCAGAGCTGAGGGTGGTCTTTTATCTTGCGATACAACCGCGGCTGGGTGATGGTTGGGTCATCCAATTCGCTGTGCCCGTGGCGGCGGAATCCGATCAGATCCACCACCACATCGCTTCCAAATTGATATCGGTATTCGAGCGCAATCCGGCCCACGCGAACCACTGCGTCGGGATCCTCCGCGTTGACGTGAAAGATGGGAATGGGCAGGCGCTTGGCCAGGTCGGAAGCGAAGCGCGTAGATTGCAGCTCGGCGGGAACCGTCGTGAAGCCAATCAAATTGTTCACGATGATTTGAATCGTGCCTCCGACCGTGTAGCCTTCCACGGCGGCGAGATTCAGCACCTCGGCCGGAATGCCTTGTCCCGCAAATGCACCATCCCCATGCATGGTGATGGGGAGCACTTCCGCGAAACTATTCCCGCCGGGATTCTGTGCCGCTCGCCGAGTTTGCTTCGCGCGCGCGCGGCCCATGACCACGGGATCAACGGCTTCCAGGTGACTGGGATTCGACACCAGATGAATTCCAAGAGTAGCGCCGGTGGTCGTGGTGAATTCCCCGGTCGCGCCGATGTGATATTTCACGTCGCTACTGCCCAGCACACTGCGTGGATCCACGTCTTCAAATCCGGCAAAAATATCGCGGGGGATTTTGTTCACGATTTGCGCCATTACGTTTAAGCGCCCGCGATGGCTCATGGCCAGGACGGCCTCTTGAGCGCCCAGCGACGCCGCGGCCGATAAAATCTCATCGAGCAATGGGATTAGCGCGGAAATACCTTCGAGGGAAAATCGCTTTGTGCCCAGATACCGCGTCTGGAGCACTTGCTCAAAAAGATCCGCGCGCACCAACCGGTCCAGAATTTTCGCACGGTCGGGCTGTGGGGCGGGCGCTTCCAGGTGTTCGATGACCCACTGCCTGCGCTCGGGAAACGGAATGTGCATGAACTCTGCGCCGATGGTGCCGCAATAGATCTGGCGCGCGCGCGTTGCCGCTTCGCCCGTCAGGCGCAATTCCGGGTGTTCCAGAGGGCGCATGAAGCCGAGAGGATCTAGATCGGCCTCGAAATAACCCCAGCGCCGGAAAGCGTCGAACACCTGCTCTTCGGCGGGCTCTGCTTTTCCGGCGTGATTTGGCGCCAATGCTGCGCCCGTGGTCTTTGTTTTAGCCATGAAGGCCATTCCTTGCGGCAGAAATTTCGGGGGTCAGTCTATCAGATGCGCCAGGTCTTCCAAGGGGTTCGGCAGTTGCCGCAGCCAAAGTGGCTCTTCCATGCGAAAGCGGTAAGTGAAAGTATAAGAGATTCAAAGGAGCATCTAAAATGCAGGCACGCGCCAAGAAATCAGGAAAAAAATCACAAACCAAAGCCAAGGGCAGCAGCCACAAGTATGTGTTGCGCCCGGACCGCAGAGTTGATTTGCCCTTCAGCGATGCCATTTGGACGGGGTCAACTCTTTACCTGGCGGGCCACATCGGCTTCGACCCAGCCACCAGCCGGCCGCCCGTGGAAACCGAACGCGAGATTCGCCTGATGCTCGACAGCCTCAAGACCACGCTTTCCGCGGCGGGATTGGAAATGCGGCACCTTGTTTACGTACAGATCTTCTGCTCCGATATATCACTGTTCGCGGAGTTCAACACAATTTACCGGACTTACTTCGAGAAGCCATTCCCAACGCGGGCGTTTATTGGTTCAGGCCCCCTGCTGTTCGGCGCAAAATTTGAAATTCAGGGAATCGCCTCGCGGGATTGATTGCAAAGTTGTGATTACTTTCCCGCGAGCTTCTGCATTTTTTCAGCCAGCTCGAAATCCAGCTTGCTCAATCCCCCCACGCTGTGGGTAGAAAGGTTGACTTCCACTTTATTCCAAACGTTGCTCCAGTCCGGGTGATGCCCCATGGCTTCGGCCACCAGCGCCGCGCGCGACAGGAAACCGAAGGCCTCCACGAAATCGGCAAACTCAAACTTGCGGTAAAGATTTCCGTTCTTGATCGTCCACCCTTGTAATTTTCCCATCTCTTTGGCGGCATCTTGCTCGCTCATTTTTTGAATGGTCATTTGGCTCTCCTCATTCGTAACAGTGGCTCCTTCATTATCCGGCCAGGCAACGCTTCCGGCAAGGCGCGGGGCATGCCGCGAACCATCTCCCCGAACAAGAGTTGAACGCGGGCGCTGAATCCTTTATGGTATGGCCGCGACTATTCAGAGCGGAATTAACCAGATCGGTGAAAAACTGTGAGCAAAAAGAAGATACGCACGATTCAGTACGGCGTGGGGCCCATCGGCGCGGCCATCGTCAAACTGCTGCGGCAAAAAAGCGCCATCCAGGTGATTGGCGCGATTGACACCGATCCCGCCAAGGCCGGACGCGATCTCGGAGAAGTGGTCGGGGCCTCGGATGCACCCTGGGGTGTGCCGGTGATGGCCGATTCGGCCGCCATGCTGGGCAAGTCCGCCGACCTGGTGGTGCACTCCACGTCCTCTTCGCTGCCCTCGGTTATGGACCAGTTGCTCGAATGTCTGGCGGCGGAGTCCTGCATCGTTTCCACGTGTGAGGAGCTTTCTTATCCCTTCCGTAAATATCCTGAGTTGTCGAAGAAGCTCGACGAAGAGGCAAAAACCTGGGGGGTTGCGCTGGTCGGAACAGGCGTCAATCCCGGATTTGTGATGGACAAGCTGGCCATCACCCTTTCTTCTGTCTCGCAGCACATCGAGCATGCCAAATCCATCCGCGTGGTGGACGCCGGAAAACGCCGCCTACCCTTGCAGAAAAAAATCGGAGCGGGGATGTCTGTGGAGGAATTTCGCGGACAGGTTGCCGCGGGAGTGATCAAACACCACGGCCTGCCGGAGTCCATCGCCATGGTCGCCGACGCGCTGGGGTTTGACGTGGATGAAATTACGGAGACGATTGAGCCGATGGTGGCCCGCGAACATGTGAAGACGGAGTATCTGGAAGTCGCTCCGGGTCAGGCCGCAGGGGTACATCAAATCGCCCGAGGCCTGGTGAAGGGTGAGGAAAAAATTTACATGGAGCTGCAGATGTATGTCGGCGCGCGCGACCCGCATGACACCATCGAACTGACGGGCACGCCGGGCTTGAAACTCACCATCCCCGGCGGCACCCATGGGGACCTGGCGACCGCCGCCGTGGTGGTCAACTCAATTCCATCCATTCTTGCCGCACAGGCAGGTCTGCGTACCTCGCGCGACCTGCCCATGAGTTATTTCCCTCCGGACGCCCAGCCCTAAGTTACGCGGACCGTTTTTCTTTTTGCCAGAACCGTGCCACCGCGGCGTAATCCACATCCTCCTTCGCCGCTCCCTTCACCGCGCTATAGGTCTCGCGGGACGCCGCGCTGGCGGGCAGAGGCACGCCACACTGATTGGCAAGCTCAAGCGCCAGACCCATGTCTTTGTGCATGAGCCGCAGGGGAAAACTGGGAGTGTAATCCTGCTTCAAAATCATGGGCGCCTTGACGTCCAGCACAGCCGCTCGCGCCATACTGGCCTGCATCACGCCGATCAAATTTTCCGCCGGGATCCCCGCTCCGCTCACGAGTGCCAGCGCTTCAGCAAGCGCCTGCACCTCCAGCGCCAGCAGCAAATTCATAGCCAGCTTGACGATTTGCCCGGCGCCATGCGGCCCCAGGTGAAACCACTTTTTTCCCATGGCCCCCAGCACCGGTTCAACGCGTGCCAGGGTGGCCGCTTCGCCGCCCACCATGAATACCAACTCCCCTTTTTCGGCGCCCCAGGTGCCACCGGTTACCGGAGCGTCCAGCGTTTCGACGCCGCGCTCACGGCAGGCGTCAGCGATTCGCCGTTCCAGCGCCGGCGAAACGGTGCTGGAGTCCACCAGCACGCTGCCGCGGCGCAAACCTTCCAACGCCTCTTCGCCCCACAGCACTGCCTCCAGAGCCGGCGGATCGCTCACAATCGTGATCAGCACATCCGCAGCCGCCGCTGCATCGCGCGCGCTCGACGCCACTTTGGCGCCATCGTGCGCCAGGGCCTCGGCCTTATTTCGCGTGCGGTTCCATACCGCCACGTCGTAGCCCGCCTTAAGAAGATTTCGCACCATGGGCTTGCCCATCAGGCCCAGACCGATAAATCCAACGACCGGTTTCACAATGTCCCCCTTATTTGTACGAATCTGGAATGAATATTTGACGGAAGGAATATAGCGCGGCTCGCAGGTCTAAGCGAGAGCGGACACACAAGCATTCATTGGAAAGTTGGAACGCCGCCGTTCACGCTTCGGTATGGCGGTTTTGCAGCGGAGCAACGGAGGCTTTCGAGCCATCCCGCGACTTGTTATCCTCCGCGGAAGCCTCGTTCGGAATCACCGGCACGGGACCGAAGTTCTCATCGAGGTTCATTATGCAGACATAGGGGATTTCCCAGCGAAATGACTTGATTTGCCCGCGCTGTGAGATTCTCTCCTCCAGAAAAATGGACTTTCCGGAGTCTGCTGCCAGGGTGCCAGTGGCCGGCAGGACTACATCTCCGGCACGGTACTGCACCTCGACCCGCCGTCCGAGTAGTGCGTGGTATCGCGACATGTTTTTGAGTTTGCGCTGCAATATCGGCGGGGACAATAGTACAAAGGTACGCTCTTCGGGGGCTTCTAAAACCCGCTACTGTGGCTCTGGAATCTCTGATTTGCTGATTTCGCCTCAGTGATGCGCGCCGCCATGCCCTTGCGCTACTTCAGTCACTGGTGCGGGCTCTGGTTCCACGGGTCGCATCACCAAGTCGGCCGTGGCCATCAGGTAGAGCGCGTACACAACGCTGTAGGAAAGGAATGCATAGAGCACGGGCAGCACCCAACCCGCTTCTCCGCCCATGGGTTGCACAAACTTCCAAACAAGCTCGCCCACTCCCAATCCAATGAATGCGCCAATCACGCGGCTCGGGACGCCGACGGTGATCGCCGAGTGGCAATGAGGACATATCAGCTTGTCTGTATAAGCCACCACGGGTGCAGCCGGAACTTTCTTCAAACAGTGCGGGCAAACGCGTATCGCCACTTCCTCACCTCCACGCAATCACATGCAGTCACAATCAGCACTACCACCATAACGTACCGTGGCCCAACTGCAAAGAGCCCTCGCACGCTATGTTATAATGAACCGTTCTTGCATCCCCGAACCCACAAAACGGCAGCGATTCAGGCATTTTCCAATGCGCGGAGGCGCGAATGAAATTCGGTGTCGTCGTTTTTCCCGGCTCCAATTGCGATGATGACTCATACCACGTTATCAACAAAGTTCTGGGCCAGCCCGTCGAATTTATCTGGCATCAGTCGGCCGATTTGGCTGGGGCGGACGCCATTATCCTGCCGGGGGGATTTGCTTTTGGCGATTACCTGCGCATCGGCGCCATCGCGCGTTTTTCGCCGGTGATGCGCTCGGTTGAAAAATTTGCGAAGTCGGGCGGCCTGATTCTCGGCATCTGCAATGGCTTCCAGATCCTTCTCGAAGCCGGCCTTCTTCCCGGAGCGATGCTGCGCAACGCGGGCCTGCGTTTTCGATGCCTGCCTGTATACATCCGCGTGGAGACTACCGATACTCCCTTTACTTGCGCCGCGAAACTTGGCCAGGTTCTCGAGGCGCCTATCGCGCACAGCGAGGGCAATTATTTTTGCGACGCCCCGACCTATGCCGATCTGGAGCGCAACAATCAAATCGTTTTCCGCTACACCACACCGGACGGACGCGAGAACGCCGCCGCAAATCCCAACGGCTCGCTCGCCGCAATCGCAGGAATTTGTAATCGCGAGCGAAATATTATGGGACTCATGCCCCACCCGGAGCGCGCCTCGGAAATCGAACTCGGCTCCGCCGACGGCCTGGTGATTTTTCAATCGATCGTTCAATGGCTTTCCCGGCGAGGCGAATCCGGCCAACACGAAACAAGAACCGAACCAGCCGCATTACGAGTGTGAAACGCCCGTTGCAGAGCAATTCATAAGGACTCGTGTTTTTGATGCTCGAAACAGAAATCAAAGTCACTCCGGAACTTGCTGCCGAGCACGGCCTCTCCGCCGAAGAATATGCGCGCGTAATCAAGATTCTGGGCCGCGAGCCCAGCATCACCGAGTTGGGGATCTTCAGCGTGATGTGGAGCGAGCACTGCTCTTACAAGTCCAGCCGCGTGCATTTGTGCCGGCTGCCCACCAAGGCCCCGCAGGTGATTCAAGGCCCGGGAGAAAATGCGGGTGTCGTGGATATTGGCGAAGGCCTTTGCGCCGCGTTCAAAATCGAATCGCACAACCATCCCAGCTACGTTGAGCCGTTTCAGGGGGCGGCCACCGGCGTCGGGGGAATTTTGCGCGACGTGTTCACCATGGGTGCGCGGCCGATTGCGGTGCTCGATGCGCTGCGCTTCGGACCCATCAATGGTGCTTCCGCCGCGGCAGCTTCGCCGGCCAACATAACCGCGAAGAATCGCCACATCCTCGACGGAGTTGTCGGCGGGATTGCCTTTTACGGAAATTGCTTCGGCGTTCCCACCGTCGGTGGAGACGTCGCCTTCGCTCCCTGTTACTCGGGCAATCCCCTGGTGAACGCACTGGCGCTGGGCATCGCGCGCCGCGAGGAACTTTTCTTCGCTCGAGCGCGAGGCACGGGAAATCCGGTCCTTTATGTTGGCGCGAAGACTGGCCGCGACGGCATTCATGGCGCGTCGCTGCTGGCCTCCGCTGAATTCACCGAGCAATCGCAGCAAAAACGCCCCAACGTCCAGGTGGGCGATCCATTTCTTGAAAAATTGCTGCTGGAGGCCTGTCTCGAGGCCATGCACACCGGTGCAATCGTGGCCATCCAGGACATGGGTGCCGCGGGACTCACCAGCACCAGTTGCGAAATGGCTTCGCGTGGCGGAGTGGGCATTGAGCTGAATCTTGATCTCGTGCCGCAGCGCGAAACCGGCATGACTCCTTACGAAATGATGCTCAGCGAATCGCAAGAGCGGATGTTGCTTGTCGCGCAACGCGGCCGCGAGGGTGAAGTGATCGAAGTGTTCGCAAAATGGGGGCTGGACGCGGTTGAGGTGGGGCGCGTCACCGCGGACGGTCTGTTGCGCGTCAACTGGCAAGAAGAAACGGCAGCCGAAATTCCGGCGAAGGCGCTGGCCGAAGAAGCGCCCGTGTACCAGCGCTCGCTCGCTCCGCCATCCTCGGCCCGCGGCAAGGGTCCGCTGTTGCAATTTGCGCCCGATGAAACCGACCTGACGGAAAATTTCCTGCGCCTTTTGGCCTGGCCGGCCATCGCTTCCAAGCGCTGGATCTTCGAGCAATACGATTTCATGGTGCGCACCAACACGCTCGAAGGCCCGGGCGCGGGCGACGCGGCGGTACTGCGCATCAAGGAAACTTCACGTGCGCTTGCGCTCACCGTGGACGGCAACGGACGCTGGTGCTGGCTTGCTCCGCGAGAAGGGGCGAGAGCCGCCGTCGCCGAAGCCGCGCGCAATGTTGCCTGCGTGGGCGCGCGGCCGTGGGCGGCCACGAATTGCCTCAACTTCGGCAATCCCGAGAAACCCGAAGTGATGTGGGAGTTCAGCGAATGCGTGGACGGAATCGCTGAAGCCTGTTCCGCGCTCAACATTCCCATCACCGGCGGCAACGTCAGTTTTTATAACGACACGCTGGGCCAATCCATTTATCCAACCCCGGTTCTTGGCGTGCTCGGCCTCCTGCAAGACGCTTCACGCGCGCTGGGCTTGGCCTTCCGCAACGAAGGCGACACCATTTTCTTGCTGGATGGCAGTGCGGAACAATCTTCTGCGGGCCCCGCATCAAGCGCGAATTCGCAACGCGAGCTCTCTTCTTCGGAATATGCATTCGCGCTTCAGGGCATTGCCGCGGGCGCGCCACCCACGGTAGATCTTGCCGCCGAGCAGCGGCTCATCGAATTGCTTTTGGCGCTTACGGCGAAAGGATTGCTGCATTCAGCGCACGACGTCAGCGATGGCGGGCTGGCTGTCACCGTGGCGGAAAGTTGCTTCGCATCAAAAGATGGTCTCTCGGCGGAAATTATCCTGGCGCAGTCTGACCCCACAGAAAAAGCGGAGATTGCTCTATTCGGCGAGCGCGGCGCGCGCGCCATTGTCTCCTGCGCACCGGATGCCCTTGCCGCGCTCCGCGAGTCTGCGAGACAATATGGGGTCGGTCTCCAGGCAATTGGGCGCGTCACGCGGAATGCTTTCCGCATCCAATGGAATGGACGCACTGTGATTGACTCGCCGTGCGACCGCCTGCGGGATACCTGGGCCGGTTCGCTTAAGAGCTTAATGACCAGCTAAATTTTTCTGTAGATTTCTAGCGTTCAGGGGATACGACTCTTTTCAGGAACCATGTCAATCTTTGCAAAATTCGGCCGTTGGTTTGTCATTACACTTTGGATCGCGGCGGGCGCCTTCTGCCTTCTGAACACCACAGTTGATGTGGAGCGAGCCATGGAAGTCCACGCCCAGCGCATCATCGTGCTGGCCGACGTGATTTACGCCCTCGCCGGCATCGCATTCTTCGGCGCGGCCATCGGCATTGCGCGGCGACTTCATTGGGCTCGTCAACTATCTCTTGGTCTTTGGGCGCTCTTCGGCTATTGGGATTTCACTGCCATGGGTGAATTTGCTGATAAGCGCTGGTTCCCTTTACTCGGATTTGCATCTCTGGTGGTCGCATTGTTCTGGCTGATTTCTCCGGCGGCGCTTCGTTGAACATTGATACGAACGTGAATTCGCAATTCCAATTCGACGACGACCACTTCCACGACCACTGTGGAGTTTTCGGTGTCTTCGGCCATGCCGAAGCGGCAAAACTCGCCTATCTTGGCCTCTACGCGCTGCAGCATCGCGGACAGGAGGCCGCTGGCATCTGCGCCTCCGACGGCACCGGTCTGCGCCTGGCCCGCGGCATGGGTCTGGTCCAGGACATTTTCGATCCCAAGCGCCTCGCTACTCTTCCGGGTGACTCCGCCATCGGCCACACGCGGTATTCCACAGCCGGCGACACCACGCTGGTCAACGCACAACCCATTCTAATTGATTGCAGCAAGGGCCAGCTCGCGCTCGGCCACAATGGCAACCTGACCAACGCGGCCGAGTGGCGTCGCAAACTCGAACATCGCGGGTCGATTTTTCAGACTACCAGCGATACGGAAGTCATCGTGCACTTGATCGCGCGCAGCACCGGACGCAATCTTTCCGCGTCCATTGCCGACGCGCTCAACCAGGTGGAGGGCGCGTATTCGCTTTTGCTTCTGACCCGTGACGAACTTTACGCCATACGCGATCCCCGCGGCTTCCGCCCGCTCTGTCTCGGCCGATTGGGCGAAACCTATATGGTCGCTTCGGAAACCTGCGCGTTCGATTTGCTCGATGCCACTTACATCCGCGAAATCGAACCGGGGGAAATGCTGCGCATCTCCCGCTCGGGATTGGAGTCCGTCCGTTTTGCACCGCCCAAGCAGCGTCAGTACTGCATCTTCGAGCACGTTTATTTCGCTCGGCCCGATAGCCTGGTTTTTGGTCGCAGCGTGCATCACAGCCGCGAAACGCTGGGCCGCCTCTTGGCGCGGGAGCATCCGGTCCAAGCCGACGTTGTCGTTCCGGTGCCCGATTCCGGTGTGCCCGCGGCCATCGGCTACGCGCTCGAGTCCGGCATCCCATTCCGCATGGGTCTGATTCGCAACCACTACATCGGCCGTACCTTCATCCAACCGGTGCAGGCTATCCGCGATTTCGGAGTGAAGCTCAAACTCAATCCCGTGCGTGGATTGCTCGAGGGCAAGCGCGTCGTCCTGGTGGACGACAGCATCGTTCGCGGCACCACCAGCCAAAAGATTGTGCGGCTGGTGCGCGAAGCCGGCGCCTCGGAAGTCCACGTGCGCATCAGTTCGCCGCCCACAATTTCGCCTTGCTACTACGGGATTGATACGCCGACACATGAGGAACTGATCGCCAGCAACGATTCCAATCGCCGTCCGCGCTTGTCGGGCCCGGCGCCAATTCCTGCCGGGGTGATTGCGGCTTCCGCGCCTCCGTCCGGCGCAAAGCCAGGCGAAGCCGTTCCCTCAGCGCAAACCATTGAAGAGATTCGACGCTTCCTGGACGCCGATTCGCTGGGCTATTTGTCGCTCACCAATCTTCGCTCTGCGGTGGAAGATACTGCTGGAAATTTCTGCACCTCCTGCTTCACGGGCGTCTACCCGACCCCGCCGGTTCAAATCGAAGTGAGGCACAGCGCCTCCCAGGGGAACAGACAGCCGGAGAATTCCGCCGAAAATGAATCTACAACTCATGTGCCCCAGGCAACGGTGACGCGTGACACCTAAGGCCCCCGAAACAGAAAGAAACAACGCCCACGAGGAAGAAGCGCAGTTGCCGCTCCGCGAGCGCGCCCGGCGCGAAGTCATCGCCTGGGCCTGGATTATTGGAGCCTTCCTAGTCATTTACTCTTCGATCGGCCAGGCGCGGGTCATCCCCTCCGAATCCATGGAAAACACGCTTCTGGTCGGCGATCACCTGATCATGAGCCGCTTTGGCTATGATGCGGGATTACCGCTCACTCCCTGGCACATTTCGCTGTGGAGAAATCCCCAACGCCAGCAAATAATTATTCTTCGCGCCACGTTTGAAGAGGGCCAGCCCGACTTAATCAAACGCGTGATCGGCATGCCCGGGGACACAGTGGAGATTCACGATGGCGCGGTGTGGATCAACGGCCAGCGCCTGGTGGAACCCTACATAAAAGAGCCCATGGATCCGTATGAACGCCGGGGCCCCTATCATGTCCCGGCCAAAAGTTATTTTGTAATGGGGGATAATCGCGCCGATTCCTACGACAGCCGCTATTGGGGATTCGTCCCGCGCCACGATTTGGTGGGCGTGCCGGTGATGATTTATCTTTCCATTGACGCGCCCAAAGACCCCGGTCAAGCGCGCACGCAGGCGTGGGAGCCCGGCCACCTGACCGAGCGCTTCGAGGCCTATGCCTCGGTGCTCATCCATCCCGGCAGCGTCCGCTGGAAACGACTCTTTCATTTTTTCTAGGATTCGTTCGTAGGGGCGGATCTTTGACCCGCCCACTTTAGCAAGAAATCTCCTTGAGGCCATCCGCATGAAATACGCCGACGCCGGCGTGAACATCGCTCTCGCTGACCAGGCCAAGCAGAAAATTGCCCGCCTGGCCGCGCGCACGTTCACGCGCGGCGTAGTCGGCGGCATCGGCGCATTTGGCGCTCTTTTCGCTCTGGACCGCAAGCGCTGGCGCGAACCGCTCCTGGTCTCCAGTGCTGATGGCGTGGGAACCAAACTTAAAATTGCTTTTGCCATGGGGGTTCATTCCACGGTCGGCGCCGACCTGGTTCACCATTGCGTGAATGACATCCTCACTCTGGGCGCCGAGCCGCTGTTTTTTCTGGACTACCTCGCGCTTGGCAAAATGGATCCCGGCATCGTCGAAAAAGTCCTGGAAGGCATCAGCCGGGCCTGCCGCGCCACGGGATGCGCGCTCATCGGCGGTGAGACCGCGCAGATGCCCGGCTTCTATCACGAGGGCGAATACGACCTCGCGGGATTTATTGTCGGCGCGGTGGAACGATCGCGCCTGCTGGGCCCGCAGCGCGTGCGCTCAGGCGATGTTCTGCTCGCGCTGCCTGGCACAGGGCTGCACACCAACGGCTACTCGCTCGCTCGCAAGTTGGTTTTTGAGCAGGAGGGCTTGAAGCCCGAGACTTATGTCGCAGAAATCCATAACAAAATTGGCGCCGAGCTGTTGCGCCCGCACCGCTGCTACCTCCCGGCGTTGAAAAATGCCCTGGCTCACGACGGATGGATTTCCGCGATGGCGCACATCACCGGCGGAGGCATCCCCGGCAATCTCCCGCGCGTTCTCCCTCGCGGTGTGCGCGCTGAAATTGATCTCGGCTCCTGGCCCGTGCCGCCGATTTTCAGCTACCTGGCTCGCATCGGCGAGCTCGACCGCCAAGAACTTCTGGACACTTTCAACCTCGGCGTGGGCATGATAATTATCGCCCCGCAAAAAAATCTGCGCGCCTTGGAAACGGACCTCAAGCGCCGCCGCGAAAAGTTTTTCCGCATCGGCCAAGTGGTGACAGGCCTGGGCCAGCGCATCACCTATTCCGGGCAGCTCTCCCTCTAAAGGTTTCTGTGTTTTTCTCTGCGCAGACAGACTCCTTACGGTTAGTCTTTAGTGTTCGCTTTACTTTCGCCTAGACTTCCCTCAGAATATCCATCGTTTCGCTGTTACCTGAGATCCTGGAGCAATCACCATGTCCCCTGAAATCAATCCCACTCGCACATTGGCCGGCCAAATTGCGGTGGTGACCGGCGGAGGACGTGGCATTGGCCGCGCCATCGCTCAAGCTTTGGCGGCTGCCGGAGCAGCGGTCGCAGTGCTCTCCCGCTCCGCGGATGAATTGGATCGAACCGTCGCGCTGATCGAGAGCGCGGGCGGCAAAGCCCAGGCGTACGTCGCGGACATAACGAACGCTCCCGCCGTGCGGAATTCATTTTCAGAAATTCGCAGTACGCTGGGCGCGATAGATCTTCTCGTCAACGACGCCGGGGCCATCGGCCCCCTCGGGCCTTTCTGGGAAAACGATATGGACGCCTGGTGGCGCGCCATGGACGTCAACCTGCGCGGACTCCTGCTGTGCACTCATGCTGTTCTTCCGGAAATGATTTCCCGCCGCCGCGGCAGAATCATCAATGTTTCCAGCGGCGCGGGCACCGCGCCCATCGCCAATCTGTCGTCTTACGTCGCCGCGAAAACCGCCCTGATCCGCTTCACGGAAAATTTGGCAGCCGAAACAAAGCCCCGCGGAGTTTCCGTGTTTGCCATCGCTCCGGGCACGGTTCGTACGGCAATGGCGGAATACTCGGCGAATTCTGAGGAAGGGCAGAAGTGGATCCCGTGGTTCAGGCGTCTGTTCGATGAAGGCATCGCCGTGCCGCCGGAGCGCGCCGCGCAACTTGTGATTGCATTGGCTTCGGGAATCGCGGACGTACTCACCGGCCGGTTTATCTCCGTCATGGACGACCTGAATCTAATTCTCGAAAACGCCGCCGAAGTCGAGAAAGAATCCCTTTACTGCCTGCGCGTACGCAAGCTGGCCGCGGAAAAACCGAATCCCGTCTACGCGAACTTACTCGCGGTCGCCGGCCGCGGCACGTCCTGACGCAACTCTCCCCGCACCCTTTTTGCGAATTCTCCGCGCATCCTCTGCGACTCTGCAGTGAAGCTCTTGCCTTTGCTTTTCCTTTCTCCACCCTATGCTACGATATTCCCCGCTGAAGATGACTGCGCTTCTCAATGACCTCCGCTACGCTTTCCGCAACTTCGCCAAAAATCCCGTTTTCACCGCGGCCGTAATTCTGTCTCTCGCCATCGGCATCGGCGCAAACACTTCTATCTTCAGCATCACCTACGCCTTGCTCCTGCGCCCGCTCCCATATAAGAACGCCGACCGTCTGGTCATCCTGTGGAATCGCTCGCCCGGTCTGAACATCACGCAGGACTGGTTTTCCCCCGCGCAATATTTCGACATCAAGAACGGTCACTCCGGATTCGAGCAGGTCGCCATCGCCATCGGCGGAAATTTCAATCTCACCGGCAGCGGAGATCCGGAGCGCGTCGGTGCGATTCGCGTCTCCTCAAATCTCTTGCCCATGCTGGGGGTCAACGCAGCCGCGGGCCGCCTTTTCACGCCGGAGGAAGATTCGCCCGGCCGTCAGCTCACGGCGGTCCTCACCTACGGATTTTGGTCGCAGCATTTCGGCTCTGACCCCAACATGCTCGGCAAGCCGCTCATCATCAATGGAGTCACTTACGAAGTCGCGGGCATCCTGCCGAAATACTTCTCCTTGCCGCGCGAAGTCCTGCCCATTCTTTACGGCACCGATCACGCCGATCTATTTATTCCCCTGCCTTTCGGTGCTGACGCGCCGCAACACCGCCAGAACGAAGACTACAACATTCTCGGCACGCTCAAGCCCAGCGTCACGGTCGCGCAGGCCCAGGCGGAAATGGACACGCTCACCGCGCGACTCCGCCGCGACCATCCCGATGTCTATCCGCCCAATGGCGGTCTGACGTTCGGCATCGTGCCGCTGCTCGATCAGGTCGTCGGCGACGCACGGCGGCCGCTGCTGATTCTTCTTGGCTCGGTTGGGTTCGTACTGCTGATCGCCTGCGCCAATGTCGCTAATCTTCAACTCTCGCGCGCAGTCGCGCGCCAAAAAGAAATCGCCATTCGCACCGCGCTGGGAGCGAGTCGCGGCCGTGTGATCCGACAATTGCTGACCGAAAGCATTTCGCTGGCCCTTTGCGGCGGTGCGCTCGGCGTGCTCTTTTCCTTTTGGGCCGTGAAGTGGATTCATGTTCTCGGACCCAAGAGCGTTCCGCGCCTCTACGACATTGGCGTTAACTCCGAGGCGCTTCTCTTCACGTTTTTGCTTTCCATAATTTCCGGCGCGCTCTTCGGCCTCGCGCCTGCCCTGCGCCTGGGCCGCCTTGATATCCACGCGACGCTTAAGGACGAGTCCCGCGGCTCCGCCGGGTCGGACGCTGTATGGGGACGCGGCAACAATCTTCGCCGGCTGCTGGTGGTTTCCGAGCTTGCGCTCAGCGTGGTCCTGCTGATCGGCGCGGGACTGCTGATTCGCAGCTTCGCGCGCCTGCAAAATGTTCAGCCCGGCTTCAATCCGAAAAATGTTCTCACTCTTGAGCTGACCATGACCGGCAAGAAATACGCCGACAGAAACGCGGTACTGAACACATATCACGATCTTTGGGATCGCCTCGAGCGCCTGCCCGGTGTCACCGCCGCAGGCGGCGTCACTCCTATCCCCCTGAGCGCGACATTCGCCTGGGGCCCTATCGTCATTGAGGGCCGCACTCCGCTCCCGGGCGAAAATTTCATCAATGCGGATGAACGCGTGGTTGCAGGCCACTATTTCCAGGCCATGGAAATCCCCCTGCTTAAGGGGCGCCTGTTCGACGATCACGACAATGCCACTGCGCCTTTTGTAGCGGTCATCGACGAATATATGGCCCAGCAGTTCTGGCCCAACGAAAATCCCCTTGGCAAACACTTCCGCCATGGAACCTTGACCGCTTCAGGTCAGCCCATCGAAATTGTCGGCGTGGTGGGGCGCATCAAGCAATACACTCTCGACGCCGATTCACGCATCGCGCTCTATATGCCGCAAACGCAAAACCCGTCGCGCGGAATGGATGTGGTTTTGCGCAGCACGGGCGATCCTGCGGCGCTCACTTCCGCCGTCAAAGATCAGCTCCGCGCCATCGATCCCGATCTGCCTATGTATGGCGTGCGCACTATGGCTCAGCGCGTGGACGAATCTCTCGCCAGCCGCCGGTTCTCCATGTTGTTGCTGGGATTGTTTGCGTCGCTGGCCCTGGCGCTCGCCGCCATCGGCACTTACGGAGTCATGGCCTATCTGGTCAATCAGGCCACGCGCGAAATTGGAATCCGCATGGCCTTGGGCGCCACGCAGCAAAATATCCTGTCGCTCATCCTGCGCAAAGGCTTGACCCTAACGCTTTCTGGAGTCGCACTCGGTCTCGCCGCCGCGTTCGCGCTTACTCAGCTTCTGCGCAGCCAGCTCTTCGGCATTAAAGCCACCGATCCCGCCACATTCTTTGCGATCGCAATTCTTCTCGCCGGCATCGCCCTCTTCGCCAGCTACATTCCCGCGCGCCGCGCCGCCCGGATTGATCCCATGATTTCGCTCCGGTCGGAATAAGCTGCGCCCCCTCGACGATTTGCGCGATCAAGAATTCTTTCGCTTGCTGCGCGCGGTTTTGTCTTTCAGTTAAACCTGATTGATCTATTCACGGGCAATTTCCGAAATCTTACTGCCGATGCGTTACTTTGCGCCAAGAAAAGCACCGCCCTCTCACGCAAAATGACACTCATATTTCTCCGTGCCCCTCCGTGTCCTCTTTGCCTCTGCAGTAAAGCTTATTGTTTTTTTTGCTCACCGTCTTGTATCTACCACGCGAAATGCCAACTTTCAACAGCGCCTGCAATTCGCTAAATCACCCCTTCTTTCTCCCCGCCCAATCCCTCAGCATCGCCGCCACGTCCGCATGCTTGCCTTGCTCCGCGGCCTCGACCGCGTCAAACGTGCCCTGGAAATTCGTCCCTTTCTGCAGCGGGTCGAGCCCTTTCTCCACAAAGAAGCGGCACATTTCCAGATGCCCCCGTTGGGCGGCCATGTGCAGTACCGTCAATCCGCGCATGTCTTCCTTCACATCCGCGCCCGCGCCAATCAGGTATTCCGCTTTGTCCAACTGCGGCTTGCCGAACGCGGTGTACCACAGCAGCGGAAAACCGTGCGCGCCGCGCTCGTGAATCCGTTGCGAGTCCTCCGCCAGCATGCGCTTCATGTCATCGAGCGAGCCGAACACTGTCGCCGTGCACAGCGAATAGGACGCGCCGCGATCCAGCAAATGCCCTCCAATGTCCGGCCGCCCCATGTGCGCCCCCGCTTCCACAGGCAACTCATCCCATGAGGCGCGCGTGTTCAGCAGTTCAGGAGCCAGCTCCACCAATTTCTTCACGCGATCAATGTTGAAGTGGCACAGCACAATAAATGCGTTAATGAAATCGCGCGGCAGTCCCTGCGTGTCGTCGCGCGTCAACGCCACGAATTTCGGGCCGTACTCAAATCGCCGCGCGTAATAATCCTTGGGAATTGAATTCGCATTCCGCAGCAGCGCCGCTGCTTCCATTTTTCCGCCTGCGGTCGCAATATCCAGCGCCGTCTGCCCCGCTGCATTCCTGGCGTTCACGTCGGCGCCCTTCTGCAACACCAATCGCACCATACGCGGATATCCCCCGCGCGCGGCACTGTGCAGCAAGGTGTCTCCATCCGACGTTGCCGCGTTCGCTTCCATCCCATTCGCGATAATGTCAAATCCCATCGCCTCCGCTGACATCTGGAACGGTGATTGCAATCCCAAATGCATGGCCGTCGCGTTCTTCCGCCTCGGATTTCCCTGCTTGAAATTCATTCCATAGGTGATGGCGTTGTCCACGATGGTCGATTGACCACACAGCGCCGCCACGTGGATCGGCGTGTCGCCCGCCGGATTGGGCGCGTTCACCAAACCGGGCGCGGGCCGCAGCAGCTCGTTAAACCGGTCCACCTTTCCCCCCGCCGCCGCTTCGTGCGCGTCCAGCACCAGCCCCCTCGATTCAAACAGCGCCAGCATCTCCTTTTGCCCCGCGTAAGCCGCCAGCAAGTACACCGATTGTCCGTTCGCATCCCGTGCATACAGCAGTCCCGGATCGCGCTCCAGCGCGCGAGTCACCTTCTCCACGTCCCCGTTGATCACTGCCAGCCGAAATGGATCCGTCTCCGGAGCAAAATCCCCCAGCGAATTTTCCAGCCCACGACTCACCGACCCTCGCTTCATGCCAATCGCTTCCGTCGAAAATCCTCTCGCCGGAGAAATCGCCGCCGCGAGCTTGCCCGCCGTCAGCGCTACACCTGTGATGCCCACCGCACTCGCGATAAAGTCCCGTCGCCGATAAGTTTTTGACATGGTGGCCTCCTTCTCTGGTCGCACAATAACTATTACGGTCTCAGCCCCCGAAACGCTTCTTCATTCTTGCGAATTTGCAGATCCTATGGTGAAGCCTTTTGTATCTTGCTCCCTGTTTTGTCCCCGCCACGCGATATGCTAACTTTCATCAGTGCCTCCCAAACGCATTGGAGTTCTCCTCAGCGGCCGCGGCTCGAATCTTGAAGCCCTGGCCGATAGCGTCGCCGCCCGACGCATCCCCAACGCCGAAATCGCCGTGGTCATCAGCAACCGCGAAGGCGCTCCGGGCATCGAGCGGGCCGCCGCGCGCGGAATTCCTGCAAAGCTCATCCCATCCAAGGGGTTGGAACGCGAGGCCTACGACAAGCAGGTCGCCGTCGTCCTCCAGGAATATAAAGTCGATCTGGTCTGTCTCGCGGGGTATATGCGCCTGCTCTCCCCATTTTTCGTCGCCGCGTTTCGCGGGCGCATCCTGAATATTCACCCGTCGCTGTTGCCGTCGTTCCCGGGGCTGGAAGCGCAGCGCCAGGCGCTGGAATTTGGCGCGCGATTTTCCGGCTGCACCGTGCATTTTGTGGATGAAAATCTCGACGCGGGTCCCATCATCCTGCAGGCCGTGGTTCCGGTACTTGATGAGGACACGCCCGATACGCTCGGCGCGCGCATCCTCAAAGAGGAGCATCGCATTTATACTGAGGCGGTGAATCTGGTGCTCGAAGGCCGCACGCGGACCGAGGGCCGCCGCGTGATCCATTTGCCGCCTGCGCAAAGCGCGGCTGCAAAACAAGTGGGTGTAAAACATTCATGACGCCGCAACCGGGTAGTTCACCGAGAAAAGATACCTCCGCATTTCCCGAGGTCGCGGAGCAGGTCGCTTATCTGCGCAAAGGCGCTGCGGAAATTATTCCCGAGCCGGAGTTTGTCGCCAAGCTCGAGGCCTCGCGAAAAAACGGCAAGCCCCTGCGCGCCTATCTCGGCGTGGATCCCACCGCCCCCGACATTCATTTGGGCCACACCGTTGTCCTTCGCAAGCTGAAGCACTTTCAGGATCTGGGCCACACCGCCATTTTTCTGATTGGCGATTTTTCCGCCATGATCGGCGACCCCACCGGACAATCGGAAACTCGCCCTCCTTTATCCCGCGAACAGGTGGACGCCAACGCGAACACCTATCTCGAACAAGTTTTCAAGATTCTCGATCGGGATAAAACGGAAGTCCGCAAGAACAGCGAGTGGCTTGAAAAATTGACCAGCCATGAGGTTGTGCGTCTGTGCGGCCACTATCGGCTGGCGCGCATGCTGGAACGCGAGGATTTTCGCTCGCGCCTCGAAAAGAGCATTCCCATCTCCGTCCACGAATTGTTATATCCATTGCTCACTGCCTATGACGCGGTAATGCTCCAGTCCGACGTCGAGCTGGGCGCCACGGAGCAAAAATTTAATTTGCTCGTGCACCGGGACATCCAGCGCGAATACGGATTGCCGGGAGAAGTCGCGCTGACCATGCCCATTCTCGTGGGGCTGGACGGCGAGCGCAAAATGTCCAAGAGTCTCGGCAATTACGTCGGCATCACCGAGCCGCCCTCGGAAATGTTTGGTAAGTTGATGAGCATTTCCGACGACCTGATGTGGAATTACATGGAGCTGCTCACCGACCGCGCGCCCGCGGAAATCACCCGACTGCGCCGCCACGTCGCCGAAGGCGCGGCGCATCCCATGGACGTGAAAATCGGCCTCGCTCAGGAGATCATCGCGGGCTTTCACGGTGCGGCGGCTGCCGCTCACGCCGCCGAAGAATTCCACAAAGTGTTTCAACAGCGCGGCGCGCCTTCGGATGTCCCCGAAAAAATTCTCAAGCCCGGTGTGCGCCAGCTTTACGCGCTGCTCACGGAAGCCGGGCTGGCTCCGTCGCGCAGTGAAGCCGAGCGCCTGATCAAGCAGGGTGGTGTGGAAATTGATGGTGCCCGGGTGGAAGATGTGAAACGCGAAGTAAATCTGACCCCCGGCGCCCAAATCCTCCTGCGCGCCGGCAAGAAAAAATTCCTGCACATCCTCTGCGAATAGCCGCCTTCTACTTCCTCGGCGGGGCCGGCGACATCATCAGCCGGGCTGAGGGCTACTGATTCTTCATCGCCGTTCCGCGTATTTCTTCAACCGCGCAAGGTATTCGCCATTGCGGCGCGCCACAGCGTGCCGGGTGACCAGCCAATCCACAACGCGTGCGATTTTGCCCGGCATTGCATATTCGCTGCGCATGGTCACACGCGCTCCGGTCGCGGTCGGCCCCACTTCCCACCTTTCAATCCCGCGCACCCCGTAAGCGTCTTCAAATCGCCACTCGAAGATCTTCGGCCACTCAAACCGTGTCACGACCGCCGTATGTGCCACTTCTTTTCTCGCGACCTTTCCGGTGATGCGCACTTTTTGCGCCACGCTGAATTCCGCGCACCCACCGGACACCTCGAATTCGCTTCTCATTTCCGCGCCATACCAGTACGGCATCCGTTGCGGAACCATGAACAGAAATATGTCCGCAGGAGTCGCCGTGGTATCCATGCTGCATTCAACGATTCGGGGCTCTTGTTTCGCGGTTTTCATCGGCGCGGTGGACGAGTTTATCACCGCCAGTATAATTTCCGTGGGAAGGGGTCACGCACGGCAGGCGACTCAAAAACGCGTGAAGGTTCAGGGATGAAGACTCAGAAGGGAATCGCAGAGGCAGCAAGAACGTGCCGGTTGCGCGTGGATTGAATGAAAACCACCGCGCGCAGATTATCGCGCTTCCATTCTTTGCCCAGCTTTACCGTGATCTGCGTTTCAAATGAAGTTTCGCCACCCGCGTTGGCCTTCCCAACCTTTGTAAATGCGCGTACAACTCCATCGTGTTCCAATCCCCGCCCGGCATTTTCTCCGGCGCGCACATTGGAATGCAGGTGACTCTCGGTTACAGCAAGCAGCACATCAAACTTATCGGAAGCATCCCCCGGCAGTTTGCCTGCTTGAATGCGCAGCGCGCGCGAATCGCCGGCGGCATCGCCGGCCCATGCAAGCTGCAACTGTGCTTTCGGGTCAGCGGCCGCGGTCTCAATGGCTTGTTTTGCGCGGATCCCATTGCCTCCGACAAATTCCAGGTGTCCATCCACGACCATCTGCGGAGTGTAAACTTCCGAGCCCAAAATTCTGGAGTACTCCTCCTGCCGCCGCGTCGCGGCCGAAGACGCGAACGGGTCCAACCAGCCCTGGCCATCCCAGTAATCCACGTGCTGCTCCAGGATGATCACCTCTGCGTTGGCGAAGGGTTGCAGCGAATTTATTTTGGCGAGCAACGAATCCGCCGGAGGGCAGCTCGAGCATCCTTCCGAAGTGAATAATTCTACCAATACCGGGTTGCGCGGATTCGCCGCCTGAGACCGTGAAACGGGGGCAATTGCTCCGACGGAAGAAAGCATCAGCAAGAACAGTGTTGCGCTGATCATGCGCGATTTCATCGTCCAAATCCCCCCAACCTTGCGAACCAGCTAACTGGAGTTTTAGTGCATCTACTAGGATGCACTATGTTGCTTACTAGTCGCAAGCTAACCATTAAAGTGCAAGAAATAGGTTAGTGTTTTACCGCAATTGCCGTACAATAACCCATATGTCTTCCGAATTCTCTCCCGATTCCCAAAACCGGAATTCGAGTTTTGTACTCCTTGGCGGACGCCTGGCGATCGATTTTGTAAATACCGCTCCCGATGCTGCAGGGGCGTCGGATGCGCTGACGAGTTGGGGGGATCTTGTGGCCTTCCTGGTGGCGACGGGGACGATATCCTTGAGCAGGGAAGCGACGCTGCGCGATTTGGTCCAGGACGCGGAGTTGGAAACATCCGCGCTGCGCAGTTATTCGCTGCAGTTGCGCAGCGCGATCCGGCAAATTTTGGAGGCGCGGATTTCCGGATATGTGTTGGATACGAATAGCATTGCCATCATCAATGGGATTCTCGAGTATACGGAAGGTTATGAGCAGCTGGAAGCTGTTGTGGATGCCGGCGTGGAAGAGCCGGACTGGCGCATGGCGCTGGTTTCTCGCAGCCATGGAATGGAGTGGCTGATTGCTGCCATCGCGCGGTCGGCGGCCAAACTGGTGGCGGAAGGCCCCGCCGCGCCGGTGCGCATCTGCGCGAACCCCAAGTGCGGACTTTTTTTCTATGACGATTCGCGTACCGGCGATCGAAAATGGTGCTCGATGGCAACGTGCGGAAACCGAACGAAGGTGGCGACTCATTTCCGGAGGCGGAAAGGCGGCAAGAAATGAGAAAAGCCAATTGCCACGGATTCACCACCGGGAGCACAGCGATCCCCGGAGAATTCTGTTAGTGGATGAATTCCGGCTCGCGGCCCTGTGACCACGGATCGTATTGCAGGGCGAAAGCAATTCTGTCTCCGATGGGCGGATGTGTATAAAACCAGAAAACAGTGAGGCGCGAAGGGTCGGGCTCTTCAAGATCCGCCTCGCCCAGGATTTGATTGACTTGTGCGGTTACTTGCGGCGCGTCGGGCACAATGCCGTGAATGACTTCGAGGCAATATAAATCAGCTTGATGCTCAAAATAGCGGCTGAGTGCGTTGTCGATGGGAGTTGAGGCGAATTGCAGGGCGGAAACAAGCAGCAGTAATACGGCCAGCGAATCCCAGCCTTGCGGAGCTTTCGCATACCAGATGCTCCCCCACTTGCGGAGAACATTTGCATACAGCCACGCCAAAAAAGGAAGCGAGATTCCCAGCCCAACGGCGGTCAACGCGATGCCTTTCCAAACGTGGTTCAGCGCGTAATGCCCCAATTCGTGGCCGAAAACCGCGAGTGCTTGGGCTTCGTTTGTTCGCGCCAGGGTTGTATCCCAGAAAACCACGCGTTTGGATGATCCGATTCCACTGACATAAGCATTCAGCTCATTCAATTTGGCGCTGGCGGCCATTTCCAGGATACGGTCTTCCGGAATTGTCATGTTGGCGCGAGCCACCACCTTCTCGACTTGCCGGACAAGCTCCGGATGAGTTGCCGCCACTGGCATGTAGTCGTAAAAGAGCGGTTCGATGATGAGCGGCTCCGCGTAAGCACCGGCCACGACCAGCAACACGGCCGCCACCCATGCCCCCATCCACCAGCGGCGCGGGCTGCGCTCGATCAATTCGTAAAGCACCCAGCCCGCAACCGTGGCCAGCGCCAGAGTGATGCCCTCCGCCTTCATCCAATCGAGTATCCAGGAGAGCCAGCCCTGCACGGAAAGATTGTAGCTGCGCAAAATCTGGTGTCCCCAGACGCGGAATGGAAGGTTGGCAATATCGAGCGTAAGCAAAAGCAGCGGACAAAAAATTATTGCCTGCAATATTCTCAATCGGCTTGCGCCCAAAGCCCAGTCGCGGAACTTGGCCGCCAGCCCCGTGCGCAAAATGGCCAGCAGAACGAGCAATCCCCAAATGAATTCGGCGAAGTAAAGGCGCCGGCCCGTCCGGGCAAGCGCGACCGCCTGCCGAAGTTTTTCCGGCGGCAAGGCGTATCGCACGACTGGCGCGACGGTCTGCGCGGATTGCCCTTGGACTGTGGACTGGCCGGTTCCGGCAATTCCCGCAGGTCGGGCGACGCATGAGGACGTGGAAAATAAACAAAGGGCGGTGAAGGCTATCACGCAAAGAATTGTGTCGCGCGCGTGTGAATGCTTTCGTTGACCGCTTCGGAGCAGCGATGGGCTGGACCTGTTCAAACACATAGTATTCCGCAGAGTGGTTCGCTGCGCAACGTCCGCGCGGACGAGACGTAAACAAGCCACCATTTGCTGGATTCGTTGTGGTCCCACGAAGATTGATGTAAGTTTCTCGGCGATGCGCAGATCTTGTGTTCTTGTTCAATTGGCGCTGTTGGTTGGTACACTGTTTGCGAATCCCCTGCCCGCCTTGACTTCCTCCTTACATGAAGATTTCAACTCGAAACAAGCCTACGCCTACACCGCCGAAATTGCCGGTTTTGGAGAAAGATGGCCCGGGTCACCCGGCCATAAGAAGACAGAAACCCTTATTCATCAGATCCTGTTGAAAGATGGGGCGCAGCTTGAAACCGACGATTTCGTGGCCACCACGCCGCGCGGCCCAATTCCGGTGCATAACATCATCGGCAAGTTCAATGTCAGCACGGATCTGAACCAGAAAATATTTGTCCTCGCCGGCCACTACGACACACTTTTCAAACCTGGATTTGTTGGCGCTAATGATGGAGCCTCCAGCGCGGGGATTCTCCTGGCGTTTGCGGATGCACTGGCACATCAGAAAACCAAGATGGCCATCTGGCTGGTCTGGACAGATCTAGAAGAAGCAATCAAATCGTTCGATGACTCGAACGATGGCCTCTACGGGAGCAAACATCTTGCAAAAGAACTTGCGGCAAGCGGGCAGGTCCCTCGCATTCGCGGTCTGTTCCTGCTCGATATGATCGGCTATAACGACTTGAAAGTGGCGCGAGAGACCAATTCCAGCCATTGGCTGCAAGCCATCATAGGGCAGGCCGCCAATCAACTTGGTTACGGCCGTTACTTCTTTCAATACCAGGTGAGCATCATCGACGACCACGCTTCGTTCCTCAATGTGGGCATCCCGTCGGTGGATGTGGTTGACGCACAGTATGGCCGCATGGGCCCGGGTTTCGACAACATGGGAGAATTCCACCACACCAACGCCGACACAATGGACAAAGTGTCGCAACAGAGTCTGGGGATTGTGGGGCGGACGATTCTACTTACGGTCGAGCTATTGGATACGCGATATTAGGCCACGCCGGGGGCGTAGTGGAAACTGCACACTGGTCTTCGGGCCAGTTGCGGAGGGGCGGGCCGAGGGCTAGCATATTGAGAAGTGCAGCGGAGGGATTGTCTATGCGAGGCACAGCCAACAGGGCCACAGCAGGGGCTTCCCGGGAGGATTGGAAAATCTCCCGCGGCGCAATTCGTGCGGAATTTGGCGTGATCCTGTTCGCCTGCAGCGTGGCCATGATTGCGCCAGCAGCCGCAGCGCATCAGGATTACTTGGGCCAGCAACAATCTCCCTCGCTGGGAGAAATCGCGCGTCGCTTGCGCGCGGAAAAACAGCCCGCGAAGGAATCTGCTCAAATTTGGACCAACGAAAATATCCCCACTAATCCCTTCGCCATCAGCGTTGTGGGACAGCCGCCCCCTCCTCCTCCGCCTCCGGAGCCTGTGCCGGGCGCAGCGGATGCGGCGAAACCGAAGACCAAGCTGGAAAACGAACTGGACAAAGCCAAGGAAGAGCTGGCGGGTCTGGAAAAGGAATTGGATTTAGCCAAGCGCGATCTCGCTTTGCAACAGCAAGCGTTTTACACCAACCCGCTTGCCAGCCAGGACACCGCGGGTCAGGCCAAACTCGCGGACGCTCAAACGGCGATAGACGCAAAAGCGGCGGATGTGGAGAAGGCCAAGGCGCGTGTGGCGGATCTGCAGCAAAGGGTGGATGGGGAAAAGAAAGGTTCGCCCACGACAGATACATCTTCGCCTGGAATTTAAGGAATCCAGACAAAATCCTTCTCAACGCAACAGGTTCAGCTCTGTCCCTCCAACTTTCGAGGAAATTAAGAAATGAGAATTCGTTGTTTCTAGCCGGATGAGTGTGTGCCGATTGGAACGACCGCAGGTCTTGAACCAGCCCGGGGCTGCAGGGGGGACTTTTCACTTCAGCAACTGGCCCCCTACTAATTGTATGATTCCGCTTGACACAACAAGAGCCTTGCCGCAGAATCCGCCCAACTTTTCCAGGGGGATGTAAGGAAAAGGTCTGGGGGTATCGTGCAGTATCTTCCCGGCTGGACTGTGCAGTGCATCAACCCGGAGTGCGCCGCGCGCGGCCAATGGCTTCGTGCGGACCAGCTGCAATCGGAGTTTTGCTCCAATTGCGCCGCTCCTTTGCACCGGGTGCCACCGCCGCTGGGGCCGCGCTTGCGGCTTCGGCCACGCACGCTGGGGACGTACCGGCCGTCGCGCCCACGGCGCTGAGAATTTGGGTAGACGCTCGCCGCACTGCGGCGATGCCAAAGGAATCGCTCGCGGCAAGAGAGTCCCTGCAGCGGCCGTCCAACAGTAATGTAAAGGTAGGGATGGAAAAAGAAGGCCTCCGGTTCGCCGGGGGCCTTCTGCGTTTTTGGGCGCAAAACGGGACGCAGACCCCCACCTACAATGGCACCGCAGGGAACGGGAAAATAAAAAGCGGCCGGGGGGGTGGCCGGCCGCTCGGGGGCACTGCTGACGGAGGGTGAAGAGATTCCGAAACGATCGCTGCCGCGTTAACCTTCAGTCTGGTTTTCCTTGCCCGCTCAGGACAGGCAAGGCCAGCTGCTGGTAGGAGGAGCGGCGCGCTCGACTTCGTAACGGATGCGAGTATGCGGGAAACACTGTGAGCGGGCCATGGGCCGGGGGATACATTTAGTTGGTACGGAAGTACTTCGGTGAGTTGGGGATAATTCAAGGGTAAGATCCCAATCATTTTTTCATGGCATGAATTGTTCGATTGGCGGCGAGAAGCCTCAGGTCTTCTCGGCCACCTGCGCCATACAAACCAACTGAAAACTTACTCCAGCAGGTCGTTGTCGAGACGCATGTGGTATTGCTCGAGGACGGCGCGGACCTGGTCAAAGGCATCTTCGACCGTGTCTGAAAATCGCAGCAGGGAATATTCGCGCCGGCTGATGGTGCCGGCCCGCAGCATGACCTTCCAATTGAGAACCTTGTCCCAATATTTCCGGCCGTAAATCAGCACCAGGTTGTGCTCGGGAAGTTTGCCGGTTTGCATCAGGGTCAGCATTTCCCAGAGCTCGTCCATGGTGCCGAATCCGCCGGGGAAAACAATCAGTGCTTTGGCGATCTGCGCGAACCATAATTTGCGCATGAAGAAATAATGGAAATTGAAGCTGAGTTCGGGGCTGATGTAATTGTTGGGCGCCTGTTCGTGGGGCAGCTCTATGCTCAGGCCGACGGATTTGCCGCCCGCGTCAGCGGCGCCGCGGTTGGCGGCTTCCATGATGCCGGGACCGCCACCGGAACAAATCACGAAGCGGCGCGGACGATCGCCAAAGGTCATGGCCCAGGAAGTGATCAGCCGCGCGAGCTCGCGGGCTTCTTCATAGTAGCGCGACATTTCCGCGGCATTGCGCGCTTCGCTCAAATGGTCGCGTGTCTCGGGCGTGCGCTGGCGCTTGAAATTCTTTGCCGCTTGCCGCACCTTGGCTTCCGCCTTATCGCGGGGCAAGATGCGCGCAGAGCCGAACATAACGATAGTGTCGCCCACTCCTTCGCGGCGCAGGCGAGCCAGCGGGTCCAAATACTCGGAGATGATGCGGATGGGGCGCGCCGCGGGGCTTTCTACGAAGCGAATGTCGTGGTAGGCGAGCTTAACATGGTGATTGGTCTGCTTCCGTTTCATTGCTGCTCCCAAGGGCGAACGCAACCGGCAGATGACCCCTGCAACGCGTACGCGCGAACTGTCATTCTACAGCTTCCTTTGGAACGTCTGCGCGGCGCGTGTCCTGGGAGTATCCTCAGTAGAGGGTCATTGCCCAGCCAACGCCAGGGGCGTGTGGCGCGTCCAACCCTGTACACTGAAAGAGTTGGTTTATTCTGCTTCGGAGAAATGGATTGATGTACCGCAAATCGAAATTCGGAGTTGGTTTGCTGCTGGCGGCGATCGCCCTCGCGCTGATGCCCGCGTGCGCTGCGGCTCAAGCGCCGCCGGGCCCGCTGCCTCCGAAGCCTGGCGCGCCAATTCAAAAAGTGCCCGTGGATAAAGGTGCGATCCGCGTGCGCGTGGATGTGGTGACCGCGCCGGTGGTGGTCCGCGATGAAAAGGGCGAAATGGTGGAGGATTTGGAGCTGAAAGACTTTCACCTTTTCGACAACGGCGTCGCACAAGTGGTGGATAGCTTCGATATGGGCGCCGATCCAATCTCGGTAGTGCTGCTGGTTGAGACCAGCTCGCGCGTAGCTCCCATGCTGCCCGCGATACAAAAATCCGGAATTGTCTTCACTCAAGACATTATGGGCGCAGACGGGGAAGCTGCGGTGATTGCGTTTGGCAGCGACGTGAACTTGGTGCAGCCCTTCACCTATGACCATGATGAGGTCGAGCGGGTGATCCGGGAGCTGGACGACGGAGGCGGGCAATCAAGGTTTTTCGATGCGCTGAACACCGCGGTGCAGCTATTGCACGACCGCCCCCCAGAGCGGCGCCGTGTGATTGTGGCCATCACGGAAGCGACCGACAAGGGAAGCAGCATAAAGCTAGGCCTGGCGCTACGACAGGCGGAACTGGAGAACGTGACAATTTATTCCGTGGGCCTTTCCACCACGGCCGCGGAGTTTCGCACGCCCCCGCCGCAAAGACCGACCCAGGCTCCCATCACGCCTCAGGGAATTCCGTCAGGGCCGCCAATTCCGGGAGAGCCTCAATCGCCGACCACGCCGGGAATCGGGCAACCAGTCGGCGGCGTGCAGGGCTCCGGGGATTTGCTGGCGCTGGGAGAATGGGCGGTGATGCATGCCGCGAATCTGGTTCGCGGCCACGCGCTCGAAGTTGCCACCACTGCGACCGGCGGAGTCCACCTGCCCACCATGCACGACCGCGGGATAGAAGCGGGATTGGATAAAATTGGCGGAGAGCTGCACGCGCAGTATACGCTGAGCTATCACCCCACCGGCGGAGCCCAGCCCGGGTTCCACGAAATTAAAATTACCGTGGATCGCCCAAAAACGACCGTACGGACCCGGACGGGATATTACATGGCTCCGCCCGAAGACGACTCTTCCCCGCGTTAGCTCTTTGATGGTTCCTTCGCGGGGACCTCGTCCTCTTCTTCGAGGATTGCGGCGGCTGCCGCAACCTTGTCTCCCTCATCAGCGCGCAACAGGCGCACGCCCTGCGTAGACCGGCCCGCCTCGCGGATCTCATTCGCGTGCACGCGGATCACTTTCCCGCCGCTGGTTATGATCATTACGTCCGACTCTTCACTGACCTGCAGCGCCGCGACCACGCGGCCGTTGCGCTCCGTGGTCTTCAAGTTGATGACGCCCTTTCCGCCGCGCGAAGTGATGCGGTATTCGGCCAGCGGAGTGCGCTTGCCGTAACCCTTCTCGGAAACGGTGAGCATCAGTGAAGTGAGCGAGTCCTTGATGGCTTCACTTTCCAGGTCATCGAGGTTCTGCGAATCGGTCTTATGTTCCTTCCGGATGATCTCGAAGTCGGGCTGCACCGCGTCCATGCTGACCACGTAATCGCCCTTGGCAAGATCCATTCCATTAACGCCGCCCGCGGCGCGGCCCATCCCGCGGACTTCCGTTTCGCGGAACAGGATGGCCTGGCCGACGTGGCTCGCGAGGAAAATCATCTGTTTTCCGTCGGTGAGCTTCGCGCCAATAAGTTCGTCGTCCTTGTCCAGGTTGATGGCAATGATTCCGGCCGAGCGCGGGTTGGAGAAATCGACAATCGGAGTTTTCTTTACGGTGCCGTTGCGCGTGGCCAGGAAAACGTAACGGCCCTCCTCTTCCAGGTTTTGCGTGGCTACCAGCGCAGTTAGTTTTTCGCCCTCCTGGAATTTCACCAGCGAAGAAATGGCCCGCCCGCGGGTGGCCGCGGCAGCTTCGGGAATCTCATACACTTTCAGCCAATACACGCGGCCCTTCGAGGTGAAGAGCAGGATGTAGCTGTGCGCGGAGGCGATGAATAAGTGCTCGACGAAGTCCTCGTCGCGTGTTTTCGCGCCGATGCGTCCTTTGCCCCCGCGCGTCTGGTGGCGGTAGATATCCACCGAGGTGCGCTTGATGTAGCCGGCGTGGCTGACGGTGATGGCCATGTCCGTGTCGGCGATCAGGTCTTCGAGCTTAATCTCTTCGACCTTGTCAACGATTTGCGTGCGCCGGTCGTCACCGAAAAGTTTCTGCACTTCGCGCAATTCGGTGATGATCACGGCCTTCAATTTCTTTTCGCTGGCCAAAATGGAGCGCAGCTCCGCGATGAGCGCCTGAATTTCTTTCAATTCGTTGAGGATTTTCTCGCGCTCCATCTGCGTCAGGCGGTGGAGTTGGAGATCCAAGATGGCCTGCGCCTGGCGGTCGGAGAAATCCCAGCGCTCCATCAATCCCGCTTTTGCTTCAGCTGGCGACTTGGACTTGCGGATCAGCTTGATGATTTCGTCGAGATGGTCCAGCGCTTTCTTGAAACCCAGCAAAATGTGCTCGCGCTCCTCGGCTTTGCGCAGCTCGAATTGAGTGCGGCGGCGCACCACTTCAATGCGGTGCTCGATGAAGAGCCGAATCATATCCAGGACCGGCAGTTCGCGCGGCTGGCCTTTGACGATGCTCAGCAAGATGACGCCGAACGATTCCTGCATCTGTGTGTGCTTGAAAAGGTGGTTGAGGATGAGCTGGCTTTCCTCGCCGCGCTTGATTTCGACCACGATGCGCATGCCCTCGCGGTCGGATTCGTCGCGGACGTCGGAGATGCCTTCGATCTTTTTGGTTTGAACCAATTCAGCGATGCGTTCGATGAGCTTGGCCTTGTTTACCTGGAACGGAATTTCCGTGATGACTATGCTCTCGCGGTCCTTGCCGAGGGTTTCGATAGCCGCCTTGGCGCGCATGATAAATGTGCCGCGGCCGGTCTTGTAGGCCTGCAGGATGCCGTCGCGCCCGGCGATGTACCCGCCCGTGGGGAAATCCGGGCCGGGCATCACCTTCATGATTTCCTTCAACGTGGTTTCGGGCTTTTCGATGATCATTACCGCGGCTTCGATGACCTCGCGCATGTTGTGCGGCGGAATGTTGGTGGCCATGCCCACGGCGATGCCCGAGGCGCCGTTTACCAGCAGGTTCGGAGTTTTCGAGGGGAGAACCGACGGCTCTTCGCGCGTCTGGTCAAAGTTGGGGACGAAATCTACAGTCTCTTTTTCGAGGTCGGCGAGCAGTTCTTCCGCCGCGCGCGAAAGCCGCGCTTCAGTATACCGCATGGCGGCGGGTGGGTCGCCATCCACTGACCCGAAATTCCCTTGCCCATCCACCAGCATGTAACGCATGTTGAAGTTTTGCGCCATGCGCACCAGCGTGGGATAAATGACTGCTTCGCCGTGCGGATGATAATTGCCCGAAGTGTCGCCGCAGATCTTGGCGCATTTGCGGAAGCCGCGGTTGGAGGCCAGGCCCAGATCGTTCATGGCGATCAGGATGCGGCGCTGCACGGGCTTTAGTCCGTCGCGCACGTCGGGGATGGCCCGCGCCACGATTACGCTCATGGCGTAATCGAGGTACGACCGCTTCATCTCCGCTTCAATGTCTATGGGTACAATCAGTGACTGATTTGTTTCATCCGCCATCTCTTCTCCCGGTGATGCTTATCGCTTCGCGATTTGTTCCTGCACGTACGCCTTTACAGTATCGAAGGCGTCCGCGGCGTTTGTGAAACGGCGCGCTGCGAATTGCGCTTCCAGCTGCTGCACGAACGCCTCACGCTCTGCTTCGCTTGCGAATTCAACAGCCACACCACGTTCGTTGTCCGGCGCACTCGTGGGAGTCGCTCGAAATTCGCTGCACGAAAGCCCCCGCAATCCCGGCAATGTTGTCCAGCTCACCTGGTAGAGCATTCGCGCGCGGCCTAAACGTCCAAATTCACCACGTCCAGCGCGTTGTCCTCGATAAACTTGCGGCGGTCGGCAACGTCTTCGCCCATTAACGTAGTGAAAATGTTTTCGGCCTCGACCACGTCTTCCATGCGTACCTGGAGGAGCGTGCGTGATTCGCCGTTCATGGTGGTGGCCCAGAGCTGCTCGGGATTCATTTCCCCCAGTCCTTTGAACCGCGTGATCGTGAATTCCTTTTGCGCGTCTTCCAAAACGTAGGCCAGCACGTCCACCGCTTTTTCCTTGGAGATCTTGTCGCCGTTGCGCATAACCGAAAATGGAGGATGGTCCAGCGGCTCGATCAAGCGGTAGAGTGCTCGCACGCGCTTATACTCCGGCGTGGAAGCCAGCGCCCAGCTCACCTTGCTTTCCATTGGCCGCTCCTTGGTGCCGCCCTTGATAGCCATCTCGTAGAGGCTGTGCTCTTCGTCGTAGGCGATTTTCAGGTCGGCTTCGATCTTTCCTTTCTCGATGGCCCGCTCCAGTTTTTCCAGTTTCTTCTTGTCCTCGAAGTCGGCTTTCTTTTCGAGTTCGCTTTCTGCCACCAGTTCAGCGATGCCCGCGATGCGCAGGCGTCGCGACAATCGCTTCATTACCTGCCCGTATTCCTGCACGTTCAGCAGGAACGACGCCAGCTCCTTGCCTTCGAGCGCGCCTCCTTCTTTCGGCTTCACCTTATGTTCTTCCGTGGCTCGGCGCATCATTTCGCTCATGAAGTCGCGGTCGTCGCGGATGTAGCGGTCCATCTTTCCACGGCGCAGCCTGTAGAGCGGCGGCTGCGCGATGTAAATGTGTCCGCGCTCGATCAGCTCGCGCATGTGGCGGAAGAAAAACGTGAGCAGCAGCGTGCGGATATGGCTGCCGTCCACGTCCGCGTCGGTCATCAGGATCACTTTGTGGTAGCGCAGTTTGGCGGGATCAAAATCGTCCTTGCCGATGCCGGTGCCCAGTGCGGTGATGATGGTGCGGATTTCCTCGTGCCCCAGCATTTTGTCGTAGCGCGCTTTTTCGACGTTGAGGATCTTTCCCTTGAGCGGGAGGATGGCCTGATTCTTGCGGTCGCGGCCCTGCTTGGCCGAGCCGCCGGCCGACTCTCCCTCAACAATGAACAACTCGCACCGCGCCGGGTCGCGCTCCTGGCAATCGGCCAGCTTGCCGGGCAAGCCGCTGGAATCGAGCGCTGATTTGCGCCGGGTGAGCTCGCGCGCCTTGCGGGCGGCTTCGCGGCCCCGCGCGGCGTCGATGCATTTGCCGATGATCCGGCGCGCGACGGTCATGTGTTTGTCGAAATACTCGCCCAGGCGCTCGTTGACCAGTTGCTCGACCTGCCCCTTGATGTCGCTGTTTAGCTTGCCCTTGGTCTGCCCTTCAAATTGAGGCTGTGGCAGTTTCACGGAAACCACCGCGACCAGCCCTTCGCGCACGTCGTCCCCTGTGATGGAGACTTCGTCCTTCTGTTCCTTCAGCATGCCCGTTTGGTTGGCGTAGAAGTTAATGGTGCGCGTGAGCGCCGAACGGAAGCCCGAAAGGTGCGTGCCGCCATCCACGGTGTTGATGGTGTTGGCGAAAGCAAAAATATTTTCCGCGTAGCCGTCGTTGTACTGGACGGCCATTTCCATTTCCACCTGATCGCGCTTGCCTTCCATGTAGATGGGCGAATCGTGCAGAACCTGCTTGCCTTTGTTCAGGTGCTTGACGAACTCCGCGATGCCTCCGGTGAATCGAAACTCGGCGGCCTTGTCATTGCGCTCATCCGTGAGCGTGATTTTTAATCCCTTGTTAAGAAAGGCCAGCTCGCGCAGTCGTTGTGCCAAAATGTCGTAGCTGAAAACAGTTTGCGTGAAGATTTCCGGATCGGGATGGAAGGTGACCTTGGTGCCGGTCTTGCGTGTCTTGCCGGTCTGCTTGAGCTTGGTCTTGGGCTTGCCGCGCTCGTAATCCTGCTCCCACACGGCGCCGTCGCGCGCGATTTCCAGATGTAGCCAATCAGCCAGCGCATTCACCACCGACACACCCACCCCGTGCAGGCCGCCGGATACCTTGTAAGTTTCGGAATCAAATTTTCCGCCGGCGTGCAGCACGGTGAGCACCACTTCCGCTGCGGGACGTTTCTCCGTGGCGTGCATGTCCACGGGAATTCCACGGCCGTTGTCGGTTACCGTGACGCTGTTGTCCTCATGGACCTCGACGTTAATTTCGTCGCAGAACCCGGCCATGGCTTCGTCCACGGAATTGTCCACCACTTCCCACACCAGATGGTGCAGGCCCATTTCGCCGGTGGAGCCGATGTACATCGCCGGACGCAGCCGCACGGCTTCCAATCCCCCCAGAACTTTGATGGATGTGGCGTCGTACTTATGCCCGGCGACGCGTGGAGCTGTCGCTTCTTTTTCTGCCATTTGATCTCCGCATGTTCTTGAAAAGCATTTTCAAAAAGGGGCAGGGGCTCAAACGAAAAGAGCCGACCGTCGCCTTACCCTGTGATCCCCGCCGCATGCGGCCGGGACTCGTAGGGTTTTTTGCTTCATCCCGTCTCGCGCTGCGAGACGTGGCGAAGTCTTTCTTTCTTCCAGACTACTGATTTATGCCCTCCCGCTAGGTCGGGATCCCCGGGCATTCCATGTCTGGCCGACGTGCCGAACTGGAGGAAAAATTATGCGTCCGACAACAGCAATATTGTATCCGAATTTGGGGCAATTCTCAAGGTCTTACAGAAAGCCGAATTCAAAATAAGCCCTCTGCTTTCAGTGGCTTGCGTGATGTCCGCGGGGTGGCTGGCCGCGCGCGGAGTTATCCACAAATAAACAGTTTATTCTGTGAGTTTTGTGGAAACTTCCGCGCGCGAGAATCAGATCCGCATGGGCATGATTACATAGCGGTAGCGGAACGCCTCATCGCCTTCGGGACGGATTTGTCCGGCGGATTGTTCGTCCTTCAGCTCGAAGCGTACCGGGCCATCGGGAATCGCGGCGAGAAAATCCAAAAGGTACTGCGCGTTAAATCCGATGGTGATGGGATCGCCTTTGTACGGCTTCTCGATGGTCTCCATGGCTTCGCCGTACTCAGGGCTTTGGGCGGAAAGTTCCACGCCCTCGGTGGATACGGAAAATTTCACGGCGCGCGAGCGCTGGTCGGCAAGCTGCGAGACGCGGCGAATCGCGTCGTTCAATTCGTTACGATCCATCACCACAAATTTATTGTTGTCGCGTGGCATCACCGCCGGGTAATTGGGGAATTGGCCGGTAAGAATTCTCGAGACGAGGCGACGCGAACCCACCTGGAAAAACAAGTAGCTGTCATCGCGCGCGAAATCAATTACGCCCTCTTCGCCCGCTTCCGCGGCAAGCCGCTGGATTTCCGCCAGCGCTTTCTTGGGCACCAGCACGCGCACTTCGTTATTGAGTCCCGCGAAGTTGTGATCGATTTCGGCCAGCGCCAGCCGGTGCCCGTCGGTGGCCACCATCGTGGCGCTATCGGGCTTCAGCAGCATCAGGCCGCCATTCAGCGTGTACCGCGACTCCTCCGCGGAAATAGCGAATATCGTGCGCGCAATCAGGCCGGAAAGAATCTTCGCAGGGATTTTGGCCAACGGGTGTGGAGGCTCAGGGATGGCCGGGAAATTGTCTTTCGACATTCCGACCATCTTGTAGGTCCGCCGTCCGGATTGAATTTGCACCCAGTGGTTCTCAAGAATCTTGAACTTGATTTCCTCGTCGGGCAGCAGGCGCACCAGCTCGAGCAGCTTCTTCGCCGGAATGGTGCCGCTGCCTTCCTTCTTGATTTTGGCCTCACAGGAAGTGCATATGCTGAGTTCGAGATCGGTGGCGGTCAGAAGAAGTTTGTCGCCCTGGCTCTCAATGAGAAGGTTGGAGAGAATGGGGATAGTGGTCTTGCGCTCGACGACGCCTTGCGTCAATTCGAGCTCCTCCAACAGGTCATACTTCTTGACGCTGAATTCCATCGTCTCGATTCCTTCGCGCTGCTTGGTGGTGGCTCCGCTCATGGCGACTACAATCTACTCTAAATTCATTTAAGGATAAAGACCGTCGTAGCCGTAGGGCCTGTGGAAAGGTGGAAACCTTCTGGGTACGCAATAGGCACGGGAGTTTTGTAGTGGAAGACTTTTGCGCCTCTCCGTGGATATTGCGGATAACTCTTGGGAAAACGAGCATTTGATTAAATGCAGTGGAAGTTTTGCCCAGCGGCGCACAGCTAATCCACAGGAGTCGCGCAGGTTATCCAGTGCATTCCCACAGTTCAAATCATGAAAATTCATCACACAATTCGCAGTGGGCCCACAGGAACGAAGAGGAACAAAAAGATTCTGAAAGGCCAACGCGTCAGCTGAAGGAATCCATCAGGCGGTTGAGGGTGCGATTGAGATCCTTGTCGGTTCGGCGCAAGGTATCGATCTTGTTGATGGAGTGCAGCACTGTTGTGTGATGCTTGCCGCCGAACTGGCGTCCGATTTCCGGCAGGGAAGCCGAGGTGAGCTGCTTCACCAGGTACATGGCCACTTGGCGCGGGAAGGCGATGGCTTTTGAGTTGGAGCGAATCTTCAGGTCCGCATCCCGCAGCCCAAACTGTTCCCCCACGCGCTTTTGGATCAGCTCAATGGTTACTTTCTTCTCCTGTGTGGCGATGATGTTCTTCAGCACTTGCTGAGCGGTGGTCAGGTTGAGCGTGGCGCTGGTCAGCGAGGCATAGGCCAGCAGGCGCGTCAGGGCGCCCTCCAGCTCGCGCACGTTGGACTTGATGCTCCGCGCGATGAACTCGGCGACTTCATCGGGCACATGGACGCGCTCGGATTCCGCCTTCTTCTGCAGGATGGCGATTTTGGTTTCCAGGTCGGGCGGCTGGATGTCGGCGATCAGGCCCCATTCAAAGCGCGAACGGAGGCGCTCTTCAATCGCCGAGATTTCTTTTGGCGGGCAGTCCGAGGAAAGCACGATCTGCTTGCGCAATTCGTAGAGAGCGTTGAACGTGTGGAAGAACTCCTCCACGGTGCGCTCCTTGCCGGCGATGAACTGGATATCGTCCACCAGTAGCACGTCCACATTGCGGTAGCGCTCGCGGAAGCTGATCATCCGGTCGAATCGCAGCGAAGTAATGACTTCGTTGGTAAATTTTTCCGCGCTCACATAGGTCAGCCGCAACGCCGGGTTGCGCCTCTTGATGCAGTGTCCGATTGCCTGCATCAAGTGCGTCTTGCCCATGCCCACCCCGCCGTAAAGGTAAAGCGGGTTGTAAGCTTTGGAGGGTTGCTCGGCGACGGCCAGCGACGCGGCGTGCGCAAACTGATTCGAGTTGCCGACGACGAAGGTATCGAATGTGTAGCGGGGATTGAGCTGGTGATCCACAGCGTCGAAGTCCAGACGCGCCTGGCGAACCATTGGAGCCGGAGCAGGAGGCGTTTCCGGCTCATCGCAAAGAAACTCGACGCGCATTTCGGCCAAGCCGACCTCTGTGAGCACGGCTTCCAACAGCGATCCGTAAGTTTCGGTAAGCTTCTTGCGGAACATCCGGTTGGGCACGCGGACCGTAAGCTTCCCGTTTTCGGCGCCTTGCTGGCGAGTCGGCCGGAACCAAGTGGTGAAGCTGTGCGGGTTTACACGCCGCTCCATGTGCAGGAGGATGTTGTCCCAAGCGTTCACGAGTGTTGCTGCTGTACCAGGCACGGAGTCGGATAAATCTTTCTGCAAAAAACGGAAATGCTGGCCACAGGCGATTTCCATGGCTGTGGAAAACCTGTGGAAGCCACACTTCCGGCTTCTCGCTATGTTTCTTAGTTTGAGGAAACCACTTTGGCGGGGCCCCGCGCCGCCTGCTTTTGCCGGAACCCACCCCGCCCTTGCGGAGCGCCCGGCCAACGTCCAGCGTTTTCCCAATCGCTGGAGGCTTGATTCTCATCCTGCACGGGGCCTCCCCGCGCGCATTGCCGCAGGCACTGGATGCCAAGCGGCCGAGAAGCAAGGCGGAGATTTTCCACAAATGCAGGCGCGGCGGCAAGAGAAAAATTCTCGAAGGCAGGGAGAAGCGCTCACAGGGTTTGCACAGTTTTTCCACAACACCAAATCTTCACGCCAATCGCGGGTTACGGCTGCTTCGGTGTCGGTTTCGCGGGCTTGAGTTCTAAATCGGGACGCGGAAAATCGTAAACACCCAACGGATCGGCCGTTAGGATGAGCCGGTCGGGCTCAACGAGGATGGAATTTGGAGCGATGCGCGCGCCCGCCGGCGTGTAGACGCGATATTCGGCGCGCACAATGCCATCCGGATCCAAGAGCAGCAATTCGTTATCAAGGGCCAGCCAAATTCGCTGGGTGGCCGGATCGATGGCCATGCAGGAGATGGTTGTGCGGAGTTCCGGCGTCTGGCCATGGTCAATTTGGCGCTTGATTTCGCGTCGGCGTGCTTGCGCCGGGGGCGCAAATTCCAGCGTGTTGAGTGAAATGTCCACAGCGGCATAACCGATGCGGTCGTATTTGCGAAACGTGGGCTCGGGCAGATAGATGAAGACGAAATAAATGTTTCCGGCGGAGTCGGTGTTCAACCGGCCGGTATTCACGGCGCGGTTAAATTTTTCGTCGTCGAATGTGTCAATCAGGTCGCCGAAGGAACGTACTTCTTCCCCTTTGAAATTGAAAACTGAAATCAGATGCTCAGCCGTCGCGCTTGTGGCGGCAAATTCGCCTCCGGAAAGCGCAACGATGCCCGTAGGAGAATCGAAGGGGACGCTCAGGAGCTGAGCTCCGGCGGGGGAGTACACGCGCAGAATGTTACGGCCGCGGTCGGCGACATACACGCGGCCCTCGGAATCCACATCCAGCGCCTGGGCATAGTACAGTGCGGAGGCACCTTTCGTCCCTGGCGGAGGAATCTCAGAAAGCTTCTTGCCGTCCGCGTCAAAAACAAGAACCGAGTGTGATTGGAGGACATAATATTTTCCTGCGGGTCCCCGTTTCAACCCGGCGGTCCCGGGGCCGGCCTCGGGAAACAGACGCTTGCGGCCATCGAGTTCCTGGTCAATCTGCGATTGAGCATACGCCGCCGCGGAGACCAGTGAGAACAGCAGCGCTGTCGACACCGCTGCGCCCAGCCACCGACGGATTGCAGGACATGTTTTCATGGGCAAAGAATTATACACAGCAAATGATGAGGATTTTTGCCGGAAGGATGCACAAGTTAATGGGCGGCCCTTCTAGAAACGCCGCCATCATGCGGGCACGCGCACCCGCGCAATGGAACGGGCGCGGCCGGAGGCCTCATCCACATCCACCAACACGCTGTTCAGCCGCGGATCGCCCAATGCCACTTCAAATTTCACGGGCATGGCATCCAGGAAGCGCTTCACCATGGAATTGCGGTCCATGCCGATTACGGATTCGTGGGGGCCGGTCATGCCCACGTCCGTGATATAGGCCGTGCCATTGGGAAGGACGCGCTCGTCGGCGGTGGCCACGTGCGTGTGCGTGCCTACCACAACAGAAACACGCCCATCCAGATACCAGCCCATGGCCTGTTTTTCGCTGGTCGCCTCAGCGTGCATGTCCACGAAAATAACTTTCACATCGGGGGGAATGCGCGCCAACTCCTGATCTGCGGTGCGGAACGGACAGTCGAGCGCGGTCATGAACACGCGCCCCTCCAAGTTCAGCACCCCGTAGCGCACTCCGCTGCGTGAAGTACCCACGTAAAGTCCCCGGCCCGGGCTGTTCGGAAAATTCGCGGGACGAATCAGGCGCGGTTCATTCACGATGTATTCGAGGATCTCCTTGCGGTCCCAACTGTGATTTCCGCCCGTGATCACTTCCACGCCCGCATGGAATAGCTCTTCGCAGATTTTGGGAGTGATGCCGAATCCGGCAGCGGAATTCTCGCCGTTGGCGATCACCAGATCCACGGAATGCTGGCGCGTGATCTCGGCAAGATTTTTGGTCACCAGGTCGCGGCCGGGTGAGCCGACAAGATCTCCGATGAAAAGTATGCGCATGAACAGGTTCTTATTGCCTCAAGGTGCACAGGGGTCTTCAGCGCAAAGTGGAGCGTACAGCTACAAAAATGGAGCGGTCCACATGGGTCGTGTGACGCTAGGCCATGAACCTCCAATTAAGGCTGGGCGTCCCGCGCCCGCTTCAGGCTTCCCCGGATCCCGCGGAACGGGACGCGGGGCATGCACACCGCGGGTTTAATGGGACACCCATGAGATTCACATTGGTTCAAACAGCTTTCGCGCCATCACGGGCCCGGCAGGCCGGCCCCGGAAGCATTGTAGCTTGAGGCGGGATTGCGCGCCACGCGAGCGGCAGGCCGCGGTTCGCAAGAGAAAGCAGCCCGACCTAAAGCAGCAACACTGCAGGGCGCTTCGTCGAAGCGAAAGGCCTCCAGTTCCTAATTGCGGAACTGGAGGCCCCGAGCGTCCCCAGAGTTCAGCTAAAAGTGGAAGCCCAGCTCCCCCGTATATGTCCGGGGCGTGACGTAGTGAGTTCCGCTGAAAGTTGACAAGTAGTTGTAGAGCGCCACTTTGTTGGCCAGGTTGATGACCGTAAAGCGCGCGCTCCACCTGTACTTGTCAGTGTGAAAGATATTGTCATCGCCCACGGCAGCGTCGAACAGATGCCGCGGGGCGATGCGCTGTGGATTGTGGTCGTCATTTTCCGTGCCCGGCGCCGGGACGCTTATCAGAGTGGACCCGAACTGCGACCCGGGGCATACCGACGGCAGCGCGACGAGCGGAGTTGCGTGAAGGTTTCCGCAGAAGAATCCAGCCTGGAACTCCTGATCGGCGGTAAGCGGCAATCCGTTGAGGTTATTCACCATAGCGATGTCGCCCTTGGGGATGTTGGCTGATCCACCGTCGAGAACGGAAGTTGAAAATGAGCACGTTGCAGTCGCAGCCAGGCAGGGCACAAAGCCGGCCACGAGTCCGCTGTCATACCTCCAGTTGAACCCGAACCACGGCCCCCGTTTCCAGGGTTGGTATTGCAAATGCGTCGTTTGGTTGAACGCTTCGTCATGGTCAATACGAAAGACCGCTGGCGGAGGCGGCGGAGTGATACCCGCGACCGCAGGCGGGAAGAAGCGAGCCGAGATGTGCGACATCACCACAAACGCCGAGAAGCCGTGATAATCCGGGACGCTTGCGCGAAGCGCAAACCCCGGGATTTTTGAATTGTGCCATTCGATGGGTAGGAAAATGGGGCTCGCGCCGAATACGTTGAAATCATATCCGTTGTGCGTATATTTCCAGACATATTCGCCGCTGACCACAAAATACTTGCCCAATGCTTGTTCGAGCCCGGCGTGAAATTCATTTCGGAAGCCGGGGGCCAACGGTGCGGAGGTTCCTTTGCAGGAGAAGCCATTAACGACAGTCATGATCGCATCGACTACGGGGGCGGTGCTGCACCCTGTTCCCGAAAGGATCAAGTTCTCATTGAACGGGCTCTCCATGGTGCGGGCATAGGAAACGCGGAGCACCGTGCTGGTCTTCTTGATGTTGTAAGAGACCCCCGCGCGAGGTTCCGGCTGACGCGAAATGGTATCGAGGCCGTTATAGATGTCTCCTCGGATTCCAACGTTAAAGGTCCAATTCTTGAACGAAATTGCGTCTTGGATATATAGCCCAAGCTCTTTGACGTCGGTGTGTCCTCTGTAATTGAAGATGTTCCCACCAGCGGTCAAATCAATAGGGTCCAGGGTCACGCAAATCGCGTTGGACGGATCGGGGCAGCCAAGCCCTGGGAGCAGCCCCGAATTGATAATCCCAAATCCGTCGTTTTCCGTGAGGAAAGTCTGTTGGTAGGTGCCTCCGATTTGAATGTTGTTTATCCCTTTGACGTACGTCAGAGCCGCACGCACACCTGAATTGGTCAGGAACCGGAGCTGAGAGACCGTTTCGTCTTGAAGAGGCCCCAGGTCAGCGAAAGGATCCTTGCTCGGATAGTAGTTATATTGGTCGTGCCTCACCCAGCCGCCGATAGTGAGTACGGTATTCGGACTCAAAGTGCGTGTCCATGACGGTGCAACGTCGAAGGTTCTGATTTGCGAACGCTGATCCGTCGGCCCCAGAGGAGCGCCGGTAAGAGGGTTAACCTGTACGCTGTGGGTCGAGTCGCACAATGCCGATAGAATCGTACAGGTCTGAAATTGCGTATCGAATGAATTGGGCGTCTGGAGCCAGGAACGGGAGAATCCCAGGTTCAATTGGAGGGTGTCTTTGCCAGAGGGCTTGAAGTCAAAACGGTCGAAGGCGTTTTCTTCGTTGCCCTTGTCGTTAAGCACCGCGAATTCGGGAGGGTCAAGGAATCGGCCGCTATTCAACCCGCCCACATAAATGAAGTTGCCCCAATTTTTGCCTCCGTAAGAAAAATCGACTCCACCGCTCGGCGTTCCAAAACTTCCATAGGAACCTGTTATATCGCCATGCGGAGTTGTGACGCCCATGCCCGAGCGCGTCGTGGCATCAATGATGAGACTGGTCTTGCCTCCATATTGCGCGCTCGGAGCCCCCGGAATGACCTCAATGGATTGGAGCGCCTCCACAGGAATCTGGTTTGAGAATATCTTGCTCTGCTGGTCAGTGATGGGTTGTCCGTCCACTGAAAATGAGTTAGAGGCGTGGTCACCCATTCCGTGGAAGAGGCCGTTGGAGTCGGCAGCCACGCCCGGAGTTGTCAGGGTGATCAGCGAACTCAAGGACGACGTTTGACTTTGCAGGGGAACTTTCTCGAACAGGCTCTTGTCCACATCGGTGTGGAAAGTAGGATCTTGTTCGACCAAGTCGCCTCCCGAAGTTTCCACGTTGACCTTCACGCTGGTCCCCGCGACCTTCAGGCCGATACTCAGGTCTATAGGGACGCTGGACTTGACCTCGACGTCCTGGTCAAAAACATCGAACCCCTTCGCCGTGACTTCCAGGTGGTAGGGGTTGAAGGGCACGTTGGCGAACTTAAATGTGCCCGCAGAGTCGGTTTGGGTAGTGCGTTCGTATCCGCTGACCGGATTATGGATTCTTACTGTTGCATTTGCGATGGCGGCTTTGGACGAATCCAAGACCGTTCCGCCGATATTGGCTGAATTACCAGTCTGCGCTGGCGATGCCGGAACCACGAGCATAAGCGAGATTATGAATATTGCCAGAACACCCACAAAATATTTATTGCCCACCATGGTCTCCTCCTAGGAGTGGCCGTATCGGCCCGTGCGTGATCGGGTGGAATGGACGAAGAGCGAGCGCGACCAGTGAGTTGGAGACGCGACCGACACTTCGGCTGAATTCAGTCTTGATTCGGGGAATTACGCGGCGTGAGGAGGAGCGCGCGGCGACTTCGAGCTGAAGACAGCCGCGGATTGCCCGGAAAGCACGGGAAGTGTCACGGCGCCTTCGACCGCGGGCGCGGGTGGCGCCAACACGGTGATGGGGGTTTGTGGAGCGGGCGTTGAGCCCACGTGGCAGACGCCGCAGGTGGCTGCTTCTGTAGCGCTGCTGTGCGTATGCCAGATACCCGTGGCCGTCGCTGCCATCAGCACCGCAAGGAACGCGGCGCAGAACAGCGGCAATAAGGCGCGGGGTCTGGTTGGACCGCGGTTTGTCATGGGAGCAACTATTTCTCCTCCGATCTTCCGAATTGACTACACCTGTAAAACATCGCCCTCGCGCGCGACCACTTCATAAAGCACAGGGTTCACGAAGAACCCCAGCACCAGCCGCGACACGAGACCTGCGACAACCACAATCGCGAACGGCTTCTGTGTATCGCTTCCCACTCCGGTGGACATTGCGGCGGGCAGCAAGCCCAGGCACGCCACCAGCGCCGTCATCATGATGGGCCGCAAGCGCAACAGAGACGCTTCCCGCGTCGCCTGACGAATACCCATGCCTTCAAGGCGCAACTTGTTGATGTAGCTCACCAGGATGACCGCCGTCTCCACCGAGACTCCCATCAACGCCAGCAATCCCAGAATGCTCGAAACGCTGAACGGCGTATGCGTCAGCTTAAGCGCAATCAACGCGCCGACCGGCTCCGTCATCACCACGCCCAGCGCGATGGTCACCGGGAATTTGAAATTTCCATACAGTACGAAAAGGATGATGAAGATCAGCAGCACGGCGAGCGGGCCGATAATCACCATTTGTGCTTTGGCTTCCACCAGCTCGCTGTACTCGCCACCCCAATCCATGTGGTACCCCTCGGGCATTTGCACTGCTTTGTTCACCGCGTCCTGCCCGCCGCGAATGATGCCTTCGAGGTCGCGCCCTTCCACGGAGAATTGCACGCCGATATAGCGTGAATTGTTCTCGCGATAAATGAATGACGCCCCAGTTTCCTCGCGGATGTTTGCCAGCTCGGAAAGCGGCACTTGTTGCCCGGCCGGCGTGGGCACCAGCAGCTCGCGAATCTCGTGCGCGTTCGATCGGAACTGCGGCTCCATGCGCACCACCAAATCAAACACCTTCTCGCCCTGAATGACCTGCGTCGCCGCCTGCCCGCCCACCGCGGCCTGCACCACCGCTTCCACATCCGCCACATTCACTCCGTAGCGCGCAAGCTCCTCGCGGTTCACACCCACAATCAAGCTGGGTTGCCCCAGCTCTCTCACCACCGTCAATTCCTTGAAACCCGGCGTCTGGTCGAGCACGCGCTTCACCTGGACCGCTTTTTGCTCCAGCACATTCAAGTCGGAGCCGAAAATTTTTACCGCCAGCGCGCTCTTCAATCCCGTCAGCGCTTCATCCACCGCGTCCTCAGCGGGCTGCGTGTAATTGAAAATCACTCCCGGATACGCTTCGAGGTGTTTCTGGATGTCCGTGGTCAGCGCTTCCTTGTCATGGAACGGGCTAGCGGCCCAGGTACCGTCGCTATACGGCTTCAGTCCCACGTAGAACTCGCAGTTGAAAAATCCCGTGTGGTCCGTGCCGTCATCGGGTCGGCCCAATTCCGACGCTACGATGGTTACCTGCGGATAAGTCCTCAGCAAATCGCGTATCTTGGGCGCGAACAAGCTCGCCTCTTCAAACGAAATCGTGTACGGCATCGTCGCCCGCACCCACAACGCCCCTTCATCCAGGTGTGGCAGAAATTCTCCCCCGATATAGGGGACCAGCAGCAGGACCGAGCCGAAGATCACCGTCGCGGCCAGCATCGTGGTCTTGCCATGATTCAGGCACCAGTCCAGCAGTCCTGCGTAAAAGTCGCGGATCCATTCAAATACAGGATTGCGCTTTTCCTTCACGCCGTTCTTGAACCAGTAAGAGGCCAGCACTGGCACAAAGGTGAGCGTTAAAACCAGCGCGCCGAGCAGCGCGAACCCCATCGTATCCGCCATAGGATGGAAAAGTTTTCCGGCCGGTCCTGTGAGGGCGTAAATCGGCAGATATCCGGCAATGATTACCGCAACGGAATAGAAGATGGGGCGGTCCACGTCGCGCGCCGCCGCCAGGATCACATCATGGAGCCTGTAGTCTTGTCCCTCGCGCTCGCTCAGCTCGCGAAAGATGTTTTCAACCATCACGATGGTGCCGTCTATGATGATCCCGAAATCAATCGCGCCGATGCTCAGCAGGTTCGCCGCTTCACCCGTAGCGTGGAGAAAAATAAACGCGAACAGCAGCGCCAGCGGAATCGTCAGGGCGGTAATCACCGCTGCGCGCACGCTCACCAGGAAAAAAATGAGTACGAGCAGCACCAGCGCCATCCCGCGCAACAGGTTGCCTTCCACTGTGTCGGTGGTAATCCGTACTAGGTCGCTGCGATCGTAATACGGACGCACTTTCACGTCGGGCGGAAGAACTCCGTGATTGAGCTCCTCGGTTTTCTTCTCCACTCCCTGCAGAACAACCTGCGTTTGCTCGCCGCGCCGCATCAGAATGACGCCTTCCACCGCGTCATCCGTCTTCATAAAGCCGAATTCACCCAGCCGCGGCGCGTGGCCTATCTCCACGTGGCCCACATCCTTGATCCGCACCGGCGCGCCGTTTGAGCTTCCCACCACCACCTGCCCAATATCATCCACGCTCTTCAGCAGACCGAGCCCGCGCACGTAATAAAATTGCCCGCCCTGCGAATAAAATCCGCCACCGGTGTTGGCGTTGTTCGCGGAAAGCGCGTTGATCACCTGCACAACGGGGATGTGGTAGTTGTAAAGCCGCGCCGGGTCCAGCAGCACCTGATACTGCATCACGGTGCCGCCGAAGCCGGAATCGTCGGCCACGCCGGGCACGGAGCGGTAGGCCCGCTCCACCACCCAATCCTCAAACGTCTTCAACTCTTGTGGAGAGCGGTCAGGACTTTCCAACACATAACGGTAGACCAGCCCGCTCGGGCTGAACAGTGGCGCCATGCTGGGCGCGACTCCGGTCGGAAGCGACGCGTCCGCGATACGCTGGAAAACAACGTTCCTCGCGAAATACGGATCGGTGCCTTCCGTAAATGTGATGATGATGTCGCTCAATCCATAAAGCGAAATCGAGCGCATGTACACCAGGTTCGGCGTACCGTTCATGGCCAGCTCGAGCGGCAGCGTGGTCAACCGCTCCACTTCTTCGGCAGCATGCCCCTGCCATTGCGTGATCAGCTCTACTTGCGGCGGTGAAAGATCCGGGTAGGCGTCCACGGGCATGCGCTGGAAGGAAATGGCACCGGCGATGATGACGATCACCATCACCATCAGCACCAGGAAGCGCTGGCGAAGCGCGAATTGTACGATCCGGTGAATCATTCCAATTTCCCCCGCGCTCAGTGCTGCAGCGAATTCTTGAATTGCAGGAACAGGCTGCCGTCACCCACCACGTGCTCGCCGCCTTTCAAACCGGCGGTGATTTGCGTGTGGCCGCCCTGGCTCTCTCCGAGCGTGACTAGTTGGCGCGCAAACTTGTTCGATTCGGTCTGCACATAAACGAACGGCTGGTTTTCCGTGTCGCGCAGCACCGCCGCATCGGGCACCAACAGCGCGCCGTCAATCACCCCGGCGCGCACCGTGGCGGTGACGTACATGTTGTTTTTCAGTTTTTCGCCCGGATTTTCCGTTACGATTCGCGCCTGAAGTGTTCGTGTCGTGGGGTCCACTGCCGCAGCGACGTACGAAACTCGTCCGTGGAAAACTTCGGGATAGCTGTCCGTGGTGATATCCACAGAATCGCCGACGCGGACCGCCCCCAAATCGTTCTGGTAAACATTCAACAGCACCCACACTGTGCTCATGTCTGAAATCGTGAAGCATTGTGTGGTGCCCGCCGCAAGCAATTGCCCCGGCCCCACCAGTCTGTCGGTGATCATGCCGCCTACGGGGGCCAGCAGGGGCACTTGAAACGATGCCGGGCCTTTCACCAGCGCCTCCGGATCGGCCACGCCGAGCACGCGCAGTCCCGCTTCGCTCGACTGCAAATCGGCCTGCGCCTGTGCGCGATCCGATTCCGCTTGTTCCAGGTCGCGCTCGGCAATGGCGTGGTGATCGAGAAGATCTTTCGAGCGAATGTAGTTTTTATCGGCCAATTGGAAAGCCTCGCGGGCCTTGATGTATGCCGAACGAAGCATCGAATAATCAGGGCTATTCACAGTCAGCAGCGGCTGACCCTTCTTCACAATTTCTCCGGGCGCCGCCAGGATTTCGTGCACCGGGCCGCTTACCGCCGTGAACACGGGCGTGGTCTTGAACAGGTTGTAGGTCACCGCGCCGGTCATCCGCAGCACACGAGCCAGCTTTGTTTTCTCTACCGGCACCACCTGCACGTGGGACATCTGCTCCTGTGGGACAGTGAAAAGTTGTGCTTCCTCTTTCTGCGATTCCTGGCTGGTGTAAGAGGTCATCTTCGACACCGACTCGCCCGGCCCGGAATTGCAGCCCGCGAGCAGCGCGACCACGAGCAATGCTCCGGGAAGTGCCCGCGCCGGTGCTGAAATTCTAAGGAAATGAAAATTCTTCATGGCAAACTCCTCGTTCCCACGGCCTCTCGCAATTGTTCCAGCGCCGCCATGTAGCTGGCCAACGTCTGGCGGTACGCCAATTCAGTCGCGCGGTAGGTGCGCTCCGCATCCAGAAAATCCAGCAGGCTCGCCGCGCCGCGCCGATACGCGTACTCGCTGATATCCCGCGAGTCCTTCGAGTCCTTCAAATAGCCGCCTTGATAGAGCTGGATGATCTGGTCGTTCGTGCGCAGTCCTTCGTACGCATTCACTACGTCCGAAATCACCTGCTCGGAGGCCGCGGTGGCTTGCAGCTGCGATTGCGTGATTACGGATTTTGTCCGCGCGATTTCGCCCTGGTTGCGGTTGAAAAACTGCAGCGGCATATTGGCAAAAAATGAAAGCGAGCTGATCGCCGCCACATGCGTGTAATTCACGCTCGCGGTCACGTCAAATTTTCCGTTTGCTTCCGCCAGCTTTTCCGCGCTCTGCGCTGCCGTGACGCTGCGCTGCGCGGCCAGCAAGTCCGTCCGCGTTTTCAGCGCCTGCAATTTCAGGTCATCAAGTCCGGAGTGCACCGCTTGGTAGGTCAGCTCGCCTTCTACATCAAAATTATCAGGCACCGCCGCGAATCCCAGCAGTTGATGCAGCGAAGCCAGCGCCTGCACCTTGGCCAGCTTCGCCGCGGCGATGTCGCTCTGGAATTGCAGCATTTGCAGCCGGATCTTCAGGAAATCGCCTTCGCTGATTGCCCCGGCCTTGTATTGCGCCTGCCCGATGTCCACCGTTTGTTGGAAGCTCTTCAGGTCCTGTTCCGCGAGTTCGATCGTTGACTGGGCCAGCAGCACGGCGACGAATTGCTGCGCGACACTGAAGGCCAGGGTCCGCTCGGTGTCCTTCACTTGTGCTTCGGTCACCGAAGTCTGATCTTTCGCCGATTGAAAGCGATTCTGCCGCTTTCTTCCGCGCTCAAACAGATAGCCGATTCCCGCATCGAACTGCACGCCGTTATCCAGATAGGTCGAAGTGAAATTGCTGGGGCTGAAGAACGGCACAAACTGCATGTCGCCATTGAGCGTGGGGTTGGGCCGCAGGTTGGCCGTGATTTCCTGAGCTTGGCTCTGGGCGATGAGCGTGCGGTCTGCCTTTAGCGTGGGGTTATTTTGCAGCGCCAGCTCAATCGCTCGATCGAGTGTGATGCGCACAGGCGCCGAAGAAGTTTGCGCGGACACCGGCGGCGTCCCTGCGATGGCCATGGAGAGGGCAAAAACGGCGATGACTCGCCTCGTGCCGCGACCCCTACGCGATAACGCGCGCGCCGCGCCGACCGTCATCGGCGCAAGGCCGATTACGATAGTTTTGATTGGCACAAGCACGAAACTCATGGCGACTCAACTCCTCCATCCAGAAATTCAATCGGGAAACTTGGGGTCTGGCGGCAGGTATTTCAGGCGGAATAGTTACTCACACCCGGAAAAACTTTCAGCCCTGCACGCCTTTGCTCTGGAAATACTGCGAAGATCCGCCCAAGCGAATAGCCGCGTCGGGGGAATTACGCCGCAGGCGGCGCGCGAGAGATGTTGAGTAATAGGGAAGGAACTGCAATGCGGATGGAATCAACCGGCAAAGACGTGGTGCCCACAGTTACCGGAGCGAAGATCTGATTGGTCGCCAGTTCCGGAGCAGCTGTCTGGTGGCTCAAATGGCAAATCTGGCAATTCGCGTCGGATGATCCGTTGTGGTTGTGCCAGACACTCCCGCCAACCAGTGCGGTAACAAGCAGCACCGCGGCCAGGACGGTTGTAACTGCCAGAACCCGGGATGTACGATTCCGTGCCATATATTGCTACTGCCGTCGGGAGCAGCTCGAAAAGCAGCTCCCCTAGTGTACTTCAGACGCGCCACCTGCGGAAGCCGTTGCGGAAACTATTGCAGACACGCGGTTAACAGGCAATCAGGCCGTCTGTTTCAGCGCCCGCTCAACCAGGGTAAGAGCGCGCTCCGCTCGGTCGCGAAGCGCTCCTTGATTGTCCCGCTGGTTCCTGCGCACCGCGTGCAACTCATCGGCGATAGCCAATGCCGCCAGGACAGCCACGCGCATGGATTCCACCGTGTGCGTGGCTTCGGCGACTTCGCGCATCTTCTCGTCCACGTACTTCGCCAAATCTTCCACGTACGCCGCGTCCAGATCGCCCTGCATGTAATAAGTCTGCCCGTAAATCTCAATTTTAATGCGGTCTGCCATGCATCCGCCTCCGCGCGGGGACGAGTTATTCTGTGCCGGGAGCCGCGTCAAAGCAAGGGGGTGTGAGCTGGAGACATACACTGGGAGCGTCCCTGCCGGCGCAGGGGGACTCGAAGAGTGCCCGCAGCCGCGCTGCACACACGGGAATTGTTTCGACTACATCTCCAATGTAAGCATGCACTTACAAATCATGGCAACCGGCCGCCCGCATCCCGCGTCCAACTCCATGACAACGAATCGACCCCACCCAACCCGGGCAATCCTCGTTGCAAAGGAGGCCGTCATGAGCTGGAAACTAAAGTTCTTAGCCACGATTCTGGGGGCCTTGGTGATGTTCGGGGGTGCAGGCGCAGCGCAGGCAAGCGACAGGGATCGCGACGACGCCTGTTACCGCAAAATCCACAACGAGGAGAGAGAGCTTGATCGCGCCATCAATCGCCATGGCTACTACAGCCGTCAGGCCGATCACGAACGTCGCGAGTTGGACAAGCTCCGCGACCGATGCTCTCATTACCGCGATCGCCGCTGATCAATAAACGCCCAACTTATAAAAAATAAAGGCCGCTCCCCAAAACAGGGAGCGGCCTTTTGTAATTAAGCCAGTGATGAATTAAGTTGTGGCGGTCGTCAGGTCTTCCGCGAACACCGCTTCAAAGCGCTTTTTTTCGTCCTGGTCGTGAAGCATCACGATCGGGACCACACGGAACGAGCGCTTGCAGCCCCGGCAGACCGTAACTTCTCCCTGCAGATCCTGCAGGAAGCCGTCGGTGAAGCGGTAAAGCGAGCGCTCCCGGCGGGCATTCTTGGTGCCTTCCATACCGCAATGAGGACAGGTGAAATCCACCAAATCTTCCTCCGGGTCGCGGTTCAAAGCGGCCCAACCGGTCACTCGCACACCTACAGTCTCAACTGATTGACGGTTCATGGTACTAGTACCTAACCCTTTCGCGACTTGGAAAATCCCCCAAATGCTTAGATGCACAGCTGGCTGGAAGGATGCTATTTCCTGAGCGGAAAACGTCCCTAACGCAAGCTAAGTTCTTTGCGGGGAATTATTTATCACGAGAGGGTATTTGTTGTCCAGTTAATTTTTAGTGCAATTTTGCACAGTCTTGAATCAGCCCTATTTCGGGCGAAATGCCGGATTTGGCCGGAAAGCGCGAAAATTTACAGCTCTTTTCGCTTTGACGAATAACAGTCTGATTCCTTCGCCCCCACGAGGGAACTTCCACGCAAGCACGGTGTCCAACTGAATTAAGGCGCGCCAATCCAAATCCCAGAAAATCTCCGGCGAAGAAATTCAGCAGCGCCGGAGAAAAAGGAGATATGTCCATGCGCGCTTCACAGCCAAACTCTGCCGATCCATCGAAACTGAACGCGGCAAACGCAGGTACCGCTCAACCGAATGCGCCGCAGAACGCCGCTCGTCCTCTCGCGCCACTAACAGATTGCCTGGTGGATGACAATCCCACTGCTTCTGCGCGTTTCGGTCGCGGACGCCGCAAAGCGCTTGGCGCATCCGCGATCGTTCAGTTCTGCGCCATCGCCGCGCTAATCATCTATCCGCTGTTTACCACCGGCAGCCGACTCATCGCCAAGCCCACCATCGTCATTCCCCCTTACGGAGGAATGCCGCAAACGAATCGGCCGCTCGCCCAACCGCAAAATGTTCCGCCGCACGGCCGCGTTTTTCGCGTAATCACAACTGGAATCCAGTTTCATCCGCCAACGAACAATCGCACGAGGACTTCAAACACTCCAGATCAGCCGCAGAACTTCAGCGACACCAAACCGTACGTTCTCGGCTCTGGCAGCGACGCGAGTGGACTCGGGATCCCCGGTCTCATCGATATCCCCGGCGCAAAGTCCAACACGCCGCTGCCTCCAACTCCAATTACTTCTGCGCCTGTTTCCAAAGCGCCGGTTGTCGTAAGCCAGGGAGTTGTTCTCGCCTCGCTGATTCGCCGCATCGAGCCGGTCTATCCCACAATCGCCAGGCAGATCCATCTGGAAGGCGTCGTCGAACTGCGCGCCATCATCGCTCGCGACGGCACCGTACAACAGCTCGAGCTCGTCAGCGGAAACCCAATACTGGCGCAGGCCGCGCGCGAAGCGGTGCTCCAATGGCGTTTCCGCCCAACGCTCCTCAACGGCCAGCCAGTCGAAGTGATTACGTATTTCACCGTGACCTTTCACTTAGGCCAATGAATGAACCGGACTTCAAACCTTTCCACTCCGAAAAGGTTTCTACTCCGATCCACGAGCAACGTTGTCATCCTGAGGGCATCCGACCAGGATGCCCGAAGGATCCGTATCCCAAATTCACATGCCGTAGCCAAAGTTCGCTGACTTATTTGGAACGAAACTCAATGCCAAGAGGACCAGCGAGGAAAGAACCTGACTAATCGGCGGCGTGTGCGGAAATGCTTCGCTTCAATGCTGGTTGGTGCGCGACTGTATCGGGTTCCAATTCAGGCGAGCTAGTCTCCATCCACAAAGACGGGTTCAAAAGCAATTTTGAGACTAGCTGCGTGTGCAGCGCGTGACCGGCTTTGTGCGCTTCCACGCGGCCCAGCAGCGGACGTCCGAGCAGCGCCAGGTCACCAACAAGGTCCAGCGCTTTGTGGCGGACAAACTCGTCGGGCGTCCGCAGCGGCCCATTCATCACGCCGTCGCGCGTCAGCACAATCGCATTCTCCAGCGAACCCCCGCGTGCCAGACCCGCCGCGCGCAACCGGTCCACATCCTCCAGGAAGCAGAATGTTCGCGCGGTGGAAAGCAGCTTCGCAAAACTCTCGCGGTTCACCACCAGGTTCACTCGTTGTTGGCGAACCAGCGGGTGCTCAAACTCCACAAACACGCCGATGCGCAATTCGTCCGCGGGATAAATTCCGATGCGGCGATCTCCCTCGCTCACTTCCACGTGTTTCAGCACTTTCAGGTAGCGCCGGCGGCGCCGCAGCTTCACGATTCCCGCATAGTCAATCATGTCCAGGAAGGGCTTGGCCGAACCGTCCAGGATCGGCAACTCCAGCGCATCCACATCAATGAAAATATTGTCGATCCCGCAGGAATAGATGGCCGCCAGCACGTGCTCGGTGGTGGAAAGCCACACGCCCTTTTTCATCAGGCTGGTCGCGTAGCTGACGCGCGCCACATTTCGCCCGTGCGCCTCGATCCGGAAATTGTCCAGGTCGGTGCGGCGGAACACGATGCCCGTGTCGACAGGCGCAGGAGTAAATCGCATGCGGCAATGCACTCCCGTGTGCAGACCAATGCCTTCAGTTTCGACAGCAGCCCCAATGGTAGTTTGATTCGGCATGTGAGGGAATGATAGTAGCAGTTTCATGCCCGCAATCCAGAATTAGAGAGTCTTCATTTTCAGTTACTTACGGGACATAAATTCGGTTGAATGCCCAACCTGTGGTAATCACACAACATTGTGCCCCGTTTGGTGCGTCGCCACATCCGCACCTTCCCCGCTGGTCTAACCCGGGTCGCAGGACTTTCTCTCTCCCCTTTCAATTCCCTGTACCGCTCTGATCTTTGGTAGGGGCGACCTTTCAGTTCAGGTCGTCCGCCGAATTTCGCCGCCCGTAGCACCGACGCTCTTGCCTGTGAGCCCTTGCCTGACGTCCTTACAGTGGTTTTTCAACCTACATGCCAAATCGCGCAGGAAGGAATGCCAACGCTACTAAGCACCAAATTCCCATTCCGAACTTCAATCCTTAAGGCACTTCCTTAAGATTTATCCGTCGTGAGACCCCCACCCCCCCATGTTTTTCGTATGTATTGCTAATACAGGGGTTACAGGCGCGACCGGCGTATGTGTTGCAACTGCGCGGGTTAAAGTCGAATGTTTTCATCGCGTTGGACCCCCTCTCGTAAGTGCGGATTCCAAAGGATTTAAGTGTTACACAAGTAGTTACTATTCCGGCCGATTTGGCGGCTCTTGTGAAAATGGCTGCGTCAATCAGTCCCATTTTGGTCTTTTTCCTTCGTTTTACTTCAGGTCAACAGATCGCTGAATTCATTGGCAATTCCAATGATTTGCAGCACATGAGGAGAAAAGTTTCGAGAGGACTATTCGAAACGCTCGTCACAGTCTGCAACGTATATTATCAAAGAGTTATAGGCTGTGTCAAGAGTGTTTTTTGCGGTGCCGAGGATTTTCGCTTGAGCGTTAGGCGAAGCACGTCTCGAGGTGAGCGATCTTCAAGGACGCTTCAATGTTCGCTGCTAGTGAGAGGCACTCCTTTGTGGGAAGAATGGAATGATTGGCGCGCGGTGGGAATTCGTCGTACGTGCGTCCATTCAATTTTCTGCCCGTGGCGGATTTTCGGACTCCGCCCCATTGCTTGAAGAAGAAGGGGACGCTCGCGTCAAGGCACTGGTTTTTCAGCGAGAGCACCCATTCCTTCTCCATCGGCCGGGCGCCTGGACCGCTCTCACCGCCCACAATCACCCAATTGATTCCGGTCAGATTCAATTTTCCTATGTCCTCCAAAAGCGGCTCAATGGATAGAAACCGTACCGCAGCATCAGTCGCTTGCAAATCCGCGATTCGTGGGACACCAAATGTTCGATCTTCGACGCTGACTCCCCACCAAATATGGGGTTGCTCGGCCGCAAACTTGAGCCTCGAGTTCAAGAGTTGCCGCAAGCGCTCTGAGCGCTTGGTCAGGACTTGGTAGGTGTGCCAGTTTGCCGCGACCATTACTTTCGCGACCGCTTCGATGTAATCGTCCGGAACGGCATCGTGAAACAGATCGCTCATCGAATTAACAAAGATCATCTTTGGCGTGCGCCAGCGCAGGGGTTCGGCTACCTTTTCCGGTACCAACCGCAGATCGAATCCCTGCTCGTAGGGATGCCCCTTCACGCCGCGAAAGCGTTCGGCAAATGTTTCCGCATAACAATGCTTGCAGCCAGGGCTGATCTTTGTGCATCCTCGGACTGGGTTCCAAGTGGCGTCTGTCCATTCAATTGTGGAGTCTAGAGACATGATTAGCTCCTGCGTTTCCGAGATTTATCAAAAATCTGTCTCGCAATTTTTTCAGCGGCCTTGTTCTGAGAAGCGAAGAAAAGATAATAAACGATTGCACCTTTTGAGTTTTCCATCGGCAGCGGTTCTGGAACATAGGCGAAACCGGCGACTTCCTTCAGCCTTTGGCGATACGCCTCGGCAATGACTTCATTTGGTTCCTTCTCAGGCTGTCCAAAAAGATTCCATTTCGTTTCGTATGCGATTTTCCTCCAAGATTCATCACCCCAAAAGAGATTCATTCGCCGAATTTGCGATTGATCAACACCTTCGGGATTGCGCCAAAAAACATTGCGATTCATATCTTGGACTGGAAAGTTCAAGAAAACATCCAAACTCCTCATGTGGCCAGCCGTTGAGATTACATTCCAGTCGAGGTGGAGTCCATAAGGATCGAGTATGCATAACCCGCGCCGATACTGGTCATATCGAACAGTCGGGAAGACATCCTTGAGAAGGATTTCGTTGCAGTCACCTTGATATAGGAAAACATCTTTTCGTGGGCCGATCAGCTCACGCAAGTTGTCGATCTTTTCAGAAGCAATGTCTACAAGATGAAACTCTCGAAACCGAGGCTCGACATCAAGCGCATTAAGCGGACTTCCGGACACAAGCTCTCTTTTGGCTCTAGATATGTGCTGCCCGGATCCAGCAAAGGCGTCGATATATACATGGAAGAATGTGACATTGGTTTGGGCGGAAAGGATTGTGGAATAGGCCACCGCGTATTTCTTGAGTATCTCGAGCTTCAGTTCCGACCAGGCTCCGATCTCGTCGAATTGGGGCTGGCTGCGCATTGAGCTGTGGTATATTCGCTTTTTATTCGCCTCACTGTCAAGATTGAATATCCGGTGGATTCCGTGGATGAAGAACAAATCAGACCCTTAGACTATAACGAGAATTGGGCTCCAATGCGAGGAATGATTACTGCTAAATACAATAAGTATGCGGATATCTAGGTATCAATTGAAACACGGCAAGACAAATGAGAACCTACCAGTCTTAAGGGATGACGCAAGACGCGCATCGTCATCAGCCGCGCCGCATTGAAGAGTGACACTAAATTGGGACACGGGTTGACCCGAGCTCTCAGGCTCGCTTGTCACGTTAGTTGCCGCGGCGTAAGATTGAATCTTCGGAAAGTCATAATGGCCTCGCCATTTAACATTTTGTCCTCGCCCAGCGGCGCTGGGATGCCTGTGCCACCGCCTGACGCGCACCCTCGCCCGGACTGGCTGAAAGTGAAGTTTTTCGGCGGGCAAAACTATCAGGACCTGAAGGGCATCATGCGCACACTGGGGCTGCACACCGTGTGCGAAAGCGCGCGCTGCCCCAACATGGGCGAGTGCTGGGACCATCGCACCGCCACGTTCATGATCCTGGGCAACATCTGCACGCGCGCCTGCGGATTCTGCTCGGTGCCCTCGGGCAAGCCGCTGGGTCCTCCGGAAGAAGACGAGCCTGAGCGCGTGGCCGAGGCCGTTGCGAAGATGGGACTGCGCTACGCCGTGGTCACCTCGGTGAACCGCGACGATCATCCCGACGGCGGCGCCGCGATTTTCGCGCGCACCATTTCCGAAATCCGCCGCCGCGTTCCGGGATGCAAAGTCGAGGTGCTGATCCCCGATTTTCGCGGCGAGTGGTGGGCGCTTGAAACCGTTTTGAGCGCGAGGCCCGACGTGCTCAACCACAACACTGAAACGGTTCCTCGGCTCTACCGGCAGGTGCGCAAGGGCGCCATGTATGAGCGCTCACTCGAATTGCTGCGCCGCTCTAAGGAATTTGCGCCGGAAATCCCCGCGAAAACCGGAATGATGCTGGGCCTGGGCGAAACGAAAGATGAAGTAGTGTCTGCGATGGCCGATCTCGCCGCGCAGGGCACCGACATTCTCACGCTCGGCCAATACCTGCAGCCCACGCGCGAGCATTTGCCGATTGTGCGCTACGTCCATCCGGACGAATTCGCCGAATATAAAATCATCGGCGAGCAGTTGGGCTTCAAGCATGTTGAGTCCGGTCCACTGGTGCGGTCTTCCTACCACGCGTTTGAGCAGTCCGAAGCGGCGATCAAGTAGGCTCAATTTGAATTGTTGCGTACCGCCCGCCCGGCAAGCCGCACAAATCCGTTACGAAAAGTCGAAATAAATCGTATGATATCGTCCCTTCGGAGGCGAAGCGTTGGCATCCGGATTCATCCATTGGTTTCGCGCGCGCGCGCGGTTCGACCGCAACGAGTTTTCCGGCGCGTTCGGCGACATCGGCACCGACTTTCCGCTCATTGTCGGCATGATTCTGGCCGCGAAGCTGGACGTCGCGAGTGTCCTGATCATGTTCGGCGCAATGCAGCTCTTCACCGGGCTCCTTTACGGCATGCCCATGCCCGCGCAGCCGCTGAAGGCCATGGCGATAATTGTGATCGCGCAGAAGCTGAGCGGAAACATTCTGTACGCTGCGGGGCTGACCATCGGCGTCCTGATGCTTTTGTTCACTGTGACCGGCTTGATTGACTGGCTGGCGCGCGCGGTGCCCAAAGTTGTGGTGCGGGGAATTCAGTTCGGCCTGGGAATGCAGCTCGCCTACCTTTCATTGAAAGATTACGTGCCCGCCGACGGGCGCTGGGGATTTGTGTTGGCCGCCGCCGCATTCCTGTTGACCATTCTGCTCCTCGGCAATCGCCGCTTTCCCCCGGCACTCTTTGTAATTGCGCTGGGGATTGTCTACGCGGTGATCTTCAAGTTTGGCGGCGTGTCTCTGCCCAGCCACGGATTTGGCGTGCGCCTGCCGCAATTTCATGTGCCTGTGTGGGCGGACATCGTGACGGGATTCTTCCTGCTGACGCTGCCCCAAATTCCCCTTTCGCTGGGCAATTCGATTCTGGCCACGCGGCAGTTGGCCGAAGACCTTTTTCCCGAACGCCACGTTTCGGTGAAAAAAATCAGCATGACCTATTCGCTGATGAACCTGGTCAATCCATTTTTTTCCGGCGTGCCCACCTGCCACGGCTCGGGCGGCATCGCCGGCCACTATGCTTTCGGCGGGCGTACGGGCGGGTCGGTGATCACTTACGGAATGATTTATCTTTCGCTGGGACTTTTCTTCAGTGGAGGCTTTGCATCTGCGGTGAAACTATTCCCCCTTCCGATTCTCGGCGTCATCCTTTTGTTTGAGGCGCTCGCCCTCATGAAGCTCGTCCGCGACACCATGGGCAAGCCCGGCGACTTCGCGCTCGTCATCCTCGTGGGCCTGCTTTGCTTCGGCGTCCCCTACGGCTACGTGGTCGGGTTGGTGATCGGCACCGCGCTTGCGTATTTGCTGCCGGACCGGTTAAGCGGGCTCACTCGCTAGCTGATCTCAGTGCGAATCCGCATTCAATTTTGATAAACCTTCCTTCGCGAGGGCCGCGATTCGCGCTTTGCATGCAGGATCCGACGCTGGCATTCCGGCGGAAATAGTTTCGGCGGAGTGGTAGTAAGCCGCGGCCTTTTCCTTGCGGTTCAGCAGCGCGTTCAAATTGCCGAGCATCAACTGAAAAATTGCGTTCTTCGGATAGCGCGTGGCGAGCGGCTCCATAACCGTGATGGCGCGCTCATATTGCAGGTCGTAGCTGCGCAGATTTTTCGACAAGTAGAAACGCGCTTCCACGGCAGTCAGTTGCGCGTGATCTTCGGCATTTTCAAGTTGCTTAATTCCGTCCGCCTTGCTCCCGCC
>Ga0070733_10000083_pt1 | contig 87617 bp, 77 predicted proteins | sample Coa_R1_9_FD_66450 | JGI IMG/M metagenome (GOLD analysis project Ga0070733, IMG submission 66450) | Surface soil microbial communities from Centralia Pennsylvania, which are recovering from an underground coalmine fire - Coalmine... | ecosystem: Environmental > Terrestrial > Soil > Unclassified ...
TAATCCCCGAGCCGCGACGCGGCCACCACGGCCGCCCCCGCTCCAGAGGAGAGGGCGGCGCCGACAAAAGCGTGTCCATCGTGACGCGGCCCGTGTATGGCGAAGAACAGCTCTCCCCGGCCCACCGCGCGAGAATCAATCGAGACACCGGCCAGCCGGGCCACGGGGTCAAGGCCCTGGGGAGCCGTAACACCCAGAGCGCGAGCCACTTGATTGATCGTCCACCGCATATGTTTTCGAGAGGGCTGGGCCGCACGACTCGATTTCGCTCCTGGACCACGATCCAGAGCACCTGCCTAGCCCGGGCCAGGCCGGCCTAATTCCCTGCTACTTTCCGTACCCCCGTTCAAGGAGCAAGCGGCGAGCCACTTCGCGCTCGTTGAAATAAACGGGGCCGTCTTTCATCATTTGATAAGTCTCGTGACCCTTGCCTATCAACAGAACAATGTCCCCCGGGCGAGCTTCATCGAAGGCCATTCCGATGGCTCGTTCTCGATCCGGTTCCACGCGATAGGGCGTGCGGGTGCGCTGAATTCCAACGACGGAATCGTTGATGGTGCGCAGCGGGTCTTCGCTGCGCGGATTGTCAACAGTAAGGACCACCAGATCGCTGGCGCGCGCCGCAGTTTCCCCCATTGCCGGTCGCTTGGTGCGGTCTCGATCACCCCCGTTGCCAAATAGCGTGATCAGGCGCCCTTCGGGATGAAGCTCGCGCGCGGTGGCGAGCAGTTTGCGCAGAGAATCGTCGGTGTGTGCGTAGTCCACGATGACGAGGAATGGCTGGCCGCAATCAATTCGCTCGAATCGGCCTGGGACGGCGGCAAGCTGCGAAATTCCCCGCTCGATATTTAGGGGTGAAATGTTCAACGCCAGGCCCGCGCCGATGGCCGCTAGAATATTGAATACGTTGATGCGTCCCACCAGCGAGGAGCGGACTTCTATCTTTCCTTCCGGTGTTTGTGCGGTGAATTGCAATCCGTAAAAGGAAAGCGCGAAATTGCGCGTGGTTATCTGTGCTCCGTTCGTCAAACCGAAGGTCAGCGTGCGGCCAGCCAGCGCGAAGAGCGGTTTGGAGCGCGGATCATCGCTGTTTATTACCCCCACAGCGGGCGGGCCCGCGCCTGTCCCTGAGAAGAGCAGACGCTTGGCTGCGAAATAATCGTCCACGTTCTTGTGGTAGTCGAGGTGGTCGCTGGTAAGGTTGGTGAAAAGGGCCACGTCAAAGTGGGTGCCCCACAGGCGATCCATTGCCAGCGCGTGAGAGCTGACCTCCATCACGGCAGCAGTCCCACCCGCGTCACGAAGATCGGCGAGAAAACTCTGCATGTCCAATGATTCCGGTGTCGTGTTCGTTGCCTTAATTTCAGCGCGTGGCGTGCGATAAACAATGGTGCCGAAAAGTCCGGTCGTGATGCCCGCAGCACGAAGAATTGAATCCACCAGAAAACTTGTAGTTGTCTTGCCACTGGTGCCGGTGATGCCGATGAGCTTCATCGCGGCCGCCGGATGATGAAAATAGTTTGCCGAGGCGATCGAAAGAGCCTTGCGCGGTTCTCGGACTTGAATCCAACCGACATTGTCCGGAATTGTCTTTGGCTCAATCAATGAACCGGAGCGCGAGAAAAGCTGTTGCCATTCCGCTGAAAGCGCGGAGGCATTGAGGCGCGGCAATTCGCTTACAATCACTGTCGCGCCGCGGTCAATTGCATCCGTAATGAACAGATTCCCATCGGTCGATTCGCCGCGGATGGCAAAGAAGGCCGAGCCCGGAGTAACTTTGCGGCTACTGTAGGCGATGCCGTCCACTTCCCGCCCGGCAAGTTCGCCGGTCACCGACGGCGATTGCGTCGTGGATACTCCCGCAAGAAGATCTGAGATCTTCATTCCCCCCTTATTAAATATAGCGTCCGAGGTATTCGCGCTCAAATTTGGTTCGGCATGTGTCTTAGCAGGCATGGTCAATTTTTCCGTTCCCCTGAGGGAGTGGTCCGCATAGGTGGCGCCTGTCGGCCAAACCGCACCGTTACCCTGCTGCCGCGCCGAATTGTGGTACCGGCTTCCGGCACCTCTTCAAGAGCAACCCCAGTACCAATCAGGACGGGAGAGACTCCGAGGCGTGCACACTGCTGAGAAACTTCGCGTACGGTTAATCCCGTAAGCGGAGGAAGCGTGACCACCTCTCCGTCGGCAAGAGCAAGCGTCGGCGGTCGTGTCTGCGCAACGTGATGTTGCTGTGGAGGTGACACAATGTCAGCAGGCGCGGTAGACGATTCAAACTGTCCGGGATCGAAATCGCTGGAATCCGCTTCCAATGCGGTACTCTTGGGTTGATAGCCGGCGCGTTTGAGCCCCGGATTGACGGGCTCGTCTTGCGGCACATTCAAGTAAGCGAGCACCTGCTCAGCCACGCGCTTGAAAACCGGTGCGGATACGTCTCCACCTTCATGTAGCCCGACAGGTGAATCCAATGTCACCAGGATTGTGACGGCCGGGTTATTGATCGGCGAGAACCCAACAAATGAAGCAATGAACTTTGTAGGAGAATAGCGGCCCGTCGAAGGGTCAATTTTCTGAGCTGTCCCTGTTTTTCCCGCGGCCGTATAACCCTCCAATCGCGCGGCAGGGGCAGTGCCTTCGAGCACTACACCCTCCAGCATCGAGCGCAAAGTGGCCGCCGTGGTGGGTTGGATTACGCGTCGAGATTCCACTTGCCCGGTTGACACGAGTTGGTCGTTCTTTCCGTAACCTCGCAAAACATGAGGACGTACCCAGACTCCCCCATTAGCGATGGAGTTCATGGCGGAAATTAACTGAATCGCCGTTACGCCAACTTCCTGTCCCATGGAAATGGAGGCGGGCGAAACAACGGTCCAGTGGTCCAGCGGCCGCAGGAGGCCGCGGCTTTCGCCGGGCAGATCAATTCCTGTGGGCGCACCAAAGCCGAAGCCGCGGATGTAGTCATAAAGCTTTGGGGCGCCGAGCCGCAATCCTAATTTGATGGCCCCAACGTCACTCGATTTGGCTAAGATTTGCGAAACGGTTAGAAGACCGAATGGTTTGTGATCCCGGATGCGATGTCCTTCCACGTATATTGCGCCCATTTGGCAATCCACGACTTCATCGGGCGTAGTGATCCCTTCTTCGAGAGCGGCGGCCAGGGTCACGATCTTGAAAACGGAACCCGGCTCATAAAGGGCGGCTACGGCGCGGTTCATGCGGGCGTCTGACGAGGCATCTCCTCTTGAGTTCGGATCGAAGGTTGGATAGTTGGCCATGGCCAAGACTTCGCCAGAGCTGGAATCTTCCACGAGGATCGTGCCGGCAATCGAATGCGTGTCGCGAATCGCCTGCGACAACTCCTTTTCCGCGATGTACTGGATGTTTTGATCCAGCGTGAGGACAACATTGGACCCGGCTTCAGCGCCCTTTTCGGAACTGTCAAACCAGCGCCGATGCGCATCCGCGAGCACCATCATGCGCCCGGGGCGCCCACGAATCTGTGAATCGAGTGAATACTCGATGCCGCCCAACCCCTTCTCATCAATATCTACGTAACCGAGAATATGGGAGGCCAGCTGGTGCTTCGGGTAAAAACGTTGCCGCTCCTTGACCGGGTAGATGCCATGCAGATTCATTTCTTTGATGCGCTCCGCTTTTTCAGGAGGGAGTTTGCGTGCCAGCCAGACAAAATTGGCTGAACCAGCCAGCTTGGTCGAAATGTCATCCGGAGTTGTATCCAACACACGGGAGAGCAAGCGGGCGACCATGTCGTGGTCCGTAATTTCTGAGGGGACTGCGAAAAACGAGTCCACGGAAACGCTCATGGCCAGCTCATGCATGTTTCGGTCGTAAAGAATTCCCCGGTGTGGACTGATTTCTACGATGCGATGCTGCTGGCGTTCGGCGCGATTTAGGTAGTCGCCGTAACAAAATAACTGCAAGTAGGCGAGACGGCTTACGGCTGCCACCATCCAGAACAACACGGTGGCAGCAACGATTAGTAATCGGACGCGGGGACTGCGCCAGTCCATTTTGAAAAAGAATCTCCAGCTCCAATTTCAGTGCAATCACACAAATCCAGCTGCAGCGTTGAATGGCTGCGAATCCGGTCTGGGCAAAGTTCCATTTATTGGGCGGCTGGAGGGGAACTCCGCCGCGCTTGTGCGAGGATGGGTCCTCCCGGAGTTTGCATCGGCGCGACCTGGCCCGGCACGGGAGCCGTCAGTCCCAACTGGTGACGGGCAATCGCATCAATGCGCATGGGAGAGCGCAGTCCGGCAACTTCCAGTCGAAGCTCCTGGTTAAACTCCATGGCTTGCGCGCGCGCAGCCTTGAGTTCTTCCAGTTGGTAACTCATCTGGATGCACTGGAAATGCTGCCAGGCATAAAGCAGGACACCAGTGGCCAGCAGCGCGGCCAGACCCACGAGTCTTGCGCATTCGCGCAAACGTCGCGGGGCTGCGATTCGGACCACTCGGGAATTGTCAATTCGTTTCACGGTAAAGAACTCGGTCACTGCAAGCCTGGCACTTTCTCCGCTGCACGAAGCTTGACGCTACGAGAGCGAGGGTTGTTGTGAACCTCTTCAGCGGGGGCTTGGACCGCCTTCTTGGTCAAGATACGAAGCACGCCGGTTGCGGCCTGCTCACGGAACGCATATTTCACCAAACGGTCTTCGAGCGAGTGATAACTCAGCACGACGACTCGTCCTTCAGAATTTAAAGTGGCAGGGGTCCGTAAAAGAAACTGCCCGAGTGCCTCCAGCTCTCGATTCACCGCTATCCGCAGCGCCAGAAACGTTTTTGTCGCGGGATGCAGTTTCTGCCTTCCCCCCATATGCCGGGCCCCTGCCACAACCGTTGCCAGGTGTTCGGTCGAGCGGATGGGCCGCGACCGTACAATTGCCCTGGCGATCCTGCGTGAATCGTGCTCTTCACCGAAGTTGTAGAGCACATCGGCCAGTTCACGTTCCGACCAGCCGTTCACAATTTCATCCGCGGTGCCCTCTGCGCTCAGGTCCATGCGCATGTCGATGGGGCCCGCCGCTCGGAAAGAAAACCCGCGCTCAGGACGATCGAGCTGCATGCTCGATACGCCCAAATCCGCCAGAACGCCGTCCACCAGCGGAAAACCAAGTCCTTTTGCCGCCTCGTCCAGATTCTCGAAATTGGCGTGTGCTAGCGTCACTTTGTTCTCAAATTCCTTTAAGCGTTCTCGCGCGATCCCCAGCGCCTGCTCATCGCGATCCAGCCCGATCAACTTCCCGGTCGTAAGCCGCTTCGCGATCTCTATCGCATGTCCGCCCAGGCCCACGGTCGCATCTATGTAAATCCCCTCTGGCTTGATCCCCAGCCAGCGGATTACTTCGTCGACCAAGACCGGCGTATGCGCCGCTTCCAAGCTTCAGATGCCCAAGTCGTCCAGAATCTTTTCGTCGTCTTGTGTGATGGGGCTGTTGTTGAGCTGCTCAACGAACCTGGTGTGATTCCACACTTCCAAATGCTTCAGGTTCCCGAGCACGTCCACGTCACCTTTCATCTGCGCCGCTTCCCTCAAAACTGCTGGAATCAGAAGTCTTCCCTGCCCGTCCAGTTCGACCACCTGCCCGTAATAATTGGTACGGTTCAGAAACTTCTGTTTGGTCCGATTGTGACCGGAGAGTTTTGAAAGACGCTCCTCGATCTCGTTCCAGACCTTCATCGGGTAGATGTAAGCTCGATCCCCGTTCTCGCTGGTGACATAGAATTTGTCTCCCCACTCTTTGAGCGTCTCCAAAAAGACAGAGGGGACCTTGATGCGTCCCTTTTCGTCGACCGTCGCTGGAGAGTTTCCCCGTAGCATTTTTGGGTACGCGCAAAGCTGTCGGAAAACCAGCCACTTTCACCACCGTTGAACACTTGCTACCACTTGTTCCCACTTTGTGCCACGATTGTATGCAGGGAAGGTTTTCTGTCAAGCGAAATCCGCTTTGTTTTCAAAATTTTCTGTGGATATTCCGATCAGATAGGGGCCGAGCCCTTTTTGAAAAAGTGGCTTGCGAGATTGCGCGATTCAGGCCAAACCACTAGGGCTTGGGGTTACGTTCATGGCGGCGTCGAAGGATAGTCTGGCGATTACTAGCGAGCGGTACCGGGATTTGTTGCCAATCAGTTACTAGATGACAAAATTTTCTTCGATTTTCTATGAATCCGGAGGCTCTTGCTTCGGAGTGAAGGCTGGACCAACCTGAAAATGGCTAAGATCCCGGAGCATTCCCTGCTCTTCGGGGCTCAAACCCTTGACGAATTCGGGATCGTTCAATTTGGCTTCGCGATCGGAATCGCTCAAGCCCTTGATTTGCTGCATGTGCTGACGGATCAGTTGCTGGCGCTGCGGGGGCAAATCCCGCCATCGAGGCAGCAGATCCTGCTGAACGTATCGGCGCTGCTCGGGTGTCATTTGCGCCAAGACGGCTTGACGCTGGCGCAAGATGTCACGCTGATCGGGCGTGAGGCTGTTCCAATGCTGCAGATTCGCTCGAATCTGAGCTTGCCGTTCGGGAGTCATGTTTTTGAACGCTGCATTGTTCTGCATGAAGCGTTCCTGTTGATCCGGCGGCATGCCTTGCAGATTCTCGATCCATTTCGGAGGCAGCCCAGCCATCTGATTTCCAGCGCCTTGATTGTTGGCATTGGCGTTGTTGCCTGCATTTGCGCCGTTGGCACCGTTATTGGGGAGATCGTTTGGCTTCGTTCCGGATTGGGTGTTCGACTTGCCCTGGGTCTTTGCTGGATTAGTCTTGTTCTGCGGGGGCGATGGTGGCGATCTGCGGCCTCCACGCTGCGCATCGACCGGCGTGGGGATCGAACACACCAGGAGCAGCACTGCGAGGAAACTTCCGAATTGGCCGAAGCGCTTAATCATCCCAGCATCAACTTTGCAGCTCGCCTAATTCACCTTCAGAAAGTGCTTGTCACAACTTCGCCGAACAATACCGCGCGCGAAAACTCCAGTCGCTCCTCAGTTCTTTTCCCCGGCTTGCGAGGATTGCGCAGGGAGTTGAGAAAGCACATCGAAACTGACCAGCACATCGTAGTTTTCGAGCACGGGCAAATCCTGGATCATCCGGAACTCTGCTTCACTGGAGGCGTTCGCGGGAGCGCTCACAGTGGACGGCCGCGAAGAAATCCAGAATGAAAAAACGGCCAGCAGAGTGACGGCAAACGCCATCCTCGGCGCGGGCATCCACCCTTCCCAGAAGCTCTGTCGTACGGGCTCCGCCGCCAATCGGGCACGCAAGCGCGCCTCAAACGCAGCCGACGGTTCGTACTCAGGCACTTCGTCGAGCATGCTCCAAACACCCTTGAAGCCTTGCACACGGGCGCGGCAAGCCGAGCACTCTTTCAGATGAGATTCGATGGTCCGGCGGTCCCGTTCGGTTGCACGTCCATCCATGTAGGAAATTAAGCGGCCTTCCATTCGTTCACAGCTCATATGGTCCTCTCTGCCCTGCTAATGTTTCCCCTGCGTTTACAGTGCGTTGAATCCGCTGCCCACCAGCGGAGCCAACTGTATTCGCAAAGTTTCGTACGCCCGGAAGAGCAGCGATTTCAACGCGCTTTCCGAGCATTCCAAGGTTCTTGCAATCTCCGCGTAATCCAGCTCGATGTACTTGTGCAGCAGAACCGCGGCGCGCTGCTTTTCCGGAAGCGCATCCACTGCACGACGGATAAATGCCGCGCGGTCGCGCTCCAGCAATTGGTGCTCAATGTCGGGAGACTTGTCAGCGACATCGAGCCGCGCTTGCTCTTGTTCGCCATCATCCACAGTCTGATCTATGGAAATATCCAGACGGTGATGGCGGCCATCACGCAAAGAGTTCAGTGCCAGATTCGTCGCAATGCGGAAAAGCCACGTGGTGAACTTGGCGCTGGGCTCATATTCCTTCCGCGCACGATACACGCGGAGAAAAACTTCTTGTGCCAGGTCTTCTGCCTGCGCCGTATCGCGAACCATACGGTTCAGGAAATTGACCAAAGGCGTCCTATAACGTTGGAGCAGGAGCTCAAAGGACGTTTCGTCCCCGGCCCTCACGCCCAGCATCAGTTGGACGTCCGACCTGGCCATGACCTCCACGTTAGGTTAAACCCCTTCCCTGTCAAAAAGTTGCGGGGGACGACCGCTCGTGGATGCCTCCTTGTGCAGGCAATTTATCGCGGGAATGCAGACGGCGCAAGGGGGCTTTTCAATGGGAGTTACTTTCGGGGAATGCCGGCGCGCGGATTGATATTGATTACCCCAGCTAGTCCGTAAGACACTGAAAATGAACTAGATATTGAAAACCCGATGAACCAGGAAAACCAGCGCAAGCCCTAAGAACACAAGAACCGCGATTCGAGCTCCTGGCTCTCGATTAACTTCCGGTATCAAATCGGAGGCAGCGACATATAAGGTGACGCCACCGGAAAGAGGAAGGGTGTATTGGACCTCCGACCGCACGGCCCCCATCAGTAGGACTCCGACGATCGTGGCCGCACCAAGCATAACCGCAGCCCAAAGAGCGCTTCGGCGGCTGCTCCCCGTTGCCAGCATGAGCGAGGATATCGCAAACCCCTCGGGCAGTTTGTGCAGAATAATCGCCACGAAAATCACCCATCCCAGCCAGACCGAAACAAGAAAGCCGGAGGCGATGGCCACGCCGTCGAAGAAAGTGTGAATCAACAATCCAAGCAGAGCGGAAATTCCAGTGTGCTGCGGAGCCAGTTCATGCGTGTGGGTTTCTTCGCCGAAGTGAAAATGTGGCGCGAGAGTGTGCTCGAATAAGTGAATGAGAAAGTAGCCAATCAGAAGGCAGAGCATGGCGCCGTCAATGCCAACCAACCGTGCGGATTCGGGTACAATGTCCAGAAAAACGACGCCGAGCATGAATCCGGCGCCCAGCGCGAGGAAATACTTCAGGAATTCGCGGGACCAATTTCGGCGGACAACGAAGAGGCCGCCGAGGACATTGGCGAGCGCAGCGGTGAGACCCAAACCCAGTGCAAGCGCAATGCGCATGGTGTTCATGGTGATGATCCCGCGGTGTCAACCACTGTGACGGAAAAGAATTACGTCGCCTTCCTGAACGACGTATTCCTTCCCTTCCAATCGCAGCCAGGCTCTTTCGCGCGCGGCGGCCCAACTTCCCGCCTCTAGTAATTGATCCCAGCGTACGACCTCCGCCTTAATGAAGCCCTTTTCGATATCGGAGTGGATCACGCCGGCCGCTTTTTGAGCGGACATGCCCTGGCGAATGGTCCAAGCACGCACCTCGGGCTCGCCCGCTGTAAAAAACGAGGTGAGTCCAAGCAACGCATAGCTGGCATGAATCACGCGATTGAGTCCGGTTGATTTCAGACCATAGGCAGCGAGCAATTCGGCCGCAGCAGCGTCATCAAGCTCAGCCAATTCAGCTTCGATTCGCCCGCAAATTGGAACAACAGCTGTATTCGGCTTACTGGAAAACTTTCCCAGGCCATGTTTTTCGATGGCAGCATCCAGCTCGGCAACTTCTTCGTCGCCGACATTCAGGACATAAAGAATCGGCCGCAGTGAGAGAAACATGAATCCAGTCAGAGCCTTGCGTTCGTCGGCGGTGAATTCCAGTTCGCGCAAGGATTGCGCCGATTCGAGCGCTTTCTTGCAGCGCAGCAGCACAGCTTGCTCGAATTCCAACGACTGCTCCTTCTTTTTCTTGAGATCTTTTTCGAGTCGTTCCAAACGGCGCACGACTTGATCCAGATCGGCAAGCATCAATTCGAGATCGAAATTTTCGATATCGCGCAAGGGGTCCACCGAGCCCGCAGGGTGAGGAACAGTGGGGTTTTCAAATGCACGCACGACGTGCGCAAGCGCGTCCACTTCGCGAAGTTGGTTGAGTGAGGCCGATTCGCGCGCCTTTTCACGAGCAAGGCCGCCGACATCCACATACTCGATGGTCGCGTAGGTCACTTTCTTCGGCTTGAAGAGCACGGCGAGTTTGTCGAGGCGCGGCTCGGGAACGCGCGCTATGCCGACGTGCGTTTGCGCTTGTCCCGCACGCGCGTCCACATTCGCTTTGGTCAAAATCTTGAAAAGAGTGGTTTTTCCGACCTGCGGAAGCCCAATGATTCCCGTTTGCATCGCCGGGCGAGTCTAGCATGGAGAACCAAAAACTCGGAATTGGCGTCATATGATGCGTAGGACAAATGGGTAGGACAGTTTAGTCGGAAAATCGATTCCTTATTCTTGTTGTTCCTTAAGGGGATACTATTCGTTTCGGGTATGGCCATCCGTTGCATCGTTGAAAAATGGGAGGTCGCATTGGCGTGCTGCGCCATTTGCATCGCTCTTGCCACTTTGTCCAGTCGAGGACGAGTGCAATCCAACTCTCAACAGCAAACCCAGTCTACACCAGAAGGAAAGGTCTCCGGACACGTATTCCGGTCGGATACGGGCGCTCCATTGCATAAGGCGACGGTTATTTTGTCCGGCGGACGCCGGCAAGTGGGTGGCCAGCAAACTGAAAAGACTGAGACGACCAGAACAGCGCTGGATGGAAGCTACGTATTCGCAGATGTCCCTTCGGGAGATTACACGTTGCGAATGGACCACAGTGGATATGTCGGGCAGTTCTACGGTCAAAGTGGGGCGATATCGACGGGAATATCGATCAGGGTGGGCGCTGGTCAAAATCTGGAGAACCTAGACGTACACCTTACGCCGGCGGGTGTGATTTCCGGGACGGTCTATGATGAGGACAACGAGCCACTCGAAGGCATGCAAATTTCCGCTGTCCAATTGCGTTACTCGCGAGGCGGGCAACAGGTGGAGGTGCCCGTTGATTCCACAAGAACCGACGATTTAGGCAACTACCGATTGTCAGGTCTCAAACCGGGCTCGTATTATGTAAGAACCGGGGGCGGGGGCGGCCGCGGCGGTGGCATTAGCGTGTCTGATTCACGAGATGGAACTTCATACGGGACCCGCTATTATCCCGGTACGAGGTCGCTGGAAGGCGCGCAAAAAGTGCAATTGGGTTCAGGCGCTGAAGCACATGGCATACAAATTTCTGTGCTGCCGGAAAAGACTTATCACATCTCCGGAACGATCATCGACGGAACCGACGGATCCGGGCAGAGGCGCTACACCGTTACGGCGGCGCGCTTGAACGGCGGGAATCCGAACGAGCCCATTGGGTCAGGATCCATTGTAATCAGCTCCGGCAACGGCGTATTTATTGCAGCCGGTGCGCCTGTGAATCCCGATGGTACATTCGTACTTGAAGGTCTTCCTTCCGGTGATTACTTGTTGACGGCCAGAGCGATTGATCAAAACCAACAAGGTGGAAGGGGCAATCCTCCTCCGCGCGTAGATATTGGTAACGCAACGGTGAGAGTTTCAGATGGAGATGCCCACGCAGTAATTCAAATTGGTCGCGCCGCTGAAGTGCGCGGCCAAGTCGTGGTTGAGAATCCACCAGGGCCATCCTTCACATCATTCCGAATTTCATTGCAGGGGCAATCGGCCGCAGGCGGGCGCGGGGGGCCGGCGGGAGTCGCGCTGGATGCGAACGGCGCCTTCGATATTAAAGAGATTCAACCTGGGCGCTACACCTTCAACTTGCAGGGTGGGCCGCAAGGCTCTTATACCAAGCGGGCAATCTGCGCGGGGAGGGACACCACGTTTCAGCCCATCGTGCTTGAGCCAAATTCAGTTCTCAGCGATTGCACGATTACGCTCGCGACCGACGCTGGCACGCTGAGCGGCCAAGTGCTGGATGGCACCAAGCCCGCGCCTGGATTGATGGTGTTGGCGATTCCGCAGTCGCTCCAGCAGCGTCAAGTGGCACGCTACACGATGACTGCTACCACCGACGGCAACGGAATGTATGTGATTACGGGCGTGATTCCGGGCGATTACTACTTATTCGGTGTGCTTCCTGATGAGGAACAATCCTACTTCGCGCTGGATTATCCGGAGCGCAACCAAGCGAATGCTGAAAATGTGACTGTGAAATCCGGTGAAAGCAAAACCGTAAACCTGAAGCCCTCGACGCCGCAGTAGGGATTTGTCATCTCAAACAGAAAACCAGGTACGGGATTCGCTAAGAAGCGCGGACGGTGAGAAATGTTGCAGCGATGCAGAGCAGGAGCACCGCGCTTTCCAATCCGACGGACACGCGATGCAGGCGATCAAATGTAACGCGCATTGGATTATCCGTTGGCGTGTTCTGGACGGAGCCCATCTGCGCACGAAGGTCTGCAAGCTGCGCGGTGACGTAAAACTGTGAGAAAGCTGTAATTAGAATCATAAGGACAACTACGACTGCGGCATACCGCGCAAGCGTCGGAGAAGTGGCTGCTCGCAGAAAATGCGCGACCAGATAAATCACGCCCGCGCCGATGCCAATCAGATGCAAGCGGCCAAGCGTGTACCCAACAAATTCACCGGCAATGTCACGGCTCTGCAAAATGCCGAACGCGCCGGGCGCAATCACAAAACTCAGCAGACAAATCCCGCCCAGCCATACCCCCAAACATAGAAACTCAATTGTTCGCAGCGCGGTTGACATGGCGAGAATTCGCTAAGATAGAACTCCTGCGTCCCATTCGGGCGGCGGCGCGGAAAAATGGTGGGCGACCAAGGACTTGAACCTTGGACCTCTCCCGTGTGAGGGGAGCGCTCTAACCAACTGAGCTAGTCGCCCACGAGTTAAATACTTTAGCAGAACTGCCGGGCATTTTGACAGGAGACAGGGCTTAATCCGATGGCGACCACATCCATGCCGGGAACGACTACGAAAATCGCGCCGACCAAGGAAACTTCGCACACCGTGGCGCCTGGAAATTCGCTTGATAGGGTGCTGGCGGCGGCGCAGGTGGTGCAGCTGCAGCGCTCGATCGCAAGCGTGATCAAAGGCAAAGATGAAGTCATCGAAATGGCTCTGGTTGCCTTGCTGGCGCGGGGGCATCTGCTGATAGAAGACGTGCCGGGAGTGGGCAAGACGACATTGGCGCAGGCGCTGGCGAAATCCTTTCACTGCTCGTTCCAGCGAATTCAGTTCACTTCAGATCTGTTGCCATCCGACGTGATTGGCGTCAGCATCTTCAATCCCTCGCGGCAGGAATTTGAGTTCAAACCAGGACCGTTGTTTGCCAATATTGTGCTGGCGGATGAAATCAACCGCACTACACCGAAAACGCAGTCGGCGCTTTTGGAAGCGATGAATGAAGCACAGGTGACCGTGGACAATCATACGCACACATTGCCCAGACCATTTATGGTGCTGGCGACGCAGAATCCGGTGGAACACCATGGCACATATCCGCTGCCCGAATCGCAACTCGACCGTTTTTTACTTCGTGTGAAAATGGGCTATCCGGCGCGCGCCAGTGAAAAAGATATCCTGCGGGCGCACGGACGGGCTGGAGTGGATTTGCTTGCGCCGCCGATGGAGGCGGAGGATGTGGTTGCGCTGCAGCAGGCAGTGGAGCGCGTCCACGTGGAAGAAAGCCTCCTCGATTATGCGCTGGAGATCGTGGAGCGCACTCGACAGACCGATCAACTGAGCCTGGGAGTGAGCACTCGCGGAGCGCTCATGCTGCATCGAGCAGCGCAGGCGCGCGCATTTCTGCAAGGGCGCGATTTCTGCCTGCCGGACGATTTCAAACAGCTCGTGGTGCCGGTGTTTGCGCATCGAGTGGTCGTGAACTCGCGGTCTGTTTCCACGCAGAGAAAATCGGAGCAGGCGGAGATGCTCCTTCGAGAATTAGTGGAAACAGTACGCGTTCCGGTCTGATCCTTTTGGCCTCAAAGATGTCTTCGTCCTCGAACAAGTCTCTTGCCAATCGAATTGAAAAAGATTTGACCGGATGGCGCAGCTTCGCCATTGCCATGGCTGCGCTGGCGTTTGCCTTTGGGCTGGCGATATTTTCCACGGCAGCGGCGCAATCCGGCTTGGTCTGGACGGCCGCGGCATCCGCATTGGGAGCGCTGGGGCTCGCGGCCTGGGTTGCGGTGACCATCGTACCGGCGCTGGCGCGGCGCTCGCCATTGCGCTGGCTCACGTTCCAGATGAATTTCCGCGTTACTCGCGAAGGGCTGGTATTCCTGGTCTGCATTTTCGTGGTGGCGCTTGCGGCGCTAAATACAGGGAACAACCTGCTTTTCTTGATTTTAGGGTGTCTAATTGCGGGCATTTTGCTTTCTGGCATTCTCTCAACCATCACGCTCGCTGGGATCGAACTGCAACTTGAGCTGCCTGAGCATATATTCGCGGGCGAGCCGGCACGCGCGGTGGTCGGGCTGAGTAACCTAAAACAGATGTTTCCGTCCTTTGCGTTGCGAGTGGTTGGGGAAATCGGAAATGACAAAGGGAAGGGTGCCACGCAGAAGAAACCGGACGCCAGAGTGGCACTGCTCGCCCGGCCAGTGTACTTCCCTCATATTCCGCGCGGGCAGGCCGTGATGAATCGAGTGGAGCTGCTCTTCCCTCGGCGCGGAATTTACAATCAGGATGCGCTTTCGCTGCGCTCGCGATTCCCATTTGGCTTTCTGGAAAAATCACGCAAATTGCCGGCCAAAGCAGAGATCGCCGTATATCCTTCGGTTGAGCCCACCGATGAATTTTTCGAAATATTGCCGCTACTCAGCGGCGAATTGGAGAGCTACCACCGCGGGCCCGGCCACGATCTATATGCCATTCGCGATGCGGTGAGCACGGATAGCGCGCGGTTTGTGGATTGGAAGGCATCGGCAAAATTGGGCGGCCTCAAAGTGAAAGAGTACGCGCGAGAAGAGGAGCGGCGAGTATTGCTGGCGCTTGATCCTTTCCTGGCGCCCGGAGAACCCTTACTGAATGAGGTGGAAGAAGCCAAAGCTGCGGAAAGATTCGAGCGTGCGGTGACTTTTTGCGCCTGCCTGGCGTGGCATTTCCACGAAATTGAATCCGTGATCGGATTTCGGACCCCGGACGGTGAAGTTCCCCTGGGGCCAGCGGTCGAAAATGTTTATGATGTGCTGCGACAGCTTGCGGCAATCCAAGCACGCGGGTACGAACCGGGCCGTAACTTTCTGCGCGAATTAGCCGAGGAGTCGTTGGTATTCAAAATTGTGCTGACCAGCCAGCCTCGGGGATCGATACCGACGTCGCTGTGGAGTACGTCCTATATCGTTTTCACCGATTCGCTGTAGCCCGTGCGAAAATGGCGCGTGCCTCCCGCTGCGATAATTCCCTCCCCGCCATGGACGATTAGCGCAGGTCGCCTGGCGCGTTTTCGCAAGAAACTTCTCGCATGGTTTCGCCGGGAAAGGCGCGATTTGCCCTGGCGCCGCACGAAGGACCCTTACCGAATCTGGATATCAGAGGTCATGCTGCAGCAGACGCGCGTGGTAGCGGTGATTCCGTATTACGAGCGCTTCGTTCGGCGATTCCCCACCGTTCAAACACTGGCCCGCGCGAAAATGGAAACAGTCCTGGAGTATTGGGCGGGCCTGGGGTATTACAGCCGCGCGCGAAATATGCACGCCGCGGCAAAACAAATTGTCGCCCGGCACGGAGGCAGATTTCCGCGCCAACTGGATGATGCGCTCGAACTCCCGGGCATCGGACGATACACTGCGGCGGCAATACTGAGCATCGCTTTTAACGAGCCTCTCGCGGTGCTGGATGGAAATGTGGCGCGAGTTTTGGCGCGGCTGGGAGCAGTTCGTGGAGATCTCCGCGCGCCAAAGCGCTGGGGAGAATTGGAGCGCGCCGCATCTGCATTGCTGGCGTTGCGCGAGGCCGGCGACTGGAATCAGGCGATGATGGAGTTGGGGGCGACCGTTTGCACTCCCCTTTTGCCACGATGCGATGCCTGCCACGTGGAATACGCCTGCCGTGCGCGAGCGCTCGGCATCGAGGACGATTTGCCCGCGAAACGGAGTAAGCGCGCCGTTGTGAGCGTGACGCTTGCGGCCGCGGTCCTGCTCGACCCGCAGGGACGAACAATGCTGGTGCGGCCTACTGCGGGCGGCACAAGGTCCGAAGCACAAACTTTATTTTCAGGACTGTGGCAATTCCCTGCAGTAATCGTGTCGGAGAATCCACGGGCCGAGATTGCGAAAGTAATTCGTGGTCTCTACGGACTGAAGGGTGCCGGTCTGAAATTGGAGATGAGACCACTCGCGCTGGCGCGCCATACGGTGACCTTCCGAAGAATCAAGCTGGCTTCCTTTCTAGTCCCAGTCATGACGTTACCCGCCGTTAAGGGCGCTTCGGCAAGAATCGCTTCGCTTACTGATGTGGGCAAGGTCGCGGTCTCTTCGGCGACGCGAAAGATCGCGGCGGCTGCCAATATGGATTTTGTACGGCCGGCTTCCAGCCGGCGGATTCCCAAAAAAATACTTCGAAAATAAATCGACTGTTAAGAACCAGGTGCTCAGAAACCGGCAATGGCGAACGCGGACGGTTACTCGTTGGCGCTGCGCATTGGCGAGCAGAATCGGCGCGCGCCGGGCCACTGCTAGAATTGAAGAGCAACCAATGAGTGACGCCTCTACGATTGCTCTCGACCATCCTGCCCGCTCAAGTGAGAGGGACCTTTACACGTCTCCAACAATTCTTTCCAAATATTTTGAAGCCTCGCTCTATCTGCTGCTTTACACCTCCGTGTTGACACTGGTTTCCACGGGCAAGCTCGACATTTTCACGACGATTATCGCGCCCGCCGTTCTGGTCTGGAAGGGTTTTCGCCGGTGGCGCGGGCACGGGCCCGAACTTTCACATCGCGCCGCAACCATTTGTGTGGCGGTATATTTCTTTGTTGTGATTCCAGTGGACTACATTTGGGCACGCAATCGCGCGATCGATGCGCCAAATCCCCCGCTCTACGCAGCATTATTGACGACGGTTCACCTTCTGCTCTTCGCAATGATGGCGCGGCTCTATAGCGGCCGCTCGCGCCGCGATTCGCTATTCCTGGCGATGCTGGCGTTCGCCTCGATGCTGGCTGCGGCTGTCCTCACAGTGGATACAGCGTACCTTGTGTTTTTTCTGGTTTTCATCGCGCTGGGGATTTCCACATTTGTCGGACTCGAAGTCGAGCGCGGCGCTGAGGGTGCGTCATCGGCGCCAATTGGTTCAGGCAGCTTGCCCGCGAAAAAACTCTTACGCGCGTTAGCCCTTACTTCAGGAGTTGTGGCGCTTGCGGCGCTGGTGCTGGGTGGTTTGATCTTTTTTCTCCTGCCGCGATTTACAGCGGGTTATTTCGGAACTTATTCGCTGCGGCCCAGGCTCATGACCGGCTTCACGGAAAATGTGGAGCTGGGCCAAATCGGAGAAATCCAGAAGAGCAGCGAATTGGTTATGCGTGTCAAAGTGGAGGGTGGCCCGGAGCGCTTCCTTGGTCAACACTGGCGCGGCATTGCGCTCTCTCATTTTGATGGGTGGCGGTGGTCGAGGACTGTTTACGATCGCCGGCGGGTCTTCCTCGATGAGAATGGCTGGTTCATTCTGCCCGATGCGCGGGAGAATACTTCACGAAATCCATTGCGATACACGGTTCTTCTCGAGCCGGTGGCAAGCGACGCGATATTCGTAGCCTCCAACACCAGCGTAGTGCGTGGCCGCTTTTCCGCGGGATCCGGATTAGGAGACGCACAAAGGCGCAACTACCTGCTGGTGGATTCGACAGGGTCGATTTTCAATCCATTTCCGAATTATTCGGAGCTGAGCTATGAAGCGAATTCCGCTCCGATTAAACAAAATTTAGCCGCATTACGCGCCGCGGGAACTGAGTACCCCGAAAGCATGCGCGCGACCTTCCTTCAGATTCCTGAACTCGACCCGCGAGTACGCGATCTTGCTCTGCAAGCCACCACAGGAGCGCTGAATCCCTATGACAAAGCGGTAGCTCTCCAGAGTTACTTGCGCTCTCACTTCGGGTATACGCTCGACTTGGGCAGCACGCCGACGCGCGATCCGCTCGCCAACTTTCTCTTTGTCCGCCGCGCGGGCCACTGTGAATACTTCGCAACGGCCATGACCATGATGCTGCGCACTCTTGGGATTCCCGCGCGCTACATCAACGGATTCCAAACCGGCCAATACAACAGCGTCGGCGGCGATTTCATCGTCCGCGCCAGTGACGCACACAGTTGGGTGGAAGTTTATTTCCCCGGACAGGGCTGGACCACCTTTGATCCCACGCCCTCCGGCGATTCGGCGCCGGCAGGGTGGTTCGCGGGAATCTCGAAGTATGTGGACTGGTTCGAATTGCAATGGGGGGAGTGGGTCATCAACTACGATTTCTTGCATCAAATGACCCTGGCTCAGGGCGTGAAGCAAACATCGCGGCAGTGGGCCACCGGTGCGCGCGAAAAGTTTGCGCATTTCTATGACGCAACGGTCGCATGGATGCGCAGTTGGCAAACGCGCGCGGCGCAATCCTCGCTGATTCAATTTGCTGTCGCCGCATCGGTCTTGGCTTTCTTGTTTTTGGCCGGAGGAAAACGACTGCGCGATTTTTTCGCAAGGGTGTGGCTGTTGCGGGCACCTGGAGGAGGACCTCTGTCGCCTCAACGAGCCAGCGTCCATTATCAGGAAATGCTGCGCGTGCTGGCACGGCGCGGCTACAGCAAAGCCGAAGGGATCACGGCGCTGGAATTCGCTTCTTCCATTCAACAAAGCGAGTTGGCCGCACCAGTCTGCCGGCTCACGGAGCTGTATCAGGCCGTGCGGTTTGGAAATGCCGAGGTTGACTCGCGGCGGTCGATTCACCTGCTCCGTGAAATTCGCCAACGTCTCGCAATTGTTTCCTGAATGAGGTAAATCTCGAGATATTCAAGCGCCTACCTGCCTGGGAAGCAGCTTCAAAACGCTCCTGCGACCGCATGTGCTAAGATTGCCTTTCCAGAGAAAATGCAAAAGCCAGTTCAAAACACCAAAGTGGGCTTCGTCAGCCTGGGATGCCCCAAGAACCTTGTCGATAGCGAGGTGATGATGGGCATTCTGGCGCGCGAGGGGTATGAGTTGACGCCGCGCGCCGATGAGGCCGAAGTGCTGGTGGTAAATACTTGCAGCTTTATCGAGCCGGCACAAAAGGAATCGGTGGAAGCGATTTTGGAGATGGCCGAGTATAAGAAGTTCGGCGCAGCTCGAAGGCTGATCGTCGCTGGATGTTTAGTGGAACGCTACCGGAAAGAGATTCAGGCGCAAATTCCTGAAGTGGACGCGATGGTGGGCACGGGCGAAGTAGAAAGAATTTTAGATGCCGTGCGAGGCACACCCGCGATCTCATCGAACGGCAACTCGGACGCCGCTCATGCGGGTCCCTCAGATTTTCTTTATCACGAATTCACGCCGCGCATGCTGGCCACGCCGCGGCATGCGGCTTACATCAAAATTGCGGAGGGCTGCGATCACCCTTGCTCATTTTGCATCATTCCTCAATTGCGCGGACGTTTTCGCAGCCGGCGATTCGAGTCGGTAGTGCGCGAAGCTGAAAACCTGGCGCGCGCGGGTGTGAGCGAAGTAACTCTCATAGGGCAGGACACCACGAGCTATGGCGAAGACCTCGGTCTGCGCGACGGGCTGGCTCAGCTCTTGGCGCGCATCGCCAAAGTGGAAGAGCTTGCCTGGGTGCGCTTCCTCTATGCGTATCCGAATCGAGTGACGCAGGGTTTGCTGGACACTCTTGCCGCGCATCCGCGGCTGGTGAAATATCTGGACATGCCGCTGCAACACGCCTCGCGGAATGTGCTGGCGGAAATGAAGCGCGGCTCGAATGGGGACGCGTTTCTCAAGTTGCTTGAGCGAGTGCGTAAAACGATTCCCGGCGTCTCACTGAGAACATCCTTCATTGTCGGATTCCCCGGCGAAACGGAAGCTGATTTTCGGGAACTAGGCGATTTTGTGCGCGCGGCGGAATTTGACTGGATGGGCGTGTTCACGTATTCGGATGTAGATACCGCAGGAAGCTATGCGCTGGGCAAGAAGGTTGATGAGGATGTGAAGGCCGAGCGCCGAGATGAACTCATGGCAATGCAGAGGAAGATTTCGGCGCGGAGATTGATGGCGCGCGTGGGTCACACCGAAATTGCGCTGCTGGAAGGTGAGTCAAAGGAAAGCGAGCTAGTCTGGGAGGCGCGGCTGGAAGGCATGGCGCCCGACATTGATGGAAAGGTGTACGTCAATGAAGTCACGTCCGTGAATGACGAACTGCTCGGGTCGGGCGATTTGGTGCGATTGGAGATTTCCGAAGCGCACGATTATGATTTAGTTGGCCGGGTGACTGAAATTGTTCGCCGCGCGGAGAAGCCTTTGTCGGCGGGGAGCGTCGCCGTGATGCCGCCGCAGATACCTGTGCAGCGGATTGCCACCGGCGCAGCCTTGCGGGTATTGCAATAGATAATGAAAACGCGGAGGTTTGGGCGATGAAACATAAGTGCCCCATCTGCGGCAAGCCGACCGATTCTGAAATCCAGGTGGAATTTCCATTTTGCAGCGAGCGATGCCAGCAGGTCGACCTGGGCAATTGGGCCACCGAGCGTTACGTCATCTCCGAGCCTGCGTTTGACGAAGACGCGCTGGAAAAGTTGATGCTCGACGATCCAGAAGAAGACGAGCGCACCAACAATCCCTCTGATTCCGATGACCAATCCCACTGACGCGCTCGCATCAAAGCGAAAACCGCGCATCTCCTATTTTCTTGCTACCGCGTTCGGCCTGGGCTATCTGAAGCCGGCGCCGGGCACTTGGGGATCTCTGGTCGGTGTTTTAATTTCACTCGCGCTGAATTCTCCAAGGGCACCGTGGGCCATACCCTTCCCACCGCCGAGAGGTGAGTCATATTTTGTAATCATTCCAATCGCAACCGTACTCTCTTACATCCTCGTTTTGGTGATTGCGGTTGCCGGAGTTATCGTTGCAGGAAGAGTTGAACGGTTCGCCGGCAAGACAGATCCTCAATTTGTAGTAATCGACGAAGTTTCCGGACAAATGATCGCCTACTCTTGCCCCTTCCTTGCACTCAACTGGAAAAGTTGGCTGTTGGGCTTTATACTTTTTCGCGTCTTCGATATCTGGAAGCCATTTCCCGCGCGGCAAGCGGAGTCCCTTCCCGGCGGCTGGGGCATCATGGCCGATGATTGGGTCGCGGGAATTTATGCTGCGCTTGTGCTTTGGGGTATTCAAGCGCTAGGTTGGTTGCGTTGAGCAAAGCAGTCCTTTCAGAACAACTCTTGTGAATAACGGAATCCCTCGCATCGAGCGCGTCAGCCCAGCCGCAGCCATCCCTGGCGGCGAAGTGGTCATACATGGCAGCGGGTTCGCCCCGGGCTCGGTGCGACCACGCGTACGCTTCGGAGATTCCGAGGCGAGCCTCATGTTTCATGCCGCGCAATACCTGATCGCCCGGGTTCCGGATGGCGCGGCGGGCGGAATCGTGCGCGTGGCCACCTCCGCGGGAGAAAGCCAGCCATGCCCGGTCTCGCTGGGCGTTCAGGTGGCCGACAATCTTCATCCTGTAGCCAATCCTGCGGTGGACGCCAATGGAAATATCTACGTCACGTTCAGCGGTCAGCGCGGAAAGCGCGTGCCTGTTTCTCTTTACATGATCACGGCCAACTACACGGTGAAACCTTATGTCACGCAGTTGGTTAATCCGAGCGGCCTGGCGTTGGACCATGACGGGGTGCTGTATGTCTCCTGCAGAAACGACGGCACGATTCACCGCATCGGAGCCGATGGCCGAGCAGAACTTTGGACGGAGGGCATGGGCACCGCAACCGGCCTTGCTTTCGACCATCGCGGGAATCTTTACGTGGGAGACCGCAGCGGCACAATCTTCAAGATTAGCCGCGACAAGGAGATTTTCGTCTTCGCCACCCTTGAACCTTCCATCGTTTTCTATCATCTCGCATTCAGCCCCGCGGGTGAGCTTTTTGCAACCGGTCCGACGACTTCGAGCTTTGACCGCATCTATCGCATCACACAGGGCGGCGACGTGAAAACGTTTTATCGCGGGCTCGGCCGCCCGCAGGGATTGGCGTTTGATCGCGCGGGCAATCTTTATGTGGCGGCTTCGCTGGGCGGACATCAGGGAATCGTGCGAGTCACACCGGAAGCCAAAGCCGAGCTCGTTCTCGGCGGCAATGGAATTGTTGGCATGGCACTGCTCCCCACGCGCCGCGCGTATGTTGCGACCACGGGAGCGCTGTACAGTCTGGACTGGGACGTCGAAGGGCTGCCGCTCCCAATTTGATTTTCTCTTGTCCAAAATGAAAGCCGAAATTATCGCTGTTGGCTCGGAACTGCTCACACCCGACCGGGTGGACACCAATTCCCTTTTTCTTACTGCTGAGCTCAATAAGCTTGGTATTGAAGTGACGCGCAAGGGCGTTGTGGGCGATAAACGCGAGGATGTTCGTGATGCCTTCGCGCAGGCTCTGGCGCGCGCTGACGTTGTGATTGCTTCGGGCGGACTCGGGCCCACGGAGGACGACCTCACGCGTGAGGCCGCCGCAGAGTTGCTCGGACGCAAACTTGAATCCCATCCTGATGTCCTGCTCGCGATTCAGGAGCGCTTTCGCCGCATCGGCAGGCAAATGGCCGAAGTGAATGCCCGGCAAGCCATGGTGCCCGAAGGCGCAACAGTACTTAAAAACTTGAAGGGCACGGCCCCGGGATTGTGGATGGAAGCCGACGGCCATTCGCTGATTTTGCTTCCGGGTCCACCGAATGAGTTGCAGGCCATGTTCGCGCGACAAGTTGCGGAGCGCCTGGCAAAGCGATCCGGCAACGTGCGACAAGTGACGCGCGAGTTGCGCGTGGTAGGCATGCCGGAATCCGACCTGGATCAGCGCATTGCGCAGATCTACACCAAGTATGCCGATGTTCACACGACCATCCTGGCCGCACCCGGCGAGATTCAAATCCACTTACGCGCCTGGACCGCCGATACGCAAGGGATTGCGCGTGTCCTGGATGAAATGGTGGAGCGGATTTCAATGGCCCTGGCCGAAAATGTTTACACAACCAAGGGTGAATCGCTGGAAGAAGTTGTGGCCGACGCGCTCACCTTAAACGCCGCAACAATCTCCACTGCGGAGAGCTGCACCGGCGGCCTGCTGGCAGAGCGGCTGACGCGGATACCCGGCAGTTCAAATTATTTCTTGGGCGGCGTGGTCAGCTACAGCAATGAACTGAAGTCGGAGTGGGTGGATGTCCCGGCGGAAATCATCGAATCGCGCGGAGCGGTCAGTCCCGAAGTTGCGGTGGCCCTGGCGGACGGCATCCGCCGGCGGACTGGCAGCACACTCGGAGTGGGAATCACAGGCGTGGCCGGGCCGGGCGGGGGTACACCTGAAAAACCAGTGGGGCTTGTGCACATCGCCCTGGCCGATGGCTCCACTCCGCGCGAACGCGGACTCAATTTTCCGGGCGACCGGGAACGCGTGAGATGGCAGGCGTCCCAGACCGCGCTCGATATGGTCCGGCGTTTCTTTCTTTACGGACCGGGCAAGCGTCCCGGCTCGAAAAGCTAGATATCATGCGGCTGTTCGTGGCCATGGATCTGAGCGAAACCGTGCGCGCATCGGTTGCGCAAATGTGCGATAGGCTGCGTCGTGCATATCCCGCAGCTCGGTGGGTGCGTACCGAAGGGATGCACATCACGCTGAAATTCATCGGGGAAACCAGTGAAGACCGCATGGACACCATTCGAGAGGGGCTGCGTAATGTGCACTCTTCAGCGCCCGTGGAAATGGTGTTCCGGAAATTGGGTTTCTTTCCCAATGAGCGGCGACCTCGCGTTTTATGGGTAGGAATCGAAGCATCGCCAAACCTTGCCGAAATTGCGCTCGAGATCGAATCGAGACTCGAGCATTTCGGCATTGCGAAAGAGCTACGCGAATTCAAACCGCACTTGACCCTTGCGCGCTTCAATGAGCCGCGCGGGCTGGATAAATTGCAGGCCGCAATTCGAGAAGCGGGGGAGGCGAATCTTGGCTCCATGCGAACGGGCGAAATGTATTTGTATAAGAGCAATCTGGAGCGCGGCGGTGCACAGTACGTAAAGTTGGAAACATTCCCCCTCGCCCCAATGCCATAAATATTCCAGGATAAGGAAACGATTGCGTGACTCCCGAAGCCCTAAACGCGCTCTGGTGGATACCACTGGCCGCATATTTTGTCGGGTCAGTTCCATTTGGCTTCTTGATTGCGCGTCGCGCGGGACGCGGCGATATTCGCGGAGCAGGCAGCGGGAATATCGGCGCGACAAATGTCGCTCGCGTCGCGGGCCTGGGGGCGGGAGCGTTAACATTGCTTTTGGACGCGGGGAAAGGAACGCTGGCTGTCTGGGGTGCCGCGCGACTTTCAGGCGATTCCGTAACATGGATGGTCGCCGCCGCTCTTGGCGTGATGCTGGGTCACATTTTTCCGGTCTGGCTCGGCGGGCGCGGCGGCCGGGGGGTCTCTACGGGTGCTGGAGCATTTATCGTGATTTGCTGGCAAGCGGTTGTGGCCGCCATGGTCATCTGGATTGTTATAACTGGCATTTCGCGGTACGTTTCGCTGGCTTCGGTCATGGCCGCGGCGTCGTTACCTTTCCTTACTTTCTATCTGTATGCGCCGGGGCACATCCCTTTTCTTGCGCCTCCAAGATTGGTTTCCATAGGTACTGCTTTAGGCGCCGTGATGATCATCTTGAAGCATCGGCCAAACATTGCGCGGCTGATTGCAGGCACGGAAAACCGCGTGACATTTCGCAAGGGTGGATGAACTCACTTAATCATCGGCCGTGAAAAAGATTGCCATCATCGGCGGCGGTAGTTGGGGAACGGCCCTTGCTCTCATTTTGAGCCGGAGCCGGCGTCCGCATTCCCTTTCTCTCTGGGTGCATGATTCGGAACTTGGCGCGCTGGTCCGTAAAACTCGCGAGAATTCTGTCTATCTTCCAGGTTTCAAGCTTCCTGCCGAAGTGGACGTCACCTCGGACATCGCCGATGCGCTGACTGGCGCGGAGATCGTTGTCGGCGCAATTCCGTCTGCTCACGCTAGGGACATTTACAAATCGATTCGTCCACACCTGAGTCCCGGTACGACAATTGTAAGCGCCACAAAAGGGATCGATCACTCGTCGTTATTCAGAATGACAGAGGTCATCGAAGAAGTTTTCAGCGCCCGGCCCACACTGGGAGTAGCAGTACTTTCCGGCCCGTCATTCGCGATAGAGGTCGCCCGCGGCGATCCAACGGCTGTGGTAATTGCCTCTCAAGACTCCGCTTTGGCAACGGAAATTCAGGAGGAGTTTGCCGGGGCGAACTTCCGCCTGTACTCCAACGATGACGTCATAGGCGTGGAGCTCGGTGGGGCGGTAAAGAATATCATCGCCATCGCCGCCGGCGTCTGCGCCGGGCTTGGTTTGGGCGCAAACACCACGGCCGCCCTGATGACCCGAGGCCTGGCAGAAATGACCCGGCTTGCAGTTGCATTGGGAGGGCAGGGCGACACCATGGCCGGCTTGGCCGGGATCGGCGATCTCGTCCTTACCTGCACTGGTGCGCTGAGCCGCAATCGAGCGGTAGGCATTGAGCTGGGCAAAGGGCACTCGATAAAGGAGATTCTTTCAACCACTCGCATGGTCGCCGAAGGCGTGGGCACGACCTCTGCGACACGGGACCTGGCTCGCCGCGCCGCGATCGAAATGCCCATCACGGAACAGATGTATGCGGTGTTGTACGATCACCGGCCTCCAAAAGAGGCCATCCGGGAATTGATGGAACGCCGCCTGAAGAGCGAATAAGCGGCCACCCCGTACCTAAAAAGCTACGCCCTCCGCGTGGGATGTATCCCCACTCCCTAAAGTCTCCGTAAAATGGATAGGTTGCCCAACCCGTGCGCCCTCTCGGTATAAACTCGCTTCTTCCCCATCGCTTGCGCATCCTTTGGATGGTGCTGGGCGCACTGTTGTTGGTCAGCATTCTTCCAATCGCTCTATACCATCACCAGGTTTTACAACTCAGCCAGTCCTCGCTGGAAGCCACAGAAAGAGTGGAGCAGACAGAATTGACGCGCTCCATCGCCAACCAGATTCAGTTGTTTGAATCCACGCTGCGCCAGCAGCTCGATGGCGAGCGGCAAATCCTCGCCGTAACAGGTTTGATTCAAAGCGTCAACGACCCGGCCAACGCGCCCAAGGTAACCACTTTGCTCGAGACATTCGCGGCGGGGACTCCCAATATTCTCTATGTGACTGCCGTGGGGACGGACGAAAAAGGTAGCGGAGCGGGCGATCTTCGCGCCAATCAGGACCCTTTCATAGGCAATGCTTTGCAACGCGCATTCTTTTCAACATCACAAATGCTTGAATTTCATAGTGACCCCCTGGCTCTCGATCCGGGCAACAGGCCTGCCTTCGTGATAGCGCTGCCTCTTGAGGCCAACGGACATTTCACGGGGATGTTGGCTGCGGTGGTGTCTCTCAATCTTGTCTTGGATCGGTTGAAGGACGCCAGCGTGCACGATCGGATCGTGTTTGTGGTGGATCAGTCAGGCCACATCGTGGCACACCCCGATACGAAGAATTTTTTTCCCGGCACCGATGCCAGCGCGTCCTCTCCCATTGTCGCTCGGATACGTGACCTGCCACACGATCTGCGCGAAACCGAAACGATGGGCTTTTCGCTCAAACAGAATGACCACCAGGTCCCAATGATGGGCGCCTACAGCACCATGCCTGAACTGAATTGGGCGGTGATCTCGCAGCGCAGCCTGGAAAAAGCCCGCGAAGACGCCGGTGTCAACGAGCTCAACCGGCAGGCTTTGATTTTTGTTTCGGTGCTCACTTTTGTGGCGCTCATCCTGGGATATTTGTTCGCCGTGGCCATCAGCACGCCTATCCGCGGGTTGGCGGAATCCACTCGCGCCATCAGCCGCGGAGAATTTCACCAGCGCACGCCAGTCCGTGGGGCGGCGGAAATCGGCGAACTCGCCGATACGTTTAACAAGATGGCCGACGACATCGAGAAGTACATCGACGGGCTGAAGCAGGCAGCAACGGAGAATCATGAACTGTTTTTGGGCTCCATCCGCATGCTCGCCGCAGCCATCGACGAAAAAGATCCATACACGCGCGGCCACTCCGATCGCGTCGCGAAATATTCGCTCATCATTGGCCGGGAATTAAGTCTTTCCATCGAAGAATTGGAGAAGCTGCGCATCGCCGCGCTTCTGCACGACGTCGGCAAGATCGGCGTGGACGACCGAGTGCTCAAGAAGCCCGGCGCATTAACGCCAGAGGAATTCGAGTTGATGAAGAAACATCCCTCAAAGGGCGCAAATATTATGAGACCCGTGGCGCAGCTCGCTGAAATGCTGCCGGGCATTGAGCTGCACCACGAACATGTGGATGGCCGGGGCTATCCCTACGGTCTTGCGGGCGACCAGATTCCCATGATGGCGCGCATCATTGCGGTCGCGGACACTTTGGACGCCATGACCACAAACCGCCCCTACCAGTCGGCGATGGAGTTGGATTTCGCGTTGACGCGGACGCGACAGCTGGCAGGCTCAAAATTCGATCCCATCGTTGTCGACGCGCTCGAAGCAGCCATTCAAGAAGGCAAGCTCCGGCTCAACCTCACCATGGTCACCGTTTAAGCGCGTTTTACGCAGCGCCAGCCTCCGGCGGCACTCGCCTGTTTTCCCAGCATGCGCATTCCCAACCCATAGAAGGTGATCTGCTACAATCGTGGATTCGGCGGCTCTGTTCGAAACGATCCGATGATCACACTCTTTGGCAACGACAAACCGGGCGACTTCAAGTTCGGCGGCTCCCTGTTTGACCGGCTCAAGGAATCCGTCTCCAAAACTCGCTCGCAGATCGCCGCTGGTATGGAAGAGATATTCGCCGGCGGGCGCGCGGTTGACCCGGCAATCCTGGCCAAACTGGAGACCGCGCTGCTTTCGGCTGACATTGGTGTAAGGACGACGCGCGAAGTTCTGGACGCCATGCGCGAAAAAGTGGATCGCCAGCAACTTTCAGACGCCAGTGAGCTAAAGGCGGAACTGAAACGCCAGCTCCTGGCGCGGCTTTCTATCACACCCTCACCCACAAATGGATCGAGTGCTGTGAGGGGCGCGCAAGCAACCTCAACGCCTGCGACCGCACACGAATACCCGACACGCGTAGTTTTCATGGTCGGTGTAAATGGAGTTGGCAAGACGACAACTATGGGAAAGCTCGCTCACCGATTGCGCCAGGAAGGCCGCACTGTCCTGCTTTGCGCCGCGGACACATTTCGCGCCGCGGCAATCGAGCAGCTTGAAGTGTGGGGTAAACGAGCGGGTGTTGAAATCATCAAGCAGAAATCCGGCGCCGATCCCGCAGCCGTCGTTTTTGACGCTGTCTCAGCAGCGGTCTCGCGCGGCACGGACGTGGTGATTGTGGATACCGCTGGGCGCCTGCATACGAAATCAAATTTGATGGCTGAATTGGACAAAATGAAGCGCACCGCTTCAAAGGTGATTCCCGGCGCGCCGCATGAAATCCTTCTGGTGATGGACGCGACCACCGGTCAAAACGGATTGGTCCAGGCGCGGGAATTCACTTCCCATGTCGGCGTCACGGGCATCGTCTTGACCAAGCTGGATGGCACGGCCAAGGGAGGCATCGTTGTGGCCATCACCCGCGAGTTGGGTTTGCCCGTGCGTTTCGTAGGAGTTGGAGAACAAATGGACGATTTAGTGCCCTTCGATCCCGAAGCTTTCGTTAATTCCCTCTTTGATTGAATTCCCGTGGCACGCCTCCTGCACAAAAAACGCAGATTTGACGGCGCGCATTGGATGGATCGCGCGCTCGCTCTGGCGCGCCGCGGTAAGGGATTGGCAAGCCCGAATCCCATGGTCGGCGCAGTCATCGTTCGCAATGGACGGGTGGTTGGCGAGGGTTTCCACACTTACGCCGGGCGCAAGCATGCCGAAATTCTTGCCTTGGAAACAGCCGGCAAGAAGGCGCGCGGAGCCACACTGTATGTGAATCTCGAGCCTTGCTGCCACCAGGGCCGCACCGGCCCCTGCACCAAGGCGCTGATCGATGCTGGAGTGCGGCGCGTGGTTGTGGCCATCCGGGATCCAAATCCCGAGGTCGCCGGCCGTGGCTTAAGGCAGCTTCGCTCCGCGGGCATCAAGGTTGAGACAGGTCTGCTCGGCGCAGAAGCTCAGCGTTTGAACATGGCCTTTGCACGATGGATCACTTCACAAAAACCATTGGTCACGCTCAAATCGGCCATGTCGCTCGACGGCCGCATCGCCGCGCGCGCGGGCAGCTCAACCTGGCTGACCTCCGCGAAGTCACTCGCGGAAGTTCACCGCATCCGCCATTCCGCGGATGCGCTCATAACCGGGGTCGGCACAGTTCTCGCCGACAATCCCCGCATGACCGACCGCAGCGGCCTGCCTCGCAGGCGTCCCCTGCTGCGCGTCGTGCTCGATTCGCGCTTGCGGCTGCCACTGCGCTCGAAGCTTGTCCGTAATGCCAAGGGAGATTTGCTGGTATTCACGGCGCGAGCGCTCAATTCCCCGCGAGCTCGAGCGCTCCGTCATGCGGGTGTTGAAATTGAGCAAGTTCCCACCCGCCGCGGCCGCCTTAATTTGGATGCTGTCCTCGCGGCTCTCGGCAAGCGGGGAATTCTTCATGCCCTTGTCGAGGCGGGCGCCGAATTGAACGGCGCTTTTCTCGGCGAGTCGCTTGTGGACCGTTTGATTCTGTTCATTGCGCCGCGAACGCTCGGTGAAAATGCCGTGCCATTCGCCACCTTCGGTACTGGCGCCTCCGGGCGCAGAGGTTTGACTCACATGCCGTCTCTCCGCGTCATTTCCGTGCGACAATTCGGACCTGACCTTTGCATCGAAGGAAGCTTCCGCGATGTTTACGGGGATCATTGAACATCAAGGCGTGATCGAATCGCTGGAATGCAGCGCCGGCGGTGGCCGCATTCGCGTGCGAGCGCCGAAATTGGCGGCTTCGCTGGAAATTGCCGGAAGCATTGCCGTGAATGGATGCTGCCTGACGATTGTTGAGCGCGACGCGGAAACATTTGTTGCGGATTTGTCGCCCGAAACATTGCAACGCACCACATTTGGCGAAATGAAGTCCGGTCTAAAAGTAAATTTGGAACGCCCGCTCACCGCTGGAAAGGAAATGGGCGGCCATTTTGTGCAGGGCCATGTGGACGCCGTGGGGCGAGTCGTGCGGCTGATTCCGGTGAGCGTTGAAAGGACAACGGCGGAGGATGGAAATTGGTTGCTTGAAGTTCTAGTGCCGTCCGAAATCCGTCACTATGTCGCGGAAAAAGGGTCCATCACTGTGGACGGGATCAGCTTGACGGTTGCGTCGTGGAGCGAAGGTGTCGCCGGCTTCGCGATTATTCCCTACACCTATGCGCACACAAATCTACGGGGATTTGCGGTAGGCACCGCAGTCAATCTTGAGGCTGACGTCCTCGCAAAATATATTGAGCGGCTCCTGGACGCGCGCGGAAAAGCTTGAGCGCCGTAGTCCTATCGAAAAGCTTTGATTATTCTCTCGCGGAAATACAGCGCCAGCCCCAACAAGATTGAGCCGACGGTTCCAGCAACGACTTTGCCCTCAAACGCCCACTTGTTCGCGGTATCACCGGGCGGGATAAAAGAAAGTACGATTCCCGCGGCGACAACCAGCAATCCCAATCCGCCTGCGACCCACACGCCCGGCTTTCCCCCGGGGATCAATACTGCTGATGTGTTCTCGGAGCGATCTCTGCGGTAAGCCAGCTTGATAGCCGCGGCATACATATAAACAAACGGAATGAAGTAAAGAATAATGGCGGCATCCACCAGAATCTGGTATGCGCTGTTCGCCGATTCATTGATTTGAATCACCAGCAGGATCATTCCGGAAAGCCCCGCCTGAATGAGGATCGAGATGTATGGCGTCTTCCACCGCGGATGCATCTTGCCAAAGAATGCCGGAAGATACCGGTCGATCCCCACCATAAATGGGACGCGCGCTATTCCCGCGACAGTCGAGCCAACGCCTCCGGCGTTTCCTACCGTCACCAGCGTTGCGGCCAATACGCCCAACGCTGCATACCCAAGCGCCGTCGATCCAAGTGTGATTGCTCCAAAAACCCCGCTCTTCGGATCCACCTGGCCGGCGGGCATGAGCGCCAATACCGCAATCGTCCCGGCAACGTAAATTGCAGCGATCATCACTCCAGCGCCAAGAATCGCGCGTGGCATCGTCCGGCGCGGGTCCCGGATTTCACCGCTCATCGCTGAAACCAGTTCGAGTCCTGCAAATGCAAATGCAATCTGCGACCAGAAATTCACCGTATCGAGATTCCAATGCGGCAGCATCCCCGCCACTGTGAAATGCGTCGCGGAACCATGTGAGCGCCAGAGCAAAGCCGCCACGCCCACCAACATGAGCAGCGGAACGTAGGTCGCCACACCTCCGGCATTTTGAAGCCACTTGCCAATGTTGAGCCCGATGATGTTGAGTCCCACCGCGACAATCAGCAATGCGAAGGAGACAGCGAGTAAAAACGAACGATTTTGTGTGAGTGAGGCCGCCCCGCTGCCCCCGATGTAGGCGCCCATGGCTGCGCTAGCCAGCAGCAGCCCCGGAAAATAAAACACGGTGTAGAACCAGTAGCTCCAGCCCGCGACAAAGCCATGGAAATCACCGAAGGCCTCTTTCGTCCAGATGTAAAGCCCGCCTTCGTCCGGGAAGCGCGAGGAAAGTTCGGTGATGACAAGTCCCGTCGGCACAAAGAAAATAATCGCCGCGATGATCCACAAACTGATCGAGGATTGCCCGTTGTGCGCTGCGGCCGCTATCCAGCGCGGGCCAAGGACAGTGGCGATATTAAAAAGCAGCACATCCCAGAAACCCATCACGCGTCGAAGTTCGGGGACGGAGCCTGGAGGTGCCGGGGTCGACTGGCTCATTCGTTCACTTTAATGCGCGGAGAGACTGGCTTGCCCGCTTCACGCGGTCACATCCAGCTCGGGGATGAGTTCGTCCAGGAGCCTGAAATTTCTTAGGAATGGATCCTTCGTGGCCTCAAAATCCTTCCACGGGCCAAAGAAACTGACGCGGCCGTCTTGTAAAAAAATGACTATGTCGCCCAGCTTCTTGGCCAGGTGCGTGTCGTGCGTCACGACGATGGATGTTTTGTGCAGCGTCTCCTTGAGCTTTAAAATCAGATCGCCGGTGTGTGTGGCCATCAACGGGTCCACCATCGTTGTGGGCTCGTCATAGAGAATTGCTTCGGGATCCTGCGCCAGCGCCCGCGCGATGGCAACGTTGCGCTTCGTGCCGGTGCTCAACTCCGACGGAAGCCGGTCGAGCTGATCGGTAACCTCGAGCATCTCAGCGAGCTCGCGCACACGCGCGTCAATTTCATCGGCGGTTATGGTTTCGTGTTCCTCGAGCGGAAAAGCAATGTTTTCGCCAACCGTGAGCGAATCAAACAGCGCGCCTGACTGGAAAACCATGGTGACCCGCTTGCGAATACTCACAAGCTGATCTTCATCCATGTCCGTTATGTCCTGGCCCGCCACGATGATTCGACCGGCGTCCGGCTTCAGGAATCCCATGATGTGCTTCAGGGAAACCGATTTGCCGACGCCGCTCCGGCCCATGATGACCGCCGTCTGGCCCCGCTCGACTTGAAAACTCACATTATCGAGCACAGGGTGGTCGGCAAACGCCTTTGATACACCGATGAATTCGATGTATTTCTCGCCCACGAAACTCCCTCGAATATCTCTACACCAATCCATCCATTCTCAGCGAGCCGCAGTTGGGAAGCAAACTTTTTTCATCTTCAAGCGGCGCAATTCCAGGTCTATTCTTCAGCCGAGGCACGCCCCGGCCTGCGAATCCCCAATTCACGCAACTTTTCCTGCAAGCTCTGCCGGTGCAGCCCAATCGCCGCCGCGGTCCGCGAGACATTCCACTTATTGTGATCCAGCTGGCGAGTAATGTAGGCAATCTCGAATTTGCGCTTCGCGTCACGGAAATCGGGTTCGGAGAGCGGAAGCTCTTCTCTGCGGGTTGTACTCGGACGCGATTGCCCTCCTCCGCTGCTGGTAATCTCCTCCGGCAAATCGGCGGTCTGGATCTCCTCGCCGCGTGCGAAAATCATACTTCGCTCCAGCACATTCTTCAGCTCACGGACGTTTCCGGGCCAGTCGTATCTCTGAATTGCGTCCATTGCTTCCCTGCCCAGGTCCGCAACGCGGTCCGCCTTTGAGCCATGCAGCTTCACAAACGCCGCAGCCAGCAAGGGAATATCTTCTTTGCGCGCGCGCAGCGGCGGCACTTCCAGCGTCACCACGTGCAAACGGTAATACAAATCCTCTCGGAACCGTCCCGCCGCGATTTCCGTGGGCAAGTCCCGGTGCGTTGCGCTGATTACGCGCACGTCCACGGGGATCGATTGCGTTCCGCCCAGCCGCTCAATCACGCGATTTTCCAGCGCTCGAAGGACTTTCGCTTGTGTTACCGGATTCATGTCCCCGATTTCGTCCAGGAAGAGCGTCCCTCCGCTGGCCAGCTCAAATTTCCCCTTTTTCTGTTGCGCGGCGCCCGTGAACGCTCCCTTCTCGAATCCAAATAATTCCGATTCAATCAAGTTTTCGGGCAGCGCCGCGCAGTTCACGGCCACAAACGGCCGCTCCGCGCGCGGCGACCGTGCATGGATTTCCTGTGCCAACAAATCCTTACCCGTCCCGCTCTCTCCCAGGATCAACACCGTCGCATCCGTCTCGGCGACTCGCGCGGCCATCTCAAAAAGCTTCCGCATTTCGGGTGTGCTCCCCAGCATCGGACCAAATTGCCCTTCGGTCACCAGCCGCTCGCGGAGTCGCGAGTTTTCTCGCTCCAGTGTTGCCAGACGCATCATGTTTTCGACACGCTTTCGCAGTTCTTCTATGTCGAATCCCTTCACCAGGTAATCCGCCGCGCCAAGTTTCAACGCATCCACAGCCGTCCGCGCATTATCCAGAGCGGAAACCACAATCACCGGCTCCTCATGCCCCTGCTCGCGCATCCAACGCAGAAAGGAAAGCCCATCTTCATCATTCATCACTATATCCAGAAGAACCAGTTCCGGACGCTCCCGCACTACCGCTTCCCGCGCCGCGGCAACGCTGTCTGCTTCCGCAATTCGATACGAGTGTTCCAACGCTCGCCGCTGCGCGTAACGAGCGGATGGCTCATCATCCACGATCAGAATTGTTTTTGTGGGCATTAGGTTGTTCTCCTCACGCTGCCGGCAGGCGCACCCTAAATCGCGCCCCGCGCCCGCCCGCCGCAGGGCTCTCCCAATGAATCGACCCCCCCAATTCCGCCACGCGCCGTTCGACGATGGCGAGCCCCAGCCCGGTCCCGCTGGGCTTCGTCGTGAAGAACGGCTGAAACAACCGCTCGTGGTATTCAGCGGGAATTCCCGGTCCATCGTCTGCAATCTCCAAAACAGCATTTGCGCCGTCGCACGCCAGGCTCACAACGACGCGTCCGCCTTCGGCTACCGCTTCGATAGCGTTCACGATCAGGTTGCTCAGGATGTCCGTAAGTGGTTCTTCCGAGCCGCGAACTGCCGCTCCCCCTGAATCATCAGTCAGGGAAAGTGCACAGCGGCGCCGGTCAGCTTCGTGCCGTAGCAGTGAAACCACTTGTTCCGCCACGATGCCCACCTCGGCGCGCTGCGGTCCTGCGCCCGCTCGTACTGCGGGCCGCGCGTATCGCAGCAGCTGATTGAGCTTCACCCCCAGACGGTCGATCTCGCCCACCACCATCGTCAAATCGCGCCGCGCCTCAGCTGGCAGATCAGCGCTTTCGAGCTGCACCTGCAACACGGTCTTCATCGAGCCCAGCGGATTCTTCAGATTGTGCGAAATGCTGGTGGCCATTTGGCCCACCAGCGCCAACCGCTCTCGCTCATCCAACTCCCTTTCGAGCACCAGCTTCTGCTCAATCAATCGGCAAAGTTCAATCACCGCCGGCAATTGCTCCGCCAGAAAATCCATCGCCGCTGACGTCTCTCCCGAAATTGCCGATCCGATGGGCACCGCCTCCAATTCCCCAATATCCGCGCCTGCTTTTCCCAAAAGTAGCCGCACGGGCTGCCCCGCCCATGTTGGTCGCGACTTCTCAATATCCTTAGGTGAGCTGCTCTCCTGAGTTACATTCTCCGCTCCCTTCCCGCTCAATCGAATCCGCACTTCCTCCAGTCCAAATTCTTTCTTGATACTTTCCTCGGCGAACGCGATCAGCCGGCCCATGTCTCCATGCTGCGCCTCCCGCTGCAACTCGGAACTTAGTCTCTGCAGTCGATCTACCTGCTCCTGAAATCCGCGCTTGAGCAACCGGCTAGTAACTCTCTGCAGTGGCTCGAAGAATCCGACAAGAATGAATAACAGAATTGCTGAAGTCGCCTCGGGAGGAAGCACAGGTTCAAGTAATCCACTCACTCGACGCACGGCGCCGAGGTAGAGCAGCGCGAGAAACGCCGCCGATACGGAGTAAACCAGATTCCTTTGCGCGCCAATTTCGAGAATGTTGAACCGCACGATCGCGTAGCAAATAAACGCGCCGGGGACTGCACCCGCGGCGAGCATCAAGGTCAGGGCCAGCTCGTTACTAGGGTTGTAAACTCCCATACCGAATAACACGTAAATAACGGCTAGTCCGAGGACGGCCAACCAAATTGAGAGAAAGTGGTGAAATCGAACTTTTGAAAATGTGCGTTCAGATTCGGTCGCTGCTTTTTGGTCCAGGCGCGCAAACCGTAATTGGAAATTCGTGCAGATGACGAGAGTCGCGATGAGCCAAATAGACCATGCCAAGAATGGCCGATTGATTGTTGTGATTCCGATGTTCCATGCAGAATTGAAGTAACCATAGGTTTCCGTGACTAACCAAAGCGCAATCAAGAAGCCTGGCGCATAGCCAACTACAATCAGAATTCTCTGCGCGAATTTCATCGGCGCTTTGGCTTGCAATCGGTCGTAGGTAAGATGCGTGTGTAAGAGCAACCCGGGCAGAAGGACCAATCCAACACTCATCAGAATCGCGGAGAATCTCTCCGTACCAGCCGGTATGCGTCCCTCGTAGTAAAGACTGCCATTCAAGCTTAAGAGCGCACCAGCGTAGAAGAGGAACAAAGCGAGCATGAGAAAGAAGAAAACGCGCTCAAATGTTCGAGGGCGTCGGTAACCAACTATCAAAATCATCAAGAATAGGTAGGAAAGGGTGCCGATCGTCGCGGCAACCATTGAGGCCGCACGTAGGAATATGTAGTACATCGCACTAAGTGCCTCGGATTCTAGCCATCAGCCTTACTGCAAAGCAACAGCCAACTGCAACCTTTTTCCGACACTAGATAAGTGATTGAAAATAGGATTGTTACGGTATTGTCTAAAATCAGTTTTCAACAGTTGAGTGTCGTGAACTCACTTGACATGGAGTTCTTTACCGACTATATTAGCACTCGCACCTGAGGAGTGCTAACCCATCTCTCAGGTTCCCACAACCAAGAAAGAACTACATTCCGATCTACGCTACGGAGGGCACGAGACAATGGCAGTACATATCACTCCCCTGCACGACCGAGTTCTGGTCAAGCGGATTGAAGAGAAGGAAACTGTGAAGGGCGGAATCATCATCCCCGACACGGCCAAGGAAAAACCGCAGGAAGGCGAAGTCATCGCCGTCGGCGAAGGCAAAATCGAGAAGGGCTCACGCGTCCCTCTCGACGTCAAAGCCGGCGACCGCATCCTGTTCGGCAAATACAGCGGCTCCGAAATTAAAATCGAAGAGCAGGAATATCTCATCCTTCGCGAGGACGAAATCCTGGCGAAGCTCAGCGGCGCGGCAAAGGCAGCGGGTGGCAGGAAGTAACTCCGCAGGCCTAAGCCCGCGGTTTACAGATTTCGTTTACTAATCTCTAGGAGGAAGAAGTCTCATGGCGAAGCAGATCGTAACAGGCGAGAACTCGCGACAGGCTATCCTGCGCGGGGTGAACGCACTGGCGGATGCCGTTAAGATCACCCTCGGCCCCAAGGGCCGCAATGCGGTGATTGAAAAGAAGTTTGGCGCGCCGGTGATTACCAAGGACGGCGTGACCGTCGCGAAAGAAATCGAGCTGCAGGATCCGCTCGAAAACATGGGCGCGCAGATGGTGCGCGAAGTGGCGTCGAAGACCTCCGATGTGGCGGGCGACGGCACCACCACCGCAACCGTTCTGGCGCAGGCGATTTTCCGCGAAGGCGTGAAGACCGTCGCGGCAGGCGCCAGCCCCACAGCGCTCAAGCGTGGTATAGAACGCGCCGTGGAAGCTGCCGTTGAACAAATCAAGAAGCTCCACCGCGACGTCAAGGGCGAAATGATCGCGCAGGTCGGCACCATTTCCGCCAACAATGACAAGCAAATCGGCGAAATCATCGCCGAAGCAATGAAGAAGGTCGGCAAGGATGGCGTGATCACCATCGAGGAATCCCGAACGATGGAGACGTCGCTTGAAGTGGTCGAAGGTATGCAATTCGATCGCGGTTACCTTTCACCTTACTTCGTCACCGACCCGGAACGCATGGAATGCAATCTGGAGGATCCCTTCATCCTGATCAACGAAAAGAAGATCAGCTCGATGAAGGACCTCCTCCCCTTGCTCGAACAGGTCGCCCGCGCCGGCAAGCCCCTGCTGATCATCGCAGAGGACGTCGAAGGCGAGGCCCTGGCGACATTGGTGGTCAACAAACTTCGTGGCACGCTGCAATGCGCAGCGGTTAAGGCTCCGGGCTTTGGTGACCGCCGCAAGGCCATGCTGGAAGACATCGCCACTCTGACCGGTGGCAAGGCGCTCACCGAGGATCTGGGCATCAAGCTCGAGAACGTAAAGATGGAAGACCTCGGGCGCGTCAAGAAGGTCACAATCGACAAGGACAACACCACGCTGGTCGAAGGCGCGGGCAAACCCGCTCACATCGAAGGGCGCGTGAAGCAGATTCGCGCTCAAATCGAGGAGACCACTTCGGATTACGACCGCGAAAAACTGCAGGAGCGGTTGGCGAAGTTGGTCGGCGGCGTTGCAGTCATCAAAGTGGGCGCGGCAACCGAAACCGAGCTGAAGGAAAAGAAAGCTCGCGTTGAGGACGCCATGCACGCAACGAAGGCTGCGGTCGAGGAAGGTATTGTTGCCGGCGGCGGCGTGGCTTTGCTGCGCTGCATTCCCGTACTCGATAAGCTAAAACTCGAAGGCGATGAGGCCATCGGCGTGAATATCGTGAAGCGCGCCCTGGAAGAGCCTCTGCGTCAAATCGTCCTCAATGCCGGACTCGAAGGCGCGGTCGTCGTTGGCCGCATCCGCGATTCCAAGGACGAGAACTTCGGCTACAACGCCGACACCGACGAATACGCCGATCTCATCAAAGTTGGCGTGATCGACCCGGCCAAAGTTACCCGGCTCGCGCTGCAGAACGCAGCGTCTGTTGCCGCGCTGATGCTGACCACCGAAGCTCTGGTAGCCGACATCCGCGAAGACGATAAGAAGGGTGCAGCCGCAGGTGGTCATGGCGGCGGTGCAGGCGGCATGGGCGGCGGAGGAATGTACTAAACTCCTTTCCGGCCATACAGATACAAATCAGGGGCGACCGAGATTCGGCCGCCCCTTTTGTTTTGAGGTATTATATTTATCCCGGCACGCTGGTTCGCTGACAGGTTTCTGTAGCCCGCCCCGCTTCATAGAGGCGTGGAATTCCTATCGAATCGGCTACCTATTTGGGGGGCTAGGCCTAGATGCGATTACACGACTTCCAATTCGCCACCGTCGACGAAGCCGCGGAAGAATTCCGCCAGGGCCGCCCCATAGTCCTGGTGGACGACGAGGACCGCGAAAACGAAGGCGACATCACCATGGCCGCCGAGAAGGTCACGCCGGAGGCTATAAACTTCATGGCCAAGTTCGGCCGGGGGTTGATCTGCGTCACGCTCACCGAGGAGCGTTGCGATGAACTAAATCTTCCGCTCATGACCCACGTGAATACGGCCGCCCACGGCACGCCATTCACCGAATCCATCGACGCCAAGCGCGGTACGACCACCGGCATCAGTGCCGCTGACCGAGCCATCACCATCCTCGCTGCGATTGATCCGGCAACACGCCCCGCCGATCTCGCCCGCCCCGGTCACATTTTCCCACTTCGCGCGCGTCGCGGCGGCGTCCTCGTCCGCGCCGGCCAGACCGAAGCATCCGTGGATCTTGCGCGTATCGCGGGCATGACTCCCGCCGGCGTCATCTGCGAAATCATGAATGACGACGGCACCATGGCGCGAGTGCCGCAACTCATTGAATTCTGCCGCGAGCACGGCCTGAAGGTGCTTACCGTGGCATCGCTCATCAGCTATCGTATGCAACACGAGCGTTGCGTCCAGCGCGTAGCGGAATCTCCGTTGTCCACTGCCTATGGCGACTTCCGCATGATCGTCTTCACCAGCGAGGTGGATCGCGAGCAGCATATCGCCCTGGTCAAAGGCGATTTGGCGGCCGCATCAGACGTGAGACCGGCCCCACTCGTCCGTGTTCACTCGCACTGCCTGACCGGCGATGTGTTCGCATCAACAAGTTGCGACTGCCGCGAAATTGTCGCGCGCTCACTTGAGGCAATCGCAGCGGAAGGCCGCGGCGTCTTCGTCTATCTCCATCACACCGGCCGGGGCTTCGCCATCGATTCCGCTCCAGCAGCGGCGGGCTCGCTACCGAATATCCTTTACCACAAGCGCGACCAACTCGACCGCGATGCCGCCCGACAGCGCATGGTCCAGCACGAAAGCGGCATCGGCGCACAAGTCCTGCGCGACCTGGGTCTCACCGACATCCGTGTGCTCACAAATCACCCGCGCAAGGTGGTCGCTCTGGAAGGTTATGGCATTACGATCGCCGAGCAGGTCTCGCTTCCCACCGGCACCGGCAAAATCACTCACCAACTGTTGTAGGCTCCCGATTAATTGAGACTTGGGTGTGAAATCTGAGGAGTTCCCTTCTTCGGTGGTGTTGCACCCTTCGGCGGTGGCGCACCTTTCGTCGGTGAAGTCGCACCTTCCTTCACCATCACGTAAGGCCTTATCTTCTCTATTCGTGCCGCGCTGATTCCCTGCACGGCCAGGAGATCATCAACCCGCAGAAACGGCCCGCTCTTCTTCCGGTAGTCCAGAATCCTTTGAGCGATTACCGGCCCCACCCCCGGCAGACTGTGCAGCTGATCAAGCGTTGCGGAATTAAGATCGATGGGCTTTGCCGGCGGCGGCAACTTCTTCGTCTTTTCCTGCGCGAAGGCGTAGCCAATCGCCAATATCAACGCTAGTGCGCCAACAAGAAAAAGGAACGCAAGCCTTCCGATTGTCATTTTTCGCGGCATATTCACCCCCAGAAACGGTCTGAGGCTATAACGGTGGGGGTATATTACTAATACTAAATATATATTGCAAGTACTGGCGGCTCGTGGTAGTCTGTTTCTGGAGGAAAGGTGTCAGCCCACGGTCTTCTCCCTGGGCATTTAGTTTTTGGTGGCAGCAGCTAAAGACTGCGGGGCTTTACTTCAATCCTCAGCTTATTTACTTCCCGTCTCACTCATAGCCTGTTCCCCTGCGCATCAAACGCTTCCACGTCGCCAAACAGCGCCGACTGCTCGCCAATCGCTTCGCGGTCCCCGGCAATCACAATCTGCGCGTGCGCCGAATCAAAGTATTTCCGTGCGGCCTCAAGAACATCCGCCGAAGTCAGCTTCCGCACCCGTTCACGATATGTCTCCAGGTAGTCGTCCGGCAATTCGTTCAGCAGCACCGTCCCGAGCTGCCCCGCAATGCCATCTTGCGTGCCCAGGCCTAGCGAATATACGCCGGTCATGTACTGAATCGCGTCCGCCAGTTCGCCATCTCCCACAGGCAGCGAGCGCATGCGGTCCAGCTCATAAAATATTTCCGTCAGTGACGCCGCAACCACATCGTTGCGAACCGCCGCGCTCACCGTGAAAAATCCATATTGACGCAACGGATTCATTCCGCTTCGGGGGCTATACGTGTAGCCTTTCTGCTCACGGATATTCATCACCAGCCGCGAATTAAACGCTCCGCCGTAAATGTTATTGGCCAGCCCAAGCTTCAACCAGTCGGGATCCTTGCGCGTGATCGCCATGTTACCGACCAGAATTTCGGCCTGCACCGCTCCGGGCACATGAACCAGATATACGCGACGCGCTTGCGCGGCATGCGGCGCCGGTTGCGCGGAAACTGCGGGCGGGGTCCCCGTCCAATCCCCCAGAGCGCTTTCGATTTCTGCGATAAGTTTTTCAGGAGAAAACTCGCCAACGGCAACAAACAACGCACCTCCCGGGCGGTAATAGCCGCGGTAGTAGGCCATCAGAGCTTCTCTTGAATACGCCTCCACCTGTTTTTCCGTGGGCGCGAAATTCGCATAGGGGTGCGCCCCAAAGAGTGTCTTACGCAAACGCTCGGCGGCCAGAAATCCAGGCGTCGTACGCGCAATGCGCAGCTCTTCCACCTTTTGCCGGCGTTCCCGGACAACCTGGTCATCCGGAAACGCGGCTTCTCGCGCGATCTCAGCCGCAAGCTCAATCAGCGGCTTTGAAAACTCGCTCAGCCCCGAAAAGGAAATGGCGCTGGTATCCGCGCCAGAACCCGTTGAGAGATCCGCGCCCCATCGGCGCAAATCCTCCTCGATTTGCCTGCTCGTGCGTCGCGTGGTCCCGGTGCGCGCGACCGTCGCCGTCATATCCGCCAATCCCGGGATCGGTGCCACCGCATTCCCGCTGCGGAAATAAAGCTCGGCCGTAAACTTTGGAATCGCATGCGATTCCACCAATACAATTTCAAGCCCGTTGGACAACTTGTGCCGAACGCGCCGCGGCCACACCACCGGCCTTTCAGGTCCCAGCGGTGGAATTGTCGCGTGCGCAGAATTCTGAACCGGAGTGGCCATCACGCCACCTCCTGTGCCACGCCGCGATTCACCGGCACGCGAAACACGATGGCCCTTTGCGAAGGCTTCAGATATTTTTCAGCAAAGGCATGCACTTGCGCCGCTGTGACCGCATTGAACCCGTCGAGTACCGTGTTCACCAATCCCGGATCGCCGTCAAACAACGTGAAGCAAGCCAGATAGTGCATCAGTCCGAACCGGGGAAAGCTCGAACCATGCCCGCCTTCCAACGACGAATAAAAATCCGATCGGAATTTCACTTTCACCTCTTCCAATTCCTCGGGTTCAATTCCCTTTTGCCGGACCTCTTCAACAATCGCGTCATACGCCGCGAGCATCTGCTCTCCAGTCACTTCCGGCTTGTAGATAATCTTCGTCCCCAGCTGAGTGACACCGTTGTACTCGAACACATCGCCTGTCTCGCTCGAAGCTTCCACAGCGAGCTGCTGCTCCAGAACTAGCTTTCGATAGAAGCGTCCGGCGCGTCCGCCGTGCAAGGCATGGTCCAGCAGAGCCGCGGCAAACCATTCCGGCGTCCGCCGCGCAGGCATGCGATATCCAATCGCCATGGCAGGCAGCGTCCCGAATTTTTCTTCCACTTTCCCTCGACGCTCTTCGGTTTGTGGGCCCTCACTGGCATCTGCGGGTGCAGGCGCCGGGCGCGACGGGATGTCCTCAAAATAACGCTTGGCGAGCAGGAAGCCCTCTTCAAAATCAACGTCCCCAAGAATCAGCAACACTGCATTCGACGGTATGTAATACGTCTCAAAGAACGCGCGCACGTCGGCCAGCGATGCGGCATCCAGGTCGGCGAAATCCCCGTAAAAATTGTGCGCGTTGGCCCAATTGCGAAACGCCACCGGCGGCATGTCCAGCCATGGAAACCCGCCATACGGCTGGTTCAATACGTTCACGCGCACTTCTTCCTTCACCACGTCGCGCTGGTTGCTCAGATTTTCATCATCCACCTTGAGCGCCCGCATGCGATCGGACTCCAGCCACAGAATGCGCTCCAGCGCGTTCGACGGGACGGCCTCAAAATAATTTGTCAGGTCGTAGTGTGTCGAGCCGTTGAGCACGCCTCCCGAGGAATTGATCAGCTTGATATGCACCATTTTCCCGGCGTGCTCCGAGCCTTGAAACATCATGTGCTCGAAAAGGTGCGCGAAACCGCTTCGCCCGCGCGGTTCCAGCCGAAATCCAATGTTGTAATAAACACCTACAGTCACCAGCGGCGCCATATGATCTGGCGACACCACCACTCGCAATCCGTTTGCAAGCGAACGGCTTTCCACTGAAATATGCAATCCCGCCAAGTTACTCCTCCCCTTTGCAAGAAATTATTTCGTTTTCGACATGCGTTCAACAGATCGATATGGTTCAGTCGGCTTTTGCGGCATTCTTTTTCATTTTTCCAGTGAGGACAGGCTCCAGCTTGGCCAGCACCGCACCCGGCCGCCGTGAAAGCACTCGCGCTCCAAGACGGTGAACGGCCGCATATGCCTCGCCGTATTCACGTGGATACCGCCGCAGTGCCCGGATGTGCCCGGCGACAGTCCCGAAATCGCCTCGCGGCACAGGGCCACTCCACGCAACGCCTGGCCCGAACCGCTCGAAATTCGACATTACCTGCCGCGCAAGCTTCAACAAGGCCAGCCCCGCTTGCCGCCTTGAAAACCCTACTGACATGAAAATGCGAGTGCCCGCCTCAATCATGGTCAGCACATGCGCGGCGGAAAACACTCCCGCGGCATGATACGCCAGCTTGTTGTCGCTTCGGAGCTGCAAAGGGAATCCGCCCAGATCTCTCGCCATGCGCCGAGCCATGCTTAAGGCCTTAACACTGCCTTCCATCACTATCCATACGCCTTCCAGCGACGGCGCCACGCGCGCGGAAAAACTCTGCAGTGGATGAATGGAGCCGGTTTCAGCACCTTTGTCCGCAAGCGGCGCCAGCGTCCGGCTATCGAGCGCGCCGCTGGTATGAAGCACTACTTTGTCCTTCCATTCCTCGCCGCCCATTCGCGCGAGCCGTTTCGCAAGATCGGAAACGGAGTCATCCGGCACGGCAATGAGCACCACCTTCGCTGCCAGCAACAGGCGCGTGAGCTTGCCGTAGGGCCTGCACGCGCCAATATACCGTGCGGCTCTGCGTGCCGTGGTTTCTGATCTCGTGACCACCGCGGTGACGCGCCATCCCGCCAGGCGCAATTGGCGCCCCAATGCGCGACCCACACGGCCGCCCCCCACAATCGCAACAGTTGTCGCACCTGAAATCAATTTCGCGCGCCCCCTCGGCGAGCGCCGCGTCATCTTGCGGGCAATGCTAGAATAACTTGTTTGATGAATTCACGCAGAGGAAAATCTATTTGCACCTTTTGCTGACTGTTTCTCTTGGCCTCGCGGCGTTAATCTGGACCATTCAATCCATTCGCGCCGGAATCGGCATGAGTCGCCTTCCCCGCATCGAAAAATTCGCTCCTTTGGCGAAAGATCTCTCACCGGGAATTTCCATCATCTTCGCGGCGCGCGATGAGGCTGAAAAATTGCCAGCAGCGCTTCAATCCATGCTCACTCTTGATTATCCGGATTACGAAGTCATCGCCGTGGATGACCGTTCTTCGGACGCCACAGCAGATATCCTGGATGACTTCGCACGGGGCAATCCCCGCCTCCGCGTAATTCACATCGCCAACCTCCCACCGGGCTGGCTTGGAAAGCCGCACGCCCTCGACTCCGGGTTCCAAATCTCCACCGGTTCGTGGATCCTTTTGACCGACGCAGACGTGAATTTCGCTCCCGAAACGCTTGGCCGCGCCATGGCCGTCGCCACGCAACAAAAGCTCGACCATCTTTCCCTGATGACTCGAATGACCATGGTTGGATTCTGGGAACACGCGGTGATGACCTTCTTCGGTCTGGGCTTCACCATGGGGACAGAAGCCTGGAGCACCAGCAATCCCCGTTCCTCGCGCTATGTCGGTATCGGCGCCTTCCAGCTCATTCGCCGTGAGGTTCTCGAGGCAGTCGGCGGCCATCGCCGTCTCGCCATGGAAGTTGTCGAGGACATGAAACTCGGCAAACTTGTGAAACTTGGCGGATTCCGGTCGCAGGTCGGATACGCAGCCCATCACCTCAGCGTGCGCTGGCACGCCGGCCTGCGCAACTTGATCCGTGGCACAACCAAGAATTTCTTCGCGGCCCTGGGCTACAGCGTCAGCGTGGTCATAATCCAACTGTTGGGTCTCTTCCTGTTGAGCGTGCTGCCATGGCTTGTTTTGGCGTGGTTTGCATTGAGCCCGCTGTTCGGCCTCACCAGGCTCGATCTCTTGCCTGTTGTTTTTGCTGCCATCGCAGTCGCCATTGCCCTTCTCGTTCACGCGACAATAGCGTATGGAGCCAAGTCCTCACCCCTGTATGGTCTGACGCACCCCATCGGCGCCCTGATTTTTGCCTGGATGATTGCACGTTCCACGATTGTTACCCTGTGGAGCGGCGGCATCGTCTGGCGCGACACTTTCTATCCTCTCGCCGAATTGCGTCGCGGATCTGTCTAGCCTAAAAACCGGGTTACTTCCTGGGGTGAAAAATCGTTCCACAATTTCCCGGGGGTCGGAGCTTTAGCTCCGGCCTGAAGAGTCCACTCACTGACGGTTTTCAACCCTTGAAGGATTTCGACTTACATCCAGGATCTTCGCATTTCAAGCCATTAGGTCTTCTCAGGCTCCTTGGTCGCAGGCGCCGGGCTTGTCACCGGCGCGGCCGCAAACAGTTCCCCCAGGTCCCGCTGCTTCAACGCCTTTATCCGGTCGCGCAGCGCCGCGGCGCGCTCAAATTCAAATTTTTTCGCCGCTTCGCGCATCTGGTTTTCCATTTGCTCGATGGCCTGATGAAGCTGGGCTTCGGTGGCAATATTCTCAAGCTCATAATCATCCGTGGGCACGGTCATGTAATCGGCTTCGAGAATCGCCGCCAGTTGCATATCCACCGATTTGCTGATGCTGATTGGAGTAATTCCATTTTCAACGTTAAAAGCGGTTTGTTTCGCGCGCCTCCGCGTGGTCTCATCAATCGCCTTGCGCATGGACTCGGTCATTACATCCGCGTAAAGAATCGCCCTCCCGCTCAGATGCCGCGCGCACCGGCCAATGGTCTGTATCAGGGCAGTCGAGCTGCGCAAATATCCTTCCTTATCCGCATCCAGAATGGCAACCAGCGATACCTCCGGCAAATCCAGCCCCTCGCGCAACAAGTTAATTCCAATCAGCGCGTCAAATTCCCCGCGCCTCAAATCGCGGAGAATCCGTATCCGTTCCAGCGTCTCCACTTCGCTGTGCAGATAGCGGCATCGGATCCCCACTTCAGTGAAATATTCGGCCAAATCCTCGGACATCCGTTTGGTCAGCGTGGTCACCAGCACGCGCTCGTCTTTCTCCGCGCGTTTGCGGATTTCCTCCACCAGGTCATCCACCTGCCCCTTCACTGGCCTCACTTCCACCTCCGGGTCCACCAATCCTGTTGGCCGGATCAGTTGTTCCACCACAACTCCCGCCGATCGCGTCAATTCATAGGGGCCCGGTGTGGCCGACACATAAATCGCCTGCGTCACGCGGTTCTCGAACTCCTCAAACGTCAGTGGACGATTGTCCAGCGCCGATGGCATGCGAAATCCGTAATCCACCAACGTCTGTTTTCGGGACCGGTCGCCGTGAAACATCCCTTTAACCTGCGGAATGGACTGGTGCGACTCATCCGCGAATAACAGATAATCATTGGGCAGGTAATCCAGCAGCGTCGGCGGCGCCTCTCCGGGCAACCGCCCGGCCAGGTGGCGTGAATAATTCTCAATCCCGTGGCAATACCCGATGGTGCGCATCATCTCCACATCAAACATGGTCCGCTGCCAAACGCGTTGCGCTTCAACATATTTCCCCTGCTTCTCCAGCTCCGGCTTCCACCAATCCAGCTCTTCAAGAATCCCCTGTATGGCGCGCTCGCGCTGATCGGCCGGCAATACGTAATGTGACTTTGGATAAATGGTCAGTCTTGTGATTGGCTCCCCTTCATCGCGCAATTCGCCTGTCAGCGGATCCATTTTCCTGATCGCATCAATCTGGTCGCCCCACATTTCAATGCGGTATGCGAAATCTTCATACGGCGGATAGATCTCGACCCGGTCGCCGCGCACGCGAAACGTTCCTCGCCGCAAATCCTCCGACCGCTCATACTGAATATCCACCAGCTTTCGCAGAATCGCCTCGCGCGGCAGACTTTGTCCGCGCTCCAACATCTGCATCATCCCGTAATAAGCCTCCGGCGACCCAATCCCGTAAATGCACGACACGGACGCTACAATGACCACGTCGCGCCGCTCAAAAAGAGATCGCGTTGCGCTCATTCTCAATTTGTCTAACTCATCGTTGATCGTCGATTCCTTCTCGATGTAAGTGTCCGACGAGGGCAGGTAGGCTTCCGGCTGGTAGTAATCGTAATAGCTCACAAAATATTCCACCGCATTCGACGGAAAGAACGATCGGAACTCGTGGAACAGTTGCGCCGCAAGCGTTTTGTTGTGCGCCAGCACCAGTGCGGGGCGATTAATCGCCTCCATTACCTTCGCCATCGTGAACGTTTTGCCCGAACCGGTCACTCCAAGCAAGACCTGGTGCTTGTCTCCGGCTTCAACGCCACGGACCAGCTGCTCGATCGCAGTCGGTTGGTCGCCCCGCGGTTCGTATGTGCTGGAAAGCTTGAATTTCATGAGGAGGGTTCCCTGCGCGTCCAATCGCCCACGCGCAATCTTCTATTATACAACGGCGCCAAATTAGTTTTTTGTCGCGCTCTGCGTCGAAGACAGGAGCGCCAGCTCAGAATGGCTCCGCACGCTCCCCTGATAGGAAACGCGGTTCTGTCCCGCGTCGGTCGTTACCGTGTAGTTCATCTCCTCGTTCGAGGTTTGGGTTACGCTCACCAGCCGCCCTGTCCGGAGAGAAATATAACTCAAGCTTTCGCCCTCGCCGCTCCACGTCCCCGCCGTGCGCAATCCCAGCTTGCGGTAGCTGTCAGGAGTGGTGTCATGTCCGGGCTTCAATCCTGTAAGGGTCAATTTGCACAGGACCACCGCGCACATTTCGCCCGCCATGAAGTTCGCATCTCCGGCCTTATTTGCCGGCTGGCAAGGCTCATTTCTCGTGTAAGTCGACCGGCCTTCCCACGTCAATCCAGCAAGCGGCGCCGACGTCACTGGCTGTTGTGTGGCCCAGGTTTGCCCCACTTCAACTCCACCCGGCGGCACGCCCGAGACATTGCTAATCTGCTTGAACCACACTCGCAATGCGTCCGCCGTCCGATCTTTTTCGCCAATTCCTTCGAGACTTTTAATATCCGTAACCTTCCCCGCCGCATCCAACGTAAACTCAAAGGCCTTCCCTTCCAACTCTCGATATTGCTCTTCGAGGCTCAGCGCTTCCGGATCAAACGTATCGCTCGTCGCAGTGGCCGCGGATTTCTCATACGTGGAACGCAGACGTACGCCCCCATTCGGCTTCCCCGGGGCGTCATTCCCCATGGATAGAACTTCCATCCGGGTAATCGCACTCCAATTCAAAGTGAGTTTCCCCGGAGCTTGCGGGTCTCTTATTGCCCCGCCGCGATTCGCCTGGTTTGTAATTGTGGTTTCCAGTTGGTAACGAAGCACCTGCCCGGGCTCGTACGTCGGCGCAAGTTCAAGTCGTTGCCCCCCTGAGCGTTTTGCCGGACTGGATTTAGTTGCAGATTGCGCTTGCACCAGCGCGCTCCGCCTCAAGCTCGGCGTCAAGAGCAGCGCCATACTGCTGATCGCACAAAGAGACGTCAAGAAAGAAATCGCACGGCTTCTCATCACAAGCTTGGATGCAGATTTCGCCAGAAAGGCGTCCTCAAAGTTGCCGCGGCGTGGGGAACCGCTCAACGAGCATCGAGTGCGCCATCACAACCAGACTCGCGTTGCTCCCAACACAACGAGCAAACTTGACATGCGCGTAAAGACAACATGCCTCATCGCCCACGGGCTGCTTGCGGCACCCCGTTTTTGCTCTTCCTTCTTTGACCCGCAACCTAATTTCCGCCGGCTGAACTCGTCGCTCCCGATGCTCCGGACTTCAACTTGCGATCAAAAAAATCTGACCCCGCGTGATACGCGTGCACCCAACTACGCCACATCAGAAAATCGTGTACCTCATCCGGAAACACGATCTGTTCAAATGGAACTCCCTGCTGCCTCAGCATGGGCACCAGCTCAATCATCTGTGTGAAAATCACATTGCGGTCATCATCCCCCTGAATCAGCAAAACCGGTGACCGCCAGGTGGAAATCGACGCGACCGGCGAAGACTCACGCGCCAGTCGCGCCGCTGGCGTATCCAGCTGCAACGGTGGGACAGTCACCCCCGGTGGCAACGCATTGTTGGCCGATTGCGTCGACCAGTCGTGCACGCCGTGAAGGTCTACGCCCGCAGCGAACAAATCCGAATTTCGAGCCAAGCCCATGGCCGTCAAATATCCGCCATAGCTTCCGCCCCACAGCCCAATCCTCGCGATGTCCACATCATCGCGGCTCCGCAAATAGTTCGCTCCTGCCACGATGTCCTGATATTCCGAAGCTCCCTGCCCGCCGCGGTTCGGCGCCGTTCGGAAATCTCGTCCGTAGCCGATTCCGCCGCGGTAATTCACCGAAAACACGATGTACCCGTGGCTCGTCAAATACTGGTTCATTCCATACGAATTCGAGTAGTAGTACATGTAATGCCAGCCCAGCAGCATCTCTCGCGGAGGTCCGCCGTGCATGAAGATAATCGCCGGACGTTTTTCTCCCGCGCGCAAACCCGCAGGAAGAAAAAGTTGTCCGTGGATGAACGTCCCGTCAGCCGCGTTGTACACAACTTGCTTCGGCGTGACCAGCTTGTCCACTGGAAATTCTTTGGGCAGCGGCATCATTGCGTGCGCCTTGCCCTCCGACGGTTTGCCTGCATCAAAGGAACGTATAAATGGCGTCGCCGGATGTTGCGCGTCACTCGCAAAGTACGCCAGCCACTTCCCGCTCGACGCCATCATGGGATACCACTCGATGCTTTCTCCCGAAGTAACGGCCTGCGGCGCCCCTCCGCTCGCCGATACTTCCCACAGATGCCGCCGGTCAATATCCCCGCAATTGGAATTGAAGAAAATATTCTTGCGGTCGGGGCTGAATGACATGTACTCGTATTCGCATTCGCCCGGCGTGAGAAGTGTCGCCTCGCCGCCCGCCGCAGGCACAGAATACAGATGCTCCCAACCATCCTGCTCCGACGGAAAAACCAGCCGGTCGTCACCCGCCCAATTCAACACATCATGCTGAACCGCCGCATTTCCTGTCCCGCCAGTGAGCTGAAAGACGCGATGCGCCTCGTTCCCCGAAAGCGAGTAAATCCAAATTGCCGCGCCGCCACCCGCTCCGCCCCGCCCGCCACCGCCGCGGCCACCTCGGCCACCTCCTCCGGCAAATGCGGGCGAGCGCAGGAACGCAATAGACTTCCCGTCCGGTGACCACCTCGGGTTGCTGTCGCGATCCACGGTCGGCGTAACATAGCTGATGCTCTTCTTGGCCACATCGTACAACGCAATCAAGCTGTGACTCGCGCGGTTCGACGCAAACGCAAACGTCTTTCCATCGGGAGCCCACTCAATTTCGCTATTTTCCCCGCGCGAATAAATTTCAACAGGCTTCCCCGCAGGGATGCTGGCCATCCAAATCTTGGAATCCTTCTCATAGCTGATCCATCCCGCGGAAGCCGTGCTGTGCGGAGAGACTTGGGGTGCGTGGCCCGTATCCACTTTGTGCGTCTCCGCACCCGACCAGGCCACCGTAAACACGGATTGGTCCACTCCTGCGGGATCGCTGTTTGGATCGGGGATTTCTCCCTCGCGGTTCTTGTCTCCTCCGCGCACGTAGGCAATCAGGCCCCCATCGGAGGAAAAATCCAGCTCCGTGATTTCCTGTCCATCGTCCGCGCCGTAATGCGTGATTTGCCGCGCGGTCCATCCCGGCGCCTCCGCTCCCCAAATATTTCGTCTGCCCAGTGTGTTGGACACCCACGCAATCCGGTCGCCCCTCGCCGAAGTGACCATCGATGTCGGCTCCGGAAACGAAAAGCTAAGCACCTGCTCGATGGTGAATGGTTCGTTGGAAGGATTCGTCTTTATCGTTGAGGAATCCTTCGGTGCCGCGCCGGTCTTCGCCGGCGTCGCAGCTTTTGTTGTCGGCGCGGTCTTCGTCGCGGGAGCAGGCTTCGTTCCCTGCGCCTGCGGTAGAGCAGCAGTCACCATCGAAATAGAAATTACGCATACACAAGCAATCAATATACGCTGGCCATATCGCATATCAGTCTCCTCTGGCAATGAAGCAACGGGATGTTATGTCCGCCGGGGGCCGGGATGCAACTCTCGGCCACCCGTCATCATTGGATTCTGGATGGAGTTAATGACGCGCTGTGTGCGCCACAGGTTGCGGCGGGACTTGCGGCGGGGACTGCCCAGGCGCGGTCTTGGTGGTTGGTGAACGCGTTGTCTTTGGGGACGAGGTACGTGTCGTGCGGGGCGCACTTTGCATATTTGGTGGAGTCGCAGACCGCTGAGCAGGTTTCAGTGTGCCAGCGGACACTATTTCCGACGTTACATGCGGTGCTTCGAGCAATCCGCTAATCCGAATATCCCGATCCGCAACGCGCTCATTTACTTTGTTAATTCCCGTGGCGGCCTGCCGCTGCCCAAAATCAAAATGCAAAGCATGGTCAAATCCCACAGATCCCTTGCCCTCAAGATATTCTTTTCCGGTAAGCAAGTTGATCCGCGTGAATTTGAACTGTCGAGCTTCCACTGAGAACTCGGCGTTCACTAGCGAAAAAGGCGTTTGGGTTCCCGATGGAACCGAATCATCGGCCGTGCTCGAAAAGCTCAACCCTCTCATGATGGCCTGATTTGCCGAGACTCGCCCATCCGCTTGCAGTGAATTCAGTAAGTTTTCACGTCCGATTCCATGCGTGGAAAGGCGAAAATCCCCCGAAAGTTGTCCTGAGACGCACCCGTCTAACGCTGCGTTGGCCGCGGCAAGTTCAGTCGCGCTGACGTTGCTCACTGTCGCGCGCATCAGATAATCCGGATCGGCCCCCAAACTCGCGTGCAATTTCCCCTCGATGGATCCCCCATACGTCTTGGCGTCAAATTCTGAAACATCAAGCGAGCGTCCAGACAATTCAATTCGCGCATTCAACTTCTGAAATTCTAGGGTAGCAAGTGCAAATGTATCCACTCGCAAGTTCCCTCGCGCGTGTAGATGCCCGATTGGCCCGGTAGTCAGACTCTGTGAAGGCGCTGTGCCTGTTTGAGTAAAGAACCGCGCCAGCCATCCCGGCCGCGACCGTGGACCAATCCACCGGTCAAGCTCACCGGCGTCGAGTCGGTCCGCCGCAAGATCAAATTCCCAATCCCCTGGAACATTAGACTCCGTCGCGGCGGAATTTCCCGAGGGCTTTACCGGGCGTGCGCCTGGGATCGGCCCATCGCGTTGGCTAATCGTCCCCTCCCAGTGAGCGCCCAATCCTGAGGCATCCGCGATCGTCACTTGCCTCTCCCCCGGCTTCAGCTCCACTTTTGCTTTCGCGATATCCAGCGGCTGATTGAACACCGGCAACTGCAGAGTTACCGCTTGGGCCGTCATTTCACCGGTCGCGCGCGGAAACCTTTCCCCCGCTCTCCATTGCCACGCCAAATGGCCACCCAGTTCGCCCTTTCCGTCCCAGCTGTTATTGAGCGGCCTGCCGAGCGCCCGCGCAGCAGTTAGGACGCGCTCCGCATGCTCGACCGAAGCATTCAGATCCAATTTGAAGTGCCACCCCGGTATCTTGTCCGGCGCGAATCGCTTTTGCCCCTGATTCCCCAAAACTCCCGAAACAGTTAGCCACTCATACGGCAGTCCGGGATTCGACTTGAAAGGAGAATTAGATAGAAATCCCGTGGCAAGTGGAGGGTTCCCCGGCGCAAACCAGAACGCGCCCTGTAGCGCTCCAAAATCCTGTACTAGATTTGCCCCCAGGCCCACAATTTGGACCAATTGCGTGTTGCCAAGATTGAGGGCCAGGTGTGATCCCGCAAGATTTGCGAAGTCCACACGAACTGGCCAACCATGCAACCCAGCCTTCCCTTGCAGAAAACCGGTGGCTGTAATTCCTTCGGCCACGCCCGGCTGAAACGACCGGTACCACGCCAACAAATCATCAAATGCCACTCCCGAAGACGTCAGCTTCAGCTCCGGCTCAATCCCGTGCGACCAGTCCACCGATCCCGAGCCCTCAATGTTCGATCGCGGCGCTTGCACCAGCAATTTGCTCAATTCAATATTCGCAGCGCCTCCTTTCCAGGCCGCTTCAGCTTGAACATCGAGCGCTGGATTGTCCCCCCGGGAGGCCATGTCCCATCGATGCAACCCGTCAACGTGAGCGCTTAAGGAAAAACTCCACCGGGCCGGAATCGGCATTCCGTCGGCTGGATCTTGCACCGTCCGCGCCGTCAGCTGCATCTGCATTCCGCCGCGCACCCCAGGATCGCGGCCCACCGCCAGTCGCAGTGCGTCAGCCAACGAGGCATCGCTCCACGTCAACGCCAACTCCGCCGGCTGCAATCGCGCGGATGTCCCCGCGATGTGCCCGGCCAATCGAATCATGCCCGAATTCTGCAAATGAACGGTTGCTCGCTCCGGCTGCGCTGAAAGGGCCACGTCCCAAACGCCGCGGCTTTGCTGCTCGATCGACCCTGCCAAATCCACCAGAGCAAAGGGACGTCGGTCCACTCCCTGGTTGAAATTGATCCTTCCGCGGGCAATCACAATGCGAAAAAGCTTCGCGGCCGCGTCAGGCGCTCGCGGGCCCGTAAATCCACCCGATACTCCACTTGCTGTGGCAGGCGGCAACCAGCTTCCCACATTCCACTTGCCGTCCGGATTGCGCACCAGATTCAAGCTGGGCTGCAAAAACTGTAAGGTCCCAATTTCCAATCGTCCCGCAAGCAACGCGCCCCAGCGAGGGCTGGCCACTACGCTTTCCGCGCGGAGGAAATACTCATTACCGAATCGCGGATCTTCCGCGATGGTGACCTGGTTGGCCACAATCCCCGGCCAAGGCAGCAGTTGAAAATCGAACCGGCCGACTTCTACACTTCTACCGAACTGCTGCGTGAGTCTCGCCGCAAAAATTCTGTGCGCACCCTTCGACGCCATCAGCTGCGACAGCGACAAATCGGCCAGGGCGAACAGAGCTGTCACCACGGCTATCCACGTAATCCATCGCCGAATGCGTTTCTTCCTCATTTTGATGTTCGTTGAGGCCACCCGCAGGTTTGAGTGGACCGAATCTATTCTAGCGGTGGTGTGCGGCCACCCGTCTCACCGCACCTGGTGAAACATCCTCTTCCAACGCGTGCGCGAAGGCAAATGCATCACCGTGTCGATGAATTCGTGGAATCGCACGCGGAATCCCTCCTCCACATCCAATGAGTCCGCCGCCGTTTCTACTGACCAGTAAATCATCACTGGCCCGCCCATAATCGCCTGCCGGTCCACGAATCCCCAATAACGGCTATCCGAGCTCCGGTCGCGATTATCCCCCATTACGAAATACTTGTCTGGCGGCACAACCAGCTCCCCATCTTGAACGTGACTCAGAATGTCCGCGGCCCACTCCGGCCGAACGGCAAGCCGCAAAAAGCGAGTTGTGGTGGGCGGAAACGTATCGCCAAATGGGTCATACGGCACGCTGGGATCGTGTATCACGTACGGTTCATCGAGCTGCTTCCCGTTCACGGAAACCTGCTGATCGATAATCCTTATCCGGTCTCCCGGAATTCCGATCACGCGTTTCACGTAGTACGGGTTGTCATCATAAGGAAACTTGAAGACGATGATGTCTCCATGCCGGATGGAACGGTAAGGCAGCAGTTTCTCAAACCACGCGCCGCTCCCGCCGAAAATAAATTTGTTTACCAGTAGGTGATCGCCAACCAGCAGCGTCGGCTCCATGGACTGCGAGGGGATTTTGAAGGATTGAACGACAAAACTTGTCCCGAATAACGCCAGAAGAATCGTGACCAGCAACGATTCCAAGTATTCCCACAGAGAAACTCGCTCGCGCTCTTCGCTCTGGCTGGCGGCGGATTCTGCTTCGATTATGCCGGTCGCCTCAGCCATTCGTTTCCTCGGTCGCAGCTCGGGGCGCTCTGTTTAATTCTTGTCCCGCGGGAGTTCGCGCCACGGCCTCCAATATCTGTGCCATCGCGCCGGAAGCCGCTGCCTGCTCGGCCTCTTTCTTGCTCCTCCCGCGACCTTCCGCCGTTGCCCGTCCGGCGACGCGCGCTTCCACCTCAAACACCTTGCGATGGTCCGGCCCGCTCTCGCTCAGGACCCGGTATTCCGCCGCGGGCCAGCCTCGCGCCTGCAGAAATTCCTGGAGCCGCGACTTATGGTCCGGCTGTCCCAGGCGCCCCCCCGGCTGGGCATTTTCTTCCAGCGCCGCGCCCAGCAGTGTCTTCTCAACAAATCTGCGCGCCGCGTCCAGTCCGCCATCCAGAAAGATTGCCGCGATCAGTGCCTCATAGGCATCCGCCAGAATCGCGGGCTTCTCCCGTCCTCCGGTTTTTTCCTCTCCCCGGCCAAGCCGGAGATGGTTTCCCAGATTCAATCTACGGGCCGCTTCGGCGAGAGCTCCTGCATTCACAAGGCTGGCGCGCGCCTTGGATAATTGGCCCTCCCTCCACGCCGGGAATAATCCGAGCAGCGATTCGCTCACCACTAGAGTAAGCACTGCGTCTCCCAAGAACTCATATTTTTCGTTGTCTTCCGGAGCCGACTGTTCTGGCGTGGTGGCGGGTGACGAAGGGGCCGCTTGTGACGCTATAGCCGCCGTTGAGCATGCCCCGTCACCGGGTTTTTCGTTGACTTGTCGTGCCTGCGACTCACTCCGAGCAGCGGAGTTTTCCGCAATCCAGGAGCTGTGCGTCAGCGCGCGCTCAAGGTGTTCAGGACGATTAAACCTGTGCCCAAATCGCGCCGCGAGTTGCTCCTCGACAGACATGGGCACCGCCGCTACTGTTTGGGCGGAGTGGGCTGCGTGGCCGCCTTTTGTTTGGATTCCTTCAAGCCTTCCGAACACCTTTGCTGCATCGGGCCGGGATCTTTCAGGCAATCCTGAAACGCACTCACCGCGCCCGCGTATTGTTTGTTGTCCATCAGAGCCGTTCCCAGCAAGTATTGGTCAACGGGCTCAGGCGGATTCTCTCTCTTCAGCGCCTCCGAAAACTGAAGGGCCGCATCCGCGGCTTTGTTCTGAATGTATTCCACCAACCCCAACCCGCTGTAACACATGGCTAGCTTGCTGTCGCGCAACTTGTTGAAATCGGCGTCCGTTTGGTCGGCAGGCTTCTGTAACGCGGTCAGCTGGTCAATCCCCGTCCGCGCATATTTTTCCGCATCCTGAAGCCTTTGCGCGGCTCCCGGCTGGCTCGCATCCATGTTGCTTCGTGACATCACCACCGCTAATACAGCCAGTGCATCCACATTGTTCGGGTTATCGGCAAGAGATTTCAAACCAGCCGCCTGTGCTTTGGCTGGATCATTCAACTGCATATAGGCCCCGGCTAAGAGCCCGTCAACCCTTCCGGCATAGACGCTTGTCGGATACTTCTTCAAGAAGTCTTCACCATTTTGCGCCGCACTTTTCGGATCCACAGTTGGGGCAGTTGTGAGTTTTTTGTACGCGGCTTCTTCCGCTGGATCAATCTTGGGAGCCGCGGGAGGAGTTGCTGGCGCTGCCTGCTGACCTGTTTGTCCCTGTTGACCTGTGGCAGGCGGATTCTGCTTGTTCGCGCCCATACCTGCTCCCGAACCTTGTTGTTGCCCCATCCCCTGCGCCCAGGAAGCGGCTGGCAACACGATCACAGTTGCCAATGCCAGTCCCAATGTCTTCAACATGATCTTCATGATTCCTTGTCCTTTCGGTGGTTGAACCCCGATACCTGATTATACTTCATAAGACGGCTCCAGGGCCTTGGTCCGTTACCGGATTTGCGTTGGCCCTGGATGATCTCCGCTGCGCGCGGGTGGCATGTATGCCTTGTCAACCCCTCGTTGCGCTGCTGCGCGCGCGGCTTCAGGCGCCCCTTCCACTGCCAGGGCCGCGCGGTACTCCGCGATGGCTTGTTCGCGGTCCTTTGAATCCTCGCTTCTCGCAAATCGTAAATCATCAATCCGGCCAAGGTAGACGTGCGTCCACGCCAGGGTCTTTGCATCGGGAATCTGGGCGCCCTCGGCGGGCTTGGTCAAACCCTCGAACAATTCCTTGGCGCGATCTGGTTGTCCCTGCATCACCGCCGAAATCGCCAGCCCATAAACTGCTCGGGGAGTCCCGGGCCATCGGGCCACAATTTTCTCAAAAAGTGCTTGTGCCGCGACCGGGTCTTGCCCTGCAATCAAGCGCTCGCCCTTCTGCAGTAACCCCTCCTTCTCTGCTGCCTCCATAGCCGCTGGATCGGGTGCAGGCGCCACGTCTGCTGGAGCAAAGTGCACCGCCTCCAACCGCTGTCTCTCAGCGGCGACATCGATCCCTTTCGCCAGATCCGGAAAGTAGTAGGTCATGGCCGGCTCGGACTCTTGGAATTTTTCGAGCTGTTTTACCAACGGCCGCACCAACACATATCCGTCCGCTTCGGCCGCGTCTATCGCTTTGTTCCGCTGGTCGGTGGAAAGGTGGTCCATTTGCAACTCGACCGCCTTGATCAAACATTCAGCGAACAGACCTACAATGTCGCTCCGGTATTCTCGTGGCAAGCGCGGTGCACGCGCAGCAATCACGAATAGCACACGAAATGGAGTGACCGAGGAGCTGTATTTCGCGGGCAACGGGTCCAGCAGGTAATGCAGGAATGCGTGGCGAAGGTCGGCCTGCGGAAGTTCCCCCGCATTTCCGAGAACTACCTCGTACCGCTCACCGTAATTCCGGAAGTTCATGCTGGCCCCAGTCAGCGGCTCAACGTACACCGTAAATGTCCGCGGGCTGTCCGATTTGATGATTTCGCGGAGGTAGCCCGTACTTCTTAAAACAATCTGCGACACAGATCCTTCTATCTGGTCCATGACTGGCCGGTAAGCGGGCGCCATTCGCTTCCACAGCGCATCCAGCCCCGCTTCCTTGTTAAATCTGGCCAAAACGTCGTTGAAATCCTCGATCGGCAAAACGTCGGGAGGCAGTTCATCATGGCGAAACGTATAGCGAAAGTCTGGAGGCGGCCCTGCCGACAAGGCCAGTGAAATGAATCGCGAGAGCATAGCCGCTCGGTCCCCGGTTTGGTGGTCGCGGTAGTACTTGCGCACTTCCTCCGCCGCTGGCCCGTGCTGATTGCTCATTTGCAAGGCGATGTTGGCCCAAGCCGGAGGCATCGTGGAGGGATTAATCTCGTCGTTCATTCCCGAAGCCCAGATCGCGCACATGGTCGCGAAAAGCTGCTGACTGGGCTCAATGCTGATTTTCCCTTGAACTGGTTCTGTAGGGAGTCGCCTTGGGGCGGGCACTTGCGATGGAGGCTGTTGTTTCGCTTGCGCGCTACACGAAATAGCGCCCCCAACGGACAGCAGTGCGGCACAGACTATGGCCATCACGCGGACGTGTCCCGCCATGTCAGCGCCCCCTTTGTTTGCAGAAAAAACTCGCGACAAATTCATTTCCGCCTGCAAAAAATTTGCAACTCCCCACCTGATGCATGGATGCCGGGAGGCATCTTCCCCGCTTTCAATTTACAGGCGCCTCGCGCTCCCGTCAAGAAATCCTGCCCCCACACAATTCGGTTAAATTCCAGCGGCAACATTGTCCTCACCTGGCTCCAGTGCTAGACTCGCCGCATGGCCAAACGGAAACCAATTCGCGGAAAGAAGTCTGCGGCGCGGAAAATTTCTGCCCGTAAAAAATCGCCCGGGAAAAAAATCGTCAGCCTCAAGAAATCTGCCGCCGGCAAGAAATCGAATCGAGTGAAAAGACTCCCCGCTCGTAAGAAGCCCTTCAAAGGTCGAAGGTTGTCCCGTGGCGAAACTCCCTTCGACGTGGGCTCTACCAATTTCCGTCGGGGCCTCGGTGCAGGTTCTGCCGGTCAGTCAGGCGCTACGCAGGGCTTATCCAGGACTGAGCTGGCGGATTCGGAAAGTGTCGAAGAGCTTGCCGCGGAAGGCCAGGATTACGAAGCCGAAGTGGTCAGCGGAGTAGAGGGCGCGCCCGATCCCGATCAGGGCGAAGTCCGAACGCGCGAAGTTCCTGAAGATGATGTTCCTTCGGAATATCTCGACAACAATTGACCATCAGTGAAAACGTTGGCATCGATTTTCCGCCCGAAATAAAAACCGCCCCAATCCCTCCGCTGACGCGGCGAGAAATTAGGGCGGTTCACATCCTCGCTTATTCTCTTAACTGAAATTTATTTCCCGACTTCCTTTGCCTTCAAACTCGTGCACATATCAATCGCACTGTTGGGGTCCACCGCGCTTCCACCCTCCACGATGTGCTGAATCTTGCCTTCCTTGTCCACCACAAACGTGGTCCGGTTGGCGAATTGATATTGGTCATTGAGGATTCCGTAATCTTTCGACACCTCGCGCTTCATATCGCTCAGCAACGGAAATGTTACGCCGATCTGCTTTGCGAATGCGCCGTTGGAAGGGGGTGCGTCAATGCTGATCCCGAATACTGCCGTGTCATCCAAATTGATTTTCTTGCTGTCGATACCAGCCTGGTATCCCTGGAGTTCTTTCGTTCAACCTCCGGTGAATGCCAACACATAAAACGCCAGGATCACATTCTTCTTCCCGCGAAAATCACTGAGCTTTACCTGGTGTCCTGCGTTATCCGGCAGCGTGAAGTCCGGAGCCATATCGCCCACCTTCAGATTCGTGTGCGCGATGGCCGGTTTTTGCTGCGCAGTCGCCAGGCCGCCGGCAATCATCGCCGCCACCAGCAGCACCGGCAAAACAGACCGCAATCGTTTCATGGTTTTATCCTCTTGGAATTGACAACGAGGTATTCTGCGTCAGCTAAGCCCCGCACGTCAACGTCTTAACGTTCTAACGTGTTAGCCCTGCACGTCAACATTATCGAAGCTCAGCAGCACACGCCCGCCGGGAATCGGCCGCCCGAAGCTCTTCTGCGGGCTGAAGTGCGAGAAGATCAGGATATTGTCGAGTTTGCGGCGAATATCCTTCGTATCCGGCCCCGCGAGAATGCGGTAGCTCAGCACATCTCCATCCACGCCGACGGTGGCCTCCACGAGCATCACCCCGGCGTGCGTGCCGGACTCACCCAGCCCGGAAACCGAAAAGTTGGCCAGCGTTTCCAGCCGCGCGGGTTCCAGTAAAGTTGACGGCAAATCATCGGACATCCCGTTCATCAACTGAAGTGGAGCGGCGCCACGGTAAAACTGCAGCACCACCACGAAAACCAGCATCGCCGCCACCAATCCTCCGGAAGCGGGCACTGCCAATGGCGCCAAAACGTTGGATCGCACCAGGTCGGCTCGATCCTTCAGGCGCCGGAACCAAGTGCGAGCATCGGCATTTTCCCTCACGCGCGCATGGGCCATGCGGATTTGAGTCGCCAGTTCCGCGGGCGGGTCCACCCGCTCGGTTCGCCCCAGCAACTGTTGCAACTTCTGGTACCGCGAAAGCTCTTCCCGACATCCGCCACAACTCGACAGGTGCGCGTGAATCGACCCACGAGAAAACCGTCCATACTCTTCAGGCAGCGCGCCATCCAGATATCCCGGCAATAGTTCCCGCACCTTACCGCACTTCATTTCGCACCTCCCGCCGAAAGTCCCGCCGCACGGCGGCCCTCCGGCGTCCAACTTGCATGACCACTGTTTCCAGCCGCATGTGTGTGTCCACGGTCATGTCTCACGGGAGCGCCCACACGATTTTCCGAGGAACTTGATTTCTCAGTCACAGCGCCATGATCCTCCAGCAAAGGTTCCAGAATTTCGCGCAGGCACCGCCTTCCACGAAGCATTCTGGACTTCACCGTGCCGACGGAAACCTCCAAAACTTCGCTAATCTCCTCGTACGAAAACCCTTCCAGATCGCGCAGAATCACCGCCGTGCGATAAACCTCCGGAACCTTTTGCAGCGCGTTCTGCACCACTTCTCTCACCTCTTGCGCCGCCAGCCATTCAAAGGGCGATTCGGTCTGTGATTCCGGCTCCACGAACCCCAGGTCACTTTCGCGTTCGCCTTCCAACGACACTTGCTGCCGCGAATGCCGCCAGCGCCAGCGCTTGTGGTTCAGCGCCTCACGCACTGCAATTCTGTACAGCCAGGTTTTCAATGAGCTGCCGCGGCGGAATCCTCGTATGCCGCGAAACGATTTCAGGAATACTTCCTGTGTGCAGTCGGCCGCGTCGGCTGAGTCGCCCAGCATGCCGTAAAGAAGGCTGAATACAGGCCCGTGGTAGTGGGTCACCAGCCAGTCGAATGCCGCGTCAGAGCCGTTTTGCAGCTCCGCGACAAGTTCCGCTTCATCCCGGCCCCAGGGGAGCACGCGCGCCAGTTCAGACACGCAACGCCGCCTTTCTTACCCCTCCCTCGAGGGGTCTTTCAGGCCGACTATTTCCTACCAGCACCAGGTTGGCTCGATCGCAACCCGGTCTGATGGCATCTTCTATTACCTTAGACTCCGGCCTTGGGGAAAAGGTTCCCTCCTACATTGTCATCCCGCAACCGTTTTTGCGCAATGGTACCCTGCCGGTCTTACCTATAGCCCCAATTGACGCAATTTGCCCGCTTCCCCCAATTGCCCAAACTCATCGTCTACTATAGAATTTACTCCAGCTGATTCCCAACCCCGGTGGGGCCGTGGCGCAGTTGGGAGCGCGCCTCGATGGCATCGAGGAGGCCGTGGGTTCGAATCCCATCGGCTCCACCATTTTCCTCCGCTACTGTTAGCTGTCCTCCTGAGGGCATCCAACTAGGATGCACAAAGGACCTGTGGCTGCCACGACTCGAGGAGTTCCCTATTCATCACTACCGGACCCAAGCTCATGGCCTCTGCCACTTTGCTTATGTACCTTCCCGCATATACAATCCCCCCAATTGAATCCAGGTCTCCTGCCAGAAGCGTAATCATGGCAAGAGCCGCTGAGGCACAGTGAATTCAGCGTTGCAGGCTGAAGACAATTCCGCCCCGCGGGCCGAAACAGATTGGTCGTTGCTCGAGCGCGTCGTCCGCAAAGAAGAATCGGCGCTCGCTGCTCTATACGACCGATACTCGGGATTGGTGTTTGCGGAGGCCATGCGCATTCTGCGGGACAACGGTGCTGCCGAGGAAATCCTCCAGGACATTTTCTATCAGGTCTGGCGCACCGCCGAAAAATTCGATCCCGCGCGCGGCTCTTTGCCCGGATGGTTGATGGTTGTCACGCGCAATCGCGCCATTTCCAGGCTGCGCCGCAGCAGCAGCCGCAGCGATGAGGAGTTGGACCAGAATGCCGTTTCGGTTTCCATCAATCTGGAAAATGCCGCGTCCCAGAAGCAGATGATCGACCGGCTGAAATCAGTGATGAGTGCCATGCCCGATAGCCAGCGCCAGGCCATCGAACTGGCTTTTTTCGAGGGCCTGACCCATAGCGAAATCGCCGCCAAAACCGGCGAGCCGCTGGGCACCATAAAAACGAGAATTCGTTCCGCGCTGGAGGTTTTAAGGCGCTCGGTGACAGGAAATTGAATATGGATATGAATCAAAATTGCTTTTTGGGAGGTTGGAGCTTCAGCTCCGACAATGAGCAATCCCTCGATTGGGCGCTAGCTCATGAAGCCGCGCGGATTTCGATCTCGAATCAAGGGCATGAAAGATTGTTAGCGAACAATAGCATTCGTATTAGGGAAAAAAGTTGACCAACGGACATCCATACCGCGACGAGGATTTCGATCTCTACGCCCTTGGCGTTTTGGAAGGCCAGGAGCGTTCAGAAGTCGAATCGCACATTGCCACCTGCGCTGACTGTTCGAGGAAACTCGCGGAGGCGCGTGGACGCGTCGCGCTGCTTTCCCTCACCGCTCCCCCGCACCAGCCGTCGTTGGCGGTCCGCCAGCGTCTGCTAACCCGAGTTAGTGCCGAGCACGTTTCCGTGCGCAAGCCTTCCTTCCGCCCAGAGGACCGCCCGCGCGCCCGCTGGTGGAACGTGGCGTGGACATTTTCCGCCGTCGCTCTCGCCCTCGCGACAATTTATTTGTGGAGAGCAAACGACCAGCTCCGCGATCAACTCGCCCAACAGGAAACCGCTGCCAAGCAGCAACTGGCCGCCACAGAGCGTGCCCGCACCTTCATCGACTTGCTCATGTCACCGGAGACCATCAGTGTCAAGCTCGACCCCAAAGCGCCCAGCGCTACCGAACCTGGCCTCATCTATTACAACCAGAACCGGGGCGCGTTGATTTACGCCGGGACCCTTCCCCAAATCGCCGCCGACAAATCTTATGAACTCTGGGTGATTCCGCAAGCCGGCAACCCCATCCCCGCCGGAGTCTTCTCGCCCAAACCCAACGGTGAATCCGAAGTGGTCATGCCCAAAATCCCTGTTGGCATTTCTCCCAAAGCCTTCGCCGTCACCCTTGAGCCTGCCGGCGGTAAAGACCAACCCAGTGGACCTATGGTACAGGTCGGCCTCGGGCATCAGGCTCTCTAACCCAACACTTCAGCCCCACCGTCACGAACGACTAGATTTTCTGGCTATAACTCCTTAATTTCGAATACCGGATCTCCGAACGGTGCATAAAACCATACTGGGGGCACGAGTTTCTAAATCGCCAAATACAGATGCCAAAACCGCCAGGCCATCCCCCGTTTCCGTAGACCTGCGGCCCAAAGTCTGCCATCATGCACCGAAAACCCATGGCTTCGCCTGAACAGGCCCACTCCGAGATCCCTCAAAGCTCTGATCTAACCGGCAAGATGATCGGCAGGTTCGCGGTGCGCGCGCGTCTAGGCGCGGGAGGCATGGGCGAGGTTTACCGCGCCGACGACACCAAACTGAAACGCACTGTGGCTCTGAAACGCGTTTCCCCGAAACTTCGCAGCATCCCGCGTTATACCGACCGTCTCCTGCACGAAGCGCAGCTCGCTTCGGGTTTTAATAACCCCAATATCGCCGCGATCTATGACACCTTCGAGGAAGGCGGCGAGATTTACCTGGTGATGGAATTCGTGAAGGGCGAGACACTTCGCCGTCGCCTCGCGAGGCCCATTCCACTCGACGAAGTCATGGGCATTACCGTCCAATGCGCGGGCGCGATCGCCGCAGCCGAAAAACTAGGAATCGTTCACGGCGACATCAAACCGGAAAACATTATGCTCACGCCCGACGGCCAGGTGAAAATCCTGGATTTCGGCGTGGCCAAGCGCCTGGTGCGCGGCGAAATTGACAGCACTCTCGACTCCGTCTTTGCCTCCGGCGGCCTGAGTGGCACCCCGGCCTACATGGCCCCAGAAGTCCTGGAGGCCAAGGATCCCGATACGCGCGCCGATATCTTCGCCCTGGGCGTAGTTTTCTATGAGTCGCTGACTGGTCTCAATCCCTTTCAGGCGGGCAGCTTCATCAAAATCGCCAGCCGCATCATGCAGGAAGAGCCGGAACTCATCTCCGAAGTTTGTCCCAAATTGCCGGCGGATTTTGATCACATCGTTAGCAAAATGTTGGAAAAGGATCCCGCCGACCGGTATGCAACCGCCGCGGATCTTTGCGTTGACTTACGCGCGCTTCAGCGGACCACTGCCTCCGGCACAAAGCTGTTGCCGCCTGGGCGCGCCACACGTGCAAAGACGCACCCGACTTTGCAAGAACAGATTTTGCATGTCCAAAAACGCGGCCGCCTGATGTGGCTGCTTTTGATCCCTGTGGTGATGGCGTTTATGCTCCTCGCAGCAGCGGTCGTCTTCCACTGGCCATCCGAATCCTTTGGCGGGGCTGGCAGCGGAAGCGCAAGGCCCATCATCCGTTCTCTCGCCGTCCTTCCGCTAAAAAATATCTCGGGGGACGCCGCACAGGAATATTTTGCCGACGGCATGACGGACGCGCTGACCACCGAACTCGCCAGCATCGGATCACTGCGAGTCATCTCCCGCACTTCGGCCATGCTCTACAAATCGGGGCAGAAAACGGTGCCGCAGATCGCCAAGGAATTACACGTGGACGCGCTGATTGAAGGGTCCGTGATGCGGGTCGGCGACCAAGTCCAGATTTCCGCGACCCTCATTCAAGCTTCGCCGGAGCGAGAGGTATGGACGCAAAGGTACACTCGAGACCTGCGCGATGTTTTGAGCTTGCAAAGCGACGTGGCTCAGAAAGTGGCTAGCGGAATCAACGCCAGTTTGACGGAAAAAGAACAGGCCAGGCTTACGGGTCAGCACGCTTCGATCGATCCCGTTTCTTATGAAAATTATTTGCGGGGCATGGCGGAATACAACAAGCGGACGGAAGTCGGCCTGCGGCAATCCATTAAGTTCTTTCGGGACGCCATTCAACAGGACCCGCGGTACGCTCCGGCTTACGCCGGACTCGCCGATAGTTGGGCAGCCCTGGCGAACAATTTTATTCTTTCTCCGAAAGAGGCCTTGACCCAGGCCGCGTTGGCGGCCAAAAAGGCAGTCGACCTCGACAGCACGCTCAGCGAAGCCCATGCCGCGCGGGCCTGGGTAAATGTCTCGTCCTTGGTGTTTACGGGGGCCGAAGAGGATTTTAAGAAGGCCATCGAGCTGGATCCGAACAATGCCAGAGCTCATCACCACTATGGACTCTATCTCGCTGCGCTGGGTCGGAAAGAGGACTCCCTGAGTGAAATGGCGAAAGCGCAAGAGGTGGATCCGCTTTCGCTCATCATCAGCGCCAACATCGCCTGGTGCGAATTCCTCGGCAGGGATTTCGAGAAGGCCATCGACCAGGCCAAGAGCACTCTGACTATGGACCCGAATTTCGCCGTGGCCCACGAATACCTGGGCCAGGCTTACACCGAAAAAAAACAGTATCCGGAAGCCCTCGCGGAATTTCGTAAGGCGATGGAGCTTGCCAATAACGACGCGGGCTTCCAAACCGATCTAGCTTATGGCCTCGCGATCAGCGGGAACCGCGAGGAAGCGCAAAAGTTGTTGCGTGCTTTGACCGCTGCATCGGAAAAAAGCTACGTCAGCCCTTACGACATGGCGATAATTAACGCCGGGCTGGGCCAGCGGACCGAGGCGCTCAATTGGCTTGCCAAAGCGCTGGACGAGAGGTCAGGACGTCTGATCAACCTCAACGTCCACCCCTGGTTGGACAGTGTGCGCAGCGACCCGAAGTTCAAGGAAATTTTGCAGCGAGTTGGAATCACAAATGTCGCGGCATCACATTAATTGAAGAATTCTCGCCGCGTCAGTCCACCTTCGGACCGGAACGGCGCATTTTGGCGGGCCACCTGGCCGTTGTTTTTCCAGCGGGACGAACCCCAACGCCGGCAGCATAAATCACGGACTCCGTAATGCCGTCCACGCCGAGAAATTTTTCCGCATAAGAATCCGCCAACGCCATGGTGCAAAACGGCGCGAGTCCAAGCCATGTTGCCGTCAGTAAAAATGTTTGGCACACGTGGCCTACTTCTAGCAGCACCGCCCGATAGGCGCGCGAGGCATGGTATTTCCACTGCGTGCGCGGAAAAACAGCCGTGAACAGAATCAGCGCCGCGGCCGATTCGTACCACCATTGTCCGGGCAGGATGCGCGTCACACGGGTTCGCGAGACGCCGCGATGCAATCGTTCCAGATGGTGTGCCACGGAATTGTAGTGGTAGAGGCCGCGCGGCAATCCCTTCACGTGCAGCGCCAGAACGTAAAGCTCGGTGGGATGGCGTGCGCCACCAGATGGCGAAGTTTTCAGGGGCGCGCGGCCAAGCCGCGGAATCGCCAGCCAATTCTGCACCCCGGTGGTAAGTCGCAGAAGCGTGGCAATCTCTGTAACCGAAATCGGGTCCGGCGCGAAGTCCCGCCAGGTGCGGCGAGCCAAAAGTGTCCGCGGAAACTCGCCGTCTGATTGCGCGGAGGGCAAAGATACGCGCGGTGCTTTTGGATAGCTCTTCGCCGAGGTGGGCACTGGCTCGCGTTTCAGTTGCGTCCGAAAAAAGCGCGCGATCGCTCCTGGATCAGACAGGAAACGCGTGTCCTTGGTGGAAAAATGAAAGAATCCTGCCGCGGGAGTCCAGTGACGCCAGCTTTCCATCGCTTGCGACTTCGCATCGCGCGGGCGGTCGAATCGTTCCAGAAGCGTGTGATGCGCCAATTGCTGAACGGTGCGACGAACAGAGGTTGGCTCGTAATCGCCGAAAAATCGGCCGGCAGCTTCAGGGGGCTTCCACTTGTCAAATGAGCTGAGGATTTGCGCGGCCAACGGATCTGCGGCCAGGATCGCGCCGGTGGCGAAATTGTGAAACACCAATTGCCCGCCCTGCCAGTAAGCGACTACAAATGGAGAGCGCCGAAAAAGGGTTGGTCTTCGGGGTGGCATCAAGGCGTCTTTATGCCGCGTCGCAGCAGAATCACGCCCTAATCGCTATAGACACAATTTGTGTCGTCGAATCCCAGGCAGGATTTGGCGTCGTAGAGCGTGCTGATGGCGCGAGCAGCTGCATCGAGCCGCTTCATGGCAAATTTTAATTTCTTTTTCTGACTGGGGGTTGCTTTTGCCATCGCCCTCCGCATTTTCACTTCCCGTGCGCGGAGTTCCTTTTTCAAATTTGTGACGAGCTTCTTCTTCGCAGACTTGGCCACATTCCCTCCTCATAAGAGAACCGAGCGATAAATCAGGAACCCCTAAGGTTTGCCGGGGACCAGCAACTTGGCGGAGTCTATTGGTGCGAAAGTGGGATGTCAAGCGTGGCTTCGTTCCATCAATGGCTCGCGCCTGGGTTCGGACGGTCTCGCGGCTGTCGAGCCAGCGCGGTCAAAAAGGAAATTCGTTCCAATTAATTCCAACCGCAAGCCGTCGCTAATCAATACCGTGAATGCGCATAGCCACAAGCTGATCGATGGTCAAATCCTTCAGACCGCGTGATTTCATGTTTTCGATGAATTCCGGGGTGACTCCATGAATACGCATGGCCACCAATTGTTCCGGTTGCGGATGGCGATATCCCAAGGCACTGAGCTTTTCTATGAATTCGGGCGATACGCCGTGAATGCGGAAGGCGATCAATTCCTGCAATTCGACGTGATCGTAGCCGGCCTTCTTTAGGTCGGCGATCCATTCCGGTGTGGCACCGTGAATCCGCATGGCCACGAGCGTTTCTTCGTCCGGATGATATCCAGACTGCTGAAGAGATTTCACCATCTCCGGGCTTACGCCATGAATCCGGAAGGCGACCAGCTTTTCACTGTCGGTAGCCGGGAGGCCGGCGGCGCGCAAATCGCGAATGAAATCAGCGTTCACGCCGAAAATGCGAAAGGAAATCAGTTTTTCCGTGTCCAAACTCTGAAGATGCGCGGCCTTCATCTGACGGGCGAACTCCAGGGTGACGTCAAATATCGCCATACTGAATTGCCTGTCCTCATCAATGCCATCGAATCCCAGCGCTTTCATCTCTTGGAGGTAGCGCGTGTCCGGTGAAAAATGGAAAATTCCCGCGCCCTCGCCATCCTTCAGGAAGCCTTCGCAATCGAATCGCCCCGCGTCTCTTGTGATCGTAAATTGAACGTCCTGCTTTCCAGGCTTGGAATAGTCGAGTCCCTGAAAGGCGCTGAGTGGCCAGTCCGATTCTTGGTTCGAGTTTCCATGATGACTGTGAGTCATCAGCGAAAACTCCACTTTCCCGGGTGCATCCGACTTCTGAATCGTCCAGTCGCCCTTTTGCGTTTCCGCCGCCTTAGCGATTACCAGGCCTGCTATGCAGCAGACAGTCAGGATGCAGCCGAGCAATACGTTTCTGCGATTCATGGCCATAGGCTCCTTCACTCTTCTTGGCGCACAATCCAAGACGCCGCGCCTAGTCCAAGACTCCGGCTTGCTTCAGCTCGATAATCTTTTGTAGCGTCAGATTCTTGAATCCGTGACTCTTTACCTTCTCGATGAATTCCGGCGAAACACCCTGCACCCTGGCTTCAACGACTTCGTCGATATCCGGCTTAAATCCCGCAGCTTGCAAAGCTTTTATAAACTCTGCTGTCACTCCCTGGACCCTCATCTCCACAATTTCATCGCTATTGGGCTTGAACCCAAGGCTCTGGATGCTGCGCACATATTCTGGCGTAACACCCTGAACTTTCATGGAAATGATGTCGTCTCCATCTACTTTCAGTTGCAGCGCGCGAATTGAATCGACATACGCGGCAGTCACTCCCTGCACCTTCATGGAAACAATTGAATCGGCATCTCCCGGCAGACCCAATGCGCGCATCTGCTTCACATAGTCCGCTGTGACACCTTGCACTTTCATGGAAACCACATCATCAGCGCTGTCCAGTTTCATTCCCGTCGCCCGCATCTCCTGGATGTATTCATCGCTGACCCCCTGCACTTTTGCGGAAACAATGTCGTCAACGGTGTCGAATTTGATTCCTGTCGCGCGCATCTTACGGATGTATTCGGGCGTGACTCCCTGTACTTTCATGGAAATCAACTCGTCCACGTTGGGCTTCAAACCTTCGGCTCGAATGGCTTTGATGTAATCTGGTGTTACCCCCTGGACTTTTAGCGAGATCAGTTCATCCACTGAAAGGTTGTCGAACCCTACGGCTTTCATACCGTCAATGAATGACCCACTGCCAGAGGTCTGCGATGTTGTGTTCTGCTGCGCCTGCTGCTGTTTGTCCTGTTCCTGAGCAGGGACCGGGGCTGGATTCAGGCGTGTAGCTACCACCACCATCTGTGGCCCCTGGGCGCGGGCCTTGGTGGAGGTCCGTTCGGACTGTTGTTGTTGGGTTTGCTCTTGGGACTGCGCATGGATTGCCGAAGCCGCGCGAACGAACCCGAAAAGGGTGTTCCCAGCAAGAATCGCCGCCGAGAGGCACAGAAATCCCGCTGCAAGTCCCGCGCGTCGCATTCCGCTCCTCAGCTCCGCCACGCCCAGCATCCGCCGGATCCGGGCGGCCAGCGGGCTGGCATTGGCCGCGAGGGCCAGTGCCGGTGCGCTGCGCCGTTCTTCCATCATTGCGAGCGCCCGCGCATAGGCGACGGCGTCGCCACACAATTCAATCGCGGCATCATCGCAGCAGTGTTCGCGCTCAGCACGGACGCGCGCACTCATCCACCACGCCGCCGGATGATAAAAAAGCAAAGTTTCCGCGGCGACCTGGAAAAGATTTACGAAAGCATCCAAACGCTTGATGTGCGCCAATTCATGCGCGATCACTGCCTCCAACTGTTCGTCAGTGAGACCCGTGAGTACCGAAACCGGTAGCAGAACAACCGGGCGGAGCCATCCAATTACCACCGGCGCCTCAACCCGCAATGACTGGCAATAGCCAATCACTCTGGCGATGCCCAGCTTTTTCTGGAGCGCCAGACAGTTAGCCAAAAGCGTTTCGGAAACCGAAACCGAGGCTCGTCGCCGCAACCTCTCAATCAACAACATTCCGCCGAGGGTACGCATGCTGAACAAAATAACTCCTGCGAACCATGCTTCGACAATCCAGGGCAGGGAATTTGCGGGCAGGCCAAGAGGCGCAACAGGGTCGGATTGACCTGCGACAGTTGTCGCGGGCTTCTGAATGGCATTCCAAGTTGCAACTGAGAAGGTCGCTTGCGGCTCGCTCGTGTGGGTGTATTGAAGCGCCACGAACGTCAGCACAGGCGCCGCAACCATCAGAACCAATGTCACCACACCTGTCCAATATCGGGCCGCCGCACTCTTGGCGATAGCCATCACTAGCGACGCGAGCGCAACCAGCGCCGCCCCCTGCCACAGGAAATGCAGCAGTGAAATCCCGATCAACCTCATGGTCTCCGGAGACATCCAAGTGGTTAAGCCGCTCATCTCCGCTTCCTTTCCACGTCGTCCAATAGACGTCTTAACTGTTCAATCTCTTGTTTTGACGCGCGCCGCCCTGCAAGTGCGTGCATCATCAATTGGCTCGCGGAGCCGTCAAATACGCGGGACATCACGTCCGCCGCAAGCTGCCGCTTGGTTTCCTCTGCTGGCTCGCATGCTTCATAAACGTGCGCACGCTCGTGTTCGTTACGGCGGACGATCCCTTTTGCGGCCATGATTTGCATGAGTTTGAGAACGCCGGTGTAGCCGGTGCTCTTATGGTCCGCCAGCGCTTCGTGGACTTCGCGTACCGTGGAAGGCCCGCGCTTCCACAACACGCCGAGTATTTCCAACTCCGAAGCGGTGGGTTTTTGTTTGGTATGTTCGGCCATGGCGGGGACTCTACTACGAAACTATTCGTACTGTCAACGAAAATCTTCGTAGGCTTGATTTAGGGGTTCGCGCGGCTACCCTCTGCCTGGAGCGCGTGCGTTCTCCCTATTGCCTGGCAAAATATCGCGCTATACTCCTCAGCAACGAAGTCGGAGATCCAGATGGACAAGATTTTCGAAAAACTCCAAAACATTTTGGAGGTGTGGGCGGAGCTTGGGCGAACGAACCCCGGCACCACCGAATACGATGTACTGATGCAAAAGATTCAGCTACTGACCTCAGAGTACCTGTCCCTCATGTATGCCTATCAGGACGCCTCGAAAAAAGCAGACTAACCCCAGAAGAGCAGTGCCACCAAAGCAATGAAGGCAAGCAGAGCAAGAACCAGTCCGGCAATATAAAAAGCGATTTTTAGTTTATCCACACGGCCTGCCGCTCGATTTTCCAAAAATGCAGCCCGCCCCAGTTACTCAAGTAGATCAACGGGAGCGGGCAGGCTCCCAGTAACCCGGTAGGAGCGTCCATATCTTGCTTTGGTAGACCTTAGTCGGAGCTTAATTTCGGAGCGCGTGAGCGTTGTGATTGGCGCGATTTTCCCAGATGAAATAGAATGACGCGCCTATGGCAAAACTGACGTTTCTTGGTGCTGCGGGATGCGTGACCGGCTCGAAATATTTGGTCGAAGTAAACGGTAAACGCCTGCTGGTGGATTGCGGGCTTTTTCAGGGGACCAGCGAATTGAAGCAGCGCAACTGGGCCGCGCTTCCGATTCCTGCGGAAACGATTGACTGGCTGGTGCTGACTCACGCACATCTCGACCACACCGGGTGGATTCCGCGGATTATTCAGCAAGGATTTAAAGGGCCCATTTATTCCAACGCAGCCACGCGGGAGCTTTGCGGTATCCTGCTGCCCGATTCGGGACACTTGCAGGAAGAGGATGCCGCACATGCGCAGCGCAAGGGCTACAGCAAGCACAAACCGGCTTTGCCCCTTTATACCGAAGACCAGGCGCGCCAGGCGCTTACGCGCTTCGTGGAAAATCCGCGGACCGGCCCTTTCACCATCAGCCCGGAATTCACAGTGCGGCAACACGATGCCGGGCACATCCTCGGTTCAGCGAGCCTGGAGCTGACCATCAATGAGGGCGCCAAAAAAACGGTGATTCTTTTCTCAGGGGACATTGGACGGTACGGCCAGCCCATCTTGAAAAGTCCCGAGCCGCCGGTCCAGGCCGACGTACTGTTGTGCGAAACCACATACGGCGATCGCGATCATCCCAGCACGTCGCCCTACGATGAAATGGCGGACGTTGTGAACCGCGTGGTGAAGCGCGGCGGCGTGATCGTAATTCCCGCGTTCGCCGTGGACCGCTCGCAACTGATCATGTACGTGCTGCGCAAGCTGGAAGACACAGGACGCATTCCGCATGTGCCGGTATATCTGGACAGCCCCATGGCCATCAGCGCGACCGATCTTTATTTGAAGCACCATGAAGACCACGGCATACAATTTGATCAGGAAGAAATTTCGGGCGACCCGCTCGACGTGCACGAAATCCATATGACTCGGACGGCGGATGATTCAAAGAAGATTAACGACGTGAAGGATCCATGCATCATTATTTCGGCCAGCGGCATGGCCACCGGCGGCAGGGTTCTTCACCATCTGATACAAAGATTGCCCGACGCGAGGAACGCGGTGCTCCTATGTGGGTTTCAGGCGGAAGGCACGGGGGGGCGCGCGCTGGAAGACGGCGCAAAGACGTTGCGAATCATGGGCCAAACCGTCCCTGTGGTGGCCGAAATCGTGGACATGAAACAATTTTCCGCACACGCGGGACAAAGCGAACTGGTGCGATGGATTTCGGGCTTCGCTGCCCCGCCGAAGCAAACATTCCTGGTGCATGGAGAGCCGGCCGCGGCCAGCGCGTTCCAAAAAGTGTTAAACGCGCGGCCGGGATGGCGATCCAACGTGGCGGAATATTTGCAGACCGTGGACCTTGGCCAGACTTGATTCGGATCGCTCCCCACCAAAAGCCACAAAGTCTATTTCGTCCCGGAGGCCAAGAGCAAACAGCGACTGCATAGGGACGCCAATTGGAAGTGTGCGACACGAGATTTGGATATAGGGTAGATGAGAATCATTCGTGTTATACTCCAGCTAACTTCAGGAGAAATTCGTGCATAAAGTTGCACGCCTCGCGTTCGTTTTCCCGGCAATATTTGTTTTTGCGTCTGTGTGCATTGGGCAGAGAACCCCAGGTAACGCTGGCGTTCGATTTCGGGTCATAGGCAACGTCACCAACGATGCAGACCACACCCCAATCGAAGGCGTGCAGGCCCGGCTGAGCACCGCGCAGGGCGAGGTGGTTGCGACGTCCGTATCCAGGCAAAATGGCGACTTTACTTTCGAGAACTTGTCGGGCGGGGAGTACACCATTTTATTTTCAGCCGATGGTTACGAATCGCATCAGGAATCTTTACTGCTTCGGTTCATAGCAGAGGCAAAGGTGGATATTTCCCTCCGGAAGATTATGGTGGCAAAGAGCGATGCCCTTGGCCCGGATAAAGCAGTGTCCGCCCGCGAACTGAGCTTGCCGGCAAAAGCCAAAGATGCGTTGGCGAAGGGCCGGGAACGCCTTTACCAGAAGCACGACTATGCAGGCGGCTTGGCATCCTTTCGCCGGGTACTGGAGATTTCGCCGGCGTTTTATGAGGCGTACTACGATGAAGGCGTCGCCTACACATTCTTACTGAAACCCGCCGACGCGGAGGATGCGTTTCGCAAGTCCATCGCGGGGAGCGAGGGCCACTACGCGGACCCGTGTTTTGCTTTGGCCTCATTGCTCACAGACCGACAACAATTTGCCGAGTCGGAGAAAATAGCGAGAGTGGGATTAAATATCCAGCCAGATGCGTGGCGCGGTTACTATGAATTGGCGCGAGCGCTTTTGGGCCAGAAGAATCCCGCGGAAGCGGAAAAAAACGGACTCGAGGCGCGCAAGAGGAAAACAGATTTCCCCGGACTGTACCTGATTCTGGCAAATATCCATATGCAACTGCGGAACAACGAGGCCGTGCTGGAGGACGTTAATACATTTCTGAAGCTCGACCCGGATGGGCCCGCGAGCGGACAGGCACGCAAGATTAAGGATCAGATGGAACGAACCCTTGGACACTCCCCGTCACCGCCTGCCTTGCAGAGGTGAAATGAACCTTGCGCTTCACCGATTCTTGCGATTTGCTGTCATGGGCATGGCCAGCCTCGTGGTTGCAAGGGCAGCCGTCGGCCAGGCCCGCGGCCAGAATCTTTCTCCCTCACAAATCACCGGAGTTGTTAGAAGTCAAAACGATAACAAGTCGTTGCCTCATATAAAGATCCAATTGACCGCCAGCGACGGAGAGCCTGTGGACACGCATTACACAAACTCCGATGGAACTTTTTCGTTCAGCGCGCTTCCACAGGGGACATACGTCCTTACCATCAATGACGAGGCCTACATCCCTTATCGAGAGGAGGTCGAGGTTCTTGGCTTCCCCGGCGCGAGGGTGAATATTGCCCTCCGGGAAGTTGTCAAGGATAAGCCAGTGGTGAAAGGCGAGGTCGTTTCCTCTAGGGAATTGGCTCTGCCACAAAGGGCCCAGGAAGCTTTGCGGAACGGGTTAGAAACGCTTTTCCAAAAGCAAAATCCCGCAGCGAGCCTCGCGTTTTTCCAGGCTGTCTTGGACGCGTCAGCCGGCTTTTACGAAGCGAGTTACTATCAGGGAGTGGCCTATTTGAAATTGGGTCGTAAAGAGGAAGCGGAATCGGCGTTCCATCGTGCCATTGAAAGTAGCCAGGATCATTTCGCTGAGGCCGATTTTGCCTTGGCGTCCATGCTGGCGGACGAGGGACGCTTCGCCGACGCCGAAAAAATCGACCGGAATGGATTGCAAATCCAACCCGACGCCTGGCGTGGACATTATGAGCTGGCGAGCATACTGCTGGGGACGAATCGTCCTAGCGAGGCCGAACAAAGCGCCTTGGAAGCGGGTAAGCATGTGAAGAATTATCCACAGCTTTATCTCCTGCTCGCCAACATTCACTTGCGGCTGCTCAGAAACGAGGCTGCTATTGAGGACCTCAATACCTATTTGAAGCTTGACCCAACAGGGGCCTACGGTGACCAGGCTAGAGCATTGAAAGCAAAGACGGAACAGACCTTGGGACATGCATCGGGCTCGCCTCCGCAGCATCCCTAATATATGAAAAAATGAAAATCCATTGAAAGTGATTGCTTACATTCGGTTAAAAAAGTCGAATTATTTTGGGGGTGGAAGGAAACTTTTGAGGGGTTGCCATCGTCTATATGGATAAGACCACTCGCGGGGTAGGGAGCTACCTCCATAGGGCAACCGACCGTCAGCTCTCTACCCCTACTCTACTGGCATTTCCGTAGGCTCACCTAGCTGCGGAACCCTGAAAAGGTTATTCACTTCCCGTTTGTTTCAGGATTGTCTCAAGAATATTAATGGGCCGTGACTACGCCGGCAGTCGACCGGGCCACGGGCATGGCCGGGATTTCACTGGCTTGCAGGCCCATAACAAACATTGGCAGCGGCGCCACCCGCCCCCAGCGGACAAGATCCCAATGCGCTCGTACAAACCTCAATTCGGGCCGCATCGTGAGGTCCAGGATCATGTGCTCGTTGCCCCGGTAAAACACTTGCGGGAGCTTGATAATTGGGTGTGCTCCCCAGGCTTGGCCATCCGTCGAACCCCAGACGGAGACGTCCAGAGACTCCTGTTCGATTTGATCGAATACTTCCAACGTGCAGAAAAACGTGCGCGTGGTTGAGCCGGAAATGTCTAAAGTCTCACCGTCGCCATTGGATTCGACGCGAGTGCCGCGCGGAATGAGAGTCAACTCCATGGCCATGAAATGTGCCTCCCCAGGATCGCGGAAATTCTAGCACATACCCGATGATGAAAGGTTCAGCCGTGCAGCTTCCCTACCCCCAACCGAATCTAAGATGAATCAATGACAGCAACGCCAGGCCACCGAAATATGCGAGCGTGATATAAGCGCGGCGGTCCGCAAAATTCAGCGCATATCCTGCTCGGCTCGGCACAAGGACTGAGGGGCTATCGGGATCATAATAAACCAGTCCACCCAACCGAAACCGCGCGGGGTCAATGATTCGTGAGGCCTTTGGACCGGAAGTCCCCTTTGGAAAGTTCCGCGCCTGGCGCATGAAACACCTGACATTGGTGTAGTACCAGGTCAGAATCAAAATCAACAAACCCAATGATAGAGAGTAGTTAAGCCACTTCCACCAGCTATGCGCGGTAACCTCTGGAAATCGCACCTCGAAGGACGTTGTAAGCAGTGCCAGTGCAAATACAATCCGGAACCAATCGCAAGTGCGAATGAAATAGCGGCGGACGCCTTCGCGATATTTGCGAATCTCGCCTGCGGCATCAGTGGAAAGACGCATGGGCCGTGCCACCACTGCGTATTTTACAAGCAAGGCACCGACCTGGATGTAGGCCAATATCAAGGGCCAGAAAAGCCAGGCGCCATAAGAAGGGCCGGGGCCGGCGGAGAGTTGTGCGAATCCGAGCAACCGAAGAAGGAGCCCCACGAGATTGCCGATATTCAGGTGAAAAAAGCTCATGCTGATGCGAACAGTTTGAGCAAGAAGTATCAACGCGCCCAAGTCAAAAGCCCAAACGACAAGCTCCATGGGGAGACTTCGATAATTCGCCAATTCGCGAGGCTCCAGACCCAAGGAAACTGCGGAATTTGAGGCTCCGCATGGCAGTGCGTATGGTTTCGCCATCCGAATCACCCGATGCATCGACCACCGGCCCCAGAGAAAAAGCATCAGACTGGTGCAAATGACGGCGAACATCATCCACCCTCGATAGCCCCAATAAAAAACGGGAGCAAGAAGGATAGCTTCGATTAAGTAGGGTACGGGCAGGCCCAGGTGATACATGCGCAATAAGCGGCGCCCGGGACCGGCAAAGAAATCCGGCGGCACATTAAGACTGAAGAACATGTCCGGCCCGTGAAGCGTGGGAAACCGGAGCCGAAATCTGAATGCCAAGACTCGCGTGGCTTCGACCAACAGGTAAAAAACCCACCATTCCCTTTGCCAGCCCATTTGATCCTTCCCTTCTATCCATCAATATTCTTCAAATTGATTCACGTAGATCGAATTCTTGGCTCAATGCTTTCCCGCACCGCCACCCGTCTCCGAAAGGTGGAAATCCAGGGGCAAACTGGATGCGCCTTGCTTCCAGGTCCCGTGAGCGTCATGACCGTCCGCGGAGATTTCTCCGTCATAAGAGGCACCGAAAAGATTTATGACCAAGTGCAGGTGATTCTTGTCCGTGGAAATTACGTCCACCTTGATTCCATTGGTTGACTGATCCGGGCTGTCCAGCAGCGCAAATAATTTCCCGTCCGAGGTGCGATAGATTTTCAGTGTGAGGTGAAGAGATGAACTACCCGCCTGAAGGACACCCTGCCAGACTTCCGAGGGAATACTGTTTGCTCCGCCCGGCGGAGTCTGCGGCTTCACGCTGGCATCCGTGAGAAATGGCGGACGCTTGAAATCATTCACGCAACTGATGTCCAAGGACTTTGCGGTTCCCGAGTCAAAAAAGTTTGTTATCAGACGATCCAAACAAGGATTTGAGGTGGTATGCGCCCCGTAGCGCACCATGACGTGACGGCTGTTGGGAAGAAACTTCGCGGCTGCATCCGCAATCCATGAGGGCGCAACCGGGTCCGCATCGCCGCTTATGATCAGAACGGGCGCGGTAGATTTCACAGGCTGCAGGAAATCAGCTGAAATATCGGCGCGGGGCCAATCCTTGCATGCAGCGCGCCCGGAAAGGACGCGTTCATCTCCCGTGAGAGTGCCGGAGGTCTCCTTTTTGAGGTCGGCATCGGTAATCCATGGCAAATCCTCGGCGCACACTACGGAAAGATACATTCCCCGGTTGATTCCGGCCTCCAGTTGCGGCACCACGCTCGCGACAACAGCCGCATAGGGGCCGAAATCTCCCTGACCCGCATGATGGATTAGGTACGGCAAGAAACGCGAAGTATCCGGAGAATAGAGAATGCTGACCAGCCGATCCATAAAGGCCCGGCGGGACATTTCGATAGTTTCCAGTTTTTTCGTCCCGGGATTCAGCGCCTGAAATTTGGCGGGCTGTTTAGCCAATTGGACGAGGACAGAGGTCAGGTCGGCCCGAAGAAAAGGGTACGCTTCGCGACAGGCTGGTTCAGCCACGCAATCCTCGATCAGGAGATCAAGCGCGTGATCCACCGCGCGCGCAACAGGAAGAGGCAGCTTGTAATCGGTCGGCGCAACACCTTCGAGCACCACTGCCCGAACATGTTCTGGATGTTGACGCATGTAAACCAGCGCGGCGCGCGTCCCATAAGAGCCGCCCTGGAGGTTGATGCGGTCATAGCCCAGCGCCGCGCGAACATCGTCCAGGTCATCCATGGCGATGGACGTGGTGTATTGCGTGAGATCGGCGTCCTTGGAGAGCGAATCGCGGCAGGCACGAACGATTTCCGCAGGGAACAAATCCCCGAAGATCGCCTGCATGCCTGCCTCGCGCGGATACAGGACACACGGGAGAGCGTGAGATCCGCCGGTTCCGCGTTGGTCCACGAGAACAATGTCGTGTTGCGCGCGGATGGACGCGACCTGATCCTTCCTGGCTCCGGCTAGATAAACATCGGCCGCGCCCTGGCCCGGGCCGCCAACCAGGATGAACACGGGGTCGGGTCTGGGGTCGCTGCCCAGCGCCAGGAGAACGGCGACGTTTATTGAAATCTGGCGGCCCGTCTTTGCGGAACGGTTTTCAAATACGTTCAGGATTCCACAGCGCGCATCAGGATATATCCCCGGGTGCGCGCAAGGGCCGAGCCGGATGGCCGGATTGTCTTGCGTTTGCGGTTGGGCCGTCTGTGCAGCAACGGCGCTGCAAGAACTGTAGGCAGAAACAATCAGCGCAAAGCTAGGAAGAAAAAGTCGAACCCAAGCCATGCACGCAATCAGCGGGCGCCGCGTTGATTGAACTCTCACGATTTGTAAATCCTGAATCATTTTGCGCCCTTCAACAGGCCGGTCAGCTCATCGCTCACCCAGTTGAGAATCTCGGGGCGCGAAAGCCCGGCCAGCGCCATTTCCGTGAGCGCTGTGCGCAGGCGTTTCCGCAATTCACGCTTGTTATTTTCCGTGGATGTGTTGCTGGCTACGACGGCGCGCTGTCCATGGCGAATCTGGATGAGCCCTTCCCTTCCGAGTTCGCGATAAGCGGTGGCAATGGTATTCAGATTCACACCCAGGTCGGCGGCAACCTGCCTCACGGGCGGCAATTCGGCGCCTTCTTTCAAGGCGCCATTGGCGATCAGCGACCTGATGCCGCCGGCAACTTGCTCGTAGATAGGCCGACGGTCGTTTTGGTCAATGGAGATGAACATCAAGAAATCCTCGTCGGATTCATTGTGTATAGTGTCTCTATACACCATACGCGCAGCCTTGTCAAGCGTTTCCTGTACAACGGCATTCGCAGCCGCGCTGGAAATCGACGGCCCCGGGAGACTTTTCTGCTATGCCGACTAGGGGATGTATTTTGAGCTCGATTCCGTGCCGGTTCATTTGTGGCAATACCAGGGGTAACCAAGCTGGATTATCTGAAGTATTAAGGGATTTTCTCTGAGATTGCGGCGCGATAGGGTGGAATCCTCATCGCGCCGCAAGGATTAATGGCTTCGCTTAACGACTACTGGGCTTACTGTTCGACGACTTACTCTCTGTGGAGTCCAGGCGTTGAGTCATTGAGAGGACGATATATTCGCGCTCCTTACCGCCCAATTCAGGAACTCGCAAAATAAGTTTATCCTTGTCGATGCGGAACTCAGCCGTCTCCCCTATCGGCAAGAGAACTGGATGCTTGTCATCCTTGGGACGAATCCGATATGTGATTCGGTCGGTTTGCAGGACGTATTCCTGACAGAGAACTTCCTGCGTTGACTTGTGTTGACCGTCGGTGCCAAGCACTTCCCCGGCAAACGTCTTGCTGCCTTTTTCGGCGACCCCGCAGGATGAGGTATCCATCTGGGTCAGGACGCCCTTCACGTAGGTGTGATCATCCTTAGCTTGTGTTGCAAATGCTGAAGCCAAGAGCACGGCCAAGAGAATGCTGGTTTTCATCGAAGTCCTCCCACACAGAATTGTGAATCCAAGTCGCATTGTTACTGTTGTGAAGCCTGCGTTTGTACTTCGGCTGCCAAAAGTAAACGCGTTCCACTATCCAGATGAACGTTTCGGCTGGTCGAGGTGATGAGCGAGCCCTGAGTATCGCTGGATGCCGCGGATTTTAGCCCCAATCCATGAAGACCAAATACGCCGTGGCTATTTGAAGTTAGCTGGCCGGCCGTGTTCAGACCACCGACTGTGCCGCCAACCGCACCACTGGTTGAGCTCGAAACGTCGCCGGTAGCATTCCTGGCAATATCTGAGGATGAGCTGACCACACCCGAAGTTGATCCGCCTACGCTGCCTGCGGTGTTACCTACGGCTCCCAATCCTGCTCCCGATGAGGAGGCCACTCCACCCACAAGACCTCCGCCACCACTGGTTGACGCGCGGCCGTTGCCCATGGCGCCGCCACCGGCACTGAGCGCATCTTGATCAACGGAGCTCGACGCGGCTGACTCAGCATCGGCAATCGCACGAATATTCATGTTGAGCGGGACTTCCTGGCCGTTCTTCAGAACGGCGCGATCAAACATGATGCCGAGAGTGGACTGAACCTCTCCCCGGCCGCGCGCTTGCGCTTGCGTGACATGGCCAACAAGAGTTGATCCCTTAGGAATGATCACTTCTCCGCCAGACCTGGCGGATTCTGTGGTCTTCGCGGTCACTGAGTCGCCGGGCTTATTCTTTTTTGCATCCACCGAATGTGTGAGCACGGCATTCATAGTCGTCCCACTGTTGAGTGATGCAGAATTCTGACCCGCTTGAGCGGAGGCGGATGTGGTGTTGCTGCCGGATGCTTGTGCGCCAGACTGCCCACCTTGTTGCGAATGCGCTGATTCGGTCCACCCAATCAATGCGACAAGCAGAACAAGTAAGTAGAATCTTCGTGACATATAAGCGTCACCTCCCACAAAGTTGAATATCCCCAAAAGAACCCGACACTGAATAGACTCTGAACGATGCCGGGTGAGTGATAAGAGGCAAACTGAATGCCAATCCCTAAGGCTTTTGAAATAAACAACTTATGGCAGCTTGAATGAGGCGCAGCTCCCGTTTAAGGGTAGGAAGGTTACAGAGCAAGGAAGAAAATACAGTCGGAAAACCATTGTTCAACGTGCGATTTTTTTTCCTGCAGCACCTTGCCTTAGAGGGTGGATTTGAGATGGATGCGCGCGCGTAATAGAATTATCAGCCATGACGAACCCATATGCATCATTTTTAGGTGATCGTAATCCGCAAGAAGTGATCGCTGCAACGACTGCAAAGCTCCGGCATTACGCCGATGTATTTGGCTCGCGCAGGCTCGGTCAACCGCCCGCTCCCGGCAAGTGGAGCACGCGCGAAATAATCTGCCATTTGGCGGACTGCGAAATCGTTTTCGCCTACCGGCTGCGTCAGGCGCTGGCGGAAGACCATCACACCATCCAGCCATTCGATCAGGATAAGTGGGCTAGGTCCTATACTGCATACGATGGGCAGTCGGCGCTGGCCGTGTTTTCATCGGTGCGACAGTGGAATATCGCGTTCATCCGGGCAATTCCCCCGGAGTCGCTCCAAAAGAAAGTGACCCATCCCGAGCGCGGCGAAATGACCATTCAAACGGTGATCGAAACGATGGCGGGGCATGATTTGAACCATCTGGTACAAATTGAAACCATGGCCAAAAAGTTGGCTTAGGCGCTCCACGTTAAGAGACCAGAAACAAGAGTTGCGAACGCGCTTCCCTTTTACAAAATAACTTTCAGTGAGCTTTCTGAACAAATCAGATTTCAACGGGGGCGGAGCTTTCCAAGTTTTGCGGCGGCAGCTTGAAGGGTTTCGTCTTTCTTGCAGAAAGTGAAGCGAACCTGCGAGGCGCCATCTTTGGGATCGTTGTAAAAACTGGAACCGGGGACCACAGCGACGCCCACCGTCTCGACCAGGTACCTCGAGAACGCCAAATCGTCCGGATAACCGAAGGCCGAAATGTCGGTCATGATGTAATACGCGCCGAATGGAACAAAGCACCGGAACCCCGCGCGGGTGAGCATGTCCAAAGTGAAATCCCGCTTGGCGCGATACATGCTCGCAAGACGGCTGTAATAAGTGTCAGGCAGATCGAGCGCGAGCGCGCCGGCCTCCTGCAATGGAGCGGCTGCGCCCACCGTAAGGAAATCGTGGACCTTGCGTATGGCGCTGCTCACTTCGGGCGACGCGGTGGCCCAACCTACGCGCCATCCCGTGACGCTATACGTTTTTGACATCCCATTAATCGTGATGGTCCGGTCGCGCATGCCATCGAGGCTGGCCATGGAAATGTGCTGTGCGCCTTCATAAAGGATGTGTTCATAAATTTCGTCCGTGATCACGTATGCGTTGGCGCGAATGATGAGATTGCGGATGTATTCCAAGTCTTCCCGGGAGAAAACTTTGCCGGTGGGATTGTTGGGCGTGTTGAGGATGAGCGCCTTGGTGCGGGGAGTGAACGCGCGCGCCAATTCGTCGCGATCGAATGTCCAATCCGGCGGCTGGAGCTTGACGAATCGCGGAGAGGCGCCGCTTAAAATCGCGTCGGGGCCGTAGTTTTCGTAGAATGGCTCGAAGACGATGACTTCGTCGCCAGGATTGATGATGGCCATCATGGCCGACATCATGGCTTCCGTGGACCCGCAGCACACGGTGATCTCACGCTCGGGATCGAGTTCAACTCCCTGCGTGCGTGCAAATTTGTGGGCGATGGCGTTGCGCAGCGATTTCGCGCCCCAGGTGATGGCGTACTGATTGATGTCGCGCTCAATCGCCTGCTGCGCGGCCATTTTGATTTCCGCGGGCGCGGGAAAATCCGGAAAGCCCTGGGCTAGATTGACGGCGCCATGCTTGGTCGCCAGGCGCGTCATTTCCCGGATTACGGATTCGGTGAAGCGCGAAGCCTTTTCGCTCAGAAGTCCGCGCGCAGCGCTCCGAATGTGCGGAGCCGCGCCTGCGCCGCCGGGAGCGGCGGGATTCATCGCGATGCCGCCTGAGTCTTCACCTTCGCGGAAGACTTGCTGGAGTGACGCTTCGTCGCGGTTGACTTTGCAGGCGCGGGCGTCGAGGCCCGGGCCATACCCAACGAATTTAGTTGACGATAGATTTCCGCATTGCGCATGACGATCTGCACATAATCCCGTGTCTGAGTGAACGGAATGGATTCCACAAATTCGGCGGGCTCGGAAAAATTGCGCTCCGAGGTCCACAATTTTGACCGGTCCTCTCCCGCATTGTAGGCGGCCAGCGCCGCTTCGGGGCCGCCGAACTGGCTGATCAGATCCGAGAGATATAGCGTGCCCAGCTCGACATTGTATTGCGGGTCGAATAAGCGCGTGCGCGTGTAGCGCAGGTGCAACCGCTGCGAAAGGTGCGGCGCGGTTTTGGGAAGAACCTGCATCAAACCCACCGCTCCGGCGCTTGAAATCGCGTCGGGCTGAAACGCGGATTCCTGCCGCATGATGCCCGTCACAATCATGGGATCCACATGATCGCGAGCGGCGGCTGTCGTCACGCTGGAAAAATAAGGCAGCGGGTAAAGAACGCGCGCGACCGACGCGGGCATTTCTTCGCTGCGATGCGCTTCCGGTTGCGGATAGGCCTGTCGGATCAGTGATATTCCGACTGAATAATGATCCGCGGCCAGCGCTGCCTCAGCCGTTTCCAGCAGCAGCCGGGGCGACGGCGTGACCGAGTAAGCCGCGCGCAATTCGAGTTCGGCGCTGGCGTCAAATCCAATCATGCGCAACACCATGGCACGCTGCCAGCGTTCCTGGGCTTCCGCGGGAATGGGCGCGTCGATGGCGCCGATCGGCGGCGCTTCGGGAATCGCGGAAACGATGTCAACGGGAGTAACCGGCTGCGTTCCAATCGCCTTGATGCGGTCGGCGGCGCGCAATCCGAAAAAAGTTTGGGGAAAGCGTTCGGCGTCCTTTAGGTAAAAGCTGCGCGCTTGCGCGGCACTGCCTCCACGCTCCGCCGCCCGGCCCAGCCAATAAAGTGCGTCTGGAACGGCGTTGGATGTCGGGTAAGTGCGAATGAACAGTTCGAGCAATGAAACCGAATCCGCCTTGCGATCCATGTACGCGGCCCAGGTCGCCCGCCATGCGGCCACCGGGGCATTCTTTCCGGACGGCGATGACTGTACAGTGCGGCGATAATAATCCGCTGCCCGCTGCCGATCCAGCAGCACCCAATAATAATTTCCACCGGCAAAAAGAGATTCGGCCGCCCACTGGCTTTGCGGATATCGCTCGGCGCACTGCGTAATTGCATCGAGCATTTCGTTCTCGCGCTTCTCGTTGCGATACGCTTGCGAAAGCGAAAAGAGCCGCTCGGCCTCAGCTTCGGGGTCGCTGAATTTCACCGCCGCCAGCGACGATGCACTGCCACCCTCCGCCGAATGGGATTGAGCAATGCGCAGCTCCGCGTGCGCGTGATCTGCTCCATCGGTCTGCGGGAGCATGGCTTCAAATTCCTGAATTGCCTCGCTCCAGCGGTGCGCACCGTAAAGAGCTTCCGCGCGCGAGCTCATTTCTTTGGCGGTTGCAGCCGGAAACGATTCGCCGAGTTGGCGCGCCAGTTCCGGTATTTTTTGGCCCGCGGCGCGTGCTTCATCACTGAGTGGAAATCCGTAGTACAGGGTCAGATAGTCCTTGGCCGCGACCGTGGAGTTGCCGGACTTTTCGTGCGCCTGCGCACTCAGCAACAGCAGAACCGATTTCTGCGAAGTTTTCGCGTAGGCATCCAGCCCACCCGCCGCGCTCTGCGGTTTCCCGAGCGCCATCGCACCTTCCGCATACGATTGAACCGCGACATCCGTCATTACACTCTCTGGAAATTTCTTTCGGAACTCGCCAAGCTCCGCGACGCCATCCTCGTTTCGCCCCATCTGGCGCAGCGTTTGCGCATGCCAGAACATCGCATATTCTTCCAGGCGCGTGGGTCGCTGCATGGCGGCCGCGAACCATTTGAGCGCTTCGGGAGTATTGCTGCGGTCCAAATTGTAATGGCCCAGCGCCAGAGCGGCCCATTGGCCGTAATCATCCTTCTCGTGTTGCTTCGCAAATGCCGCGAGTTTCAGTTCCGCCGCGTCGCTCGGCTTATCGCGCAACGCCAGCGCCAATTGCGAGAGCTGTTGATCATCTTTTGTTGATGTGGGACTTACAGGCGATGCCTTGCCGGCGGCTGGCTCTTTCTTTGCCGGAGTGACTGGCTTCGCAGAAGGAACTGGAATTGGCGGTGCCTTCTGTGAAGCGGCAGCTTTCACGCAGAAAGTTGCCGCCATCGCGCAGAGGCACGGCAATAAGATAGCGAAAGCTCCCGCGCGCGGACAACTCGCCGCCGTAGTGCCACGCCCGTTCTTCATCGCGCTTCTAGTGGCGCAATGCCGGAGTGGAATAAGGGTATTCGCCGAGAGCTTCTGGGTCGCCCGCCGCGAGCACTTCGACCATCCAGTGATAGAAATAATCCACGCCATGGCCGAGGATCGGCCCAAACCTTCGTTCATATTCTTTCCGCGCCTTCCCAATTTCCTCGTTCAATCGATTGCAGAGGTCGTGGTTCTCGCGCCCAAGAATCACCTGATCGGGCTTGAGCAACTGGATGTCCTGCATCGAAACTTTTGCCACGCGGTTCGCGCGGCGGTGCATCTCCTGCTCATCCGCCGAAAGCGAATGCAGGTCAAATACTACCGCGGATTCTGCCGCGGCTGGCTGGGATTGCGTAGGCTGCGGAGCAGGCGGCGTGTAATCCACAAAAACAGGGGCTTTGGCCTCTGGAGCAACTTCATGATGTGTTGCCATTTCAGTCTGCACTGGCTCCGGCTCGGAAACCTTTGCTGGGGTTATGTCGAAAACTGGGGGAGCAGCGTGCGCAACCGGCTCCTCGATCTGTGGCGGCTCAGCGTGCGCAACGGGCTCCTCATACACCTCTTGGGATGTTTCGGTCTCAATTGTTTCGGATGAAGAGTGCGTCGGTTCCGAATGAATTGTTTCGGCAGGGATGGGTTCCGCCTGAACAGGTTCTGCGTGTACAGGTGTCGCCCGGACCGAAGCAAGATCCGGCGCAAACTCCGCCGGAGGCATCGCCGGAACGGGCGATGCGCTCATCGGTACTGGAAAGGACGGCGTGGGACGTGACGGCTCCGTCGCCGCAGGCTGAACCGGCGCAACCACAACCGGTGCAGCCGCCACGCGCAAATTTTCTTCCTGCTCTGGTTCCGTTCGCGAGGCCTGCGGCGAAGCCGAAATGAATCGGGAGAGCACATCCAGAGATGCGGCCAACGCGGCCGCCGCCGATTGTGCGCGCAGCGTCGCCGGCAATGCATTCGACGGGCGGCTGGAGGAACACGCCGCCACCAAATCTCCAATAGCCTGATGCAGCTCCTCGGATTGCCGTCGCAGGCTCTCCAGGCTGGAGCGCACCGCCTTCGATACGGCTTGTTGCATGTTGCCCGAATCGGTCGTCATTTGTACTTACTCCGTGTGATGCTAGAAGGCCTCAAAATGATTCTCGGAGCCGCGCCCAGCGTTGTCAATATGCCGTCCGTAAGCATTTGCCGCACAGACACGGAGTTGCCGGGCGCCGCCCGCCCCGGATGCGCCCACTGGCACTTGTCAGCTGAGACATCTTGACTGACATACACTATGATAGGCATAGGCGATTGTCAGTCTGACGGGACAAATGGCCATGTCTAGAAAACCTTCAGACAAGCCCTACCCCGGAGGCGAAGTTATTCTCCGCAACCTTCTATTTCTTTCCGCCACCGCTGTTTTTACCGCGGCGCTCGTGTTCACCATTTCATACCAAGTTCAGGCCGGAGGGCAGAACGGGGCCCA
>Ga0070733_10000085_pt1 | contig 87000 bp, 78 predicted proteins | sample Coa_R1_9_FD_66450 | JGI IMG/M metagenome (GOLD analysis project Ga0070733, IMG submission 66450) | Surface soil microbial communities from Centralia Pennsylvania, which are recovering from an underground coalmine fire - Coalmine... | ecosystem: Environmental > Terrestrial > Soil > Unclassified ...
CTGATGGCTCCGATGACGCCCACCTTGCCGGAGCCGATTCCGCCAGACGTGCGATTTCTTGTCCCAATGCCGGTTCTTGTCCTTGCCGCCGATGAAAGTCTCATCGACTTCCACGATACCCATAAGCTGCTTGAAATCATCATCCCGCATACCGGCGCGGAGCCGATGGCCGACGTACCAAGCGGTATGCAGAGAGGAACGCTCGCCAAAGAACGTCCGGCGAAGCTGGCGGGACGAAACGCCCTTTTTGCTCTGCAACATGGTGTAGAGAACCTTAAACCACGTTACGAGCGGGACGTTGGTATTCTCGAAGATAGTCCCGACCAGCACCGAGAACCGATAGCCGTTCTTACCGCACGTCGCGCTCTGGCACTGCCACTTGAAGGCTTGCTTGAGCGTGTAGACCTTTTCGTTTCCGCAACGCGGACATTTGACCTTACCGTCAGGCCATCGCCGGTCTTTGAGAAATTGGCTGCAAGCAGCTTCGTCGGGAAACGTCGCCATGAATGCTTGGAAGGTCATCATGCATAGAAATCTACCACCGAATCAGAGCACTGTCAAGTACCGTAACATTTCCTAATAAGCCTTTCGATGTCCAAAGTAGATTCAGCACTCCGAGACAGTTTTGGGAGTAGTTGACTCACCCACGCCACGCCTTTTCTGGCCCTGCCATGAAAGAGTCAATGAGCTGCGGGAACAGTGCAATAGTGGTAACAAGCTTGCCTTCGAGCCAAATTATGTCATCGATGCGATTAATCACTTTACCCTTATCTCGAAAGTGAATATCCATCGTTTCCATTTCGAATAGGGTCTTGCCTTGCTCGTATTTCATCCTGTTGGGGAATGGATATTGACCAGAAATAGCGGAAATAAGCCTCAGTACTTCTGCACCTCGCTCATCAACGGTCCCCTTAATTTCCACTCCTGACATAAGATTAGTAAGTTTCTCAGCCAGTCGTCGAAAATCGCTTTGCTCGCTGTAAAAATATTCGCTTGGTAGGCTAAGGCCGATTATTGGGGTCAGGGTTTCTAGCCCCCGTCGAAGCTTGAATTCAGCTGTCAATAAGTTTTTATCGCTCTCTTTGAGCGAATCGAATATGCGGGATAGACGAATTGCGCCGATTCCGGACCATATACCTAGCAGGGTTGCATTGATGGCGGCGACTTTCACCGGGTCCGGTATCATTCAAGAACCCCCTTTGCTTGAGTGTTTCGTTTCGCTCACTTCCACACCGCCTTCGCGGTTTCGACCACGAGGCGCAGCTTCGCCTGCTGATCCCCGGCGCTCAACAGATTGCCGCCGACCGTACTGGCAAATCCGCACTGCGGGCTCAGTGCGAGTTGCTCGAGCGGGACGAATTTCGCAGCCTCGTCAATCCGCCGCCCGATTGCGCCCGTGTCTTCGAGCACCGGCGTCTTGGTGCTCACCAGACCGAGGACCGCGAACTTATCCTTGGGCATAAAGCGCAATGGCTCGAAGCCGCCGGCGCGTGGATCGTCGTACTCGAGTAAGAAGCCATCGACGGCGCATTCATTGAACAGCCGCTCGGCGACGGCCTCATAGCCGCCCGCGGCGAGCCAGCGCGAGCGGAAGTTGCCGCGACACAGATGCATCCCAACCACGCTTGACACGATGATTACATTAACCCGCAGGAGTATCCCGCATGAAAGTACAACTACCGCTGGTCGATGATGCGGCCCACGAGCCGCAGACCGCCGATTCCGCACCAGACCGCGAGCCTGACGAAGCCGCGACCTTCGACGCCTATTCGCAGGCCGTGATGCGCGCCGCCGAGGCGGTGAGCCCGTCGGTCGTTAATCTCGAAGTCTTCGGCGCCGGCCGCGCCGGCACTGAGAGTCCGCGCGGTAGCGGCTCGGGTGTCGTCTTTACGCCGGACGGCTACGTCATGACCAACAGTCACGTCGTGCACGGCGCGGCGCGGATCAGCGTCACCGGCAACGACGGCAAGCGGATGAGCGCAACGCTGATCGGCGACGATCCCGATACCGACCTCGCGGTAATCCGCGTCATCGGCAACGACCTGCCGGCGGCGCAGCTTGGCGATTCGCAGCGGATTCGCGTCGGCCAACTGGTCGTCGCGATCGGCAATCCCTATGGCTTTCAATGCACTGTCACCGCAGGCGTCGTCAGCGCGCTCGGCCGTTCACTGCGAGCGCGCTCCGGTCGGTTGATCGACAACGTCGTGCAGACCGACGCCGCGCTCAATCCCGGCAACTCGGGCGGACCCCTGGTCAATTCACTCGGCGCGGTGATCGGCATCAACACAGCGACGATCATGTCCGCGCAGGGACTCTGCTTCGCAATCGCGATCAACACCGCGAAGCTCATCGCGGCCCGCCTCATTCGCGATGGCCGCATCGTCCGCGCCTATATCGGCATCGCCGGTCACAACACTGAGTTGCAGCGCCGCGTGACGCGTTTCCATCAACTGCCGGCGAGCAGCGGCGTAACCGTCGCGGCAGTCGAGCCTGACAGCCCAGCGCTACGCGCGGGACTTCTGCCCGGCGATATCGTGGTCGCTCTGGCGGGTAGTCCCATCGCCGGCATTGACGACCTGCAGCGGCTACTCACTGCAGATCGGATCGATACCCGTCTCGAGCTCGTACTGCTGCGCCGCACCGAAAAGCTGACGCTCACGATCGTTCCCGACGCCAGGCGGAGCGCAGCGGAGCCGGGCAGGCGAGTCCGCGAGCTGCGTTAGGATTAAGGCACCGCGACGAGCCGCGAACCTAACGTACGCCCGATTGCATTTTCGGACGCGAGTGCAATACTCCATCCCGTTCGGCAAGGGCGGGCCCCGCTATTTCAGGTGGCCTATGGACCAAACCTGAGCCTGAAGGAGAGCACCATGAAGCAGTCTGGAATAACGATCGGCGCGGCCCTCATCGCGAGCATGTTCGCGCTCGGCCTCGGAGCCTCGGCAAACGCCGCGAGTAACGCCAAAGACGAGGCGGCGATCAAGAGCGACGAACAGAAAATCATGGACGCCAGCAACGCTGACGAAGTCATGAAATACTACGACGGGAAGAACATCGTCTTCTTCGACTTCGTTCCCCCCGCGGAGTACAAGGGCGCCAAGGCGGTGCACGCCGACCTCGACAACTTCTTCAATAACGCCAGCGACGTCAAAGGCGAATTTCTCGACATCGGGGTTGTGACCGACGGCAAAATGGGCGTGGCGTATAGCGTTCAGCACTTCACCTGGAAGGGCAAGGACGGCAAGGCGCAGGAGGGCAACTTCCGCGTGACCGATGTTTATCGCAAAGAAGGCGGCGTCTGGAAAGTAATTCATTCACACGTCTCGGTCCCCGTCGATCCGGCGACCGGCAAGCCCGACATGGCGGCCAAGGTCAGCTAGCTGGAGTTCGACTGAGTAATCAGTGAGTATTGAATAATCAGTAGGTAATGTATGAAGCTCGGGGTGCTGGCGTTTCTGACTGAACAATCGGGGAATCCCGGCACGCTGGCGCGCACGGCCGAAGAAGTGGGCTGCGAATCATTTTTCGTCGCCGAGCATCTATGCCTGCCGACTAACTATTCGACTTACTATCCGCGCTCGAAGGACGGCAAGGTACCCGAGTTCTATGCGCGACTGATCGATCCTTTCGTCGCGCTCGCGATTGCCGCGAGCGCGACGTCACGGATCAAGCTCGGCACCGGTATCTGCCTGCTGCCGGAACGCAATGTGATCGCGACCGCGAAGGCCACCGCCTCGATCGACTTTTACTCCGGCGGGCGGCTGATTCTCGGCGTCGGCGCCGGCTGGTTTCCTGAAGAAGCCGCCGTGATGGGCGTGGATTTCAAACGGCGCTGGCGGCATCTGCGCGAAAGCGTTGAGGCGCTGCGCCTGCTTTGGAGCCAAGACAACGTGGCGTACGACGGCGAGATCATCAAGTTTCCGCCGCTCAAGCTCGGGCCCAAACCGTTGCAGAAGCCCGGACCGCCGATCCTGCTCGGCGCACACGATCCAAAACACGCGCTGAAGCGGGTCGCCCGCTATGCCGACGGCTGGTGCCCCGGCGGGCTGACCGTCGAGCAGGCGCGCGACTGTATCCCGCGCATCCGGAGCATGGCGCGCGACTTCGGACGCGACCCGGCGAAGCTCGAGTTCTCGGTGCTGCTGATGGGCGGCGCCCCGCCAACCGCCGACGTGATGAAGCAGTATGCCGAGGCGGGAGTCAGCCGACTGGTGATCGCAGCGGCGGGCACGGTGACCGGCGACGGCGTCGCGGCGGTCCGCAGCCTCGCGCCGGTGGTCGAGGCTGCCGCCAAAACTCCATAACCGTCGGTCTCACCGTCTGGATAGTCCGCGCTCCGTTGTCGCGTTTTCACCGTCCGGGCAGCACGCCGCTCCGTTGTCGCGTTTTTGCTCGATTGCCTGCCGAACGGATCGCGCGAAGCACTTTGCGCGCGGGTCTGCCTAACCGAAGCCGCAAAAATTCAGACGTAACGGAGCAGCGTGCGCTGGGCATCCGCGATCGCGCCGAGGGTCTCTGTGGTCGTCCGGCCGCGCGGCGGCAGAATCAGGCGGTGAACTCCGAGATCCTCGTAGCGCCGCGACTGCTCGCGATCGAGTTCGCCCGTCGGCGTGAGATTGATTTCGAGCTCGTCGAAACGGCGGCCGTGGCGGAGACAGGCGGCGCGCAGGCCGCCGACGCAAATAGCCGCGGCTGCGAGATCGAGTCCATAGCCGTACCAGCCGTTGCCGACGCGCGCCGTGCGGCCAAAGGCGTAGGCGGACTTACCGCCGAAGATAATCGGCGGATGCGGATTTTGCAGCGGACGAGGTTCCGCACGGACTCCGCCGAACGAGAAATAACGTCCGCGAAACTCGGCGCGCTCCATCGACCATAGCGCCCGCATCGCGGCGATCGCCTCTTCGGCGCGCCAGCCCTTGTGATCGAACGGCATTCCAACCGCCTCGAACTCGAATTCGAGGTTGCCGATGCCGACGCCGAAAATCAGCCGACCGCCAGAGATCACATCGACCGACGCGATTTGCTTCGCGAGCACGACCGGATTCCGAAGCGGCAGCAGCATGATGCCGGTGCCGAAGCGCAGAGTGCGCGTATGCGCAGAGGCAAAAGCGATCGTGGCGCAGAGATCAACGAAAACGGTCTCCGGCGGCATCGGCGACGAGGCGGTATGTGGATCAGCCAGCGCGAGATGTTCGCCGCCCCAGAAACTGTCGAAGCCGGCAGCTTCGGCGGCGCGCGCCACCGCCGCGATAGCCTCGGGCGTCACGCACGGCCGCATGTTCATCCCGAACAATCCGTACTTCATTTCTTTCACCGCTCCGAGGGTACGCGCTCTTGCAGGCTCACACGTGCAATGTTTCGCGCGAAACAATTTGTGTCGCTGCTCGGAAGTCGCGCCGTTTTGCGGTCGAGCGGTCGCTCGGTAACGGATGATGCTGCTGCTACCTGCGGCTCGCGCACGGCTTTTAGTGCAGGGTGTAGAGTTTTATCCAGCCGGCTGCGCCGTTGCCACCGGGCCCTGCGCCGGTATCGCCCGCGGCACCGGCGCCGCCATTGAGACGGATCGTGCCGGTGTTCGCGACGTAGTCGGGCGTCGCCATCAGGACGACCCCGCCGCCACCGCCGCCGGCGCCGCCACCGCCCGATGTGCCCGCTGCGCCGTTGCCGCCATTGACGTCGATCGTGCCGGTAAAGCTAATTAAATCGGCACAGATCAGGACGACCGCGCCGCCGCCGTTGCCGGCGATAGATTTGAGGGCGGAACCTTTGCCACCATTGCCGCCGCCACCGCCACCGAGGTCAACCTTGTCGGCGACGGTCGAGACCCATCGCTGCGCGACCGCGGTAGGCGTGCTGCCGTTGCCGCCGGCGAGTCCGGGCGCGCCACCGAGGCCGCCGGCCGCGAGCTGCATCACGGCGAAATCAGGATTGTGCAAGGCGCGGCCGGCCAGAATGCTGGCGGGTCCGCCAAACATGTCGCTATCGCCCGCATAGTGTCCTGAACCAGTGGTGGCTGCGCCGCCACCGCCACCGCCCGAACCACCGCCGTTGGAATAGCCGCCATTATTTGCCGCAGCGTTGATCGTTCCGGCGATCGTACACGGGCCGTTGACGAAGGCAAGCCACTCGCCACGCGGCAGATCGACCGGGGCTCCCGACACGGAGGAGGTGTTCGTGACGGTGATCGTCGCGCCAGAGGGCACGGTCAGGCGCGGATAGCAGTGTGCCCCCTGGAGTGAGGCGGAGCCGTCGGGATCAGGCTCCGAGCTGTCACAAAAATAATGCATCCAGTCGGGAGCGTCGGTCAGGGCGAGTCCCGCCGCGCGGGCTACGGGCGCACGCGCGACCAGAAATGCCGCCAGGGCAAACGCGAGCTTCCTCATCGTTGGCCTGCGCGTCATCTTGTCTTGTCCGCAGTGGCGGCCTGCAGCGTAAAGAAATTTGACCAACCTGAACCGGCAGGACCGCCCGCCCCGGCGCCTGAGCTGCCCGCGCCGCCAGTCCCACCGTTGACGAGAGTGACGCCCGAGTTGGCGACGTAAGTGGGCGTCGCGAGAATCACGACGCCGCCGCCCCCGCCGCCACCACCGCCTCCGCCCGCGGCGCCCGCGCCGCCGTCGCCGCCGCTGACGTTGATCGCGCCGGTGAAGTTAATCGAATTACAGGCGAGGGCGACGCCTCCGCCACCACCGCCGCCGGTTCCCCCGACGCCGCGTCCCGCGCCGCCGTTCCCGCCCGCGCCACCACCGAGGACGCCGAGTGTGGACGCGGTATTCCAGATCCATCTTTGCGTAACGGTTGTGGGTGTGGAGCCCATCTTGCCTGCGGCCGCGATCGCTCCCGCGAGGCCGCCTTGCGCGGCGACCGCAACGCGGAAAGTTCCGAACAGATTGGATACGCCACCCGCTGAACCCGCGTCGGTGGCTGCCGCGCCACCGCCACCGCCGCCGGAGCCGCCGCCGTTGCCAACGCCGCTCTGGACCGCGGCCGCGTCGATCTCACCCGCGATCGTGCAGGGACCGTTGACCAGCGCCTGCAGGGTTCCGCGCGGGGAATCTGCCGGCACGCCGACTGAACTCGCCGCGCCGGTGACCGTCAGTACCGCGCCGAGCGGCACAGTCAGGCTTGGGTAGCAGTGGATTCCCTGGAGCGATGCAGAACCATCGGGGTCCGCTTCGGAGCTGTCGCAAAAATAATGGGTCCAGCTCGGGGCGTCGGTGAGAAAGAGCGTGGTCTGCGCGGGCGCCGCAGTTGGCCTCGCGTGCAGCAGCGCTGCGCCCAACATGATCGCGCAACCGGCGAACGCGGCGGTCGTTATCAGACTGCGCCAGGTTCTATGAATGTGCGCGTTCATTGCAAGGTGAATTGCTTGAACCAGCCCTTGCCGCCGGCCCCGCCGACCAGCCCACCGCCGGCGCCGTTCCCGGCCGCGCCGCCATCGACGATGATCGAGCCGGTATTCGCGACGTAACTCGGCGTCGCCATCAGGACGACGCCGCCACCACCGCCGCCGCCTCCACCGCCACTGCTGCCGGACGGGGCATTCAGGCCGTCACCGCCGCTGACGTCGATCGCGCCGGTGAAATTTATCGAGGCGCAGACCAGCCCCACGCCGCCGCCGCCTAGCCCGGCCGCGCCGCCGGAATTGCCGCCCGCGCCGCCGATCGAACCGCCGATTACGCCGTAGGTTATCGCGCCGCCCCAGATGAATTTCTGCGACGCCGCGGTCGGAGTTGACCCCGGCGCGCCTGGTTGGTTAACGCTGCGTCTCGTGCCGCCGCCGAGGCCGCCGGTCGCGGCAGTAACGATATTCGCGGTCCCGAAGACGACCGAATCTGCGCCGTTAACGCCGCTGGTATGCGAAGGCGCTCCGCTGCCGCCGCCACCACCGGAGCCGCCGCCGTTACCGCTCTCATCAATAAACGCGCCGGCCGCGATCGTGCCCGCAATCGTGCAGGCGCCGTTGACGAAGGCGAGAATTTCTCCGCGCGGCAGATCGCGCGCCGCGCCGGGCAACGAGACCTTGTCGGTCACCGCGAGGGTGGCCCCAGTGGGAATCGTCAGACTTGAATAGCAGTGGGCTCCCTGGACTGAAACCGAGCCGTTGGGATTAGGCTCCGTGCTATCGCAAAAGTAGTGCAGCCAAACCGGCGCATCGGTGAGATAGAGCGATTGCGGCTGAGCGAGGGCGGCGCGGGTCCCGCATAAAGCAAGTATCAGTGCCCCGGCAGCGCCCAGTGTAAAGCGGAGGCGCGAAAACACGGTGTCGCATAATAATCAGATTAACGGATTGCGGGCCAGCGATAATCTTCTGTGCAATATTTGTCGCCGCGCGTCATTTTCGTGCTCATCCGTCGAGCTTGTAAAAGCGGACCGGGTTCGCCGTCATGATGTTGTGACGCGCCTCCTCCGACAGCGTCTCCAGCGCCCGCTCGACCTGCTTGACGACGCCCGGATAGGTGCAATCGAAGTGCGGGAAATCGGAGCCCCAGAGAATGTTGCGATCGAGCCCGAGTGCACACATCGCGGCGAGGGTGCGCTCGTCTGGATCGAGCGAGAGGTAACAATTCTCCATGAAGTATTCGGTCGGGCGCTTTTTGAGCCACGGCGCCATCGGACCCATCTTCTCGTAGTGACCGTCCATGCGATCGAGCCAATAGCCCGCCCAGCCGACGCCCGCCTCGAGAAAGGCGATGCGCAAGCGCGGGAAGCGCTCGAGCACGCCGCCGCAGATGACGTCCATGCAAGCCGCCTGCTGCTCGAACGGATGGCAGACCATGTGGAAGGCGAAGGTGTCGCTCAGGTAGCGGTCGGCCCCGAGCGCGGGCATCTTGGTGCCGAAGCTCGAATGGATCGCCACAGGGATATCAAGTTCCTGGGCCTCGCGCCATAAAACGTCGTAGGCCGGGTCGCACAGGCGGCGATGATTGAACGGATTCGGGCGGATGAAGACCGCCTTGTAGTTGAGTTCCTTGACCACGCGGCGCATCTCGGCGACGGCGGCGTCGACGTCCTGCAGCGGCATCGCGGCGACGCCGAAGAGCCGTTTGGGATGGGGGCGGCAGAAATCCGCCATCCAGTTGTTGTAGGCCCGGCAGGCGGCGACGGCGAGCCGCGGCTCCTCGAGATCGCCATACAAAAGGTAGAATGAAGGATACAAAAAGGAGACGTCAATGCCTTCGGCGTCGAGCACCTTAACCCGTTCGTGAGGGTCCCAGCTCGCCGGCAGGATATCCTCCCAGGCCGCAGTGCGGGTGCGTTCGGTATCGAGGTAGCCGCCGGGAATCACCGCGGCGACGATCGAGTCCCCGGGCGCGCGGCGGCGTTCATCGTTGACCCAGAACTCGTCGGCGCCGCCGGCCGCGCGGCGAATCTGGATTACGCGGTCGCGGAATTCGGGCTCGACATACTCTTCCCAGAGCTTGCGCGGCTCGACGATATGACCGTCGGCGTCGATAATACGGGCCATCGCGTGCGACCTCCCGATTAGGTGTACGGGGTCAGTGAAGCGCTATCGCAGGCCGCTCGTCAAGGAACGGCTCCGGCCCTCTCACAAGTTAAGTCTTTAGAGGCGGAGTTGCTCGGCGGACCGGATGATCGATCGGCAGCGCGCAGAAGCTGTCGCTCTCGACGTGGAGCGCGCGATTAAAGCGTGCGCGCAGATTCTCGAAGGCAATCATCGCCGTCAGTTCGACGATCTGAGGCGTCGCGAAATATGCCTTGAGCCCGTCGAACACGGTTTCGCTGACGTCGGCCGGCGTGCTGGTCATCCCTTCCGCATAGCGAAGAATGGCCTTGTCGCGCGGGTCGAAGAAGACGCTGCGCTCGAACGCGTGCAGCTCGGCGAGCTGCTCGTCGGTGATGCCTTGGGCTCTGCCTACGGCAGAGTTGATGTCCACTCAGAAAGGGCATCCTACGATCTGCGCTGTGCGGATGCAGGCGAGCGTTTTGAGCCGCGACTCGACACCCAATCCTCGCGTGAGCGCGCCGGTCAGTGCCGAGTAGGCCTCGGCGATCTCCGGGCAGTGCGCGAAGGCCGTCACGGGGATGGGAACGCGCCCCAACGCCTCGGTGCTCTTCTGGTAAATCAGCTGCACGGTCGGCGCGGCGTCTTCGTGTGAAACTCCCTTGATCCGCATCGCGTCACTCCTCTCCGGGTGGGGCCGCGATTCTCGATCGAGTTTCAGCAGCCGTCAAGTCCGAGCCGTCAGTGCAGGCGGACGGGCATCTCCTTGATACCGGCGACGAAGTTCGAGCGCATCCGGCGGATCGGCCCGACCGGTTCAGCGTTGGGATAGCGTCGCAAGAACTCGGTGAAGAAGAGCCGCAACTGCATCTCGGCCAGCCGCGCGCCGAGACAGTAGTGCTGGCCGGTGCCGAAGCCGAGCTGCGGAAGCTCGGCGCGGGTGGCGTTGAAACGAAAGGGGTCGGTGAAAATCTCCTCGTCGCGATTGGCCGAGGGGTACCAGAGGATGACTTTGTCGCCGGCGCGGATCTGCTTGCCGCGCAGCTCGGTGTCCGCGATCGCGGTGCGCCGCATGTGCATGATGGGGCTGACGTAACGGACGATCTCGGCGGCCGCGGTGGCCATCAGCCCGGAATTCGCGGCCAGCCTGCGGCGCTCGTCGGGGAACTGCGCCAGCGCGATCACACCGCCGGAGATCGAGTTGCGCGTCGTCTCGTTGCCGGCGACGACCAGCAGGATGAACGTGCCGAGGTACTGCTCCTTGCTCATCGTCTCGCCGTCGGGGGTCTGCGAGTGCACGAGCATACTGATGAGATCGTTGCCCGGATGCGCCAGCCGCTGGTCCCAGAGACGCGCCGAATAGTCGATCATCGCGGCGACGTCGCGGGCGGTAGCCTCGGGACTTTTGCGCAGCTCGGGGTCGTCCTCGGCGATCAGCGAATTGGACCAGTCGAAGAGCTTGAGGCGATCCTCCTGCGGCACGCCGAGCAACTCGGCGAGCATCTGGACCGGCAGCTCGGCAGCAATGTCAGTGACAAACTCGCACTCGTGGCGCGCGCCGAGACGATCGAGGATGGCGCAGACGCGCTCGTGAATCCGCTCCTCGAGGGGCTTGAGGCGCAGCGGCGAAAAAGTCGGCGAGAGCATCCGGCGGAAGCGGTTGTGCTCCGGCGGATCCATGCTGATCATCGGGGCGGCGGTCTCCTCGGCTCCGAGGCCGGCCACGCCAACCACGTTCTCGTCGAAGATGCGATGGCCGCCATGGGCGCGCGCCGACGAGAAGACCGCGGGATTTTTCGAGATCGCGACGATGTCGTCGTATTTGGTAATAGACCAGAAGCCGCGCCCATCAGGCTCGGGATTCCAGTGGACCGGATCGTCGCGGCGCAGGCGCGTGAAGAGCTCGTGCGGGACGCCAGCGAGGTAGAGGTCGGGGTTTTTGAGATCAACTTCGTCGAGCGTCATGGCGCGATCCTCGATCAATCGACGGGCGGGCGGAGCGGCTTCGCGGCGATTACTGCCCCTGCCAATGCCACGGCGGCTCGAGCGTGCTCGAGAGCATAAGCAGCAGCCGCACCGAGTGCGAATTGGCGCGATAGTTCAGATCGCTGACGTACTCGACGCCCGCCCGCCCGGAGATTCCGCTGAGCACACTGGCCGCGCCTCTGCCGAAGCCTAGCGGCGCCGGCAGATGAAACAGATCGATCGCGAGGCCGCCGCTATGCTCTTTGCCCAGGGTGTAGGGATAGAACCTCGCCGGGTAGGAATAGTTCGAGCCATAGCCGGGCGCCTGTTCGGTATAGAACAGGTCGAGGGAAATTTTGTTGGAGAGCTTTTTATCGACATTGAACCAGCGTCCGATCTGCAAATCCACCTCAGTGGCATTGGGGCCGAGGGCGTTGCCCATAAGTTGGCCGTCATAGGTCCAGTAGAGCGAGTCGCCGTGGGTGGAATAGTTCGGCTCGAGCAGGGCATACTCGAAACGGAAGTCGGTCAAGCCATCGGCGGTGAGGCGCGGCAGATAGAATCCGCCCTGATAGGAGACCGCGAGGAACGGCAGGAAGCGGCCTATGCCGGCGACTTCGTTGGTGAGATTGTCTTCGCCGAGAATCTCCTGGTAGACCTCCAGATTGCGCAGTTTAGGGATTCGGAATTTCAGATAGATACCGCCGCGCGAGTTGGTATCGCCGCTCGACACGCTGCCGGTCGCGAAGCCGGTGGCGCGGCCGATGAAGCCGAGGGTGCTGTAATTATTGTTATGCGAGCCACCAAACATGATTGTATGGGTGAAGCCAAACTCGAAGTTCGGCAGCGGCTTGAAGCTGAAGATCTGGCCGTCGATCCAGGGATGTGAAAAGTAGCGCTCGCTGTTGAGCTGGCCGAAGAAGCCCTGAAAGCGAAATTGTCCCAGATAGCGCAAGAAGCCCGGCAACAGCGTCGGATGGATGGACTGGATGCGCCCGGCCGGGAAGGGCGAAGCCGCGTTGCCCTGCGCCAGCGGTCCGAAATGGCCAGCACCCCACCACATCTCGTCGGTGCCGAGGGAGATCGCGAGGTTGCCCCAGCTCAGCACGCCGCCGCTACCCAGTAGCTGCAGGCGGCTGTTGTTTTTAATGTTGCGTGAGAGCGGGCCGGCCGCGGCGCCCTCGGCGTAAGCGGTGAGAAAGCCGCCGTAGCCCGCCCAGCCGGAGGCGCGCACGATCTCATTGCCGCCGGTCGCCGTCTGGATGGCGTCGTTGTAGGGCAGCAGGGGGGTGGACTCCTCGGCGTTGATGCCGGCGTCGCTCTTGACCGCGGTATTACTGGTGCGCCATTGACGTTGCTCGCCGCGCGAGTAGAGGAGCTGGGTTTCGACCCGCTGGATCGGATAGGCCATCGAGGGGAGTTGATCCTCGACGTTGTTCTCGAGCCAGCCGACTTCATCGTGCAATTCGAGACGCAGGTTACGGACAAGTTCTTGTGCGAGCGGATCGGCGGCGGCTGACTGTTCGACGTTGCCTTCGGCTTCGAGCGCTAAGCGCGCGGCCTCGACTCGGCTAATCGGTTTGATTTCGTTGAGCCAGGTATCGAGGTAGCCGAGGCCGTTGAGGGTGTCGAGTTCCTCATAGACCGGGCTGTCGAGCGGGATGAAGACGACGTAGGTTGAGGCGCGTGCGACAGCCGGCCAGCTCGCCAGGGCTAACGCGAGCAAGCATTTGAGTGAAATCAGGCGACGCAGGAAGTTGCTCAAATCAATCTCGATAAAGCGCCGAGCGGCGGCTTCAAGGCATCGCTGCCGATTGCGAACGAGCGCGAGCGCTGCGGATGCGGCACAGTTGCGTGAAGATTTCTTCGTCGTCACTGGCATGGTGGGGCGCCGCCGAAGATGCGGCCGGGGCGGCGGTACCCGACGCCGGCGGCGGCGACTTGAGCCCCGCCAGATAGAGCATCAGGACGGCGCGGACGTAGTGCCGGGTTTCCGCATACGGAGGAACGCCGCCATAGCGCTCGACGGCGCCCGGACCGGCATTGTAGGCGGCAAGCAGGTGCGCGAGAGGGAGCGGTCGATCGCCGTTCGCGCCGCCCTCAAGTTCGGCGAGAAATCTGGCCGCGCCGAGCGCGCTTTGCGCCGGATCAAAAGTATCGACGACCCCGAAACGCGCGGCCGTTTCAGGCATCAGTTGCATCAGGCCCGCGGCGCCGGCCGGGGAAACCGCGCGGTCGCAATTGTGCGATTCGACCCACGCGATCGCCGTGAGGAGGTCGGGGTCGACCCCGACGAGGTCCGCGGCGGCGGCGGTGACGAACCACAGCCGGTCCGCATCGATGCGACATCTGGCGGCCGCGCGATCCGGCGGCTGCGCCATCGCCGCGCACGCGAGCAGGCTCGCGCCAAGCATCAGGCCCGCTAAGATCGCTATCCGGCTCATCGAATCCTACAGCGAGCTCCCGAGGATGCCGAGGACGGCCAGCCCGGTCGCGCTGTTGGCGACGATTTGCGTGATGTCCGTGGCATATTGCAGACCACTGACGTAGATCAATTTTTCGGGAACATAGATCGTGTCGCCGGGACCGAGCCGCTTGCCCATCAAGCCGCTCGAGATCAGCGGAAAAAAACGATTTTTGCCGGACTGACGGACACCCTCGTCGGTCAGAACATCGCCGTTGGCCTGCACGACATAGATGTGATCAGCGTCGCCCTCATCGGTGGGACCGCCCGCGCGGTTCAGATAATCGGCGACGGTGAGGCCGGGCTGATAGACGATCGCGTTGGGGTTATAGACCTCGCCCAGAACCTGGACTGAAATCGGTTGCGCCGGAATATCCAGGCGGTCGCCATTTTCGAGCACGATGTCGCTGGACGAGTTAGCGGTCTGCCCGGCAGAATTAAGGTTGATCGCGATACGCCCGACCGCCTGCGTGCTAACGGTCTGGTTCAGCACGCTCTGGATCGCGGTCAAGGCGTCGCTGGTGGGCTCCTTCCCGCCAGCCTGTTGCGGCATCAGAGAGAGCCGCGCGACATCCTTCTGCAGTCGCGTGCGGGCGGCGTCGAGCTCCTCCTGCTGCAACTGTTTGACCGATTGACGGACGAAAACCGCGCCGAACGGAAAGGCGTTGGGTTTGAAGCCGCCGCACTGTCTGAGCAGCACGGAGAGCCGCTCGCCTTCGGCGATCGGATACGGTCCGGGCCTGACTACTTGCCCGGCGACCACGGCGCGCCAGGGCAGATGCCAGTTCGAGGCCTCCTGGATGAGGAGATCGTCGCCGCGCGTGAGCGGCGGATCGTTGCTGCTGTTAGGTTCGAGCGCCGTACGCAAATCGACATCGATGTAAAGGAACTGGGTGTCCGCACCGTTAGCGACGTAGGAGCGAACCAACTGCGCGCGCTCCTGGTAGGCCTCCTCCTTGAGCCCGCCAGCTTCATAAATGAGGTCGCTCAACTTCATGCCGGCGGAGAGCGGATAGCGGCCGGGTCTGCGCACGGTGCCCTCGACGGTGACCGCGGGCAGGTCCTGCAGGTCGTATTCGCTGTAGATAGTCAGTTCATCGCGCGGGCGCAGCTTGAGGTCCTGCGCATCGACGCCGCCGTCGTGCAAAGCCACCCCAAGGTTGACCGGCAGGAAGTGCACCCGGCGATCCGGGCCCTCGACGCGCTTGATCAGGGCGTAATCAAAATAGGTATGATCCGCGACGCCTTCACCATTTGCGATCAAATCCGAGACCGTCATTCCCGCGCGCCATTGGTAGGTTCCGGGCCGCCGCGCGTTGCCTTTGAGTTTGACGATGTTGTCCTGATCGGGGAGCACGCCGAAAATCTTGATCAGATCGCCATCCTGGACACGGAGCGAGACGCTGGAGAGGCGGCCAAGGGAAGTATCCAACGCGACGTTGCGTTCATGGTTTTGCACGCGCTCGACCTGGAGCCGCTGCTTATAACCGAAGGCGCCGACGCCGCCCGCCAGCGCCAGCGCGCGTTGCAGGCTTTCACCGCCGATCAATTCGTAAATCCCCGGGCTCTTCGCATTGCCGGAAATCGCGACGACCGGGCCGATGACCGGGACAAAGATGACGTCGCGCGGCTCGAGCTGGAGGTCGGCAGAGGTGTCACCGCGCATCAGGAGCGCGTAAAGGTCGATGACCCGAATCAGTTGATTGTTGCGCCGCAACTCGACGCGCCGCAGGCTGCCGATCTTACTGATACCCCCCGCCGCCACCAACGCATTGGAGACGTGCGACAAGGAACTTACGGTGAACAGTCCCGGATGGTTGACCTGGCCGATGACAAAAACCTGGATGCTGCGCAGCCGGCCCATCGTCACATCAACCTGAACCCCGGTAATCTTTCCGGCCTTATCCTCGATGAGGTGTTTGGCCTGGGCGAAATTGAGGCCGGCCACCTGAATGGGCCCGAGCTGGGGCAACATCAGCGAGCCGTCGCGCTGGACGTCGAGATGGAGGGTCTGATTGACCCGGCCCCACATCAGGACGTTGAGCTGGTCGCCCGGACCGATCACATAGTCGTCGCTCACGGGCGCGCTGTCGACCGGTGCGAAGGTCGAGACTTTAGACGAGAAGAGTGAATAGCCGAACTGCTCGAGATGCGCCGGACTCGGCGGCTCAACCTGATTGTCAGGATTGGCGAGACGGCGGAAGCTGGCCTCGATCGATGACTCCGGCCCCGGCGTCCGCGGGATTGTCTGATCATTTAGGGCAGCATTATCGGAGTTCGCGCCCTGCGGTCTGGCGAGAGACGCCGACGAGGGCTGACCAGCTCCGGGCTTGGTGCATTGCTTGAGCTGGTCAAGTTGCGCCCCCGAGATACCGAGTGAAGAGGCCGCGGATTCGACATCGGCGGGCGACAAATGGCGTTGACTGACGCCGGCGCACATCGCCGTGAGCTGTGCGCCGGTCAGGCTGTTTTGCTGGATGGCCTGCTTGATCTGCGCGGTCTGGCTCGGCATCACACCGAAGCGCGCCGCCTGCTCGTCAAGTTGCGGCGATTGCGCCCCCTCGAGCCCATTGGTGTCGGGGTTCGAGCCGGTGTCGGTTTGAGCGGCGAGCCGCCCAGGCACAAGCGCCAACCCGGCCAAGAACGCAAGAATAATCGTCAGATGTGTGCAACGCATTCGCACGCCGGCCTCGCCTTAGCTGGTTTCGCAGTCAGTGGGACGCTTCGAGAGCGATCCCGCCCGGTTTGCAGGGTAATCCCCGGTCGGGAGTATAAACAAGAGCGCCGCGATATTGAAACGCGACCAGCCCTTGAGCAGAAGCGCCAAATCCGCCGGTTTAAAGACGACGCGGCGGACAGCTAAAATAGAAACCCGATGAGCTTGAGGAAGAGAATCGCGCCCTCGATGCTCGGCGTGGCTATCCTACTCTTTGCGCGCGACCCGGTGCGCGCGCAGACCGACAGCGCCCTCGAGCTGCCGCCACGGATCGTACGGACTCCGACAGTGGCCGAACCGCCCGCGCCACCTGCTGACCAACTCGATGAGCGCGCAGCGGAACCGCCACCGCCCGCGAGCGAAGAGCAGCCCGCCCCGCCGGCGAATCTGCCGTATCTCGGGGTGTCAGTGCAGTATATCGAATCCGACGACACGCCCGGCGCTGAGGTTCATGGCCTCGAGGTCGTCCGCGTCGACCCCGATAGTCCGGCCGAGAAAGCCGGACTGCGCGGACAGGGCGCGGTCACCAAGATGGGCGCCAGCGGCGCCACCGCGGGCGAGATGATGGCGCCGCTCAATCTGATACTTATGCCCTTGCTCAAGAAGGCCGGCAAATTGGGCGCCGACGGCGACTTGATTGTCGCGATCGACGATAATCGCGTCGATAGCACCGGCGCGCTCGAAACTGCGCTCGCGCCGCTCAAGCCGGGCGACACGATCTACCTGACCGTGGTCAGATTCCATCAGGATGGCATACACGAAACCCTGAAGGTGCCGATCAAGCTCGGCCGCCCGCACGACGCCGCCGATGGCCTCGCCGAGGGCAGTCCGGACGCCACGCATACCGCCGGCGACACAAACTGATCCGCGGATATTCGCGATCGCGAATCACCGGTGTCACGTCTGCTATAATCGCTGGGTCATCGGCAGGTTATCGAAATCCTTCGCGGGTCGCCCGCGTCGGGTCGCACGGCGTGCCGATGTATTCGTGCGTCCTTATTATATACGCCCTTTTATAGAGGTTCGTGGAAAGAAGCCTGAAGGAAGCGGCGAGCGAGCTTAAGGCGCGCATCGAGCGCAGCGCTGAGAGGCGCTTTCCCGTGATGGGACTCAAGGGCGCCGCCAACGCCTTGATGATCCGCGAGGTCGCGCTGACCTTGAATCGGCCGCTGGTCGTGATCGCTCCGCTCGCGGCGCAGGCCGAGGCCTTGGCGGGTGATCTCGCTTTCTTTCTCGATCAGCCGCCCGCCGCCGACGCCGCCACTAGCCGCCTCCATCTCTTGCCCACCTGGGAGTTGCGTCCGTTCGCTCAGGTCTCACCCCCATCTGATCTCCAGGCCGCGCAGCTCGCGGCCCTCTACGCTTTGACCCGCACGCCGGAACCCACGATCGTGACTTCGATCGAAGCCCTGATGATGCGAACGATTCCGCGGGCGGCCTTCGAGCAATCGGTGTTTCGCATTACTTTCGCCGATCGGCTCGATCTTGACGCGCTCGTCGATGCGCTCGGCGGCATGGGCTATCAGCGCGTGCCGCAAACCGAGGAGCCGGGTGATTTCAGCGTGCGCGGCGGCATCGTCGACGTTTTTTCGCCGCTTCATCACAATCCCGTGCGCTTCGAGCTGGAAGAGGATCAGGTAACCTCGATTCGTCACTTCGACGCGGCGAGCCAGCGCTCGCTAGGCGAGGTCGAAGAAGCGACGATCATTCGCACGCGCTACGTTCCAGCGGCCGCCTTGCGCGAAAAGCAACTAAGCGATCGTGTCGCGATCCGCTGCGCGGAGATCGGGATGGTGCGCAAGGAGACCGGCGAGCTGCTCGAAACGCTCGAGAACGGCCTGCTTTTTCCCGGGGTCGAACTGCTGACGCCTTTTCTCTACGACAGCGGGCTGCAATCGATTTTCGATTACATCCCGGAGCAGACGGTGGCGTGGATGCTTGAACCCGGCCGCATCCTCGCCGAGGCCGAGCGGCTGGCCGAACGGATCGAAGCGGAGGCCGCGGCGGCGCAGGCCAAGCCAGTCTTTTTTCCAGCTGCCGAGACCCTGTATCTGCGCCTCGACGAGCTCGAGCGCGCGCTCTCCGCCATGACCGCGGTCGAGGCCGGATCGCTCATCACGGTCGCCGCGCCGCGCGAAGGCTGGGCGCTGCCCATCGAGATCAAATCGCAGCCGAGCCTGCGCCTGGGCGCGGTCGAGCTGACCGGCGCGCGCGCGGCGCCTTCCTTCGAGCCGCTGGCGGTCGAGCTCAAGGAGATTCGGCGCTCGCAGGGACGCGCCCTGATGGTGGTCGAGGGCGCCAATCAGGCGGCGCGGTTGCGCCGTCATCTCGAAGCCTACGACCTCGAAATTAACCAGGAATGCCCGAGCTTCGCGCAACTGCTCGAATGGCCTGACTTCCGCCCGGTCATCATGGAGGGCGAGATCGCCGCGGGCGCCGTCTTGCAGCATGACGGCTTGTACATCTACAGCGAAGAGGATCTCTTCGGCGAGCCGCGGGCGCGGCGGCGGACGCGCAAGAGCAGCGGCAAGGGCGCGTTTCTCAATCTCGAGGAGCTCCGGCCCGACGATCTGGTCGTCCATATCGAGCACGGCATCGGCAAGTATCGCGGGCTCAAACACATGAAGGTGGCGGATCTCGAAGGCGACTTTCTTAACCTCGAGTATGCCGGCAGCGACACCATGTACGTCCCGGTCGAGCGCATCAATCTGGTGCAGCGTTACGTCGGCGGCGAAGGCGCCGAGGCCAAGCTCGATCGGCTCGGCAGCGGTTCGTGGGATCGGGTCAAAAAGCGCACGCGCGAGGCCGTGCTCGCGATGGCCTCCGACCTGATCGACATTTATGCCGCGCGCGAGGCCATCGACGGCCATGCCTTTCTCCATCCGGGGCGCGACTACGAAGATTTCGCCGAGCGCTTCGAGTTCGAGGAGACCCCGGATCAGCAGGCCGCAATCGACGAGGTCATTCGCGACATGGCGCGGCCCAAGCCGATGGACCGCCTGATCTGCGGCGACGCCGGCTTCGGCAAGACGGAAGTCGCGCTCCGCGCCGCGTTTATCTGTGCGATGGACGGGCGGCAGGTCGCGGTGTTAACCCCGACGACCGTGCTCGCCGAACAGCATTGGAACAACTTCCGCAACCGCTTCAAGGACTATCCGGTGCGGATCGAGATGGTCTCGCGCTTCCGCTCGCTGAAGGAGAATCGCCGCGTCATCGAGGAGCTGCGCAAGGGCCTCGTCGATATCGTCATCGGAACCCATCGCCTGCTTCAGGCCGATGTCGAATTTCCCAAGCTGGGACTGTTGATTATCGACGAGGAGCATCGCTTCGGCGTCGCCGACAAGGAGCGCATCAAGCGCCTGCGCAAACTGGTCGAGGTGCTCACCCTGACGGCGACGCCGATTCCGCGCACGCTACACATGGCGATGCTCGGGATACGCGACCTCTCGGTGATTCAGACCCCGCCGCCCGATCGCCAGGCGATTCGCACCTTCGTCGCCCACTTCGACGACGCCCTGATTCGCGACGTCATCATCCGCGAGCTGAATCGCGGCGGCCAGGTGTTCTTCGTGCACAACCGCGTCGAAAATATCGACTATATGGCGCGCCATCTACGCGCTCTCGTGCCCGAGGCCAAAATCGCCATCGCGCACGGCCAGATGAAGGAGCACGCGCTCGAGGAAGTGATGCGCGAGTTCATCGAGGATCGCATCAACGTGCTGGTCTGCACCGCGATCATCGAGTCGGGACTCGACATTCCCAACGCTAACTCGATGATCATCAATCGCGCCGATCATTTCGGCCTGGCGCAGCTTTATCAGTTGCGCGGCCGCGTCGGGCGCTCGAAGCGCAAGGCCTATGCCTACCTGCTGATTCCCGGCGAACACATTATCACGCGCGAGGCCAAGCGCCGGATCGACGCGTTGCGCGAGCTGGTCGAGGCCGAAGCGGGCACCGGCTTCAAGCTCTCGATGCGCGACCTCGAGCATCGCGGCGCAGGCAACCTGCTCGGCAAAGAGCAATCCGGTGAGATCACCGCGGTGGGCTTCGAGCTTTACGCCGAGATGATGGAGCAGGCGATCCACGAGCTGCGTGGCGAGCCGATCCGCCCGGACTTCGAGCCGGAGCTGCGGCTGGGCATTCCCGCGTACGTACCCGATAGCTTCGTGCCGGACGAGAACGAACGGCTGGTGCTCTATCGCCGCGCCGCGCGCGCCGGCGGCGCGGCCGAGATGGACGAACTGCGCGACGAGATGCGCGATCGTTATGGCCCGGTGCCGACACTGGTCGAAAATCTCATCGCCGCGATGAACCTGCGGCGTCAGATGCGCGACCTGATGATCTTGAGCGCTCTGCTCAAGGGCGATCAGCTCGAAATCAAGTTCCACCCCGACGCCCCGCTCGAGACGGAAAAGCTGGTCGCACTGGCCCACGCCAATCGCGCGACGATGCGCCTGACCCCGGCCTATCAAGTGATCGTGCGCATTATGCTCGGCGAATATGAACAGATTTTTGCGCAAATCGATGCCGTCTTGCAGGTGCTGGCGGCCTGTGAAAAGTTGGAGCGGCGATCGGCAGACGCCGCGCCGCTCGCCAATTGACGAAATCCCGCGGTGAAAGTGCAAGCTAAGACGGTCAAATCCTTGTTCGACCCCGCGCTGACGCTCCGCGCCGCGGCCTGGGGCGGTGGGCTGATACTCGCACTGAGCGGCGGGGGCTGTTCGAGCGCGGGTCTTCATCTGCCGACTGGGCTTTTCTCGAGTGGCTCCAAAAATGCCGCATCGGCCACGGCCCCGACGACGCTAGGTACGCTGCCCACCGACGCGGCGGACTATACGCCACGACCGCAGGCGCCATTGAGCGGGGAGATGGTGGATAGCGTCGTTGCCAACGTCGACGGAGATCCGATCACTTCCCACGACGTCGATAACTTCAAAGCGGGCAAGCCCGGGGATCAGTCCGGTCAGTCCGCCGCCGCGGACGCGGTGCCGGACGAGCCCAGCGCCAAGCTCAAGGCCATCATCACCCAGCAACTAATCCAGGCTGAAGCACAGAAGTACGCCGACAAAGTGGACGACGGCGACGTTGATCGCTTTATCGAGGGGATCGAACAGCGCAACCACATGAGCGAGGATCAACTGCGCGCCCAACTGCAGTCGCAGGGCGTAAGCTACGCGACCTTTCGCGCGAACATCCGCAAGCAGGTTCAGGCGATGACGATGTTCCAGCACGAAGTTCGCGACAAAACCGTAATCCCCGACTCCGAAATCGACGCGTATTATAAGGATCATCCCGACGAGTTCTCGGTGACCGAAGAAAAATACCGGCTCGCGCAGATTCTGATCATGGTGCCCAGCGACGCCACGCCGGAGCAAGTTGCCGCCGCGCAACGCAAGGCCGAAGACGTTCGCAGCCAAGCGGTCAAAAGCGGCGACTTTGCCGGGCTCGCGCGCCAGTTCTCCGACGACGACTCAAAGAGCAAGGGCGGCGAACTCGGGGTCTTCAGCGCGACCGACCTTAACGACGACATTGCCGCCGGCATCAAGGACGTCAAGATTGGCGACATCTCGAAAGTAATCCGCACCAAGCATGGGTTTCACATCGTCAAGGTCGAAGCCCATCAGGTTCCCGGAACAGTGCCGCTGGCCGAGGTCAAGAATCAGATCCGCGAGAAGCTCCAGGGTGAGCAATCGAAGGAATACTTCGACAAGTGGGTCGATCAGGATCTGGTAAAAGAACACTACGTCGAGACGACGCAGTAACCGGGCAAACCGCTCCAAGACCCGAGCGGGGATTTAGAATAGACTTGGTTGATCTGAAACTGATTGCGCTCTCTCTCATCTATAAATGATGGCGAGATCAAGACCACCCTTAGTTGCGGTGAGCATGGGCGATCCCGCCGGTATCGGTGCCGAAGTAATTCTGAAGGCCGCCGCTGCACTCGCGCGCAAGCGGAGCGCTCCGGCGATCCTCGCGATCGGGGATCTCGTGGCGATGCGCAGCGCAGCAGCACGGCTGCGGCTGCCGGCCCCCTCGGAGTGGCGGCGTGGCGCATCGCGGCCGCGCCTGCGCGATGGTCTCGCCGTGCTGAACGTCGGGCGGCTCGGGGCGCGCGCGATGAGGCCCGGCCATCCGGGAGTCGAGGGCGCCAACGCCGCGCATGGTTATATTCTGGAAGGCTGCCGCATGGCGCTCGCCGGTGAAGCCGACGCGCTGGTTACCGCGCCGATCAATAAGCAGTGGATGAATCGCGCGGGCCATCAATACCCCGGCCACTCGGAACTGCTCGCCGAGCTCTGCGGCGTGCGGTTGTGGCGCATGATGTTCGCCGGCACGCGGCTGCGGCTGGTGCTTGCGACCGTACACATCGGGTTGGCCCAGGTGCCAAAAGCGCTCACACGCGAAGGCGTGTTCGATTCGATTCGGCTGCTGAGCGAGCATCTCGAGCGCGAGCTGGGCGTAGCGCGGCCGCGGATCGCGGTGCTCGGACTTAATCCACACGCCGGCGAGGGCGGGCTGTTCGGCGACGAGGAGCTGCGCTGCATCGGTCCGGCGATTCGGCGTGCGCAGCGCGCCGGATTCGAGGCCTTCGGCCCGCTGGCGCCGGATACGGCCTTCGTGCGGCATGACGATCGTTTCGGCTTCGACGGGGCGGTCGCGATGTATCACGACCAGGGCTTGATTGCGCTTAAGACGCTGGAGTTCGATCGCGCCGTGAATATCACCCTCGGCTTGCCCTTTATTCGCACCTCGCCCGACCACGGCACGGCTTATGACCTCGCGGGCCGTGGCGTCGCGAGCGCCACCAGCATGATCGCGGCAATCGAATATGCCGCGGCGCATAACACTTCCATAGCTCCCGCCCGCGACGCTGTGGCGCGTCGCGCCAGCTAAACCGCGCATATAAGCCGAGATGGATCGCATCATCATCAAAGGGGCGCGCGAGCATAACCTCAAGAATCTCGACATCGAGATTCCCCGCGACCAGCTCGTCGTAATTACCGGGCTGAGCGGCTCGGGCAAGTCCTCGTTGGCTTTCGACACCATCTATGCCGAGGGGCAGCGCCGCTATGTCGAATCGCTGTCGGCATACGCCCGGCAGTTTCTCGAGCAGATGGAAAAGCCCGACCTCGATTCGATCGAGGGACTGTCACCGGCGATTTCGATCGAACAGAAGAGCGGCACGCGCAATCCGCGCTCGACGGTCGCGACGATCACCGAAATTTACGACTATCTGCGGCTGCTCTTCGCGCGCGTCGGCCATGCCTTCTGCTACAACTGCGGGCGCGAGATTTCACAGCAGAGCGTGCAGCAGATCGTCGATCGCATCCGCACGTGGCCCGAGGGCACGCGGCTCCACGTGCTCGCGCCGATCGTGCGCGATCGCAAGGGTGAATACAAAAAGGAGCTGGCGGATTTGCGCCGCGCTGGTTTCGTGCGGGTCAAGATCGATGGCGAGCTGCTGGAGCTAAGCGAAGAGATCAATCTCAACAAAAATCATCGCCACTCGATCGACGTGATGGTGGACCGGCTCGCCCTCCGTCCTGGGATCGAAAAGCGCCTCGCCGATTCGCTCGAGGTCGCTTTCAAGTACGGCGAAGATCTACTCAAGATCGAAAAGCTCGAGGGCAAAGGGGCGGGCGAGGAGATCTACTTCAGCCAGCGCTTTGCCTGTGTGGTTTGCGGCATCTCATATCCTGAAATTACGCCGCGCATGTTTTCCTTCAACAGTCCGCATGGTGCCTGCCCCGAATGCTCGGGCATCGGTTCGATTATGTATTTCGATCCCGAGCTGGTGGCGGCGAACGAGGAACTGAGTATTGCCGATGGCGCGATCGCGCCGTGGGCGACGATGAACTATATGCAGCCGGTAATCGAGGTGCTGGCGGCGCATTACAAGTTCCGGCTCGATCAGCCGTGGAAGGCGATCCCGCTGAAAGTGCGCAAGGCGCTGCTCAATGGCTCGGGCGAGGAAGCGATCGAATTCGGCTTTGAACGGCATGGCCATCGGCACGCTAATGCACGGCCCTTCGAAGGCATCCTCATGTGGCTCGACCGCCGATACAAGGAGACCGAGTCTGAGAACATCCGCGAGTGGCTCGAAGCCTTTATGAACCTGCGGCCGTGTCCGGTCTGCACGGGCACGCGGCTCAAGAAGGAAAGCCTGTTCGTGCGCTTCAACGGCAAGTCGATCAGCGAAGTGACGGCGATGTCGATCAAGCAGGCGTGCAGCTTCTTCACGGCGCCGAAGATGTCCGCGCAGGAGACGGCGATCGCGTCGATGATCCTCAAAGAGGTGCGCGAGCGCCTGGGCTTTCTGGCCGGCGTCGGGCTTGATTACCTGAACCTCGATCGCACTGCGGGCAGTCTCTCCGGCGGCGAAGGCCAGCGTATCCGGCTCGCGACGCAAATCGGCTCAAGCCTGGTCGGCGTGCTTTACATCCTTGACGAGCCCTCGATCGGACTCCATCAACGCGACAACGAGCGGCTGCTGGCGACGTTGAAGCGGCTCAAGGCGCTGGGCAATTCGGTGATCGTGGTCGAGCATGATCGCGACACCATGCTGGAGGCCGATCACATTATCGATATGGGCCCGGGCGCGGGGATTCACGGCGGTCACGTGGTCGCCCAGGGGACGCCGGCCGAGATCATGGATAATCCGGCGTCGATGACCGGCAAATATCTTTCGGGGGAACTCGAAATTGCAGTGCCCGCACGCCGCCGGCCGATCGGTCATCGCCGACTCACCGTGCGCGACGCCCATGAGAACAATCTGCGCCATCTCACGGTGGCCTTTCCGCTCGGCGTCGTGGTTTGCGTCACCGGCGTGTCGGGCTCGGGCAAATCCACGCTGGTGCTCGACACGGTGCATCGCGCGTTGGCGCAACGCCTGGGCGGCGGCGGACGCGAGCGGCCCGGCGCCTTCAAGGCGCTGGAGGGTATCGAGCATCTCGACAAGGTGATTCACGTCGATCAGAGCCCGATCGGCCGCACTCCGCGCTCTAATCCCGCAACCTACACCGGTTTATTCACGCATATTCGCGAGTTGTTTGCGCAACTCCCCGACGCGCGGATGCGCGGCTACGGCCCGGGCCGCTTTTCCTTCAACGTCAAGGGCGGGCGCTGCGAGGCCTGCCAGGGCGACGGCATTATCCGGATCGAGATGCACTTTCTGCCCGACGTCTACGTGACGTGCGAGGTGTGCGGCGGCAAACGCTACAATCGCGACACCCTCGAGGTGCAGTACAAGGGCAAGAGTATCGCCGAGGTGCTCGATATGACCGCGCTCGCCGCGCTCGACTTCATGAGCTCGGTGCCGCCGATTCGCCAGAAGCTCGAAACCTTGCGTGACGTCGGGCTCGACTATGTTCACCTCGGCCAGTCGGCGACGACGCTGTCCGGCGGCGAGGCCCAACGGATCAAGCTGGCCAAGGAGTTGGCGCGGCGCGCGACGGGCCGCACGTTGTATATTCTTGACGAGCCGACGACCGGGCTCCACTTCGACGACATCAAGAAGCTGCTGACGGTCCTCGGCCGCCTCGCCGACAGCGGCAACACGATCATCGTCATCGAGCATAATCTTGAAGTTATCAAGACCGCTGACTACATAATCGACCTGGGGCCGGAGGGCGGCGATCGCGGCGGCCAGATTGTCGCGGAAGGGTCGCCCGAGGAAATTGCGGCCGCGCCCAACTCTCACACCGGGCATTTCCTGCGCCAGGTACTCGGTTCGCGCGCCGCCGCCTAGCGCTCAGGCGCAATCGCGGCTGCCGAGATTATCTCGAAATCGTTGACCGACGGGCGTACAAGCTGGTACGGTGCGCCGGAATAACCGAACCGGTCGCTGCGCTCCGCGCTCTGAACGCGAGTAGTGTCCGAATACTTTACTTTTCACCTCCCAATCATCCGAAAGGTTTGTCATGAGCAAGATCCAAACGCTAGTAGTCGGCCTGATGCTTATTATCCCGGTCGGCGCGGCGATGGGCCAAACGATCAGTCCCGCGCCGACTCCGGCTGGCGCGGCGGTAGCGCCGGTTCTGAATACCTCCTCGATCCCGGTTGGGACCGTCATTACCGCGCAGAATTGGAATCAGTACCGGGACTTTATGCCTGACGGCATGATCAAATTGTTTGCCGGGGAATACTCACTCAAGATGCCGCCGGATGTACAGATGGAGATCGGTCCGACGGTCATTCATCCGTTGCCGAAGGGCTACGTCGAAGCAACTGAGAAATATGCCGGCCAGGTCAAACTAATTGAGTTGCCTGATGGCGGGGTCACGCTTCAAGGCTATCAGGGCGGCGCGCCCTTTCCCGATGCAGCTGAACCGCACAAGGGTTGGAAGATTCTGGCTAATCTCTGGTACCGCTATTTGCCCTATCTGGCCGTCGATACCCACGGCGCCGGCTGTGTGACCAGTAATGGGAGTGGAAACAACTGCAAATTTGTTAACATCGTCGATCGGCAATTGGCTTATTTGACCGATCCGGGCGTGCCGGCCAAGACGCCGGGCTCGGGCGATGCATTCTACTCGCAGTGGCTGATGGTGACCGAGCCCGAGCAGAGCCGCTATACCGCCACGCTGACTATCTCATACGAAGACCTGACGCGTGACGAAGACTCTTACATCTTTCTTCCGGCGCTGCGCCGCTACCAGCCGATCTCGACGCTGGCGCGTTGTGCCCCGAACCAAGGGACAGACTCGACCCAGGAAGAATATCGCTCGGGTTTCGATTCAAACCTGACGCAGATGAAGGTCGATTACCTCCGACCGCAAAAAATCGTGATGCTGATGCCGGCCAATCCGCCCGCGCATTTTCCCGATGATTTCGATATGCCGCTCGGCTGGCCAAAACCGTCGTGGGGGAAATGGCAAGTCCGCGACGTCGATGTTATCAGCGCGAGCAAGTTACCGTCCCACGCGGAAGGCTACTGCTACGGCAAGCGCGTGCTGTACGTGGACAAGGCGACGGCCGCGCCGCTGTGGGAGGATCTGTACGACAAGGATCTGCATCTGTGGCGGATTTATGGAATGTTTCTTCATCCGCGGGAGGTGCCGAATGTCGGAATCGTCGATACCTCCGAGGATATGATCTATGCATTCTGGGATGTGCAGAATAGCCATCAGACTTTCTTTCTTGATCCCTCCGGCGGCGAGCCATTTTATCTCAATGAGCAGGCGCCCAAAGACTATTTTGATCTGGGGCGCTACAGCCAGCCGGCGGGACTCAACTTGATAATGCGCTAGCTGGGGAGTGAAGACCGGGATTCTCGTTGCGCTCAGAATGACCTTGAGGGGCTTGCCGCTGCTGCAAGTAGCAACGTGATCTAAGGGAAGGGCGATTGCAAAGCACAGGAATTTGCGGATTCGAGTGCGAATCCACCCGCGCAGAGGTTGCGGCGGTTTCGCGGCTTTCGGCGGTGTGCTAGACTCGCTCCTTCGCACCGGAGCGTTTTTATCCGGAGGGCGGCGTACCCAAGTGGTTAAGGGAGAGGTCTGCAAAACCTCGATTCAGCGGTTCGATTCCGCTCGCCGCCTCCACTTTCTCGATCTCTCAGCGTAGTGGTCCACCGCCGGCTCAATGAGGATTCGACGATTCGGCCGGACGGACAATCAGGCTCACATCGCAACCATCGTCGCCGCGGCCGTAACAGAGGCTGCTGATCGCTCCGCCGGGCGGCTCGTCATCGTCGCTCGCGTTGCCCGGGCAGATCCAATGATCACCCGCGCGATAGAGCGCAACCGCATACCATTGCCCGGCGTTGAGCGCGCCCGCGGCGTTGCCCCTGACATTACTCGTGCTGACCACCGTGAAGCCGTCGTGACCACCGGCGGGATCGTAGTGCATGAAGGTCATCAGCCATTGGCCGCCGCCCTGCAAGGTGGCGCGCCACATGATCGGCTTCGCGCTCGAAAAGACCGGGACATCGCGGCACAGCCACGGCCGCGGCTCGGCGGCAATCAGCGACGCTGTGGACCCAGCGATCAGCATCGCGGACAGCGCGAAGGAAATCAGTGCAACGCGCATCTCCGTCAATCTCCTGTTAGGCCGGCTCGCTCAGCGCGGTGAGCTTTTCCACGATCGCGCCGAGGTTCGAGTCTTTGGGCGTGAAGACGGCCTTGACCCCGAGGTCGAGCAGGCGCTGGCGATCCTGCTCCGGCACAATTCCGCCAATCACCAGCTTGACGTGGCCGCTGCCATTGCTCTCCAACAACGTGATGGCCTCGCGCGCGATCGCCATGTGCGCGCCCGCCAGGCTGCTGATGGCCAGGATCTCGGCGTCCTCCTGTAGGGCGGCCTCGACCAACTGCGCAGGCGTCTGCTTGAAACCTGCGAGAATCACCTCCATCCCGGCCTGCATGCAGGCGTGAGCCAGCAACTTGACCGCGTTGATGTGGCCGTCGAGTCCGGCCTTGCCCAGCGCGATCCGGATGCGGCGATTTACCACCGGAACCTTGAACTGGCCGACCGTCGCGCCGCGGTCGAGAATCGGCGGAACATAACGGCCATTGGTCGCGCGCTCGATGGTGCTGGTCCATTCGCCGACGGTACCGCCGGCGCGCGCCAGCGCGATCGTCGGCTCCATCGCCGGGCCGTTTCCGCGCACGGCGCGCTCGAGCTTTTCGCGCGCGTCCGCCACCACGCGCTGATCACGCGCTGCGCGCCACACCGTCAGCGCAGCGATCTGCTCGCGCGCGCCGGCGGCGTAGTCGCGGTCATCCGCGGCGGTCGAGGGCGGCGTCAGGCCGATCTCGCCGGTGAAAGCGTTGACGCCGATTTGGACGATCTCCCCGGATTCGAGGCGGGTCTGCCGCGCCGCCAGAAGCTGAGTCAGTTGCGTGCTCACCGTCGCGATCGCACGCGCATAACCGCGCGCCCGCAGGTCGAGCGCGATTTTCCGCGCCTGCTCCGCGGTTTCATCCGTGAGCTTTTCGATAACCTTGCTGCCGGCAAAAATGTCGCCATAACCGCCGATTCCGGTTTCGTGCATCAGCACCTGCTGAGTGCGCAGGCCGATCAACTGTTCGGCTTCATCGGGCAGCGCGAGCGCTTCGCGGAAGCCCGGCAATTGCAGGGCATTGACGCGAGCCGCGGCCGACAGCACCACCGGCAGCGCCTCGTAAGCGACGCGGATGATGTTGACCTCGGGCTGCTGCTCGGTGAGCGTGAGCGAGCGCACCTGGCATCCGGCGCGAAAGGCGACGTCGGCGATCCCATACTCGTCGTGGCAAAGCTCGCGCCACAACTTGAAATACGCGCGGACTTTGCAAATCTCGGGCACCAGCTCGATGCCGCTGTTGATGAAAAACGAAATGCGGCGCACGGTCTGCTCGAAGGCCGCGGGCGCGAGCGTCGCGCGCAGGGCGTCGAGAATCATCAGGGCGTTGCCAAAGGCGTAGCCGATCTCCTCGACGGGCCCGGCGCCGCTCTCCATGTAGTGATAGCCGCAGCAATTGATCGGATTCCAGTTGGGTACGCGCGCGACCGCGAAACTGATTAGCTCGGTCGAGAGGCTGAAGGAGACCTCGGGATTGAAGATCGAGGTGCCGCGTGCGACGAACTCCTTCATCAGATCATTCTGAGTCGTGCCGCGCAGCTCGCTCCAGGGCACGCCGTGTTTTTCGGCGACCACCAGGTAAAGCGCGAGGATGAACGGCGCGGTCGAGTTGATCGTCATTGAGGTGTTGATCTGATCGAGCGGGATACCGTCGAAGAGCCGTTCCATGTCGCGCCAATGCGCGATCGAGACGCCGGCCTTGCCGACCTCGCCGGCCGCGATCGGGGCGTCGGCGTCGTAACCGTTCTGCGTGGGCAGGTCGAAGGCGATCGAGAGCCCGCGCTGCCCCTCCTTCAGATTGCGGAGGAAACGCTGATTGGCCTGACTGGCGTCGCCGAAGCCCGCATAGGTGCGGATGATCCAGGGGTCGCGATGCGGCTTGGCGCCGCGCTTCTCTGAGGCTTCGGGCATGCCTTCCTCCGCGGCCGGTGCAATCGCGGTCGCGTGATCAAGCCTAATTGCGCAAGTCGGTGGACGCCAGTCGCGGAGCGATCACGCTTCTCCGGTCGGAATTGCGCGACGATCGAGGCTGTCGGCCATCCGCGCGGCCAAGCTCTCGGACAGATTCTCGGAATGCGCTTCTTCAAGTTGCACGATGGGCGCGTCGATCCGCCGTCTGAGGATGCTGAGGGCGCGGCGCTCCCGCGTCCGGCGCTGCAATTCCGCACGCGCGATCGCGGCCAAGTCATCCAGATGCTTGAGCTCAGGGTGCCGCGCGCGGCACTCGCTCAGCCGAGCAATATCCGCGGTCGTGAAGGCCGCCGCGCTCACGCGATTGAAGACAATCGCCGCGGTCGCGATCTGCCAGGCCGCGAGCCGCCGATGGATTTCGAGCGTTTCCGTCAACGCGAGCGGTTCGGCGGTCGTCACCGCGATCACGGCGCATTTATCGGGGTCGCGCAGCAAGGTGGCGACCTCAGCGGCCTCGCGTCCCACCAGATTGCCGCCGAAGGTCTCGCGCGCCGCGAACGGCATCCCGATCATGCTGAGAGCCTGGCCGCTGGCCGGCAGATCGACGACGACCAGTTCCCAGCGCGGCGCGGCGCGCCGCTCGATCTCGTGATAGATCTTGCCCATCATCATCAGCTCGCGCACGGCGGGCGCGGCGTGAACGAAGCACTGGTAGAGCGAACTGGCGAAGACCGCGCGCAATAGCGGCCGCGCAACCACGAAGCCCAGATATTCCTCGAGCGATTGCTGGCGGTCCAGCAGCATCAGCCAAAGATTGGGAGCGGCCTGAGCCGGTTTGAAGCTGGCGCGGACACTATATCCGGCGGCGATCGGGACGCGCGGATCAGTCTCGATCATCAGGGTTCGGCGGCCCCGCCTGGCGGCGGCGAGCGCGATCGCGGCGGTGACGGTGGTGCGACCTACTCCGCCTTTGCCGATTACCAGGAGTAGCCGGCGGCGGAGCAAATCGTCGAACGGGCGGAGCGGATCGCGATCTTCAGCGGGATCGGCGCTCGCGCCTGCGGTCTTCAATCACCACCGCAGCAGATTGGCGCCCCAGGTGAGACCGCCGCCGCACGCGTTGAGCATCACGAGGTCGCGTTCATGGATGCGGCCCGCTTCGAGCGCCTCGTCAAGCGCGATCGGCACCGACGCCGCTGACGTGTTGCCGTAACGATCGACGTTGGTGAAGACCTTGTCGGCGCCGAGACCAAGCCGCTGCGCCACCGCATTGATGATCCGCAGATTCGCCTGATGCGGCACGATCAACGCGATCTCGTCGAGCGCCACGGCGGCGCGCTCGGCCACCTTGCGCGAGACCTCTTCCATGCTCTTCACCGCGATCTTGAACAACTCGGGACCCTTCATCCGGATGGCGTCTTCGTTGTTGCGCCTGATCTCGGCGTCCATTGTGGTCTGCACGCCGCGATTACGGACGTAGAGCAAATCCCAGTAAGCGCCGGCCGCGCGCAGCAGGCTCGCGAGGACCCCGCGATCGCCCTTCTCACTGACCAGGACCACCGCGCCGGCGCCGTCGCCAAAGAGCACCGCGGTTGCGCGATCGTTCCAATCGACCATGGTCGAGAGCGCGTCGGCGCCGACCACCAGGACGCGCGCGTAGTCGCCCGCGCGCATCGACGCGTCGGCGACGCTGAGCGCGTATACGAAGCCCGAGCAGGCCGCAGCCACGTCGAAGGCCGGAATCGTGTCGATTCCGAGCCGATGCTGCAACTGGCAGGCGAACGAGGGAAAGCCGAAATCCGACGAGACCGTGCCGACCACGATCGCGTCGAGCTCTGAGGCTTTCAGACCAGCACGCGCGAGCGCGGTCTCCGCCGCCTGCGCCGCAATCTCGATCAATGATTCGCCGGTCGCGATGACATAGCGGCGTTCGATGCCGGTGCGCGTCCGCACCCACTCGTCGGTGGTCTCCATCCGCCGCGAAAGGTCGTGGTTATTGATCACGGTGCGCGGCGTCGCGCGCCCGGTAGCGACGATTCTCGAAGCCATGCTCTTCCTAAGCGGCCGGGCGAAAGGCCAGTGTAGTATTGGTGCCGCCGAAGCCAAACGAATTGTTCAGTGCGATTCGTATGCGGGCCGGCCGCGCCTGATTCGGCACGTAATCCAGGTCGCATTCTGGATCCGGATATTCATAATTGGTCGTCGGCGGAATCATCCCGCGCTGAATCGCGGTGATCGTGTAGACCGATTCGATCGCCCCCGCCGCCCCCAGCGTATGCCCGGTCATCGACTTGGTGGAGCTCACCGCGATGCGCGCCGCGTGCTCGCCGAAGACGTGCTTGATCGCCTGCGTCTCGGCGACGTCGCCCTGCGGCGTCGACGTCCCATGGGCGTTGATGTAATCGACTTCATCCAGGCCGATGCCGCCGTCTTCGAGGCACAGGCGAATACACTTGCCGGCTCCCAAACCCTCCGGCGAGGGCGAGGTGATGTGGTGGGCGTCGGCGTTCGAGGCATAGCCCGCGATTTCCGCGAGGATCGTGGCGCCGCGTGCGATCGCCGCGTCGCGTTCCTCCAGAATCAGCGCCGCGGCGCCTTCCGCTATGACGAAGCCGTCGCGCTCGCGATCAAACGGGCGGCTCGCTGCTTGCGGATCGTCATTGCGTGTTGACAGCGCACGCATCGCAATAAAGCCGCCGACCCCGAGCGAAGTCAGCGCCGCCTCCGCGCCGCCGGTGATCGCAGCGTCCAGATAACCATGACGAATCATGCGAAAGGCCTCGCCGACGGCGTGCGAACCCGAGGCGCAAGCGCTGGTGGTTGTGACATTTTCGCCGCGCGCGCCGAAGCGGATCGAAATCTGCCCGGGCGCCAGATTGGAGAGCAGCTTGGGAATGAAAAACGGGGTGATGCGTTTGAGTCGCGTGTCGATGAATGACAGGTGATTCTCTTCGATCGTCAGCAGTCCGCCGATGCCGTTGCCGATCAGCACCCCAACGCGATCGGCGTTGCTTTCGTCAATTTTCAGGCCGGATTGCCGCATCGCCTGTTCCGCCGTCGCTACGGCGTACTGGATGAACAGATCCATTTTCTTGACGTCTTTCTTATCGATCCAGTCCAGCGGATCAAAGTCCTTCACCTCGCCGGCGATGCGCGAGCCGAAATCATCGACCTTGAAGCGGGTAATCGGGCCGATGCCGGAGCGACCCGCCATCAGCGCTTCCCAGTTCTGCTCGACCCCGATGCCGAGCGGCGTCACCAGCCCGACACCGGTTATCACCACGCGGCGATCAACGTTTCGTCTCATCCGGACGCCCGCCTCCTCACGATACAGTCACTTTTATCAGAACGCGTCGACTGCAAAAACATCTCCGCATCTGCGCCGATGCCGCGAGCTCAAGGTCATCGCGTGCCGGCGCAGACGTCGCCCTCATGCGTGGCCAGCCATTCCTGCAATTGCAGCGCGGCTAGCCCCATAGATATAAGCAACCTTTTCATTCGCCGAGCAGAACATTAGGCGATGCGAAACCGGCAACCGCCGGCGCAGGAACGGCTCAGCAGGCGCACTTTTATCTAACTCTCGGCGGCGGCAGAATGACTGCATGAACTTTGTCTCGCGGCACTGGACCGCACTTCTGATCGTACTCATCCTCGGCGGCTGGGCGTTTTTTTATTTGCCGGACACGCCCTCCTACGCGATCTTCGAGCTTAAGCAGTGCGTGGACGCGCGCAACGGCGCGGCCGCGGCGGACTATGTTGATTTTCAGAAAGTCGTCCAGGCGGCCGGCGCCGAGATGATCGAGGGCGACAACAGCGGGAGCGGTGCCTCAGACACCAGCGCCGGCAGCAACCTGCTCGGCCAATTGCTCGGCAAGGGCATGGTCAATCTCTTTTCCGGTCCGATGGCGGCGTTGCTGCGGCAGTGGGCGGTCCAGCAGGTCAACGACGGCGTCCAGCAGGTGCAGATGCCCCCAGCGGCGGTGGCAGGCGCGATTGCGCTGCTCCATCGCGACGGCGACGCCGCCTACACGCGCTGGACCGATCATAAGGGTCAGGTGTGGGAGGTGCAGATGGCGCGCGAGGATGGCCGCTGGAAAATCGTCGAGGTCAAGAACGTCCGCACGCTGCTCGAGAAACTCCGCCGCCACGAAGAAAAAGAGTTGAATCAACCTTCCCCGTGACAGAGCGCTCTAATCAAGAATCTTAACGCAGCTCGCAGACTCGCCTGCTCGCTCCGCGCGGCAACCGCGCTCCGCTAGTGTTTTAGATCGCGCGATAGTTCGCGAACGAAACCGTTGACGAGCGCGCGTGCGGGTCGGTGACCACGTTGACCACGGCCGGCTTGCCCGAGTTCGCTGCGCGATCGAGCGCTGCGCGGATCTTCGCGGGATCTTCGACGAACTCGCCATACGCGCCAAAGACTTCGGCCATCTTGTCGTAGCGGCTGTAGCCGAGGTCGCGGCCCGCGTCCATCCCGCCGATCCCCGCCCATCCGCCGTTGTTGCTGATCACGATGATCGCCGGAATCTTGTGCCGCACCATCGTGTCGATCTCCATCCCGTTCATCCCAAAGGAGCCGTCACCGCTAAGCACGATAACCTGGGTGTCGGGCTTCGCCACCTTGGCCCCCAGTCCGAACGGCACCGCAACGCCCATACAGCCATTGGGTCCGGCGTTGACGCTGTGGCCGGCGGCATGGATTGAAATCGACTGCCGCGCGAAGTTCAGAATCTCGTGGCCGTCCACCACGATGATCGCGTCGCGGTCCATAAAGTCGCGAACTTCCTTGCACAACCGCAAGGGATGAATCGGCTGCTTGGTCGAATTCAGCAGCGCGACGGCCTTCTCCTGGGCGCGCGTATCACCGCTGCGCAGCGTTTCGAGCCACGAGGTGCGCTGTGCGCCGCGGAAGGCGTCGCGTCCCTCATCGATCAACTGGCGCAGCACCACCTTCGCGTCGCCGACAATCCCCACCGCGACAGCACGATTGCGGCCGATCTCTTCGTCCGAGATATCCACCTGGATGATCTTGACGTCCTCCGCCCAGCGCGGCGGCAGGCCGAAGCCGACGATGAAGTTGAGCCGGGTCCCGACGACCAATACGACGTCGGCCTCTTTCCACGCCTGATTGCGCGCGCCCAGAAAACTCAAGGCGTGGTCTTCCTCGATCACCCCGCGACCCTGCGGCGTGGTGTAGAACGGGATCCCGCTGAGCTCGACGAACTCGCGCAGCTCCTTCATCGCGCACGACCAGAGGATCCCGGTGCCGGTTAGGACGAGTGGGCGTTTCGCGTCACGCAACATCGCGATCGCCCGCGCGACCATCGCGGGATCGCCGGAGATGCGCGGCACGGCGTGCGGCCGTTTCGGGAACAAAACTTCGGCTTCCTCGACCTTCTTGTAGAGCACGTCGCCCGGCAGATCGACGTAAACCGGACCAGGTTGCCCGCCGGTAGCAACGCGGAACGCCTTGTTGATGATCTCGGGGATGCGCGCCGTGTCGTACACGCGCTCGGAAAACTTGGTGATCGGTTTGAACATCCCCACCTGATCCATTTCCTGGAACGCGCCCATCCCGTCCTGTGCGACCGCGCTCGCGCCGCCGAGTGCAACCACGGGAACTGCGTCGAGGTAGGCGTTGCCAACCCCGGTGATCAGGTTGGTCGTGCCCGGTCCGGAGGCCGCAAAGCAGACGCCCGGACGCCCGAGCACGCGACTGTAGGCATGCGCCGCCATCGCGGCGGCCTGCTCATGGCGCACATCCACGGAGTGAAAGGCCTTGATACAGCCGGCCGCGACGTCGACCATCGGCCCGCCCGTGAGATAGAAGACCGTATCGACGCCTTCGTCCTGAAGCGCCCGGACGACCAGTTCGTTGCCGCTGACCATGGCCATGTGCGAATCCTCCGCTCATCTCTCTACCGCTTTTTGCGATCAATTGCGAAGTCCCGTTCTCTCCTGGAGTTCTGAATCGGATCGCGCGGACAGCTATGATTCATCATGGGCAGAAAACGCAAACCGGATCCCCACGAACCATCGCCGCCTACGGAGCCCAAAGCGGTTTTCAAGTCGCCGTTCAAAGACTTGGAGAAATTGCTCAAAGGACGTGCGCCAACGCCGCCGCCGATCGCGAATCCTCTCCCGACCTTGCTGCCTGCTGCCGCGAAAACCTCGGCGCCTCCCGCCCTCGACGACGCGACGCTGCTCCAGCAGGCGCTCGCGGGAGTCCGCCGCCTCGATGGGGTGGCGAGCGATCGTATCGCGATCGAGCCGCGGGTCACCCGCACCATAGTTAGCGAGGACGCCGAGGTGCTCGCGCAACTCTCCGATCTCGTCTCAGGGCAGGCCCCCTTCGAGTTGACCGAGACCGACGAATACGTCGAGGGCGCGCGGCTGGGTCTCGATCCGCGCGTCGTCTCCCAGTTGCGGCGCGGCGACTTCGCCACCCAGGGCCACCTAGACCTCCACGGGCTGATCCAGCCCGAAGCCAAGGTCGTCCTCACCGATTTTATCGTCGAGTCCGTGCGCAAGGGGCGGCGCGCAGTGCTGGTGGTCCATGGCCGCGGACTGCGCTCGCCCGGCGGTCAACCGGTGCTCAAGCATGCCGTCGCGCAATGGCTCTCGCACGGCACGATCGGCGGCTACGTGCTCGCCTTCACCAGCGCGCGCGCCTATGACGGCGGCGCGGGCGCGGTCTGGGTTCTCCTCCGACGCGAGCGTAAGCGCGGCAAGTTCGACATCTTGCAGGGCGCTAAGCGCCGGGACTAACACTAGGTGGAACCCATAGCGAGCCGAATCTGCGAGTGGTGAAAAAAACGACCCGCGTTGAGGAGTTTGATGGCTGCGCTCATCCGCCCTATCGACCTCGACAATCGTGAGACTTGGGCACCGCGTTTATCTAAGCGCCTCGCACAGTGAGAAAGTGAGAAATTGAAAAAATGCAAAGCGACAAGAACCCGGACCAGCAACCGAATATTCCGCTACGGCTCCATCACAACGCCTATGTAGTGCGCGACCAGCGGGTGACGCGGCGTTTTTATGAAGACCTCATCGGGCTGCCGCTGGCGGCCTGCTGGACCGAGCGCGACGAAGTTTTCGGCGGGATGCGCGTCTATTGCCATACTTTCTACGAGCTCGCCGACGGCGGGGCGCTCGCTTTCTTTCAATTCGAGAGCGAAGCCGATTACGAACGCTTCGGCCCGCAGTTTCGACCGACGCCCTTCGTCCACATCGCGCTCAAGACGACCGGCGAAACTCAGGCCGCGATCGCCGAGCGGCTCAAGCAGGCCGGATGCGAGCACTTTGTCATCGAGCACGGCTACTGCCGCTCGATGTATGTAACTGATCCGGATGGCCTCAATCTCGAGTTCACCGTCGATCATCCAAAGGCCGAGACTATCGCGGCCGAACGGCGCGAAGCAGTTGACGTTGACCTCGAGCGCTGGCTGCGCGGCGACCACAGCAGCAACAACAATTGGCGTCATGCCGAAAATGAATAAGCCGACGGCAAATAAAACAGGAAAGGAGCGCTTCATCATTGAGCACCAGTGAGCCTCAATTACCGGCGCAGTTCGCAGCGCTCGAACCTTATCTGGATTGGGCGCTGGCGACCGAACGCGAGCGCACGGCCCGTCGTCAGACGGTCGGGATGGCCGCAATCAGGGATTTTTACGCCGCGATGCTCCCGCGACTCGACGAAATTCTGACTTTCCTCGAAGGCTTCGCCCCGGAAAACGTTCCCGCCGATGTGAACCGGCTCTTTCTGCTAACTTTGTCGTTGGCTGAGGTCGCGCCGGCGATCGAAAACTTCGGTCAGCCGAGCGTTATCGACGGCTACGATTTCAAGCGGTTTATTCCGCTCCACGATTGAAATAGGAGAGACCAGAAATGGCTGCTGCTGCCGCTCGACCCCTCGCCAACGACAGAAAATGGCACGACCTCTATCCTGAACTCGGGACTGCGCCGGTTCCGATCGCGCCCTATGTCTCGCGAGAATACTTCGAGCGCGAGCAGGCGCTCATCTTTCGCAAAGTGTGGCTCAACGTCGCCCGCGTCGAGCAGGTCCCGAAGCCGGGCGATTACATCGTGAAAGATCTGGCCGTCTGCAACACGTCGGTTCTAATCGTGCGCGGCAAAGACGGCGTAATCCGCGCCTTTCATAACATGTGTTCGCATCGCGGTAATAAACTCGTCCCCGACGCGAGCGGCAATTGCCCCGGCCTCTTCGCCTGCAAGTTTCACGGATGGGCATTCGGGCTCGACGGTTCGTTGCGCCATATCTCCGATGAGGGGAGTTTTTTCAATCTCGATCGCGACGCGCTCGGCCTCGCACCGATCGCGGTCGATACTTGGGAGGGCTTTATTTTTATCAATATGGATCCACATCCCAGCGAGACCCTGACGGCATATCTCGGCGAGTTCGGGACTGGCCTTAGCGGCTATCCCTTCGGCGCGTTGGCCGCGACGCGTTTTGGGTGGAACGCCGAGGTGCATGCCAACTGGAAGGTCCTCAAGGACGCCTTCCAGGAGGTTTGGCACATCACTACGCTACATCGCCGATCGATCCCCAACGTCTTTTCGGACTCGGCCAACAAATACGGCCATGCGCTGGAATTCAAGCTCTTTCCACGCCACGGACGCATCTCGATGCCCGGGAATTTTGCCCGCAAACCCACGCCGGTCGAAGGCGTTGCGGCTCGCTACGGCTCGGGCGCGGTCGTCATCCGGCCGGTCGATGGCGCCGTGCCCGAAGGGCTGAATCCGACGCGCGATCCCAGTTGGTCGATCGACGGTAACGCGATCTTTCCCAATTGTCTGATGTATGTGGCGGCGCAAACCTATCTGACGCACACCTTCTGGCCGCTGACGGAGAACCGCACATTGTGGGAGGTCCGCCTCTATTATCCCAAGGCGACGACGCTCGCTCAGCGCTTCAGTCAGGAGTACAGCAAGATCATGCTGCGCGATGTGAATATGGAAGACGGCAGTACGCTCGAACGAACGCAGACGATGCTGGCGTCGGGCGCGCGAAAAGAGATCTTCCTGCAGGATCAGGAGCTGCTGATCCGGCATCATCACAAGGTCGCAGAAACCTATTTGAGCACCCCCACCGAATAAGGCTGCGTCGATTATCGCACCACCCCATAAAGACAAAAGAAAAAACGGAGCCGAGAGCGGCTCCGCTTTTCTTTCCTGCTCGCGCAGGCTCTGCATCTATTTTGCTGAATCTTCTTCGCTACATCTTCTCGGTTATATCTTGCCCATCATGATGAACGAGACGACCAGCGAGTAGAGCGTCAGCGACTCGATAAAGGCGAGACCGATGATCATTGGCACAAACAACTGATTGGTGCTGTTCGGATTACGGCCGATCGATTCCATCGCCGAAGCTCCGAGCTTGCCCTGTCCGAGACCGCAGCCCATCGCCGCGATCCCCAGACCCAGCCCGATACCCAAACCGATCAGGCCGCTGCCGTGCCCGCCCGCGGGCGCAGCGCCTTCCTGAGCCAGCGCCGCCAGCGGCGACACCATCAGCACCACCAGCGCTGTCCCAATCGTCCTCCAGAGTTTACGAATCATCCCTGCCTTCCTCCTTGTTGCCGCGCCGTCGATTCCGTCCTGGGCTATTTAACCTCGCCTCTATCATCTTCCACACTTCGGCCGGAGCGGATTGGCGGTCGCGGAGTTTAAACTTTTTGTTCTGATTTATTTTCGAATGATCTTTCGCCGAATGACCTAATGAGACTCGCCGGCCGCCATCCGCACATAGCTAATCGAAAGGATGGTGAAGACTAGCGCTTGAACTACACAGACGATCGCGCCGAGCGTATAGAAAGCGATCGGTATGACCAGGTAAGTCAGACTGGTGAAAAGACCGAGCACCTGATGGTCTGCGAACATATTTGCGAACAGACGAACACCGAGCGAAAACGGACGGAAAAGATTATCCGCGATTTCGATCGGCATCAGCAGCGGCAGCAGAAAGAGCACCGGGCCGAGAAAAGTTTTCAAATAGCCTGCGCCATGCGCCTTGAAGCCCTGGTAGAGATAGAAAAAAAAGCAGATGCCGGCGAGCGCGAAGGTCAGATCCATGTCGTTGGTTGGCGGCTCCATCCCCGGGATCAGGCCGAGGAAATTCGCGGTCAGAATAAACAGAAAAATGCTGCCGAAAAACGGCACCAGCTTGCGCGCGCCATGCAACTCGGAGACTTGCGCGACGAAGCCGTCGAGCCATTCGGCGATCACTTCGGCCACGTGGCGCAGCGTGATCCCTTCGTCGGGCAGCATCGGCTCGGGCGCTGCCGCTAACGCGCTTCGCGCAGCAAAGCCGAAAAGCAATAAGAGTCCCATCACCAGCCAGGCGCCAATGAGCACCGGCGGAAATTTCCCCAACGCGTGGGAAGCTAACTCGAAAAAATTAACCGGCCTCAAACCTTATGCTCCTCCGGAGCGCTCGCGCCTCGCCAGGAGACGCGCCCAGTTTCAATAAATATCGCCGCGAACTGAGTCAAGACGCCCAACATAAAGCCACGCAGATCAACGTGCAGGCGCGAGATTATCAGATAGGCCACGACTACGAAAAGCAGCAGTTTCATCGGAGCGATAATCGCGCCGACGGCGCCACCGCCTCCCGCGATTGCGACCATCGTTTTCCCGACCAGCACCAACAGGTAGAGATTGACGATCATCAGAACGCCGCCAACGACAGCGCCGATCGCGGCGGCCTCCGAAACAAAAACGAAAAGCGCCGCGCTCACGACAAGCGTGAGCAGCAACGCCAGCCGCTGGATTCCGGCGATCGTCGGGACGCTCCAATTCATCGCGTGCAGATCACAGGCTCTTCTGAAAATTTCGCAGCTCGACAAACAGCCGATAGAAGCCGAGGAAAACTCCGAGCAGGACTCCCGTCACCACCATCCATGGCTGAGTGCGAAAGTGCTCGTCGAGATAGTAGCCGGCGACAGCACCGCCCAATATCGGCGAGAAAAACTCGGCGCCGATACCGAGAAAGCGCCAAAGTTTCGGTCGTTCAGCCTCAGCGGGCATCATCAGCGGGTCTGCTTGAGTTCCGCCAGCGCTTCGCGCGCTGCGGCGATCGTGAGGTCGATATCATCTTCGGTGTGCGCCAGCGAAATAAACATCGCCTCGAATTGCGAGGGCGGAATATAGATTCCGCGCGCGATCATTTCACGAAAATATCGGGTGAAGGCCGCGGTATCGGCTTTGCGCGCTTCTTCCGCATTACTCACTCGTTCCACGCCAAGGAAGAGCGTCAGCAGCGAGCCTGCGCGATTGACGCATCCGCGCACTCCGGTTTCGGCCAGCGCCTTGCGGAGGCCGCGCTCGAGCCGCGCACCGGATTCTTCGAGCCGCTCGTACTGGCCGGGCTGCGCGAGGATTTTAAGTGTCTCCAAACCGGCGCGCACCGACAGCGGATTACCCGACAGCGTTCCCGCTTGGTAGACCGGACCGGTTGGGGCGAGCAGATCCATCAGCGCGGCGGGGCCGGCCACCGCGCCAATCGGCATCCCGCCGCCGATTATTTTCCCGAGCATCATCAAGTCCGGCGTGGCGCCGACCAGATCGTACGCAGCGCCGTAGTGCAGCCGGAAACCGGTGATCACTTCGTCGCAGATCAGCAGCGCGCCATGGCGATGCGCGATCGCGCCGAGCTCGCGAATGAAATCGGCGGAGGCGGGCACGACACCCATATTTGCGGCGACTGTTTCGACGATGATCGCGGCGACGCGCTTCTCATCGGCGGAAAAATAGCGCTCGACCACCGCGAGCGCGTCCCACGGCGCGACCTGGGTGAGTGCGGCGAGCGCTTCGGGCACGCCGGCGGAGTCCGGCACGCCGAGCGTCAACGCGCCGGAGCCGGCGCGCACCAGCAGCGCGTCGCTGTGGCCGTGATAGCAACCGTCAAACTTGATGAAACCGGGCCGTCCGGTAGCAGCGCGCGCGATCCGCAGCGCCGTCATGCCGGCCTCAGTGCCGGAGCTGACCAAGCGAACCTTCTCCGCGAGCGGAATTGCGGCGCCGATCATTTCGGCGAGCTCGACCTCAAGCGCGGTCGGCGCGCCGAAGGAAAAGCCAAGCCGGGCTTGCTCTGCGAGCGCACCGGCAATGGTGGGATGGGCATGGCCGAGAATAGCCGGGCCGTAAGAGCCAACATAATCGATTAGACGATTCTGGTCGGCGTCGAAGACGTAAGCGCCGCTCGCCCGCTCGATAAAGATCGGCGCGCCGCCCACTGCATTCCACGCGCGCACCGGAGAATTCACCGCGCCCGGAATTCGTCGTGCGGCCCGCGCAAAAAGCGCGCGCGAAGTTTTATCGGAATATCCTGCCATAGACGGGAAATCTGCTGCGGTCCGGTCGCGCTCTCATCAAATACTGCGACCCGCCGCGGTGCAAGCCGATCGCGCGGTTCGCTTAAAGTATCACATGCATCTTGGCTCCTGGAGCCATTGCGCGTGCGCGCGACAGCAGCGCGGTCAAACTGGAAATTTCTTTACGCCGGTCGTACACGATTTTTTTTCAACAAAGCCGCGCACTTTTAATTTTTATTGCGCGCAATTCTTGACCACGTCGCGATCCAAGAAGTATTTCATTCACCTTCACCACCAGTGGGTCGTCTTTCAGAAGCTGTTCCGGGGGGGACTGATGGGCTTCGGGGATCGAGGATGTTTCGCGGCGTTTGCTCGCCGAGGTTGCTACCTATTGCTTGCGCGCAGCCGTCCCCGGCTTCATCGCGCACCCTTCGGATGAGTTGACGGACCGTTGTCTGGTTATCCTTCAACCCTTACCGCAAAAGGGAGAAAGGGTCTTATCAACAATTGTTAATAAGTCTGTGTGTAAGTGTTCCTCGTGAATTCGATTCGGTCGCAACGGAACTCGTCGAAGGAGGTCATGGATGAACGGTGTCTGGCAAAAAGCTGGGGATCGTCTGCGGGAAGTCATGGGAAAGGTTGGCTTTGAAACCTGGATCGAGCCGCTCAAACTCATCGCGCTGGAAAGTCAAACCGCAACTATTGAAGCGCCCAATAAATTCTTCCGCGACTGGATCACCAGCCATCACATGGAGCTGCTGCGCGAGGCGATTGCCTTCGCGGCAGGTGAAGCGGTCGTGATCAAGTTGATCTCGAATGCTGCCGCAAACGGCCATAGCAACGGCAACGTCAAGAGCAACGGTAACGGCCAGAGCAACGGTAACGGCCAGAGCAACGGTAACGGCCAGAGCAACGGTAACGCCAACGGCAATCACCGCAAAGCCGCAAACAGCCGCAGTCCGACGCCAGCGCCAGCTGAGGCGCCGGAACGGCGCGGGCTCCATCCGCAACTCATCGCGCGCTACACTTTCGGCGAATTCGTGGTGGGCTCGAGCAACCAGTTCGCCCATGCCGCGGCGCTGGCCGCGGCAACTCAGCCCGGCACCAAATATAATCCGCTATTCCTCTATGGCGGTGTGGGATTGGGCAAGACCCATCTCGCAACCGCGATCGGCCACCACATCTGGGAGGCCAGTGGACGGGCGCGCAAAGTGCTCTTCATGCCCGCCGAGGTTTTTATGAACGAGCTCATCAGCTCGCTGCGCGGCGACCGAATGAGCGAGTTCAAGGAAAAGTTCCGGCGCGCCGACACTCTGATCCTCGACGACGTGCAGTTTCTGGCCGGCCGCGAGCGCACCCAGGAAGAATTCTTCCACACTTTCAATTCCTTGCACGCCGATCGCCATCAGATCGTCCTGACCTCGGACAAAGCGCCGCGAGACATCACCGGTCTGGAGGAACGGCTGCGGAACCGCTTTGAATCGGGTCTGCTGGCTGACATCGCTGCGCCGGACCTCGAAACCCGCGTCGCGATCATCCAGAAAAAAGCTACGGCCGAACGGCTTGACCTGTCGTCCGAGGTGGCGCTCTGGATCGCCCAAAACATCAGCTCCAATGTGCGCGAGCTCGAAGGCTCGCTCACCCGGTTGGTGGCGCTAGCTTCAATCGGCAATCTGCCGATCACGGTGGAGTTCGCGCGGCAGGCCCTGCGCGACATGGTGCGCACGCATGAGTTAAAGCCGGATATCGAAGTGATCCAGAAAATTGTCGCAGATTCTTTCCATATCCGGCTGGCTGATCTCAAGTCCAAAAAACGCACCCAGCATATCGCCTTTTGCCGCCAGGTCGCGATGTACCTCTGCCGCAAAATGACGGACAGCTCATTTCCCATGATTGGCGAGCACTTCTCGCGTGACCACTCGACCGTGATTCACGCGTATAATCTGATTGCACGGCGGATCGGCAATGATTCAGCGTTTCGGTTTTCGATCGAGAAAGTCGAGCGCGAACTGAAGGCGACGCACGCCAGCGCCGCGTGAATCACCTGTTGAACCTTCTGGGGAAAAGCATGGGAGAAGTCCAAGCCAATCCACAGCCGATCGCGATATGCTCACGAGCCGGTCATGAGCACGGCGCTGCGGTCACAGGATTATGCGCGAGAATTATCGTAATGGAGCGGGCGCTTGCGCGGTCTTTCAACAAATCCACAGCGCCTTCTACTTCTGTTTATTTCTTTTAATTTAATCAATTAGAAATAGAAGAGCGGGGAACGCAAACAGGAAATGGCAATGGAATTCGTCATCGAGCGGGCGTTGTTTTTGAATGGCCTCGGGATGGTTCAGGGGATCGTCGAGCGCCGCAACACGGTGCCGATACTCGGGCATGTGCTGCTCGATATAACGCGCGACCAGCTCGAGCTTTCGGCCACGGATCTCGAAGTTGGAATTCGCACGCGCCTGGAATGCGAAGCCGGCACCGAGGGCAAACTCACGCTGAACGCGCGCAAACTATTCGAGGTCGTGCGCGAGGCCAACGGCGACAAGGTCGGCCTTAAGGTGCTCGATAACGATGCGGTCGAACTCAAATGCGGGCGCGCGCGCTTCAAGATGCCGGGCTTGGATCCGCGCAGTTTTCCCGCGATGCCGGCGCAGAACGTCAAGGGTGAGGGCCCGAAAGCGCCGGCGCGGAGCGAGCTCAAGATCGATTCTGCGGTGCTGGCTGCGATGATTGATCGCACAATCTTCGCCGTTAGTCCGGATGAAGCTCGTTATAATCTGAGCGGCGTCTTTATCGAATCGCCTGAGCCCGGAGTCGTCCGGATGGTCGCGACTGACGGCCATCGGCTCTCGATGATTGATCGGGAAGTCGCCGGCTTCACGATGACGGGCGGCGCAATCATTCCGCGCAAGGGACTCGCGGAGCTGCGCAAGCTGCTGGATCAAGCGGGCGACACGGCAGCCGCACTGGTGATCGACAGCAATCTGGCTTCGCTCACGCGCGGACGGACCGAAGTCTCGATGCGGTTAGTCGAAGGCGAGTTTCCCGACTATCGCGGTGTCGTGCCCAAGGAATCGCGGTATCAGGTCGCGGTCGCGCGCGAAGCGCTACTCGGCACGATCAAGCGCGCCGCGATTTTTTCCAATGAGCGCTACCACGGCGTCAAGCTGGGCTTCTCTGCCGGGATGCTGACGGTCTCTTCAACCAGCCCGGAGACGGGTGAGGCGAGCGAGACGCTCGACATTGATTTCAACGGTGAGGAGTTTGCGGCCGGCTTCAACGGCGCCTACTTGCAACAGGTGCTGAATGTTCTGACCGACGGCGACGCGATACTCGGCATGACCGACGAGGTCAGCCCGTGCGTGATGACGAGCGACACCGACTCGAGCTTCAAGTATGTCGTGATGCCGATGCGGCTATGAGCGAATTTTATGGGGGACAAGACTGCGAGCGCGGCGGCGGACCTCGCGCGTTTCTGGCAGCGCGCGATGCGTTGCCACGAGTGTCCGTCGCTGGCGCCGTGGCGGAAGTTCCCGCCGGCAGCGCGCGGCAATCCTGATAATGGCCTGATGATTCTCGGCGAGGCGCCGGGCCGGGTCTCACTTGAAAATGGTCGGCCCTTCTCGAATCCGCGGAATCTGACAGTGCGGCGCGCCATCGCGCTCGCACTATTGCCGACGCAGCTCGAAATCGAAGACGCCTTTTATTTCAGCGACGCGGTTAAATGTTGGCCAACCTCCCCGAGCGGCGCGAATCGTTCACCGAGTAACGCTGAAACCGTGACTTGCGTGAATCGTTACCTCGCGCGCGAACTCGAGATCGTTCATCCGCGCGTGATCTTTGCCTTCGGGGTGCGCGCGGCGTCCGCCGTTCTGGGACGCTCGATCAAAATCGCCGAAGTCCACGCTTCGACGATTGCGTCTCCCGCCGGTTACCGCGTAATTCCGCTAATGCATCCCTCGTCGATCAATATCGCCGGGATGCGCCGGGTCGGAATCCGGAGCCTGGAAGATTACACCGCTCAGCTCGCGGAACTTTTTCGCCGCGAGCTGCGCGGTGCTCACTTGATACGGCGAGTGGGCGCGGCGCGAGTCGCCTCGGTCATCCCGCGGGTCACGGCGGCGGCGCCGAAGCGCGTCGTTACTTGATCGAGGGCGCGGTTTAGCCTGCTGGCTTTTGAGGCTTGGTCTTGACCTTGGCCGCGCGTCACAGACTCGTTTCCTGGAACGCAGCTCGCAGACTCGCCTGCTCGCTCCACTTCGTTCCGCTGGTTCGCCCCCTGGCGGCGATCGAAGAGCCCGAGTTGCGCCGCGTCGAGGCGTTCGAGGTTATGCGCCTGGATGCCGGCGAGTCTTATGCGATCGCGGTCATCGACGCGCTCCAGCAGCGCGATCGCAGTGCGCGCGATCGCGCCGGTATCATCGGTGGCGGCGTCGAGCGAATAGCTCCGGGTGAGACTCGGATAGCGTCCACCGCCGAGCGGCCGCGCGAGCTTGAGTTTCAGCGTGATGGTGCGCGCTTGCACCTGGTCCGCGCGCAGCCGCCGGCCCAGGGCCGCGGCATGAGCGATGAGCGTGCGTTTCAGTTCGAGCGCGTCGAGCGCCAGATCGTGCTCGAAGGTGTTCTCTTCGCCATAGGATTTGCGCTGCCAGTCGCCGACGACCGGACGCGGGTCGCGGCCGTGGGCAAGCTCGTACAAATGCGCCCCGAAAGAGCCGAGCATCGCGCGTAGCGCGGCGCTGTCGCGCGCCGCCAGATCACCGATCGTAATGATTCCCATGCGCTGCAGCCGCTCGAGCGTCACCCGCCCGACGCCCCACAGCCGCTCAACCGGCAGCGGCGTAAGGAATTCGCACAGATGCTCGGGGCCAATTGCGAGCAGGCCGTCCGGCTTGGAGAGGTCACTGAGGATTTTTGCCGCCATCTTGACCGGTGCGATTCCGACCGAAACGACCAGTCCGGTGCGTTCGAGCACGCGGCGTTTGAGCGCGCGGCCGACGTCGAGCGGAGGACCGAGCAGGCGGCGCGTGCCGCTGAGATCGAGAAACGCCTCATCCAGCGACAGCGGTTCGACCACCGGGCTAAAGCTGTCGAAGACCTCGCGCACGACGCGCGAGACCTCGGCATAACGGGTCATGCGGCCCGGCACGAAGATGCCATCGGGACAGAGCTGATGCGCCTGCGCTGTCGGCATCGCCGAGCGGACGCCGAAGCGGCGGGCTGCATAGGAGGCCGATGTGACGACGCCGCGGCGCGAGCTGCCGCCGACGATCACCGGCTTGCCGCGCAGCGCCGGGTTGTCGAGTTCCTCAACTGACGCGTAGAACGCGTCCATGTCCGCATGAGCAATGACGCGCGCCCAGCTCGCGCCATCGACATCGTCGTGGTAGTGACGGCCGGCGCTCATACTACTTTCCGGAATCGGCGAGAGACCCAATCACTATCTCCGCCGCCGCCTCGCCCTGACGCACGCAGTCGGGGATGCCGACGCCGTCCAGATAGGCGCCGGCCAAGATCAGGCCGGAGAGCCGCGCAACCCGGGCGCGAATCGAGTGGACGCGATCGAGATGACCGAGCGCGTATTGCGGCATCGAGTCGGGCCAGCGCCTGACGTGCGCGAGTAGCGGCGTCGCGGTTACTCCGAGCAGAGACTCAAACTCGGCGCGTGCAGTTGCGATCAACGCGTCGTCATCACGCGCAAGGATGGCGCTGTTGAAGGCGCCGCCGATGAAAACTCGCGCGAGGAGCTTGTCAGCGGGTGCGCGTCCGGCGAATTTGAGACTCGAAAAGCTGCCCGCAATAATGTTACGCCGCTCAGCGGCGGGCACGACAAAGCCGAAGACTGCCGGTGGCGCGGCGAAATCGCTCGCGTTAAAGGCGAGGTTCACGGTTGCGGCAGAGGCGTAGCGGATTTCATCGAGTTGCGCGCTGAGGGCCGCGTCATGCGAACGCACGAGTTTCGCTGCGGACGCAGCCGGCGTAGTGCAGATGATCGCGTCGGCATCGATTTCCGCACCCCCGGCGAGCAGGACCTTCCATCCATCGGACGGCTTCCGCGCGAGCGCGACGACGCGGCGGCCGCGCAGGACGACGTCGCCGAGGCTGGCGGCGAGCGCCTCGACCAGCGTACCGATCCCGCGGCTGAAGCTGACAAAGAGACTCCAGCGCGCGCCGCTAACCCTGCGGCTCTCCGCTTCGCGCCCGCGCGCTGCGGCGCGCAGACCCAGGATCAGGCTGCCGTAGCGCCGCTCCATTTCGACGAATCGCGGCATCGTCGCCGAGGCGCTGAGTTGTGCGGGGTCGGCAGTATAGATGCCGGCGGCGAGCGGCTGGGCGATGCGCTCGAGCACCTGGCGGCCGAGCCGACGCGTCACCAAGGCGCCGAGGCTTTCGTCGGTGGTCGCGCGCCGGCGCGGGACGAGCGGTTCGAGCAGCATGCGCAATTTACCACCGAGGCTGAAGAGCGGACTGCGCAGGATCGGAGCGAAATAAGTGGGCGCCAGCAGGCTGAAACCCGCCGGAATCTCGACCAGCCGGCCGTTGCGCACCACCAGCGTCTTGCGAAACTGTTCCTGCGTCCGCACCATCGTGCGCGTGAGGCCGAGCCGCTCAGCCAAATTCATCGCCGCCGGTTTTTCCGAAAGGAATGAATCCGCCCCGGTCTCGATGGTGAAGCCATCGGAGTAGACCGTTTCGAGTGCGCCACCCAGGCGGTTGCCGGCCTCAAGCAGGATGACTTCGACCGGCGCTTCAGATGCGCTGGCGAACTCGCGCAATCGATAAGCTGCCGCCAGCCCGGTGATCCCACCGCCGATCACGACGATTCGTCGAGACTGACCTGCCGCCATCGAGGCTAACCCGCGCCGGCCAGAGACTCGAGCGTGATTTCCACCGTCAGATCGACGAAGGCCGGATGGTCACCGACGGTCCCAGCACGTCGGATCGATACGCCCGCAGCACGCGCGGCGTCAGCCGCTTCGACATCGAGGTCATAGAGCACTTCAACGTGGTCAGAGAGAAAGCCCAACGGCATCACGATTTTGGGCCGAGCGTCGGCGACGATGACGTCGCGCACGTCAGGCTCCAGCCAAGGATCGCGCGGGGCTCCACTACGGCTCTGAAAGGCCAGTGTCCAGTGGTCGATGCCGACGGCGGCCGCGGCAAGCGCAGCGGTCTCGCGCAGTTGTTCGACGTATGGGGATGCCGCCGCCATCAAACAGGGGATACTGTGCGCGGTGAAGATCAGCTCGGCGTTGTCACGCTCGCGAGGAGCGCTCGCCGCCAGCGCTTCGCGCAGGCGATCAGCGAGTGCTTCGATAAACTGCGGACGGGTGTGCCAGGGCGTAGGATAGACGATCGTGGGGGCCGCGGCGCCGAGTGTCTCGCAAGTCGCGGCGGTTTCGCGCTGATAGCGTTCCCAGCTCGCGTCGCATCGAAAGGCCGAAAGGATGAAACCGCATGCCCGCTTCACTCCGCGATCCATCAGCGCGCGGATCGCGTCAACCATATAAGGCTCGGTGTTTCGCATTCCGATCGCGATCGGAATTTCGTTCGCTTGCCGCCGCAACGCTTCGCGCACCGCGTCTGCAAGACGCCGCGTGAGATCGTTGTAGGGCGAATATCCGCCGAAGACCTCGTAGTGGCGCGCGACCTCCTCGTAACGCTCACGCGGAACCGGCCGCCCCTGCAGCACGCGATCAAGAAACGGACGAACCTGCGCGGGTCCCTCCGGGCCGCCGAAGCCGATCAATAACAGAGCGTCGGTTGCGGATGCCTCATTCATCTCCGAGTCATGATTCATCTCCGACTCAGATCATGCACCGCGTCGATCAGAGCGATCACATTGTCCACCGGAGTTTTGGGCAGGATCCCGTGGCCGAGATTGAAGATGTGGCCGGGGCGGTTCGCCGCCTGATCGAGAATTAGTTGCGCTCGCCGGCGAATCTCCGCAGGCTCCGCGAACAATGCGACCGGATCGAGATTGCCCTGAACCGCGACGTCGGGTCCGAGCCGACGCCAGGCCTCGTCGAGATCAACGCGCCAATCGAGACCGATCACGTTGCCGCCCGCCTCTCGCATCAGCTCAAGGAGATTTCCGGTGATCGTGCCGAAGTGAATCACCGGAACCAAGCCGCGCACCGCCGCGATCACGCTATGGGTATGCGGCAGGACGAAGCGGCGGTAATCGTCGGGGCCGAGACTGCCGACCCAGCTATCGAACAACTGGATCGCGTCGGCGCCGGCGGCGATCTGCATCTTCAGGTAATCGACGGTGACGCCGGCGAGCGTGCTCATCAGGCGATGCCACGTCGCGGGCTCGCGATACATCAGGGTTTTCGTCGCCTGATACTGGCGCGACGCGCCGCCCTCGATCAGGTACGACGCGAGCGTAAAGGGGGCGCCGGCGAAACCAATTAGCGGCATACTCTCGCCGAGCTCGCGTTTGACGAGGCGGATGGCTTCGCCGACGAAGCCCAGCGACTCCTCGGCATTTACCGGCGGAATTTGTTCGAGCTGTTCGAGGCTTCGCAGCGGCCGCTCGATCACCGGGCCATCACCCGATTCGTAACTCAGCCCGACGCGCATCGGAATCAGCGGCAGCAGAATATCGGCGAAGATGATCGCGGCATCGACGCCGAGCCGCCGCGCCGCAGTCACGGTCACCTCTGTCGCCAGTTCCGGCCGCAGGCACATTTCGAGAAAGGTATTCTGGGCGCGCACCCGCCGGTATTCCGGCATGTAACGCCCGGCTTGGCGCATCAGCCAGATGGGCGTATAGGGCGCCGCCTCGCGCCGGCAGGCGCGCATAAATGGGCTGTCGGCCAAAGCGCCGCGCACGCTCGCCGGGGGCGGTATTTCATTCGACGATTCATCCACTCGACGCACAGGCTCGATTAACCCGATCGCCCCAGGCTTGGCCGCGCGGATTCCGGCGATCGCCTCCGCGGTTTCCTTCACCAGATGACCGAGCTTCGGGTGGCTCGGCTCGACATCAACTGTGATCGAGCAGGCGCGCAGTTGCTCCGAGCAGATCGGTCCGATCGAGGCGACCACGATCGCAGCCAGGCCGCGCCGCAGTTGCTCGCTCAGCCCGTCAGCCTCAGCCAACCCCATCAAGTTGGTGATCTGAATCGAACTGGTGAAGAGCGCCACGCCCGCTTCTCCCGCGACAATCGCGCGGATCGCCTCGCGCAGAGGCGCGCGATCAAGCGGCAGGGTCCAGCGGTAGACCGGGACCGCAGTGACCTCGGCGTTGCGCGCCTCGAGCCCGGCCATCAGGTCGCGGTTGGTGATGCCGTATTCCTGGATCGCGACGCGTTGGCCTGCGAGCGTGATATTGCAATCGAGCGCGTCGAGAATCTCGCGCCAGGTGTTGGGCTCAGCGACGGCGAGGCTGGGTTCGAGCCCGACGGCGCGCAGGGCGGCGACCGGCTTGGGCCCGCGTGCAACCGTCAGCGTACGCGACAATGCGGCAACCAGCTCGACGCGCGGATGGCGCGTCTCCATCGCGCGGAACAGTTCGCGCACGCCGACCCCGGTCAGAAAGACGACGACCGGGTATTCACCCGCGAGCAGATGCGCGGCGAAGTCGAGCGCTGCGCGATTCTCCTCGAGCGGCGCTTCGCGCATCGCCGGCGCAATCAGGGCGCGTCCGCCGAAGCGTTCGATCAGCCGGGCGGTCTCCGCCGCCATCCGGCTCTCGAACGCGACCACCGTCACGCCGCCGAAGTCGGCGCGCCCGCGGTTACCCGCCGATGCGTTTGCATCCATCAATTCTTTCGTTCGCGCCGATTTCTCTTCCGATAAGTCTATCAGTCCGTTGCGAAAGTTCTTATGGCCGGCGCGACTCCGCTGCGGTTGATGTGGACGCTTTTGCCAGAGTTCCCGTAGCTGTGTTATGACTTCGGCCGTTATGAACGAATCCGCAGTCATCATTGAACGCGACGACAGCATCGAAACCGGGGCGTTGAACCCGGAAAGACGAGTCAGAATACAGCCTGCACAGGCTCCACTCGCGCTAGGCCGCAGGTATCTCCTACTTCTGTTCCTTTTCTTAGCGGGGTGTTCTGCCCACAGTCCGTTTATTCTCAAAACTACGACTGATTCGACTCCCGTCCAAACCTCTTACCCACCCAGCCAGGAAAAGGTCTTTGTTACGAAACAGTCACTCCCCGCGAGCGTGGCCTTTGTTAAAGTTTCTACTATTGATGTAGGGAAGGTCTGGTACGGGTCGGCCGATGGAGCGTTGGTCGCGATGGCAGACCGCGCACGAGAATTAGGAGCGAACGCGATCATTGAGACGAAAACCTGGCATCAACCTGCGGGGTGGGCATGGTCTGCGCCTCAGGGTTCTGGGCTGGCTGTGCGGGTCACGGACATAAAATCACTGGAACCACTAGGCATCAAGGGAGAATGGTATTAGCAGAGCCTTTTCGGCCGCCATCGGATTTTCGAACGCGACGATTAGGATTCCGCCGAAGCAATGCTTGCCGTCGGCATCGTTCGCTTCCGTCTGACGCACTCTAACGCTTTTGCCAGAGTTCCCATAGCTGTGTTACGACTTCGGCCATGAGTAACGCCGAAGTCGTAGTTCTGATTGATAAGCAGGATGGCATCGCCACCGTCACCCTCAACCGCCCGGAGAAGCTCAACGCCCTGAACCGCGAAATGCGCAAAGCCTTCTGCCAGGCGATGCAGGAGCTGCGCAGCGATCCCGAGGTCCGCGTCGTGATCATCACCGGGGCGGGCCGCGCCTTCTGCGTCGGGCTTGATCTGCGCGAGCTCGGCACCTCGCAGGGCGGCATCCGCGACGAGGGCAAAGTCAGCTTTATCTCCGTGATCGACGACATGGAAGTTCCGGTAATCGCCGCGGTCAATGGCTTCTCGATCACCGGGGGCTTCGAGCTCGCGCTGGCCTGCGATCTGATCGTCGCGGCTGAGACGGCGCAGTTCGCCGATACCCACGCGCGGGTCGGCGTGATGCCGGGGGGCGGGATGTCGGCGCGGCTGCCGCGCGCGGTCGGAATTCGCAAGGCGAAAGAGCTGTCGCTGACCGGCAACTATCTGTCGGCGCGCGAAGCGGAGCGGATGGGCTTGGTTAACCACGTGGTTCGGGCGAACGAGCTGATGGCGACGGCGCGCGAGCTCGCGAGGCAAATCGCCGGCGCGAATCAGAAAATCGTTCGCCAGATGAAACAGCTCTACGAGCGCACGACCCGCACTTCGCTGCAGGAGGCTCTGCAGATCGAGCAGGAGGCTTTCAGCGCTTTCAACCGCGCCGCTGATCTCGGCGAGCTCGGCGGCGCTCGTGAATCGGTGATGCAGCGGGGCCGCGCACAAGCGGCCAAGAATTAGCGCCGCTGCGCCACCCGGAGATTGCATGAAAGATTTGAGGATGGTTTTGATTGCCGGCCTGATTGTCGGCGTGAGCCTGTTTTTTCTGAGCGCGCCGCACCTCGCGATTGCGGACAAAGTCGTCCACGAGCACGCGCTCGCGCCAGCCGACATTCCCGCATATATCACCGCCGCGGTGAGCTCACCGGATCGGCCCGCGGCCGATAAGGAGCGCGATGCGTCGCGGCAGCCGGCGCAGGTGATGGCCTTCTTCGGAGTCAAGCCGGGGATGCATGTGGCGGACCTGTGGGCCGCCAGCGGCTATACGACGGAGTTGCTGGCGCGCATCGTCGGCCCGGCGGGGCGGGTCTATTCACAGAACCCGGCCTTCGGCGCCAAATTCAAGGACGCCGAAAAAGCCTGGGAAGCGCGAATGAAAGAACCCGGCATGGCGAATCTAATCGAGGTACCGAGAGCCTTCGATGATCCCGCATTTCTGCCGGCGTCGCCCGGTACGCTCGATCTGGTGATCGTTAATCTCAACTATCACGACATGGTGGACCGGAAATTTGATCGTACGAACATCAACGAGGCAGTGTTCAAGGCGCTCAAGCCCGGCGGGGTTTATGCGATCGTGGATAACAGCGCGCAGCCGGGATCGGGCGCGCGGGACGCCGGCACTCTTCATCGCATCGACGAGCAGTTCGAGATCAAAGAGATCAGCGACGCGGGCTTTCGGCTGGCGGCCGATTCCGACATTTTCCGCAACCCCAAGGATAACCGCACCCTGCCGTTCTGGAAGATGAATCATCAGCAGGACCGCTTTATGCTCAAATTCGTCAAACCGCGCTAGCGGAGCGCGGCCGCCGCGCGGAGCGAGCAGGCGAGTCTGCGAGCTGCGTCAAGATTCTTGATTAGTGGAGTGTGAACCGCCGAATGCGCTGACATCGAGACGACGAATAAACAATAGATTCGCGGACTGACTAACTGGACTAGGTAATCACGATGAAAATAGGATTGCTAACTGTTGGGATTGGCCGAGCCGCGCGCCCGGCGACGCTGCGTATGCTCGGCGAAACTTGCGAGCGCCTGGGCTTCGGTACGCTCTGGTCCGCCGAGCACGTAGTACTCTTCGACAAATATACTGAGACGAAATACCCCTATTCCGACGACGGCGCTTTCGGCGCTCCCAGCACAGTCGATTGGACGGATCCCTTCATCGGCTTGACCTACGTCGCGGCGCTTACGCAGCGTATCCGGCTCGCCACCGGGATCTGCCTGGTGCCCGAGCATAATCCGCTGATCCTCGCCAAGGTCGTCGCCAGCCTCGATTACTTGAGTGGTGGCCGCTTCGCCTTGGGGGTTGGCGTCGGCTGGTCGTCGGAAGAGTTCGCGGCCCTGGGGATCCCCTTCGAGCGGCGCGCGCAGCGGACCCGCGAGTATATCGACGTAATGCGCAAGCTGTGGGGCGAAGAAAAGGCCAGCTTCAGCGGCGAATTCGTGAATTTCAAAGATGCGCGGAGTTTTCCGAAGCCGGCCCAAGGGGCGAACATTCCGATCATCTTCGGCGGCGAGAGCGGTCCGGCGTTGCGCCGCGTCGCCGACTACGGCACCGGATGGTTCGGCTTCAATCTCAATCCCGAACAGGCAGCGGCGAAAATCGCCCGCTTGAAGGAACTCCTGCGCGAGCGTAATCGCGATCCGCACAGCGTCGAGCTGATCGTCTCGCCCTATTTGCAACCGGTCACGCGCGAGGACCTGGCCGGTTACCACGAGGCTGGGGTAAGCGAAATTGTGCTGCTCTGTCCGCCACCCGAAAACGACGCCGAGTTGCCGCCGATCCTGGAAAAGCTTGGCCGTGAATGGGTCGAGCCGGCGGCGCGGCTGGCGTAACGCGGCGCGAAGCCGGCTTAACGAGGTGGCGTCATGAAGATCGGCATTAGCGGAATCGGGATGGGCAAGGGCGCGCGCCCACGCACGCTTCAGACGGCGGCCGAGCACGCCGAACGGCTCGGCTTCGCGACGCTCTGGGCGCCCGAACACGTCGTCCTGTTTGACCGTTACGATTCGACCTACCCCTATTCCACCGATGGGCAGTTTCTGGCCGCGGGCACGACCGATCTTCTCGACCCGTTCGTCGCGCTGACCTATGCCGCCGCGCGCACCAGCCGCATCCGGCTGGCAACCGGCATTTGCCTGGTGCCGCAGCGAAATCCGTTGATCCTGGCCAAGGTAATCGCGAGTCTCGACCGTCTCAGCGAGGGACGCTTCGCGCTGGGCGTGGGCGTTGGCTGGTCGGCGGAGGAGTTCGCCGCGTTGGGGGTGAGCTTCGCGCGGCGCGGCCAGCGGACGTGCGAATACATCGAAGCGATGCGCCGCCTATGGGGCGACGAGCAATCCACCTTCAGCGGCGAGTTCGCCAATTTCAAAGATGCGCGCAGCTTCCCGAAGCCGGGGCGCGGCGCGCGGCTGCCGATCATTTTTGGCGGCGAAAGTCTGCCGGCGCTGCGGCGCGTCGCGCGCTACGGCGACGGCTGGTTCAGCGTCAATCTGAGCGATGCGCAGCTCGCCGAAAAACTCGCCCGCCTCGACGCCTTGCTGGTTGAAAACGGTCGCACCCGCGACGCGATTGAGATCATCGTTTCCCCCTATCAGCAAGCCGTCACGCCCGATCGTCTACGGCGCTACCGCGACCTTGGCGTCAGCGAGGTCATCCCCTTTGTGCGGATGCCCTCCGATGAGGCGCAAATCCCGGCGCATCTCGAGCATCTCGCCCGCGAGTGGGTCGAGCCGGCCGCGCGGCTCTAACTGCCGGTGCGGGTCACGCCGCCGCGAGAATCTCTTTCGCGCGTTGCAAGTCGGCGGCGATCTGCGTTGCGAGCTCCTGGCCCGACGCGAACTTTTTTTCAGGGCGAATCCGCTCGATGAGTTCGAGCTTGACCTCTTGCCCATAGAGGTCGCGGTCGAAGTCGAAGATGTGGGCCTCGAAGCTGCGCTCCGGCTCGGCGAAAGTCGGCCGCATCCCGATATTCGTGATCGACGGATAAGCGCCGTCGGCCAGCACGATGCGCGTTGCATAGACACCATCGGGCGGCAGGCACTCGGTGCGCGGCTGCACGTTGGCCGTCGGAAAGCCGATCGTGCGTCCGCGCTCGCGTCCATGCACCACCGGACCGCTGAGGAAGTGATACCGTCCGAGCATCGCGGCGGCCCGCCGCAGTTCGCCCGCGCTAATCGCCTCGCGCACGCCGGTGGAACTCACCTCGGCGTCGCCGAGAGCGATTGGCCCGACAACTATCGTTTCGAAGCTCAATTCCCGCCCGAGCGCCTCCATCACCGTGGCGTTGCCCGCGCGATTATGCCCAAAGCTGACGTTGTGGCCGACCACGATCGCACGCACGCCGATACGCTCGCGCAAGTAGCGCTGCGCAAACTCGTGCGGATCGAGCCGGCTCAGCGCCAGCGTGAATTCGAGCACGATCACGCCGTCGAGCCCGGACGAGCGCAAAAGTTCCGCCTTATCTTCGGGCGTCAGAATCAAGCGCGGCGCGCGCTTCGGCGCGAGCACCTTGGCGGGCAGCGGATCGAAGGTCAGCGCGAAAGCGGCCCCTCCAAGCTGACGAGCGTGCTCGATCGCGGTTTTGAGAATCGCGCGATGACCAATGTGGACGCCGTCGAAATTGCCCAGCGCCACCACCGGCGCCGGCGGCCGCCCCAAGTCGTCAAGATTGCGGATTATTCGCATCGGCTACAGCTAAGACGACAGCGACGCCATCAGCGGCCCCGCGGCCGTCGCCTCGGGCGTGTCGGGATGATCGTCGACGAGTTTGCGCAGGGTCAGCCGCGCGTCGATGGGATCGTTGGTTTTGAGAAAGGCCTGGGCCTCGCACCACAGCGCCGCGCTGGCGTAGCGACCCTCGGGAAAGCGCATCGTCAAGTCGGCGAACTGCAGGATTGAGCGGTCGAATTGTCCGAGTTCAAACAGCGCGTTGCCGGAAAAGTATTCTGCCGGCTCGCTGAGCGCGGACTTGGGATAGCGGCGTTGCAGATCCTGAAACTTGCCGAGCGCAGCCTGATACTTGCCGGCTTTCATCGCGAGTAACCCGGCGCGATACTGCCTGGCGCCGGCGTCGGTTTGCGCGGCGGCAAGCTCCGACGTGGCCGCCTGTTGCCAAGTCATCGGCGCGGCGGTTGGCGCTGCGGGACCAGGCGGGGGCGCATTCGAGGGCGTGGACGCAGTGGCGTCTGGCGGCAGGGCTCCCTCATTGCCCGGCGTCGGCTCGGCGCCGGGACTCGCCTCGGCGCCGGGGCTCGACGCTGCGCCAGGCGCGGTGGGCGACGCTGCCGAGACGCTCTGCCCCTGTTCGAGTTTCTTTACGCGCTCCTGCAGAGCCGCAAAGTCGTTGCTCTGGCCGCCACCCTGTTGCAGCTGGGCGATCTTGTCGTCGTCCTGCGTGAGCTTTTCCTTTAACGCATCGATCTGCTGACGATCGTCCGCGACCATCTGGCGCAGCGATTGTTCACCGTTTTGCAACTGGTCGACGTCACCGCTCGGCGCGCAGCCCGCCAGCGCGAGCACCCCGGTTATCATCAGAGCCGCGGTCAGCATCAGAGCCGCTTGCGGCAATCTCATTGCGGGCCCCCCGCGCTCTGAGAGACCGCAAAATGATCGCGGCGGTTCTGCGCCCAGCACTCGTCGGTCTCTTCGGCGCACAAGGGCAGCTCTTTACCGTAACTGATGGTCGAGAGGCGGCTCGCGTCGACGCCCAAAGTCTGGAGATAATCCTTGGCCGCCTGCGCGCGCTTGGCGCCCAGCGCGAGGTTGTATTCCTCTGATCCGCGATCGTCGCAATGGCCTTCGATCTGCGCGTGCGTTGTCGGGTTTTTCTGTAACCAGTCCGCATTGGTCTTCAGAATCTCGCCGTCCTGCGCGCGCACCGTCGAATCGTTATAGTCAAAATGGATATCCGTCAGCGGACCCTGATTGCCCGCGCCCAGCGTGCCCTTTTGGAGCTGGCTGAGCGAGTCGCTGCTCGAGACACTCGACTGGCCAAGTCCGTTTTGCCCTTCGCCGGGACCACCCGCGCCCTCCGGCTTCTTCGACGAGCAGCCCGCGCCGGCCAATGCGACGATCGCGAGCGTCGCAACGACCGCGATGCGCCAGTCCGCCGCCTTAGCCACCGATCCACCACGACCAAGAGGGATTCGTATCATTGCCGTCTCCTTCGGTTAGCGACCCGGTGATTTTTCCGTCCGCCGCAAGCATCATATAGATTCGTGAGCGGCCGCCGCGCCGCGAGCTGAAGGCCAGATAACGCCCGTCCGGGGACCATGAGGGACCCTCGTTCGAGCCTTCGCTGGTCAATTGCCGCGCCGCTCCGCCACCCACTCCGATTACCATGATCTGAAAAATTCCGCCGCCGGTCCGCGTCTCATAGGCGATCTTTTTGCAATCGGGCGAAAAAGCTGGCGCGGTGTTGTAGTCGCCCTTGAAGGTAACCCGTTGCGGCGTGCCGCCATCGAGCCCCATCACGTAAATCTGTGGAGTGCCGGCGCGGTCTGAGGTAAAGACCAACTGACTTCCGCCGCTGCACACCGACGGACTGACGTTGATCGCGTGATCATCGGTCAGCCGGCTGATCTCCGCGCCGCCGCCGTCAAGCAGTTCGAGATTGGTCGCGCCGCCGCGCGAGAATGCCCCCACGATCCGATCGTCCGGCGTCAGTGCGCCGCCGACCGCCATGCCCATCGCTGACTGAATGCGCGTTTCGACGCGTTGGTTGGTGTCGGCCAGGTAGAGGCTTGGGCTCATCGACTTGTACGATAGATAGAGTAAATGACTGCCGCTCTTGTCGAAACTTGGAAACAGATTGATCGTCGGATTATCGGTTACGCGAAAGTTCTCGCCGGCGCCATCGAGCCACTGCGTATAGACTTCCTTGAAGCGCCCGCCGTGAGTTGAGACGAAGGCGAGGCGGCTCGCGAAGGGCCCGCGGGTCCCGGTGACAGATTCCATCACGGCGTCGGCGAAGCGCCGCGCCATCTCACCGACTTCGTTGGGCGCGCCGGTGTACTTTTCCCCCATCATCCGCCGCTGCTGCCCGACGTCGAATAACAGCGCTTCGATCAGCACCTGCCCGCCGTCGCGTTTGGCGCTGCCCTTGACCAGAAACTCGGCGTTGATTGAGCTCCAATCGGCGAAATTGAATTCACCGAGGTTGTAGCCCGAGGCTTGCGCATCTTCGACATAGGCTTGGGGACTGATCAGGCGGAAATAGCCGGACAGCTTGAGGTCGCGATCGAGCGTTGCGGCGAAAACCTCAGAGACCCGATGATCGTCGTCGCCGCCGATATTCTTGAGTGCCGAGACCGCGATCGGCGCGACCTGCTCAGCGCCGACGATCTGAATCGGCGGCAAGGTTGACGGTGCGCTGGTCAGGGGTTGCGCCCACGTCACCGATGCGCCAGCCACCGTCATAAGCAGCGCCGCCAGCGCGCTTGATACCATTCTCATTGCTGCTGTCACCGTTGCAATTAAACGTCGAGCGCGCAGTCTAGTTTCCGGCATTCGTGAGATTGGCCAGCTTGAAGATCGCTGGCACGCCGTCGAGAAACTGGGCCTGGTACTTATCCGGCGGCGGCGCGAAGGGCGCTGCCCGTCGGATCGCGCGGACTACCGAATCGTCAAACGCCGGATCGTGCGAGCTCGAGGTTACCTTGACCGAATTCAGCGATCCATCCGGATTGATGCCAAAAGTTACCGTGGCCGTCAGATCGGGATCGCTCCCCCCGGCGAAGCTCCAGGCGTCCTTTATCCGTTTCTGCACCTCCTGATAGTAGAGCAGAAACCCCGCATCCTGTTGAATCCCAGCGCTGCCGCTGCCGGGACCAACGCCGTAGCCTTTACCCTCCCACGCGCGGTTCGCGACGACTGGACCGCCGCGCTCTGCCGCATCGATTCCTTTGGGGGTGGTTTCTTCGCGACTGGCCTTGGGCCGCCGGGACTCCTCTGCGAGGAGTTGGGCGCGCACCTTGGCAAGTTGTTGCCGGACGCTCGGCGTCGGCGCGGCCTTTGCCACGACCACCGGTGATGGCGTTGGCGGTGGCGCGGGCCGCCGACGCCTGGCGCGTCGCGGTGTTGGGGTCGTGGTCGGCGTCGGCGCGACGGTGATCGGATGCGCCTTGCGAGGCCGCGGTGTTGGCGCGATCGTCGCGCGCGGCGTCGGACGCGAAGTTGGGCGCGGACTCGGGGTTGCTCGCGGCGTTGGCGTCGGCGTCACATGGATAGTGTTCAATGCGATCGCCTCCTTATCGCGATCCTCGGGCGGCGGCGTCGCCGCGGCTTCCGGCGCCTGACTCGCGCGTGCGGCCGGCGCCGGCTTCTCGCTCTCGCTGAGGCGCGGCAGATGAGTCCCAAGATCGCCCGCCGGCATCGAATCGACAATCTTGACCGTGTAGGCTGCCGGCGGCTGAGGCGCCCGCCAGATGCGCGGAATTATCACCAGCATGAGCACGATCAGCGCCGCATGACCGAGCGCGGAAACTACCATCGCCAGCGTATAGCCGCGCCACGAGGGCCGGCCGGTGTTGCCGCGATCGTTCGGCGAGGCCATCAGCGGACGCCCGGCGCGGACCGACCAAAATCTCCCGCACCGTGAGAAGAATCAGCCGCCTTTGCCCGACGCGCTCGCGGCCTCATTCGGCATCTCCGTCACCATCCCCACATTTTCGATTCCCGCCGCCTTGATTGCCGCCATCATCTTGATCACTTCGCCATAAGGGACCTGGTCGTCGGCGCGAATAAAAATCTGCCGATCCGGCCGTTCGTGTCCGATCGCCATCAATTTCTCCGTCAGCGTTTCGACGCTCATCGGCGCGTCGTTCAGGTAGATCTGTCGCGCCCGCGTGATTGAGACGATGAACTGCTCGTCCTTGCCCGGCAGAGCGGCAGCTTTGACCCTCGGCAGGCTGACCTGCACGCCCTGCTGGATGATCGGCGCGGTCACCATGAAGATGATCAGCAGCACCAGCATGACGTCGACCAGCGGCGTCACGTTGATTTGCGAGACCAGCATCCCGCGCGGCCCAGACTCTGTCGCCACTATGGGTTCCTCGCCGGGCGGAGCGTCGAGTTTCTCACGACAGGAAGTGACGTTCCGCGATATTCAGGAATTCAGAAATGAAATTATCCATCTCGACCGCCAGTACGCGCACTCGCGTCGTCAGGAAATTGTAGAACATCTGCGCCGGGATCGCCGCGACGAGTCCGACCGCGGTCGTGATCAACGCCTCCGCGATACCCGGCGCGACCGCCTGAATATTCGACGTATGAGCCGCCGACAGCCCAATAAACGCTGTCATTATTCCCCATACCGTGCCGAACAACCCGATAAATGGCGAGGTCGACCCGGTCGTCGCCAGAAACGGAATCCCTTGCTCAAGCTTGGTCAGTTCGATATTCGACTGCCGCTTCATCGAGCGCGTGACGTTTTCGACCCCGCCCAGGTCGGTCGAGAAGCCGCTCTCTGCGCCGACCGCCTGACGCTTCGCCCGCGTGAGTTGGAGCAATTCCTGATAGCCCGCGCGGAACACCTGCGCGACCGGACTATTCCCCAGGCCCACGCTCGCCGTATGAATTGCCGCGAGATTTTTCGATTCCCAGAAGATCGCGATAAAGCGTTCGGATTGCCGGCGCGCCCGCGAAATCTGCACGAACTTATAGATGATAATGCCCCAGCTACCGACCGAAAAAGCCACCAGCGTCCACAGCACTACCTGGACCACTGGCCCGGTGCCGAAGACCAAATCCATAACGCCGAGGCCGCCCGCGCCGTTCATCCGCTCTTCCCGCCCCCAAGCATCATCCGCAAACTGCGATCATTATTTGCCCCACTCCCCGTAGAGTCAAATTTGTCCGAACTCGCATCGAGCAGAGAAGGTTCGAGCTGGCTAGCTGCTAAGGTTGTCTAACAACCGCTAAACGCAGTTGGCACGCAGACAGATTTTCCGCGCGGAAATCTGCGTCAATGACTTGGTACTGCAATTGCTGATCGCATCAAGATGGGTGCGGGTGCCTTGAAGTCGCGCCCATAGCTAGCACTTAAGCGAGTACGAGAATGGCCGCCGCCAGTGAATCCATCAACTTGAGCCAGACCGTGGATGCGGGCACGCCGCGTCTCGTCCGGGGCGGCCGCCGGCGTCATCTATCGACGTCTGAATATAGCTCTTTTCAGGAGTTGCGGGCTCAGTACCTTGCCCTGGATCGCTCTTCCGATCATCTTGACGCGCAGCACGTGGCCGACTTGATCGTTCGACGTGACAGCGCCGGGCTGCCGGTCAGTCATGACGATATCAACAGCCTCGAGACCGTGCTCGTCAGGCTTGAATCCGCGCCGCGCGTGCGCGAATGGTTTCGCGCGATGCGGCGGGTCTACTCTCAGGTTTCCGGCGTGCCGCTGAATTCCTTCACCGCCGACACCGTCGACGAGCCCAGCCTCCGCGCTGCCGCCGAGCAGATGCTCAGCGATCTGCACACGGTGATGACCAGTTGGAAGCGCAACCAGGAACTCTGCGCGCGGCTTTTTCGCACGATCCTGGAATCCACCGTTCTGCTGATCGCCAGCCTGATCATCCTTGGAGTCTTTTGCTGTCTGACCTCTGGAATGTACTACGATGGCAGCTTTAAGGGCTCGCTGTGGTGGAAAATTATCTGGACTATTCCCTATCTCCCGGCTTTGTTTTATTCGATGATGGCCGGCGCCGCCGGCGCTTTTCTCAGCAGCGTGCTCCGCGTGCAGAATCTGGCCGCACGGCAGCCGCTCCTGCTGCCTGCCAGTCAAGATCCGAGCTTGCTCAGCGCGGCACTCGCGCCGCTGTTTGGCGCCGCCGCCGGCTTCCTGATTTTCTCCTGTCTCGCCTGTCACCTGATTCCGCTGGAGCAGCAATTCTTGCCGGTGCTCACCATGCCCGATCCAGCGCGTTGGCATCCTTTCCACGGCGTTCTCGCGCTCGCCCCGGCCGACATCCTGAGCAGGCTCAAAATCCTGCTGGCCGGACTGGCGGGCGGTTTCTCCGAACGTCTGTTCCCGGACGTGATGGATTGGATGGCGAAGGGCATCGTGCCGATAAAGCAAGCATCGAAGAACTGACTTGACCTGCTGCGCGCCAGACGGAAAATAGATTCGACGCGAAGCGCTGAACTCATCACTGGACTAGGAATTAACGAGCGCCGATATATCAATCCGGCTAACTGAGAGATCTGAGATCGAAAATCGAATGACCAGGCACCTATGGTTTCTGCTGCTTGCAGTGCTAGGCGTGAGTGGATGCGGACTCACCGCTAACCAGCGCGCCGCCACCACTAAATTCGCCGACGCGGCGACGGCCTTCGGCGACGCGTCTGCGAACGAACTCACGAAGATGCGAGATCAGACCGTCGCGATGAACTTGGCGCTCTACCGGATTCCAGATCCTCCTTCGACGAAGGCCAATCCGAATGAGAGCGCTGCCGTCGCTTACATAGAACACTGCAAAAAGGTCGGTCACGCGGTGGTCAGCGCAGGCGCGACGGAAAAGCCTTGTGAATACGACAATCTGGCTGCCGATTTTTCCGGTGACTGGTTCGAGACCTTTCTTTCGGGTCCGCAGGTGATGAAAGCCTACGGCGCTGCTCTTAGCGGGATTATGAACGCCGACAGCAAGGACGACATCAAGAAATCTTCAGACGATCTTGCCGCGGCGTTACAGGCAATCCCAGGCTCTCCCGCGGCCAATGCGAGCGCGGACGCGATTAGCGACCTTGCTCAGCAACTGACGGAATTAATCCTCGATAACATGAAAGCCCACGCGATTCACGCCGTTGTCGAAAGCACCAAAAATACCGTCCCGATTATTTGCAAAACGGTAGGTGACAATTTCTCACTCGAGCGCGATGGCTTCGCGTTTCGCTTCAGAAATACTGCTGCCCAACTGGCGATAGCCTCAGGCCAGGCGATCAATGCGAATCCGCGCGATCGGCTCGCACGCTCGGATAGTCTGAGCGGCTACCTTCTCGCCCGGCAGAACCTCGAGGAAGTTGATACGGCATTTCCGGAAATTCAGAAAAGCGCTGCCGCCTGTGTCGCGGCGAATACAGCTTTGGTGAACGCACTTCAGAATACTACTTTTAACCGGCATGACATCGAAGAGTTTTACGCCGCAGCGCTGACGGCAGCCTCGAACGTCGGAAGTCTGAAGTCGCACACCTCGCAAAATTAATCAGAGGAGCCGCTCCGTGCCGAATCTATCCGACCACGATATCCTCGTTGCTCTGATCAATCAGACATGGAAGCTCTATCAGCAGGCGCGAAATCCAACCCAACAAGCTCAACTGGGCAAACAGTTTAATGACCTGACGGTAAGACTCGGCGCGCTGGCCGACTCTGTCCTCGACCAGACGCAACAGGAATACAAAGACGCCGTAGCCTGCGTACAAACAGCGACTCAGACGGTCACGCAGGCGCAGGCCGACGAAGCCAAAGTCGTCGCGGCCATCGACCAGATTGCCCAGGTAATTTCCGCCCTGGGGAAATTGGCGGCGATGGCCGCCGCTTAACGGCCGAGAGGCGCTGATGTGGTCCGCGCCGTTCAACTAGTTAAAAGCTCATTGTCATATTTGAGCGCCGTGCCTGTCCGAGCGGATTAGGATCCGGGCTCTGCATCGAACGTTGGGGCTCACCTTTTTGCTGGTAGCGCAATTACTGGAGTGAAGAATCGACGGAAAATCAAGGCGACGCTCTGGCATCTCAATTGCTCGCATCATCATTTTCCAGGATTCCTTTAAACCAACAGGAGGTGTGAGATGCCTGATCGACAAACTTTACGGCGAGCACGCAAGGACGCCCGCGAGGGGAAAGCGCCGTCAACCCAAGCGGGTGAGTTCGTCCGCGAAGAAATTGAGCATGTCCGCGAGGGGAAGCACGGAGCTAAATCCGCCAAGCAGGCAATTGCGATCGGCTTGTCCAAGGCTCGGCGCGCCGGAATCAAATTACCCCCGCCGGCCACTCGTAACTCATCGCCGCAAACCCGAAGAAAGGCAAAACTTGATTCTCAAGCGTCATCTAAATTGCAGAAACCCGCACCGAAGCGCGCGCACGCCAGTACTGCAACTCTAAAAAAGGAATCAAGGACGGCGCTCTCGTCGGCCAAAATCTCAATCCATGGACGGCAAGCAGCCGCGGATCGCACCAGCAACGATCGATCAGTGGCAGCTAAAAAGGCGGCAAAAACCCGCGCTGAGCGCCGCTAAACGTCACTGGAGCGTCGGCCGAATAAACTTAGCGGCCGGCGCTCAACTAACGGCCTGCTGCCTGCGTTATAATCGACCCGTAACCAGCATCACGATCAGGACAATCAGGATGATTCCGCCGATACCTATTCCGCCGCCGAGGCCATAAGCATAATAGCCGCCTCCACCGCCGAAAATCAGAAGTAGAATCAGGATGATAAGTATTGGCGACATGGCCGACCTCCTCGCGTTGTGAATGTCCTCGATGGGTGCTGTCCAAAGCTTAGATCGAGCGAAAAGAATCCCCAGCTACAGTACTCGACGAATGATAAACCAGATAATTAAGACAGAAACTGGCACTCCCAATAACCACGCGATTCCATAGCCCATATAAGTATACCTTTTGGTTGCGTCTTGCTGCCGCTTACGGGAGCAATGATCGCGCCCAAGCCAGCGAGTCGCACAACCCTTTCAATTACTGGCGATTGAACAAAATCGCGCCATATTGTGGCTGTGCAAAAAGCGCGCGCCGGAAAATCTTACCGGGCCGCCGCGACGACGAATCAGGAGGATTTGCCACCGCCGAATCCCGTCGCCACGGTAATCGTGCACTGCCCGTCGAGTTTTGCTAACCTCGGCCCATCCAGCCGCCCGGAGGAGGTTCAACTTGCGCGTCGTCCTGATTGGCCAGGCCACTTTTGCCGAGAAGGCCCTCGCAGTGCTGCAGGCCCGCGGCCACGAGATTGTCCACCTCTTCGCGCCGCCGGATGTTGCCGGCGCGCGCCCGGACCCGCTCAAAGCCAAGGCCGTGGAACTTGGCCTGCCCTTCAGCCAGCCTGCGTCGTTCAAGGGGGAGGCCGCGTTCGAGCACTTCAAGGCGCTCAACGCCGATCTCTGCGTGATGGCCTTTGTCACGATTATCGTGCCAGAGCGCATCCTGTTCGCGCCGCGCTTGAAGACCATCTGTTTCCATCCCTCGCTCCTGCCGCGTCATCGCGGCGGCAGCGCGATCAACTGGACGCTGATTCAGGGTGACGTCGAGAGCGGCATCTCATGGTTCTGGCCCGATCGTGGAATCGATACCGGACCACTCCTGCTCCAGCGCCGCGTTCCGATCGGCCCCAACGACACCACCGGCTCGCTCTACTTCAACACGCTCTTTCCGCTCGGCATCGAGACCCTCGATGAAGCGCTGAGACTGGTCGAGGCGGGTGATCCACCGCGCATCGAACAGGATGAAAGCCGCGCCACTTACGAATCACTCTGCCGCGACGAGCATGCCCGCATCGATTTTTCGCGACCGGCGCGCGAAGTCCATAACTTGATTCGCGGATGTGATCCGCAGCCCGCCGCCTACGCCCTGATCGCCGGCCAGCCGCTTCATCTATATGACGCGGTTCTCGAAGCCGAGCGTGCCGGAGCCGCGGCTGCCGGCACGATCCTCGATCTTGACGCCGACGGACTTCGTGTCGCCCTCAACGGCGCGACGCTGGTCGTCCGCCGCGTCCGCCTCGAGCCGAGTCCCAAAAAGATTGCGCCCAGCGAGCTCGCCGCCTCCGTCCTGCGCCCCGGACAACGCCTCGAATGAGTCTGGCGGCTGACGCTTCATAAAAATCAGCGATGGAGCCTGAGGGTACCGCCGCCGCGCTTGCGCAATCCGTACCAGCCGCGCCCGCCGAAGTTTCCCACAAGTGGATCATTGCCATCTCGGTGATCCTCTGCACCGCGCTCGAAGTTCTCGACAGCTCAATCGTCAACGTCGCACTGCCGCACATGCAGGGCAGTTTTTCCGCCACCATCGACGAAGTCACCTGGGTCGTCACCACTTATCTGGTTGCCGCCGGCATCATGATTCCGACGACCGGATGGATCGCAGGACAGTTCGGCCGCAAACGCTACTTCATCATCTCGATCACGGCCTTCGTCATCTCCTCGGCGATGTGTGGCGCGGCGCAGTCGCTCAACCAGATGGTCGCCTTCCGCTTCCTGCAGGGGATCGCCGGCGCGGCCCTGCAACCGCTCTCCCAGGCCATCCTGATGGAGACCTTTCCGCCCAACGAGCAGACGCTGGCGATGGCGGTGTGGGGCCTCGGGCTGATGGTCGCGCCAATCATGGGTCCGACGGTCGGCGGCTACATCACGGACAATTTTAACTGGCGCTGGAATTTTTATATCAACGTGCCGATCGGCATCGCGGCGGCCTTCATGGTTTCGACCTTCGTCCATGACCCCGGTTATCTGCGCCAACTCAAAGGCAAGGGGCGCGCCGATTGGCTTGGCATAGTCTGCCTGGTGCTCGCGCTGGGCCTCGGCGAGATCGTGATGGATCGCGGCGAACGCGCCGACTGGTTCGCCACCGCCTGGGTCTGGTATTTCAGCCTGATCGCCGGCAGCGCCTTCCTGATTTTCATCTACCACGAATGGGTTACCCCCGAACCGATCGTGCAGGTGCGCATTCTCAAAAATCGCAACTTCACCGTCCCGACCGTCCTGCTGATCCTGCTCACCTTCACCGCCTACGGCGTGCAGATTCTCAACCCGGTCTTTCTGCAGGACCTGCTCGGCTACACCGCGTGGAAGGCCGGCCTCGCGATGGCGCCGCGCGGCCTCGGCGTTATGGCCGCGATGTTTCTGCTCGGCGGGATCGCGCGCCGCGGCTACGACACCCGTCCGCTGGTCGCCTTCGGCTTCTTCCTCATGGGCGTCTCCACCTGGATGCTCGGCGATCTCGACCTCAGCATGGCGATGGGCAATTTCATCCGGCCCACGCTGATCCAGGGGGTCGGCATGGGGCTGGTCTTCCCCAATCTCTCGGCCGCGGCGCTCGGCTCCATCTCGCGCGAGCAGATGGGCTACGCCGCCAGCCTCTATTCAATGACCCGCAATATCGGCGGTTCTATCGGCACTTCCGTATTAACCACCTTGCTGGTGCGCAAGGAGCAGATTCAGCAGAGCCTCCTGGTCGATCACATCACCGCCTTCGACGCCTGGCGCCTCGGTATGACCCCGCCGAGCGGTGCCCGCCACTTCAACTACTTGAACGAACTCGTTACCGGACAGAAACAGGGCCTGCAGATGCTCTACGGCAGCGTCCAGAGTCAGGCGACGATGCTCTCGCTGAACAACATTTACCATTCGCTCAGCGTCGTAATGATCTTCGCGATTGCGCTCTGTCTTCTGCTGCCGCGCGCCAAAGGCCGCCCCCCCGCCGGCGCCCATTAAAGCGGTCCCTGCTGTGACGCCCGACACCGACGAGCCGAATGCGCAACCATCAGCGGAGCCGTCGGTCCCCAAGCCCCGCGCTGACCACCAGCCTGCGGGCTCAGCCCCAAAGCCCCACCCCGACAGCCGCGCCGAAAGAGCAAAAAACTGGGCCGACGCGGCCTATGCCCTGGTCAAAACCATCCTTTTATTTCTCGCCGGCGCCGCCCTCATCATCGTTTCGACGGTCGCCGTCTGGCGCGACCTGCGTCATCGACGGATCACCGTCGCGATCGATCCGCAAGCCGAAAAGCTCCTGCTTGATCACGCCATCGAATTCGATCTGCCCTCGGTGCTGGTGGATGACGTCAACGCCAAGATCACCGGGGTTAACGAAATCGTGAAGTCGCAGGCCTTCGAGAACGTGCTCGGCACGAACACGCCCGACGCGGTTTCCTTCAAGCCGTTCGGCCTCGACATCTCTACCGGCGACATCACCGGGCTGGTGCGAAACATTCTGGGGATTCCGCCGGAATTCGTCGTGCAGATCGGCATTAGCTGTTCGCCGGCGCCGTGCGCCGCCGCGGCGACGCCCTCTGCGCCGCGCGAATCCTTGACCCTGTTCGTCAAGTCGCAAGGCCCGACGAATACTCAGTCGCTCTCGTATCCACTCCCAAGCGCCGGCGCCGGCCTGCGGCGCGGTCTGCGCGAGGCGCTCGAACAGACCTCGAAAACGGTGCTCCTGCAGGCCGACCCGCTGCTCGCCAGTGATTTCTTTCTGAATGAACCACTGTGGACCATCTTCTTCGATAAGGCTGTTTTAGACGAGAGCCGCGCGGCGGCCGCGGTCTTCGGTCCTCATCCCAATACCCCGGACAGCAATTGCCTGGGCGAAGTTATTTTCGATGGTTCAGCGTTTCAGCGCGGCGATCCGCAAGCTATGCCCGACCTCGAGCGCATGGACGCGCGAAGCGGCCTCAGCAACACCTGCCGGATGCTCGTGCAGACCAACCTCGCGTTGTTCAACGTCGATACCGCGCGCTGCACACCGCCGGAGCGGCGCGCCGCGGGTTTTCGCGCGGCCAATGCCGCACTGAATAGCCTGAAAGATATTCCCCGCCGCGCGATGTCCGATCAGGAACATTTGCGGATTGTCTCGATCGGCTTGCAAAGCGACATCATCCAGGCTTTCAGCAGCCTGATGGACGACGACTCGCGCGACTTCCTCTGCTGGCATCCGGCGACTACGTCTCAGGCTAACGTCCAGCCCATCGATTACACCCGAATAGTCCGTCTGATCGATCGGATCCCGCAACGTCTGCCCCCCGAAAAAGATCACCTCCCGATTCATAATGTGGTCTACGTGCTTTCCTGGATTCACGGGGTTACGGCAGCTCACAGTGACCTGCCGAGCCGGTACCTGGTCTCTCGGCAAATGGTGCGACTTATCCAGTTATACCTGCCTACCGATCAGCATCCGCGCCAACTCTTCCTCGCCGAGGGCCGCGCCTGGACGGACATGGCGGCTGCCGCTCTCCGCGCCCAGGCACTCCCCGACGGTCAGCAGAGACAGTTTTTGCAGGCGATTGGATGGTCGCCGGGTCGCGCAATTGCACCGACATTAAGATATATTTTCCAGTCTTCACTCGATTCTGCGGTTGTCGCCTTCGAAAACGCCGCCGCGACTTCGCCGATGCCGCCGCCCCTGGAACCAGCTTCCGCGATGGAGCCGCAGGTTATGCTGGGCGACGCTTTCTATGCTGCCGGCAATGAGCCGCAAGCCAAAAATGCCTACGCCGACGCGATCCGCCAATTTGCGCAAGAAGACGAACCGCCCGACGAGCTCCTGTGGCTCGCGAAGGCCGCGGCGCGCTGGGCCGCGATTCTTTCCCACGAAGGCAACTGCAAAACCAGCTCACCGCGCATCGCCGACTGGGACAACGTCTGGATTCCGCTCGGGGCTGCTCCGGACCACGACCTCTGTCGGTTCGCGCAGCCGGGGTCGCCGCCGTCGGCGGAGTTGGACAAATTCGGCGTTATGGGCTTGGTCTATCCGCTGATTGCGGAATCGGTGCGCCAGTGCGCTAACCCGGATCAAGCTGCGACCGGCAATCTATCGACTGTTTCCGACCGCATGAAGCTACTCGATTGTTTGCACACCACCGGTCCCGAAGCCTACGTCGGGGCGCCCCCGCAACTCACCGCGATGTCGAGTGAAGACGCCGATCACAAGATCGCGAACTTCCTCAGTCCCGCGCCGGCGCACTAGCGCAGCGGCGCAAGGCGCGCGGCGCAAGTTACTCGTGAGTATTCCCCTCGTAGAAGCAGTCCGCCGAGCAGTTGCCCGCGACGCCGGTGACCTCGCTCGGACACCACTGAGTAATCGCCCCCTCGCAGCTTGCCAGCGAGCCATACCCGCTCGATTTTACGACGCCGCCGGAATCCGGATAGAACAAATACACATAGTCATCATGCAGTTTGCCGCTGTCGAAACCGCAGTCCGTCGAGCACGCGCCGCCCGCGCCGGCGATCCATTGCTGGCATCCGCCGAGCCAGTCGCGGCACCCATACTGACTGTTGTAATCGCCGAGCTTGATCGGTGTCCCACCGAAATTCGAGGTCACCAGAAAAAACCATCCAAACAGCGCCGCTCGCGCCATCACTTGGTACTTCATCGATACCCCCACAGGTTCCTCGATGACAGCAAAAGCCGCGCCGCAACGGTACGAATAACCTGCTGCCCTCCCACTTCGCCACGGCTGCTCTATCGCGAACCGAGCTGAGCCGCGCTCGCGCAGCGCCTCAGCAGGAATACGCCATCTCAATTTGGAGATGTTTCAGTCCAGCCCCGAAAATGTCCGATTTTCAGGTACGCCAACTCTCGTGAGTCCGCCATGGAGGCGAGAGAGAGTTGTGTCTTTGCTTTGGCCAAACTCCGCGACCGGAGTGTCACCCACGCCGCACTACTGCGACGGACTGATTGGCGCCGGCGTCGGCGTTGCATTACTGCCGCCGCCATTACCGAATCCGCCGGCGCCGGCGACCCCGCCGATCACTCCCCCGGTGACGCCCGCGACCGCGACTCCGCCGACGATCACGGCGCTGCTGATTCCGCCTGCGGCCGCTCCTGCGCTGGCGCCACCGGCGCCACCCGCGCTGCCCGCCGCCCCCGCACTCGTGCCGATCGCGACGCCTGCCGTTGGCGCCAGAACGCACGGGACCGAGTCCTTAAGCCCGCGCGTCAGGCGCACCTCCGACTTGTTTGAGCTGGTCGGATTCGACACCGCGACTGAACCCTCGAAAACCGCGATGTCCGTAAACTGGAGACAGCCCGGATTCTCCTTGCGCGGTGTGCCTGTGGTGTATTCGGTATCGTAATTGGTGCCGCGCGCCGCGGCGACCGCGTTCGGCGTATGTACTTCATAGTTGGGCGCGTTGCCGGGTGCGAAGCGCACCAGCGAGTGCAGTAGCCCCCCGAGCAGATCGACGCTCGTTTGGGCGCGCTGGCCGCTCGCGTTCAGCCGATTCGCTATTATCATCAGAGTGCTCGACTCAGCCAGTTCGAGCTGCGTGCCGTCATCGAGCGTGATCGTCACCTGGCTGCCCGGCGCCGTCGTCACCTGATCGCCTACCTGCACTGGCGTCCCGTAGAGCGCCGCGAACTGATTGCTGCCGCGCGAAATCGCGACTTTGCCCTGGATTGCCGTGACCGACCCGGCGGCCGACGCCGTCGCAGGTTTCGCCGCTTGTGCCCGCGCGACTCCCGTCATGAGCTGAAATGACCAGGCGAGTAGTAGTAGCCACACGCTCAGCAGCGCGCTTCCGCCAACAGATCGTCGCCAAAAAACCGTGCTCCTCACTTTTTAATGTATACGCGAGCGAAGAGGCACATCACTGGCCGCGTCAGCTCCTTATTGCTTAGTAACTATTGTTCCTGCTGTTTTGCTGTAAGGCTAGCCTGATTGTGCGGTATCAACCGAACGATTTCAGCCCGACTCTAGCCCAAAGCGCCATCCGCGACTAACCCGGCAATCCGATCCTCGCTATAGCCGAGGATCTGTTCAAGTACGTACTGATTATGCTGACCCAGGGTCGGCGCGTTGCGCGCGATTTGCGCGGGCGTCCGCGACAGCTTGAAGCGCGAGTTCTCAACCCACGCGTGCTCCGCAGTCGCGTGCGGCGGATCGACGAAATGCCCGCGATGAGCCAGTTGCGGATCGATCGCGAGGTCGGCGGCGTTCTGCACTGTATGAGCCGGCACGCCGGCCTCCTGCAAGCGCCGCTCGAGCGTTTCCGCCGTATAATTGCGCGTCCACTCGCCGATCATCATGTCCAGCACAACGCGATTCTGCCGCCGTTCGGCCAGAGTGCGAAAACGCCCATCCGCTTGCAGCTCGGTCCTGCCGATTTCTTCGCGCAGCGCCCGCCAATGAGCCTCGCTGCGGCATGCGATCGCGATCCAGCGATCCTCCCCAGCGGCCGGATAGACCCCGTGCGGCGCGTGATAGAGATCCTCGTTCCCGACCGGCGGATAGCTGTGGCCGTTCGCCGCATTATCGATGATCGGAACTGCCAGAAACTGCAAGGCCGACTCCGCCTGCGCCTGATCGATATATTGACCTTCCCCCGTCCGCCGTCGATGAATCAGCGCAGCCATCACGGCGGCCAGCCCGAAGCGCGGCGCGATGTAATCCGTATACGCGCTGAACGGTCCCGACGGCGTGCGATCCGGCCAGCCCACCAGATTATAGAAGCCGCACATCGCCGCCGCCAGATTGCCGAAGCCGGCAAAGCGCGCCAGCGGCCCGCTCTGCCCCATCAGGCAGCTACTCAGCATGATGATGTCGGGCTTGATGGCGCGGAGCGATTCGTAGTCCAGCCCCCACGCCCGCATCGCCTTGGGCGAAAAGGCCTCGGCCACGATATCTGCCCAGCGCACCAGATCGAGCACGATCGTCCGCGCCTCCGGTTTGCTCATGTCCAGCGTCATCCCGTACTTGCCCGCGTTGTTGTTCCACCACAGCGCCGAGCTCTCGGGCGCGACCAGGTCGCGCTGGAAGGGGCCCACCGTGCGGATTGGATCGGTGCGCGTGGTCGCTTCGATCCGCACCACGGTCGCGCCGTAGTCGGCCATGCTGCGCGTGATTCCGGGCCCAGCCAGCACCCACATGAAGTCGAGCACTTTCACGCCCGCCAGCGCCTGCGCACCCATTAAATCACTCCTTGTTGCGCGAGCGCGGCCAATTCGGCATCGCTCAATCCCAGTTCGCCGCCGAGGATTTCGCGGTTATGCTCGCCGACCGTCGGTGGCCGCCGCCGGATGCTCATCGGGGTTGCGCTGAAGCGCGCGAAAGCGCCCGGGTATGTGAGCCGGCGGCCGTCGGGATGCGCCACCGTCTGCCAGAACTGGCGCGCCGCAAATTGCGGATTCTCGCGCAGGTCCTCGATCGTGGCGATCGGTGCAATCAACAGATTGTTGGCGCGCGCGATTTCAAACAGTTCGGCCTTGCTCCGCCCCTGCAGAAACTCCGCAATCACCGCCTTCGCCTGCTCGTAATTGGCCAGTGGCTCTTCGCCCGACATCAGCTTGGCGCCGTAGCCGATCCAGTCGGTATTTTTCATCGTTTCGTCGCAGGCGCCCTGCGCGAAGATGTAATCGACGAGCCGGCGCGTGAAGACCCCGATCGCGCTGCCGAACAGGAACACGCACGACACCAGGCCGTCCTTGCACGACCAGACCAACGGCACGCGCAGCCCCCCGAGCTTCGCGCCGCCCGCCATCCGCTGCGTCTCGGCGCTCTCCACCAGCGCCGCCAGCGCCGTCGATTGGCCGGCCAGCCCGATACTTTCCTGCGCCGCCACGTCGACCAATTGCCCGCGGCCCGAAGCCAGCCGCTCGTAATACGCTATCAGCGCGGCCCCGGCGGCGTCCGCGGCGGCATGATGATAGGCCTGCGGCACGCTCATCCGAATCGGGGCGCGGTCCTCGTCGCCGTAAAGAATCAGCACGCCGGCGGCCGCCATCAGGATCAAATCGCTGTCGGCCCAGCCCGCCTTCGGCCCGTCCTGACCGAACGGCGTGATCGCGACGTAGACCAGCGCCGGATTCGCCGCGCTCAGCGCCGCGTAATCCAGCCCCGCTGCGGCCATCCGGCCCGGCTCTTCCGACTCGATCAAAATGTCAGCTTTGGCTACAAGCTGTTTCAGTAGGCCGCGCCCGGCGGCGCTCTCGAGATTGAGCGTGATCGCCCGCTTGTTACGATTAAACGCCAGCCAGTAGATCGAGTTGTCCGCGCCCGGGCGCTCGTCCAGCCACGGCGGCAGTTGCCGCACCGGCGACCCGCCCACCGGCTCGATCTTGATCACGTCGGCGCCCAGGTCCCCGAGCATCTGCCCGCAGAGCAGGCCCCGCTCCGTGCTCAGATCGAGCACGCGCATCCCGCGCAGCACTTAGTCCACCCGCTGATCGAGTTGCAGAATAATCCCGTCCGGATCCTCGAACAGGCAGGTCAGGTATTGCTTGCCGGGCGCGTCACCATAACCGGCCGAATCGACCGCGCTCGGCGCCACCAGAATCTTGACCCCGGCGGCGGCGAGCCGCGCGTGAATCGCCCGCAGATCGTCCACCCACCACGCGAAGTGCGAAATCCCGACCTGGTCGAGCTTGATCGCCTCACCCGGCGTCCCGTCCGGCCGCTCCGACAGCACCACAAATCCGCCGTCGGCCCCCTTGCCGTAATGCAGATGGACGGCGCGGCGCTGCCCCTTCTCCGGATTGGCGTACAGCCGCGGCATCCCGCCGATCGGCTGAGTGCGATCGTACCTGACTTCGAGCCCGAGCAGGTCGCGATAAAACTTCAGCGACCGTTCCATCTCGCGCACCCCAATCGCGACGTGTGATACCCCGTTCATCGCCTGTCTCCCGCGCTGATATGCGCCGCCGCAACGCGGCCATGACCCCGCGCGATTAGACTCCCCTTCGCGCCCTCTTGGCAAACCCGCCGCGCTGCCGCACGAACGGGCGCCAAGCCGCTCATGCGATGATCTTCGGCACTCCGATCGAATTCTGAACGTCCGGTGTGACTCGCGGACCTCACGCGCGAGCAGTTTGAGCGACTCTCAAGGACGCGATGCTTGGTTACGGCGTCCCCGTGCCCTCCAGCTTGATGTGCACCGTGCTGTGATTCACCGCATTCGACACAATGGCGTCTGCGTGAAGCGTCCGCCTGGTCGAGGTCGGGGTGAACATCATCGTAATTGTGGCTTCAGTATTGGGCGCGAGGTTGAAATTCCCCGGCCCGCTGAGACTGAATCCCCGTGGCGGACTCTTCATGGCGCCGATTAACTGCTCAGTGCCGGTGTTCCGCACTCGTACCTTGGCGATGGAAGTGCTTCCGACCTCCGTGTCCGGAAACACGACGTTCCTGGGGCTCACGATGATCTGCGGACCCGAGATGTTGGAGATTTCGAACACTGTCCCGGCGTAGTCCCCGCCTTCTGAAGTCGTGCCGTAAAGATTGCCACTCCCATCCATGATCAGGCCGGCAAAGGGCAAAATGCCGTCACTGGCGCCGTTGCCGAAGTTCCAGAGGATTGACTCGGTCCAATTGCCGCCTTTGCGCGTCAGCTTGAACGTCGTCCCATCCCCGGAACGCCTGGCCATGCCGCCGAAGGCCCCGCCCTCGTAGGTCGTGCCGTAGAGATTGCCACTCGGATCCATGATCAGACCGTCATAGGGGATTTGGCCATCAGCCTCGCGGCCAAAGCTCCATAGAATGGACTCGGTCCAATTGCCCCCGCTGCTTGAGGGCGGGCTCAGCTCGAACGCTGTCCCTCCGAAATCGTTGATCCCGTTGTCGTAGGGTCCCCCGACGTTGGTCGTGCCGTAGAGGTTGCCGCTCGCATCCATGATCGGGCCGCCAAGAGGGTGTTGGCCGTCGGCGCCATTGCCGAAGCTCCAGAGGATTGACGCGCTCCAATTGCCTTTGCCGCCGGTCGAGTGCGGCGTCAACATGAACGCCGTCCCTAAGCCGTAGGCCCCGCCGTTGTCCGTCGTGCCGTAGAGGTTGCCGCTCGCCTCCAGGATTAAACCGGCGTAGGGGTTTTTGCCATCGGCGCCGTTGCCGAAGTTCCAGAGGATCGACTCGGTCCAATTCCCCCGGTTAGCTGAGGGCGGTGTCAGCTTGAATACCGTACCCGGGCCGTACACGCCACCTTCGTAGGTCGTGCCGTAGAGATTGCCGCTCCCGTCCATGATCAGACCAGCATAGGGGTTATAGCCGTCAGCACCGCGGCCAAAGTTCCAAAGGATTGACTCGGTCCAATTTCCGCCTACCGTAGAGGGCGGTGTCAGCTTAAATACCGTCCCCGCGTCATAAGCGCCGCCCCCGAAGGTCGTGCCGTAAAGATTGCCGCTACCATCCATCAGCACGGCGGCAAAAGGGCCTGCGCCGTCCGGAACGTTGCCAAAGCTCCAGAGGATGGACTCGGTCCAATCGCCACCCAAAACGGCGGGAGGAGTCACCTCAAACACCGTCCCAGCAGCTTGTGTACCGCCGCCCAACGTCGTGCTGTAGAGGTTGCCGCTCGCATCCATGATCAGTCCGGCACTGGGTAAAATGCCGTCGGCGCCATTGCGAAAGCTCCAGAGGATCCGTTCACTCGCGCCGGATGCCTGACCGCGGGCGATCACGTTCACGCTCGCGAGCATGAGGAGGGCGAGAATCGCGCATACAAAACGCGACTTTGATAAGCGCATCGTCAATCTCCATTGATTAAGGCCTGCATCACTCCCCTGTGAACCGAAGGGGCCGCCCTCGACAATTATAGCCAGAATTTGGCGGGGTCGATGCTAATTGAGCGATCGCGCGGGGGTGAATCAATTTGCTGGCGACGACGGATGGGCTTATAGCTCCACCATCGCGTCGCCCGCAGCCGCGCTCGAGGCGCTCGCAGACATGCTGCGGAGCTCATTCGATCGGACGCGAATTTGCGCGGCACCGTTCAATTTCGTCACCCGCCGCATTACATTAGTGTCGTGTTGCGCAATACCCGTAACCGCAAAGCAGGCCCTGATGTCATTCTGAGCCAAGTCTGCGTGGCGCGGCCGACGGCAGAAGTCCGCAAGCTGCGTCAAGAGTCTTGATCGCGCGCAACGAGAGGTTAATCCCGATGGGTTTCTTTGAGGCGATCGAAGCCTGCCTCACCAACTACGCTGTCTTTAAGGGGCGCGCGCCGCGCTCGGAATACTGGTGGTTCGTGATTTTCGGAATAGTCGTCAACACCGTCGCGCGCTTGATCCCAGTGCTGGCCGTCATCGTCGGTCTCGGCCTGATCCTGCCGAATCTCGCCGTCCATGTGCGCCGCCTTCACGACATCGATCGCTCAGGATGGTACCTGCTCCTGCCGTCGCCCGCGGCCTCGCTCACGCTGATTTTTCTCGCGATGACCTATTCTACTGGCCAGCCTGTTTTCGGCGGGCTCTGGATCATTTTTGCCTTAATCACTGCGGGATGTTACCTCATCCTCCTGATATGGTGCTGTCTGCGCGGCACCGTCGGACCCAACCGCTTCGGCCCCGACCCCTTCGCCTTTGATCCGCTGACGCCCCGGGTTTAATCATAAACTACTCGAAGTTGCCTCGATTCAACTCGCGCGATCGCCCGGCCCCGCGCGGTGTCCCAGTCTGGGTCACTTCGAGGAGCTTTGCCGTCGATATGTTCGAGCGGGCAACTCCTGAACTTCGCCCCGCTTCAAAAACGCAACCCGCATCACGTTTGCTCCACACTCCCTGGGATGCTGCGACGCGAAGCCTTTGCCCACCATCTCGTCACGACGACATCTGGCCGTTTTGGCCGGATGGCGTATCGGCTCGATGACTATTTCAGCGCGCAGACCCGCGCCGCCGGACCGGACGAAGGCCGTCGCGCGCGCGTCCTGATTACGATACGAGTTGTGGGCCGTGCCGCCGCCTTCGGCGCGCTCTTCACGATTTTAGTCTGGGAGGTTGAAGGCCCGAGACCGACCGCGGCTGGCCCTGGTTCTCCTGATCTTCCTGATCCTCACCAATCCCTTTCTGCTGCGGCACACAAAATCGTCGCACGCGCCGAGCGTGATGCTCTGTCTCGAAATCCTCAGCGGCCTCAACTACATCGCCTATCAGAACGGCGGCTACTGTATAGCTACTCTGGCCTGGCAAGTGCCCTTCCCGCTGATGGCGGCTTTCCTCGTCGGCGCCAACTTCGGATTCATCTGCGCCGGCTACATCGCCGCCGAGATTGTCACCTTTTACTACATGACGAGTTTCGGCGACCCCTTTCCCGAGCCCCTTTCGCAAGCCTGGGTCGTCTGGTTCTCGAGGCGGCCCTGTCTACTGCGGTACTATTCATCGCGCTCCTCGGATGGATTTACGAATACTCACGCCATCAGCTCACGCAAAGCTTGCATGAAGCAAAGGAGCGCGCCGAGGCCGCCAATCTGGCCAAGAGTGAGTTTCTGGCCAATATATCCCACGAATTGCGTACACCCCTGCAGGGCATTCTGAGTTTCGCCGGCTTCGGTATGCGCCGGAGCGGTCGCGTCAAACCCGAGAAGCTGCGCGAATACTTCGACCGCGTCGATCGGAGCGGCCGCATTTTGCTGGCCCTGCTCAACGATCTGCTGGATTTGTCCAAGCTCGAGTCCGGCAAGATGAACTTCAACTTCGAGTTGGCCGATCTGAACCTGCTGCTCGCGCAGGTCGTCGATGAGTTTATCTCCCTCACCTCGGAGCGCCATCTCACTATTCAGTATGCCGCTCCCGCCGCGCGATGGCACACCCCACCGCTCAAATCGCAGTAGGTGAATTATGAATCAGAGCCGAATACTCATTGTCGACGATAATCCAGTCAACGTCGCCATCCTCGAAGAGATACTCAGTGAGGACTATAACCTCGCCACCGCGGCTTGTGGCAACGATGCCCTCGAGCTCGCCACTGAGTTTCATCCCGGCCTGGTCCTGATGGATTATCATGATGCCCGGTCTCAATGGCTATGATACCTGCCGCCGGATGCGCGCCGATCGCACGCGGCGTCATGCCAAGATCATCATGGTCTCGGCCAAAGCGATGCTCTCCGAACGGCTGCAAGGTTACGAGGCCGGCGCCGACGATTACATTACCAAGCCGTTTGACGAAGACGAGTTGATTGCCAAAGTCCGAACCTTCTTACGGCTGACCTCGCTCGAAGAGGTCGACCAGCTCAAGACTGACGTTTTACGCCTGCTCAACCATGAAACGCGGACGCCGCTCAGCCATATCATTCCGGTGATCGAGATGATTTTGGAGGACGACGCGATGGACCCGCATGAGCGTAAGGCGTGGCTGATCCGCGTGCGCGACGCTGCCGGCCGTCTCGGCCAACTGTTCGATAAGGTCATCCGGTTGACCGCCATGAAGAGCGGCACCTGGACTTTCAATTTCGCGCCTGCCGACCTCTCCGCGGTCGTCCGCGAGGTCCTCACCGAGGCGAGTGTGCGCGCCGCCGAGCGCGAAATCGTTATCACCCAAACGCTGTCACAGAGCGCGCCGGCGAGCCTCGACAGCACGCAAATCAAGTGCGTCATCGCCGCGCTGATCGATAACGCTATACGCTTCAGTCCACCGGGGACCGCGGTCACGGTGGCCGTCTCGCATGACGAAGGCGTCGTGCGCCCTGACTATCGCCGACCAGGGTCAAGGCGTCGCCGCCGCACACCTGCCGCGCATCTTCGACGAGTTCACTGATCCAGATTCCGCCCATCATTAGCGAAAGGCCAGGGGCTGAGCCTCGCCCTCGCGCGGCAAATCGCCCTCGCCCACGATGGCGAAATTGCGGTCGAGAATGCCGCTCCACGCGGCGCCATCTTCACCCTGACCCTCCCAGCCTCCGCCCCGGCGTCGGGAACCTTTGCGCCAGCCTGATTAGTTATCCTGGGCCGGTGAGCACCGCGAGCCGCGGCGAAACCCTGCCCTGAGCGTAGCCGAAGCGGACCATCGCGCCGCGATTCCAAACAAGGAGTGTAAGAGACGGGATGGTTTGATCGCTCGGCAATTTTTGGCCGGACTAGTACGGACTTGGCCGGACTTGTCGATCCGCTACTTGGTTCGACTTGCTGCGATGGGACGCGACGAAGCCTTAAACCCTAACAACGGCGGGGCTGTTGGCCCGCGTCTGACCCGTCGTCAGAACCGCGTGAGATGGCCACGCGCAGGGGAACGACGGCAGGTAAGCCCGGCTCGTCAGATCAAACAATCCTGCCGAGAGACCTGAACCGGCGAAGGTGTGGAAGCACGCGACGTTAGGCAGAAGCGGGGCCTAACTGCGTCGCTCGACATTTAGATCAAATCATCCCGCCGACGCGGAAAAATGTCGAGCGATGAGCGTAGGTGCTTGAAATATCGACACTATTTGCTTCCAAAAATGTCGAGCGAAGCCAAAAATATCGAGCGAAGATCGCCTTCGCTCGATATTTTTTTGACGGGCTCGAAGGCATCTTTTTTGCCGGATCGCTCCGGCGTTGCAGCGGATCGAGATTTCCTGACGGAATTAGTTAAGCTAATCCTTCAGACATACCCAGCGCGCCAGAGGATCGGTCCCACGATTTGTGGCGCTTCCTCTGCTCGCAGGGCTCGGGTTTCGGAACGATAGGCGGGGTTGTCGCACCTTATGGTAAGGGTTCCGTCTAGTTCCCATTGGATCCGCCGGGCTACTAGCTGTCCAGTTCCGACAGGGTCTCGTATGACCAAGGCATAAAGCCCGCTTTCTCCACGCCGCAGCGCGCGCCGGTGTACCAAGAGTAAATCTTTTCGTTTGAGCGTGGGTTCCATCGCATCGTCAGTCACGGCGATTAAGTAAATCTGTTCGCCTGGTTTTTTCGCGCCCGATTCTGTGATCAAATCCGCGAGCCATTCCTCTTTGAATGCGAAAGGCGGCGGCTGAACGTTATAAAAAGGCGATGCGGGCAAGGCGTATCCGCCGGGCACTTCTTCCCCTGGACGCATCGCACCTTCGCCGCTGACAAGCCAGCCGAGCGAGGTGCCGGTCAATCTAGCGACGAGCGCTAAGGTTGCGATGCTCGGCGTTGAACTGCCCTTGATCCAAGCATATAGAGCGGCGCGCGAGACGCCGGCCGCCTTGGTTAATTCGGTCCGGTTCATCGGCGCGTCTCGGGACGCTCGCTCTATGCGCGCGGCCAACCCCGCCATCATAACTGTCGGATGAAGAGCGGCCGGAATTTCGGGGCGCGCGGGTTCAGCTTTTGGCTTTCGCCCTCTCCGTCTGATTGTAGTTGACACGACAATTGAAATAAGGCATATATGCCCAAATGAGTCTACGCGCATCATCGGTGGCCGTCAGCGTAGTGTCAACCGGCGCTGACTGGCCGCGCGAATATGTGATCGCCGAATTGCACCGCAGGGGATTATCGCTGCGGGCTCTCAGTTTTCAAAACGGGTACAGACGAGATTCCCTTCGCGAAGCCCTCGATCATCCGTATTTGAAAGCCGAGCGGCTCATTGCAGCCGCGCTTGGAATGAAGCCGGCGGATATTTGGCCTTCTCGCTATCGCAGAAGGGCACTGAAAGCGCGGCGAGAGAATCAAGGATGATCGAGCTGCCGGCAGAACTGCTCGCAAATGCGGCAGGATGGTCCACAGACCATTTTCACCGAGTCGCCAGCGAAGCTGGTGTCCCGAAACGAAAATCAGGAAAGGCTTACCAACTTCATTATACATCCGAGATTTTGCGCGCCTTCTCAAAAGCGCGCTATCGAGCAAAGCGACAAGCGAGCGAAAAATTATTCAGTTCGGCTGCGGCGGCCGGTCTGAGTTCAGAAGGCGAGCGCCCGTCGCAGCAAGCCGACGAGCGCGAGCGCGGCGGTGCAAAGCCGCCGATTTCCGTTCGGACCGGCGCCGCGGCCGTCAAATCTTTGATCGAATTGTCAAACAAGGCGGGCCAAGTAGTCACTGCGCGGGCCTGTGTGCTAGAGCGGCTGCGGGAATTTGAGCGTCACTCTGGGCTGTCACCATCGATCGCGTCCGAGAAATTCGCCGAACTGTGCCGGTCGGGCGAGATCGAGCTGCCGGCAGGGATCGTCAAAGTCAGCGCGCCGACGCTAATCAGATGGGCGAAGTTGGCGCGCAATGGGATCGGCGCGCTCGCGCCGAAACACGGAAATCGCGCGGAGAGCGGGATCATCGAAATCTAAGGCCGAGCTGCGCGAGTTGACGCAGGCGATGCTTGCCAAGTTCGGCCGCTCGCTTACAGCGCCGAGGATCCGCGAAGCGATGATCGTGCGATGCCCCGACGCTCAACTCCCTTCCCTGACCGCGATCAAGGATTACGTCCGACGTTGGCGCACCGAGAACCCGGCGCTGGAAGAAGCGTTGAACGATCCGGGGCGATTCAAGTCGAAACATCGAACGAAGGTTGCGCGGGCGGACGTGCATATAGTCCGGCTGAACCAGCAGTGGCAAATCGACGGCACGCGCGGCGATATCATGCTCAGCGACGGCCGCCGTTACGCGATTCTCGCGGTCATCGATGTGTACTCCCGGCGCGCGATGTTTCTGGTTGCGCCGTCGGAAAGCGCGAGTGCAGCGGCGCGGCTTATCTGCAAGGCGATCACGGCGTGGGGCGTCCCCGAGGAGATTGTCGGGGACAACGGCGCCGGATTTGTGAGCGAGCACTTGCAGCGGCTGCTCGCAGATCTGGGGATTACCTACACGCCGCGCCCACCCTTCCGGCCGGAGTTGAAATCTCACGTCGAGCGGATGAATCGAACGCTGTCGCACGAGTTTTTTCCGATGCTGCCGGGCTTTACTGGCCATAGCGTTGCGGAGCAACAAGCGCGGCGTGCGAGAAAATCTTTTGCGGCACGTTTCGGGAAGAACCGCGCGGAACTGTTTGAAGCAGAGCTGACGGTCGAAGAGCTGCAAACGAAGATTGATACTTGGGCGGCGAATGTTTACGGCGCCCGAGTTCACGCCGGACTCGCCGGCTGTTCACCGAATGAGGTAGCGGCGGCATGGCGCGGCGGGGTGCGTTTTATTGATGACCGCGCCGCGCTGGGACTGCTCAGTCAAGGCTCGGTGCTGCGCAAAGTCGTCGCGGGCAAGGTCCACGTTGAGGGCGTCGATTTCATCGCGGAAGAGCTGAGCGCGCACTGCGGCGAGCAGGTAAGGGTCTTTCCGCATCCATCCGGGAACATGGGGCTAGTGTATGTGTTTCGCGAAACTCGGCGCGGACGCGAGAAGCTCTGCGTCGCCGTCAACCCTGAACGCGCGGGACTGGATCGTGACACGCTCGCGATCGCGGCGCGGCAGTTTCAAAACCGCTTCATGAGCGAGCGGCGCGCGGAAACGCGACGCCTCGTAAAGCGGATCAATCCCGCGAGCCTCGCGGACGAGGTGCTGGAACACGCCGCGAAAAACGCACCGAGCGCCGTGCCCGAACATGAACGGTTTTCCTATCAGACACCAGCGTTGACGGCGGCCAGCGAAGCGATTCAAGCCGGCGCCGCAGCGCAGACAAACAACGTCATCAAGCTTCGGCCGCAGATTGAGGCGCGGATGCCATCGGTTGACGACTCATCCGATTGGCCTGCCCAAAGCCCGGCGGAGCTGGATTTTGAACGCTACCTGCAGCTCAAGGCCATGCCGAGCGGCGAGCTAAGCAGATCTGACGCTTTGTGGGTTGGGGGATATGAAACCAGCCGCGAGTTTGAAGTGCGCAAAAGCTTGGGACTAGTAGCGTGAAAACGGGAATTACATCGTCCACGCAAAACATAGTCGCGGGTCTTACAGTGCCTGCCCGGCTAACACGCTCTCAGCCACTAGGTGTCATCTATGGCGCCGCTGGCTTGGGGAAAACCTCTCTCATCGAAGCGATTCGGAATAAGTATGGCCGCGTCGTATGGGTCAGAGCGCGTGAGGCTTGGCGGTCCAGTCGCGGCATGATGCTTAGAGATATTTTGAGCGCGATCAACCCGGGTTGGGGCACCGAATGGTCCTCGACCGAGTATCTATATAGAACGCTCCTAGCAGAACTGAAAACCCAGCCCGATCTTTACCTCTTGATTGATGAGAGTGACTATCTTGCGCGCGGGCGGAACTTCAGTTTGTTGCATACGCTGCGCGATCTGGCGGATGAGGCGAGCGTGGGATCGTCTTCATATCGATCGGCAGCCTGGCACGGCTGCTCGAAGGCGCGACCGGCTTCCTCGAGGCTATCAGCTCGCGTGTCGGCGGCGGCGTCGAGTTCCAAAAAGCATCATTGGCGGACGCGATGTTACTGGCGCTCGATCTGGTCGAGGGTGTGACTTTTGACCGACCACTCGTCGAACACTGCCTCACAAGAAGCAAGGGCACAATCCGCCTGTTACTCGGCGTATATGCAGAGCTTGAGCGGCGCGCGCTTGACGCAAAGATTGATGCGCTAAGTCTTGCCGACGCCGCAGATCTGGGTTTCGTCGATCGCGCGGCGCTACCGGTCCGAAGAGGCAAGGACGCCAAACCCGAGACCGTTCAAATCTCGATTTCAGCATTGACGCAACGGCCAATCAGATCGGCAGTCGGGTGAGGCTAATGGTGCCAGAGAGAAATATCATGTCCGCCAAACTAGACGATAGGGAAATGCAAGTTCGCCGAGAGGTGACCGTGCGCGATGGGATCGCGGCGCTCCGTCAGCTCGAAACAGCATTATCCGGCAGTAAGCGTTTATCAGTGTTCGACCGCGAAGCGCTGACCCAACGGATAGACGCGGCGATTTATGATCTGGCGGCGGTGGTGATCGCGGCCGGGGCGTTCGTTGATGTCGCCAATCGGCGGCTCGCCGAAGCCGAAGCCAAGCCGACGGGCATTTGCACCCGCTGCCACGCAACTTTGACGCGGACACCCCAAGAGTTGCGGCAGCATATCGAGTCGGTCGCGAAACAAGCTTACCAACATCAGGGCTGGCCGGTTGAGGCATTCGTCGAGAAAGTCTCAGCGGCGCTGGAGCCCGGCGACGAAATTGTCTGGCTGATAATCGGCGGAGCCTCCGTACGGCGGCGCGATGGAAGCGGTTATGTGGTGTGGCGGGCGGACTCATGATGAGTGAGACGGTCGAAAAACTACTAGAAGACGTAGAGGTCGCGCGCATCCTGGGGGTTGAGCCTGCGACGCTGAGAGTTTAGCGTCGGCAAGACCGAGGGCCGGTGTACATCGAGCTCGGCTCGAAGCTCATCCGCTATCGAACCGAAGATGTGCGGGCGTGGATTGCGGCGCATCGACG
>Ga0070733_10000087_pt1 | contig 85760 bp, 80 predicted proteins | sample Coa_R1_9_FD_66450 | JGI IMG/M metagenome (GOLD analysis project Ga0070733, IMG submission 66450) | Surface soil microbial communities from Centralia Pennsylvania, which are recovering from an underground coalmine fire - Coalmine... | ecosystem: Environmental > Terrestrial > Soil > Unclassified ...
GGGACGCACGCCGTACTCATTCATCTTCTTCAAAAGGCCGCGCATGATCGGGAAGCTGTTCTCAAAAATCTCGTCGCCGAAGTTCACGCTTCCACAGGTGAGGGTCGCCATCTCCGGGCGCAGTTCGAGCACGCTCGAACGCTCTTGCGGCGTCATCCCGATCGCCCCGCCGGTAGAGAACTGCACGATGAGATCGCTTTGCCGGCGAATCGCCTCATACGCTTGACCGAAGCGTTCGACGCTGTGCGTGTTGCTGCCGTCGTCGTTGCGGCAATGTACGTGCAGTATCGAGGCGCCGGCCTCGCGCACCGCTGCGGCGGTCTCGCCCAAAAGTTGCGGCGTGTACGGCAAATGCGGCGTCTGTTCGGGCCGGATCTCCGCGCCGACGGGCGCACAGGTGATTATCAGAGGATCCATGGCACTCATTGTGACAGCGCGCGGTAGGCAGCCTCTACGAACTCCGAATCGAGGCCGAGCAGTGCGGCCAGCGCGATGGCGTCGGCCTGCGGAGCCTCATCCCCGCCGACCTTTGCGATCGTGTAATCCATCGAGTCGGCCAGCGCATCGAGTGCGCCCTTCAGATCGCGCGCGGCCGGAAGCGTCCGGATTCCTTTGAGCCCGCGAACCGCAAAGTGCGCGACGCCGGCCGCGGCGGCGACGCCCTGCAAATGTGTCGCTAGCAAAGCGCAGGCTTTCCTTTGCCGCAGACGCTCGGTCAGCGCTACGACGATCGCCTTTCCTTCGTGCGGCGTGGTCGTGCGCGCGAACTCGTCGACGAAGATCAAGAGCCGCGGAGCCATTCGCGCAAGGATATCTTTGAGCGCCGTCACCTCTCGCGCAAACGAGGAGAGCAGCCCTCCGGAGCGCTCTCGAAGCCCCGTCCCCAGCCACGCGATTTGATCGAAGAGCCCGACCCGCGCCTGGGCGGCGGGCACCGGCAACCCAAAAGCGGCGCAAAGCGCGAGAAAGCCGCAGGTCTGCAACGCGAGGCTCTTTCCTCCCATGTTTGGTCCGGTGAGAACGGCCGCACCGCGCAGGTCGAGATCGATCGGAACGTACCGCCGTCCCGCGACCGTCAGCTCGGCCTCCAACGGTAGAAAGCGCGCCCGCTCGAAGGTCAGCGCCGGCTCGCGAATCACGACCGGGGCCGTGCAGTGATGGACCTGCGAAAAGCGCGCGGCGCCGAGGCTCACATCGAGTTCGCCCAACGCTCGGGCCGCAGCCCCAAGCCCCGCGGCGTGCGCGCGAGCGACTGAGGTCAAATGGAGGCGAACGCGCTCTTCGAGGGCGCCCATCCTGCCGAACGCCGCCTCACGGCGCTGCAGCGCGGCCTGAGAGCTTTCGCCGTACTCCAACGCGCAGAGAAGATAGGTCGCCGATTCACGCACGACGCGAACGCCTTGTGGTAACGTGCCGCGCAGGTCCGACCGCATCACGATGAACTCGTCGCCGGCGACCTCTTCGCGCCCTAGCTCGCGCGCGACGCGCTCCACCTCTCTGCCGCGCGCCGCGTCGACCTCGGCCTGCGCTTGCGCGTACGCCCCGCGCGCCGCCGCCAACTCGGCGTCGAAGGCATCGGAAAGATAGAACCCCGCCGCCTCCCTGCGTCCCGGCGCGAGTGCCTCCAGCACCGTACGCGTCGCTTCGCTTGAAATCCGTTGCCCGAGCGCGCCGGCTGCAGGCGACGCATCCACGCGTTCGACCATCTCGCAAAACAGACGCAGCTCGAAAAAGCCGGGATCGTCGAGCGGTTCTCCCAGGGAGGCTCGAGCAACGGCCCCCACGACGTCGGGCAGCTGTTCCAAGAGGGAACGCACCGCGGATACCTGGTCCGAAGGAAGCCGCTCGGCGATCTCGGCAATCTGTCGCGCCCGCGACTCCGCGGCTCTCTCGTTACCGGGGCGAAACGGCACGAGTTCGGAGAACAGGCGCGATCCATAGGGCGAGATGGGCGCCACGGCATTGACGAGCCAGTCGAAACCCAGCAGCTCGGCGGTTGCGGCGTCGAGCAGCTCGAGCCGCCTCATGCGGCCTCCCGGCCGGCAAAGACGTCGAACGACGGCAGCTTCGTTGCGCCGGCGACGGCATCAAGAAAGGGCCCCGGATCAAAGCTGCGCTCCGGTGCGACGGCGCAGACCGTCGTCGCAATCACGTCGAGCGCGCGGCGACAACGAACGCGCAGGCGCGCGAGCGCCTCGGAGAGCGATCTCCCACTCATGACGATCTGCGTCGAATCCCCGACGACGATCTGCCGCTCTTCCCCCGCGGCAATGAACTCGGCGGCCATCGTAGCCGTGAGGGCGCCTTCCAACTCGACGGCGGCGGCACGCGAATCGAATAGGGGTACGCGCAGGCGCGCAGTCAGCGTTGCGACATCGCACACCGCTTCCGACTCCGTCTTCGCCGCCGCGGCGCCGCAGGAGACGACGATCGCGCCGTCGCCGCTCGCCAGCGTCGCAAGCCGATCGATCGCACCGTCGATCAAAACGATGTCACTGCGATTTGCGACGTGCTCGATAGCCGCGCGAAGCCCCGAGGCGCTCGAAGGACCGGCCAAATCGTAAAGGCCATCGTGAGCCGTTCGAGCATACAGCAGCGAGCCCGCGCTGCTTTCGATGTCCGATATCTTGAGAATTTCGACGGCGGGCGAGGGCGCAAGCAGCGGGCGTGCCGTGACGAAGACGGTGTTCGAATGCAGCCGCAGGCCAGTTTTAGGGCCGATCGACGCCAGGCCTACGCGAAATCCCGATCGCCACGCCGCTTCGTACATCGCCAAGAGCGCGGTGGTTTTGCCCACGTTCTTTCCGGTTCCAACGACGAAGATCGCTCGCGCGCGCCTTTCGCGCGCAAGTTCCAAGAGTCTCAGCCCGACTCGCACGCCTCGGATTTCAGCTACCCGAGGTGCAGCGCCTTGAGCACCGCAAAGGTGATGCCGGTGAGCGAAAGCAGGAGGCCGCCGACGAAGGCGGCGTTGCGTTCGGCGTATCGTCCAAGCCGAGATCCCACGGTGAGACCGAGGGTCGTCGATGCGATCGACACGGCGGCGATGACGATCAGCGATACCGGCATCGGCACGCCGACGTACAGGATCGAAAACCCGATACCGAGCGAGTCCAGGCTGATCGCCAGCGAGGCGACGATTAAACCCGGTCCGCGCGAAAGGTCGACCGGTTCGCCCCGCAGATCCGTGCGACTCTCGTTCATCATGTAGGCGCCCAGGCCAATGAGCGCGGCAAATCCGAAGTAACCCGCAACGTCGCCGATGAGCCGTCCGGCGAGCAAACCAAGGCAGGCTCCAAGGATATTCATAACGACTTCGGCGCAAGCAAAGGCGATGCCGATCCGAACCTTCTGCCTCGTGGAGACGCCGCGAACGCCCGCGCCGACGCCGACGGCAAAAACGTCGAGCGCCAGGGCGAGCGCGATCGCGAAGACCTTGAGCAGTGCTGCGCTCATCGGCACGCTTTGCGCGCTCCGTCGGTGAAGGTTCCTGCATGACGCGCCGGTCTGCGGGTCCGATCTTTCTCCTCGCGGCGCTGCTGCTGTTGGTCGCCCTGGTCGCGCCGGTGGTCGCCGTCATCACGGCGATGCCGCCCACCCAAGCATTTGCCATGTTCGCCAAAGTTGGAGGCGACGCGCTGCGTGTCTCGCTGATCGCGTCGGCGGGAGCTACGCTGGTCGCGACGCTCTTGGGAATACCTGCGGGCTACTATCTCGCACAAAAGACCCCGAGTCTGCGCGCGGCGGCGCTGTTTTTGCTGGCGCTGCCACTGGCCTTTCCGCCGGTCGCCTCGGGTCTGATGCTGATCTACGCGCTGGGAACGAACTCGCCGGCCGGAGGCTGGCTTGCAGCGCATGGATTGACGGTGCCGGATTCGCTGCTCGGCGTCGGGGTCGCCGAGTTCTTCGTCTCCGGATCCTTCGTTGCCATTGCCGCAACCGCCGCGTTTAGCGCGCTCGATCCGATGTACGCCGATGCCGCCCGAACGTTGGGTTCGAGCGAGTGGCGCATCTTCTCCCGCATCGCGTTGCCGGCCGCGTCGGGCAGCATCGGCGCCGGAATCGCGTTCGCCTGGCTTCGGGCGATCGGCGAATACGGCGCGACGAGCATCGTAGCATTTCATCCTACGTCGCTGCCGGTCGCGCTCTACGTTGCCCTTTCCGCCTCGGGCGTTCGCGAAGCGCTCGCGCTCTGCTACGGCTTCATCGTTCTGGCCGCCGTGGTGCTTGCCACCGCTTGGCTTCTGCGCCGAGGCGTCGAACACTAGGCTCCCGAAACAGCAGCGCCGTGCTCCAGAAGAACTTTTATTTTCTCGCTCGGCGATTCGTCGCGGGCGACAATATCGGCGACGCGATTGCAGCCGTTCGCGAACTCAACGGTCAAGGGATGTCGGCGACGCTCGACTTTCTCGGCGAGGACGTCCACGTTGCCGGCGCAGCGCTCCGCACGCGCGAAGCCTACGAAGAGATGCTCGACGCGATCGCGCAAAGCGGCGTCGATTCGAACGTTTCCGTCAAGCTGACGGCAATGGGCCTGCTGATCGACGAAAAGTTTGCCTTGGACAACCTCGTGACGATCCTGGAGCGCGCCGCACGCAACCGCGATCCGTTCGTGCGCATCGACATGGAAGGTTCTCCGGTGGTCGAGGCCACGCTGCGCGTCTTCCAGCAAGCCTTCGCAGCGCACCCCAACGTCGGGCCGGTGCTGCAGTCCTACTTGAAGCGCACGCCCGCCGACGTGGAGAACGCGATCGCGCTTCACGCTCGAGTCCGGCTCGTCAAGGGCGCCTACAACGAGAAGCCGGAGATCGCCTATAAGTCGATGCCGAAGATCCGCACGCAGTACCTGGAGGAGGCGCGCCGGCTCTTGCTGCACGGAAACTATCCCGGCATCGCGACGCACGACCGCCGTCTGATCGCCGCGGTCAAGGAGTTCGCCGCCGCCGAAGGCATATCGCCCGATCGTTTTGAGTTCCAGATGCTCTACGGCTGTCGCCCGAGCGTGCAGCGGCAAATAGTCGCCGAAGGATACCGGCTGCGTATTTACGTTCCGTTCGGAACGCACTGGGCGGGATATTTCTACCGGCGCGTCTTGGAACGGCGCGAGAACGCATTCTTCGCGATCTCCTCGATCTTTTCACGGTAGTGCGCGCGGTCGTTCAACGGGTCAGCCACGCCGGCGTGCGCGTGGCCGATCGCACCGTCGGGGAGATTGGTGCCGGCCTCTTGGTGCTGGTCAGCGTCGGCAGTGACGACGACGAGCGCGACGCCCGGTCCATGGCCGAAAAGATCGCCGAGCTGCGCATTTTTCCCGATGGCGGCGGTTTGATGAACAGCTCCCTGCGAGAGACGGGCGGTGCCCTCCTACTCGTCTCTCAGTTCACCTTGCACGGGGACGTGCGGCGGGGCCGGCGTCCTTCATTCATTGCTGCGGCGCCGCCGGCGGTAGCGCGCAGCCTCTACGAGCTGGTGGGCGCCTCGGTGGCGTCGCTGGGAGTTCCGGTGGCCTACGGCGAGTTTGGAGCCCAGATGGCCGTCGAACTGGTCAACGACGGCCCGGTCACGATCCTGATCGACACCAAAAGGCTCTTCTGATCGAGCAGGGGCTCCCTTCTTTGGCCTGCTCGTACCGCATGCTCTCATCGGTCCCCAACCTAGGCACCAAACTTTTCTCCTCAAAATGACGTTGTAGTAGTTAGAAAGAGTTTGCCGCCCTTGCTTGGCGGCAGACGGACAGGTGAACAGCAATAATCATGGCAGAAAACAAAGAACCGAAACCCCGGGCCGGCGGAATGTCCGTCCGCGAGGCCGGTCAAAAAGGCGGCGAGACCGTCAAGAATAAGTACGGCGCCCAGTTCTACGAGCAAATCGGGCGCAAGGGGGGCCTAGCGACGAAGCTTGCCCACGGCCACGAGTTCTACGAGCAGATCGGGAAGAAGGGTGGCAAAAAGGGCGGCGAAGCCACGCGAGACCGGTATGGACCGAACTTCTACGAACGCATCGGACAAAAGGGTGGGCAAAAAGTCAAGCAGCTCATCGAAGAGGGCAAGCGCGCAGCAAAAGCTCAGAAGCGCGCTAGCTAAGTCATCCCGGCTTGGGATTCGCCTAAGCCTTTTCGTGTTTGCAGCCGTCGCGATCGGCGCGGGAAGCGTAGGGGCTTATCCAATGCCTCTAAAGCCCATTCCGAGACCGTCGCCGAGTCCGACGGCTCCCCCAGTCAACGTCTTGCCTTTTGACTCGACGTTGCTCTTCGTATTGGACGATCCGATTTCGTCGAAGTCGTCCAAGGCCGGTCAAATTGTGCGGGCTCATCTCAAGAGCTCGATCGTCGTCAACGGCCGGACGGTGGCGGCGGCCGGGGCGCCCGGCCAAATCCGCATCGTAAACGTCTCGGGATCGGATATCGAGGACAAGTACGGCTTCGTGGACATTTTCTTCGAACCGCTTACGTTGGCCGACGGTCGCGACTTGCCGTTGCGCGCTCCCGCGGCCCGGCTCGAGCCGGGCGTTTCCTACGGACATGAAAGCACCGTCGAAGCCGAGGATACCGTCGGCGATATCTTCGTTCCGTACTACACCCTGTGGCAGATACTTCGTCACGGAAAGAACTTCGTGCTGAATCCAGGATCGGAAGTTCCGGCGCGAACCGAGGCGACGATCACCGCCCAAGCCGATGGCACGATCGCAATCGTCACGCCGCGCCCCTTGCCCCAAGGATCCGAGGTTCCCGATGCGACCTTTCCGTTATCGCCCCTAGCGACGCCGCTCCCAACGGCCGCTCCCATTCCGAAGGTTCGGCCCACGCCGACGCCATCGCCCTCACCGGACTCGACGCCGGCCCCTCCGCCGCCGCCTTAGGGCCACGATGTTTTTGGCGTCACTTCGGGAAAAGAGCCCCCAGAAAGTGAGGTTCCGCTCGTGTTGACTCGACTCGCATTTGCGATTGCAGCCGTCGCCCTAACTACGATGCCCGGCTTTGCCGCCACACCGTCACCCGGCCCGTCGCTCTCGCCGATACCGCAGGGCACCGAAGTGGCCTTCGTTGCGATGATTCAAAAAGATCTGATGGCTCGCTTCCCGACGCCCGCGGATGCGGAAAAGGCCGGCTACTTCCGGTATGGCAATGAAGACGAAGACGGCGCGATCAGTTACGCCAATCTGCAGTGGCAGAGCGGAAATCCCAAGGAGCCCAGCCAGCTCTGGTACGACGTCCATGGCAACCTGCTCGGCGCCGATTTCTCCGTCCTGCAGAGCGCCTCGCCGGCCCCACCCTCAGTTTGGGGTGTCAGCTACCGCCGCTGGGTTTCGTTTCCCGAACATATTCATTACATTCTCGCCGGCCCAAACGGCACCGAAATTTACGGGGCCACCAGCGCGAAAAAGTTCGCAAAGGCGGGGGGTAACGTCGACGATCCCAAACCAGCGACGGTCGTCAAGATGGGCAAAGCAAAAAACGTCGCCGACGTCAAGCGCGTCTTTCTTTTCCCATCCATCTGGGATCTCATCGTTTGGGTCAAGCCCAATCCCAACGGCGCCTTCGCCGATAAGAATCCCGACGTCATTCCCAGCGCCAACGCCGAGAAGCCGGACTAGCTACTTCTTGGGGACGCAGTAGGTTTGAGCGGCTAGGTAGGCGGTGTCGACGGCTTGATCTTCGGATCGGGCGATCACGGCGCGCTGGGCGTCGAAGTGCAGCCAGCTTTTCGAGTCGCGCATATCCTGAGATTCGGTCATCTCGCGCTCGCCAAAACCGCCCATCGGCGGGTTGGCATAGTTGACGTGGTAGTTGCGCATCGCTTGATACAGGTGCATCAGGTCGATAGCCAGCTGGCGTTGGTGGTCGTAGGCCGTTTGGAGGTCCCAAACCGCGTTGGTGACCTCCGCCTTCGCCTGGGCGTCGGTCGTCAGCGCCGCGCCGTCGTGCAGCATGGCGATATTGCGCGAAATCCCGGCCAGCGAATCGTTGAGCGTCGTTTCCTGACGCTCGATCGCGTCCTGCACGCGCATGTACTGTTGGACGTAGTTCGTTTGATGAAAGAGCGTGTTGAGCGTATCGAGCTGCACGCTCGTGCCTTCGAGCACGCGGTCGTTGGCGAGCATCGGCGCCATCGCGCCGTTGAAGTGATCGGCCAGCGAGTTGCAGTACGGCGACGAGATCACCGTCACGATCGTCGGCAGCTCGCGTTCGCCGGGTGAAGCCGACGGCGATGGGTTCGGCAGTACTACCGCGACCAGCGCGGTCAATAAATTCAGCAGTATCATTTCTTGGAACCTAAGGGGTGGGAGTTATTCGTTAGTCCAGTAATCCTTGAGCGCTTTACCGCGCGAGGGGTGTCGAAGCTTTCGCAAGGCCTTCGCTTCGATCTGCCGGATTCGCTCACGCGTGACGCCGAACTCCTGGCCGACTTCCTCGAGCGTGCGCTGATGGCCGTCTTCCAGGCCGAATCGTAAGACGAGTACCTTGCGCTCGCGCTCGGTGAGGTTCTGCAGCACGTCCTGCATCTTCTCCTTGAGCAGCATAACGGAGGCCGCCTCGGCCGGCGCTACGGCTTCTTGATCTTCGATGAAGTCGCCCAGGTGCGAGTCTTCTTCTTCACCGATCGGCGTTTCGAGCGAGATCGGCTCTTGTGAAATTTTCATGACCTCACGCACCTTTTCGGGGGTGAGACCCATCGACTCGGCGATCTCCTCGACCGAAGGCTCGCGTCCGAGCTCTTGCAAAAGCTGGCGAGAGACCTTGATCAAGCGGTTGATCGTTTCGACCATGTGCACCGGGATCCGGATCGTCCGCGCCTGATCGGCGAGCGCGCGCGTAATCGCCTGGCGAATCCACCAGGTCGCGTAGGTCGAGAACTTATAGCCTTTGCGATAATCGAACTTTTCGACGGCCCGAATCAGGCCGAGATTGCCTTCTTGAATAAGGTCTAAGAAGAGCATGCCGCGGCCGACGTACTTCTTGGCGATGGAGACGACGAGCCGAAGGTTGGCTTCGGTCAACTGACGCTTCGCCTCTTCGCCCGCATCGACGGTCTTCGAATCGGCCGCGCCGTTGCGGCTGCTTTCTAGCTCGCCGGCCTCGATGCGCATGGCCAGCGACTTCTCCTGCTCCATCGAGAGCAGCGGAACGCGCCCGATCTCCTTGAGATACATGCGTACGGGGTCGTCGAGCGAGAGCCCGTCCGGGATCGTCTGCTCGGCTTCTTCCTCGCGCTCGGCTTCGGGCTTTTCGTCTTTTTGCTCGTCGGCGAGCTCGATGCCGGCGGCGGTAATCTCTTCAAAGAATTCGTCGAGCTGCTCGGGAGTGATCTCCTCGAGCACCTCAAAAGCGCTGTTGATCTCTTCGTACGTCAGCGATCCCGCGGCCTTGCCGCGCGCGAGGAGCTTTTTCTTGAGCTCGTCCAGCGTCGCCGGCGGAGCCGCGTCCGCGACCGGTGCGTTCTTTTTACGTGCCATATCTTTTTCGTTCACCTCCTCTCGGTTTTGCTTTGTTTTCCGTTTCGGCCCTTAACGCTTCAGTTTAGCGACGAGCGTTTCGAACTCTCCGCGCAGTTCCTCCGAGACCCTCTCGCCGCCGGCGAGCCGCTCGTCGATGAGATGCGATAACTCTTGATATCGCTCTCGGTCATGGTCGAGTCGCAGCCGCTCGACCACCCGTTCCAGATGCGCGCGCCGCTCTTCGGTGTCGCCGTATCGCACGGCGGAACTTCGGTCGCGCCGTCCCAACTCGACGACCACGTCGAGAATCTCCTGGTCCTCGGCAAAGAGCCCGAAGACGTCTGCCGTAGTGCGAAGCGTACCGGCCGCCCCCACGATCCGCTCGTAGATCCGCCGATACACCTCGTTCCGAAACCGCGATGCACCGATGCGCTCCGCGTACTCCCCAGCCAGCAACGGCTCCTCGAGCAGTATGCTCACGACTTCTCGTTCGAAGGAGAGCGGCTCGAGTGAAGTACTGACATGACGGCTTTCCTGCAACCCGATCCGCGCGCGAGGCGCGAAGTTCGCGCTATCAGCGAGGAACCGGCTATTCCGAAGGTCGTCGACGTTCACCTGCAGACGGCTTGCGACGTAGACGACCCAACGGTCCCATTCCTCACGCGGCGCTAATCTCCGAATCAGCCCGGCAGCCTTGGGCATGATGCGTGCCGGAGAATCGAACCCGGCGCGCAACTGCTCGATTTCCGCATCTATCTTGAATTCGATTGCCGGCTTCGCAGCGTCGAGCAAGCGGCGAAACTCTTCGGCGCCGCGAGCCCGAACGAAACTATCTGGGTCGTCACCGGGGGGAAGAAGGACGATGCGCACCGGGGAACCGGTGCTCTCAATGGTGCTAGACGCAATGTCGATGGCTTTGGTTGCGGCGCCGCTGCCGGCTGCATCGCCGTCGAAGCAAAGATAGATGTAGTCGGCGTACTTCCGAAGCTCGGCCCCTTGCTCGGCGGTGAACGACGTTCCAAGCGCGGCGACGGTGTTTTCGATCCCGGCTTGATGCAAGGCGATGCAGTCGAGGTAGCCCTCGACGACGATCAGCGTGCGGTCGCTCTGCGCGGCACGACGCGCGAGGTTGAGCGCGAAGAGGTGATGACCTTTGGTGTACACCGGTGTCGTCGAGGTGTTGAGATACTTCGGCTCACCGTCGCCGATCGCGCGGCCGCCGAAGGCTAGGACTTCGCCGGTCGTCGCATACGTCGGGACCATGAGACGATCGCGATAGAAGTCGTAATAGCCGCGTTGACCGCTTTTGAGCAAGCCCGCCTTGGCGGCCAACTCCAACTCCACGCCGTTGCGCTCGAGCTCGGTCACCAGACCGCTCCACGAGTCGGGGGCATACCCGAGGACGAATCGCTCGATCGTCGCGGCCGTAAAGCCGCGCTTATCGCAGTAGGCTCGCGCCGCCGTGCCCCGCTCGCCGGCCAACATTCGCGCGAAGTAGCCGGCGGCGATGCGGTTGGCTTCGTAGATCGCTTCGCGCTCGCTGCGCGCCCGCTGCGCGCCGGGATTCTCGGGCTCCAGCTCGACGCCGGCTTTGGCTGCCAGCATCCGAACGGCATCGCCGAAGGCGGCGTTCTCCAACTTTTGGACGAACGTGATCACGTCGCCGCCCACGCCGCAGCCGAAGCATTTGAAGAACCCGCGGTCGGGATGCACGTGAAACGAGGGCGTCTTCTCGGAGTGAAACGGGCAGAGACCCACCAAGTCGTTCCCCCGCTTTCGAAGCGGCACGTACTGTCCCACGAAGCTCGCAATGTCGATTCGCGCGCGAATTTCATTAAGGGCGCCCTGATCGTATCTCAATGCCACCGGGACTTCTTCGGTTCGCCCGCGTATTCCGTCGCGCTGGCATGAAGCGCATCTTCGACCCCGTTCATCACTTCATCGAGTTATCCACAGCGGAAGCGCGACTCCTCGATCTTCCGGCGATGCAGCGCCTGCGCCGTTTGCGGCAGCTGGGCCTGGCGTACCTCGCATTTCCGTCGGCGGAACACTCCCGCTTCACGCACGCGCTCGGCGCGCTCGCGATCGGGACGCGCGCGTTCGACGAGCTGGTGCGCCACGGCCGCGATTTCTTCGGGAACGAAAACGAGGTGGCGTATGAACGGCGCCTCGTACGCGCGGCGCTGCTGCTGCACGACGTGGGCCATGGGCCCTTTAGCCACGGCTGCGAAGAGGTTTTGGAAGTTCGTCACGAGCGGCGCACGGCCGACATGCTTGCGTTGCCGGACGTCGCCGAGGGAATCGCGGCGCTCGAGGTGGACGCAGCCGACGTCCTTGCCCTAATCGTGGCGGATCCCGCCGGGCGGTACCCGGAGCTGCGCGAGCTGGTGAGCGGTCCGAATCTGGATGCAGACCGCATGGACTACCTTCAGCGCGATGCCTACTTCACCGGGGTCGCGACGGGACGCTACGACGCCGAGCAGCTCCTTGGGTCGCTTCGCATCGTCAGCCACGAAGGCCGCAAGACGGTCGGCATCGATCGCCGCGGCGTCGTCGCGCTCGAGTCGTTCGTGATGGCACGCTACATGATGTTCGCGTCGGTCTATTTTCATCACACGACGCGCATGTTCGAGCACGTGCTGCACGACGTGCTGCGCGAACTCTGGCCCAACCCGCGGGCGCTCGACGAGATAGGTGAGTTTCTGCGCTGGGACGACTTCCGCGTGCTCAACTCGCTCGACGACTCACGCAGCGAAGCGGCCTACGCGTTGCGCAATCGCGTGCGAGTCTACGCCTTGGCCGCCGAGTTCAACGCCGAACGCGATCTGCGCGCCTTCGAGGCCTGCGAGGCGGCGCTCGGCGCGCGATTCGGCGAAGCCAACGTCTGGGCCGACTCGCAGTCGCAGCTGCTGCACCGCCTCCCCTTGGGAATCGGTCAAGCCTCGACCGTCTTGGTTGATGGCCCGAGCGGTCCGCTCGACGCGCGCGAGGCCTCCGACATCATCGCTAAGCTCAGCGGCAAAGCGTACTGGCGAAAACTCTTCGTTCGAAGAGTTCCCGATCGCGAGGACGCGGTACACGAGGCGCGTGACATTTGCGCGCGAGTGATCGCGTCCTTCAACCGATCGTTTTAGAGCCTAAAGCGGAAGCGCGAACACCGTGCCATGGCCGCTTTGGCCGGTGTTGCTGAGACTGGTACCATAGAGCGTTCCCTTAACGTCGACCAGTCTTCCAAACGGCGCAATGGGAATGCCGCTCGGACCGTTCTTGTTGAACTCGTACACAAACGATTCTGCACCGCGGGGCGTGATCGAGAAGACCGCTCCCCCGACGTTCGCGCCCTCCACCGTGCCGTAGAACGTTCCGTTGACATCGATCAAGCCCGACTGGGGGCCTACCTCGTCGCCGTTGGAACCGGGCGCGCCGAAGCTGCAAATGATGCTCAACTTGCCGGCGGGCGTGATCTTGAAAACCGTCCCGCCGCCATAGCTGCCGCCGTCCGACGTCGTCCCGTACAGGTTGCCGCCGTACTCCATGAGGTCGCCTACCGGCTCAGAACCGTCGGGACTGCCCGTGAACGTGTGCAGAACGGTTTCTTTGCCCGAAGGCGTCACTTTAAAGACCGTTCCCTCGCCCCCGGAGCTCATTCCGCCACCAACGGCGGTACCGTAGAACGCGCCCTTGTAGTAGATAACTCCCGCTTCGGGGCCCTGGCCGTCCGACGGCTGGCCTTTTAAGCTATAGAGGACGGTCTCCTTACCCGCTAGGGTGATCTCGAAAACGGCTCCCACGCCGTTAGCGCCGCCGCTATACGTCGTGCCGTAGAGGTTGCCATCGTGGTAGAACAAGACCGCGTCGGGCAAACTGCCGTCGCTGCCGCCCGTGAAACTATGGAGCACTTTTTCCTTACCTGCCGTCGTGATCGAAAAAACGGTGCCCGCACCATTCGCTCCACCATAGTAAGTGGTTCCGTAGAGCTTGCCTTTGACGTAGACCAGGCTCCCGTACGGGTATTCACCGTCGCTTCCGGAGAAGCTGTGCAGGATATTTTCCGACCCGCCGCGGCTGACTGAGAAGACCGCTCCAAGGTTATTCGCGCCGCCGGCGTAGGTCGTCCCATAGAGCGTACCCTTGGCGTACACCGGCCCGTCGTACGGCGAAGCGCCATCGGGTTGTCCCTGGAACAAGTAGATTGCCGGATTGCCCGAGGAAGTATTCCCGCGGACGGAGAGCGGGTAGGCGTAATGGGCCGCATTGGCACTCGGGGCCGACGTTGCGGGCAGGGTGCCTCCGTTCCCCGTCGCGCAGCCCGCGACGGCGATGCAGCACCCGAGGGCGAGAAATCGTTTCATTTGCATAAGCCTCCGGAAGTAGTGAGGGATTGATTCCTATGCAGCATGCGCGCGGGGAGGCTCCGCGTATATGCGTGGAAACACCACTTAGGTAAGCGTGCTAGCTGATGACGCCGATGGCCGATTGCGCGGCGGCTAGGCGCGCGATGGGAACGCGATAGGGCGAACAGGAGACGTAGTCCAGGCCTAAGCTGTCGCAGAAGGCGACGCTGCTGGGTTCGCCGCCGTGCTCCCCGCAGATGCCGATCTTGAGCCCGGCGCGCGCCGAGCGCCCGAGGGTTACGGCTTGCTGCATCAGCGCCCCGACGCCGCGGCGGTCGAGCACTTGGAACGGATCTTCTTTAAGAATTCGCTTATCGAGATAGACCGGAATGAAAGAGGCCTCCGCGTCGTCGCGACTATACCCGTAGGTCGTCTGCGTGAGGTCGTTGGTTCCGAACGAGAAGAATTCGGCGTCGGCCGCCAGCTCGTCGGCGACGATGCAGGCTCGGGGAAGCTCGACCATCGTGCCGATGCGATACGGCACCTCCACCTTTTCCCTCTTGACGATCTCGTCGGCAACGCGCTTGGCGGCCTCACGCGTCGTCCGCATCTCTTCCTTCGTGCCGACCCCGGGAATCATCACGTCGGGCCGCGCGTCCACGCCCCGGCGCCGCAGCTCGCAGGCGGCTTCGAAGATGGCGCGCACTTGCATCGCGTAAATTTCGGGGTAGACGATTCCCAGGCGGCAGACGCGCAGGCCGAGCATCGGATTCTGTTCGTGCAGCTGCTCGACGCGGCGCAGCATCGCTTCCTTCGCGCGGTAGTCCGCCGACTCGATGCCTTTGGTGAGGCGCAACTCGGTCGTTTCGACGAGCAGCTCTTCAAGCGACGGCAGAAACTCATGCAGCGGCGGATCGAGCAGCCGGATCGTCACCGGCAACCCCTGCATCGCTTCCAGGATTCCGAGAAAATCGTCGCGCTGAAAAGGCAGCAGCTTCTCGAGCGCTTTCGCCCGCTCGTCGACCGACGTTGCCAAGATCATTTCGTGGACGACCGGCAGGCGGTCGGGCTGCATGAACATATGCTCGGTGCGGCAGAGACCGATGCCCTCCGCGCCGAGCTCGCGCGCCTTCGCCGCATCTTCGGGCGTATCGGCATTCGCCCAGACCTGCATTCGCCGCAGTTCGTCGGCCCACGAGAGAAACGTGGCCAGCCAGTCGGGCAACCGCGAGGGCGGCGGAATCAATCGCAGTTCGCCGATGGCCACGTTGCCGGTGGTGCCGTCGATCGTCACCCAGTCGCCTTCGCTCAGCTCTCGGTCGCCGAACCTGGCGCGCTTGTTGCGAAAGTCGATTCGAATGGCTTCGCAGCCCGCGACGCATGGTTTGCCCATGCCGCGCGCGACGACCGCGGCGTGCGACGTCGCGCCGCCTTTCTGGGTCAGCACGCCTTCGGCGGCGATCATCCCGTGGACGTCGTCGGGCGTCGTTTCGGTGCGCACGAGGATCGTCTTTCGGCCCGCTTCCTTCCACGTGACGGCATCTTCCGCGGAAAAGACGATCTGGCCGGCCGCCGCTCCCGGCGCCGCGTTGAGCCCTTTGCACGCCACGGCGACGCGTTCGTTGGGATCGATGCGAGCGTGGAAGAGCTGGTCGAGGGATTGCGCGCTGACCATGCTGACGGCGCGCCGTTTGTCGATGAGCCCTTCTTCGACCAGGTCGCGCGCGATCTTTACCGCGGCCTCCGCGGTGCGCTTTGCGTTGCGAGTCTGCAGCATGAAGAGCTTCCCGCGCTCGACGGTAAACTCGAGATCCTGAACGTCGCGATAATGCCGCTCGAGACGCGTCGCAATCTCTTCGAATTGGGCGTAGACCTTCGGTGAGAGCCGCGCGAGGTCGGAGATCTTCTCGGGAGTTCGAATGCCCGCAACGACGTCCTCGCCTTGCGCGTTGATGAGATACTCGCCGAAGAGCACGCGCTCCCCGGTGTTCGGGTCGCGCGTAAAGGCCACGCCGGTTCCCGAATCGTCGCCCATATTCCCGAAGACCATCTCCATGACGTTCACGGCGGTGCCCCAATCGTCGGGAATTTTGTTGTAACGCCGATAGTCGACGGCCCGCTTGGAGTGCCAGGAAGCGAAGACGGCTTCGATGGCGGCGTACAACTGCGTGTGAACGTCTTGCGGAAACTCCCGGCCGTGCTCGCGCACGATGCCTTTGAAGCGATCGGTCAACGCTTTCCAGGAAGCTGCGTCGATTTCGGCATCGGTCCGGGCACCCAGCGAGGTGCGCGTCGCCTCGATCAGCTCTTCGAACCGGTCCTTCGCGATGCCGAGGACGACGTTTGAAAACATCATGATGAAGCGGCGATACGCGTCCCAGGCGAAGCGCTCGTTCTTGGTCAGGCGCGCGAGCCCGGCGACCGTCTCGTCGTTCAAGCCGAGGTTGAGGATCGTATCCATCATACCGGGCATCGACACCCGCGCCCCGCTGCGAACCGAGACCAGCAGTGGATTTTCGGTAATGCCGAACCGCTTAGCGGTGCGGTTTTCGAGCTTGCGCATCGCAGCGTCGACTCGTTCTTGCAGGCCGTCGGGGAATTTGCCGCCGGAATCGTAGAAGCGCAGACAGGCTTCGGTGGTGATGGTGAATCCCGAAGGGACGGGCAGGTCGGCGGCCGTCATTTCTGCCAGGCCGGCGCCCTTGCCGCCGAGCAGATTGCGGACGGCATTGGGGTCGGCGTCCGACTTGAGCGTTGCCGCCTCGTCGAAGAAATAGACGAACTTCGTCACCGCAGGCGTTCCCGAAGGAACTCGGCAAGCCGGTCGCCCGGCACGCGATCCTGTTGCATCGAGTCGCGCGAACGCAACGTTACGCTCCCATCGTCCATCGTTTCGTAATCCACGGTCACGCAGAACGGTGTTCCGATCTCGTCTTGACGGCGATAGAGCTGCCCGATGTTTCCTTCGTCGTACTGCGTTCGAAACTCCGGACGAAGCGCCGCCTCGATACTCGTCGCCCGCTCGACCAGCTCGGGCTTGTTGCGCGCCAGCGAAAAGATTGCGACCTGCACCGGAGCGATGAAGGGATGAAATCGCAGGACCGTGCGTTCCGTCTCCTTGCCGTTGGGATCGACGCTGCGCTCGCGTTCGTAGGCGTCGATAAGAAAGGTAAGGGCGGTTCGGTCAATTCCGGCCGAACTCTCGATCAGCAACGGCGTGTAATGCGTCTTGGCCGCTTCGTCGAAGAAGCGCAGATCTTTGCCAGAGAGCGCCATGTGCGCGTCGAGATCGTAGGTCCCGCGGTGCGCGATCGACTCGAGCTCTCCCCAACCCCAGGGAAAGAAATACTCGACGTCGACGCCGGCCTTGGCATAATGCGGGCGCTCCGATTCGGTCAGCTCGTAGAAGCGCAGCCGCTCGGAAGCGATGCCGTAGCTCGCATACCAGTTCTTACGGCGCTCGACCCATGCGCGAAAGGTTTCCATGTCGGCGCCGTCGTCGGGAACGAAATACTCGAGCTCCGCCTGTTCGAACTCGCGAACCCGAAAAGTGAAGTTGCCCGGGGTGATCTCGTTGCGGAACGATTTTCCGATCTGGGCCACGCCGAACGGCGGTCGCTTGCGCGCGCTTTGGTAGATGTTTTTGAAGTTGACGAAGATGCCTTGCGCGGTCTCGGGACGCAGGTAGGCGACCGACGAGGTATCTTCCATCGGTCCGATCGACGTGCGCATCATCAAATTGAAGTTGCGCGGCTCGGTAAAGGAGTCTTTGCTGCCGCAGTCCGGGCACTGCGAGCGATCCTTGAGATGGTCGGCACGAAAGCGATGCTTACATACCTTGCAGTCGATCATCACGTCGTGAAAGGCATCCAGGTGCCCCGACGCCTTCCACACAAGCGGATGCATGAGGATGGACGAGTCGAAGGCGACGACGTCGTCCCTGCGCTCGACGGTGTCGCGCCACCACGCGCGCTTGACGTTCTGCTTGAGCACGGCGCCCAGCGGCCCGTAATCCCACAAGCCGTTGATTCCGCCGTAAATCTCGCTGGATTGAAAGATGAAGCCGCGGCGCTTTGCGAGTGCCGTGATCTCTTCCATCGTCACGCGACGAACCGATGCTGGCGTTTCCATTGGGTCGCTTTAGTTTATCGCGCGCGACGCAAACCCCCGCCGTAGCGGCGTCCGCGCCACTCGACGCCTCCTCCGAGCAACGTGCGATAGAGCGACGTCGCGAAGATCGCCTGCGTGACCAGCAGGCCCAACGGCACGGCAATTCCGGAGCCGGGAACGAAGCGAGCGCGCCGCATCCCCACTTCGGCGACTGCGACGATTGCCGCACCGCTCAGCACGAGAAGGGCCGCCGCCAGCCACCGGCGCTCGATCAAACAGACCAGCGCGACGAACGGGGAAATCGGAGAGGCGCAAGCCAGAAGCGCCGTTCCGGCGATGGCGCGAAGCGGCCGGCCGCGGGCTCCAATCGCGAAGTTCTTGACGAAGCCTTCCCAAATCTCCGTAAAGGATCGGTACATGCGCGTGCTGACGAGCCCATCGGCGCCGGCGAGAAAGACTCGAAACCGGCCGTCGCGCTTGAATCGGCGTGCGAGCTCGAGATCTTCGGCAATCTCGCCGCGAACGGCTTCGTGGCCGCCGATGGCGTCGTACGCGACGCGCGAGACGAGGATATATTGCCCGTTGAAGATCGCCACATCGGGCTTGCGCGGATCGTTGACGTCGTCCGTCGGCCCGATGCCGAGCATGATGACGAAAAGAATCGTCGGCAAGAGCAGGCGTTCGGCAACGCCGATCGTTCGCTGATCGGTCAGCAGGCTAACCACGCCGTAGGCGTTCTCCAGCGCGCACGCAAGGGCCGACGGCGCGGCGAGCGGCTCGTGTTCGGTATCGGCGTCGGTGAAGAGCAGCCACGCTCCGCCGGCGATGCGCGCGCCCTGTGTAAGCGCCCATGGTTTGCCGATCCAGCCGTCGGGAAGCTGCGAGCCGGCAACGATCGTCAGGCGCGGGTCGCGTTGCGCGATTGCGTCTAAGATCGTGCGCGTCGCGTCGATGGAACGATCGTCGACGACGATCACCTCGAAATCGGGATGGCGGGTTGCCAGCAACGAGTTTATGCAGCGCGCGATGTTTCGCTCCTCGTTTCGAGCCGGCACGATAATGGAGAGGCTCGGAAGGCCGCCTTGGGGTTCGCGCGGCTCGATTTTCGCTTGCGAGCGTCTGACGACGTCGAGCCAACGCAGGGCCAGGGCGAGGTTCGCTCCGCTCAGCAAGAGCGCGACGACGATCAACCGGGAGAATCCCCTTGGTTCTCCCGGAGGTACGCGGCGACCGCGCGTTTCTGCGCGCACGCGAGCCACGCCTCGACGATCACGTCCTCGAGGTGGCTCGTTGAAATCTTTTCTAGCCGCACCAGCACCGCGGGGTAGCCGTCGAAATGGGGCGTGGTGAAGAAAACCCTCGGATCGCTCGCGAGTAGGACGTCCTTCATCTCGAGGTCGGGCGTGCGCACGCCCAGGATCGGTCCGGTTGGTGCGCGATCGCCGAGCGCCGCGAGATCGGCGCGTCGCAACGGCCGCTCCCACACGAAGAACTTCTTGTAGACGATCCATGCCGGCGTACCGCTCGAGCTGAGTTCTTCGCTCGTGCCGGGCAACTTGAGTGCGATCCGCCGCACGTCGCGCCACGTAGCCACCGGGCTAGTCGGGCTCCCCAACGGGTGCGAGACGACACATTCACGAAAGCTTATCGCAAAATTCTCGTCTTTTCAACCGAGGGTCTCCCACGTAATGGAAACAGCGTTTCGTACCGTTGTGCCGCTCGTACCGGCCGGCTCAAATCTTCAAGAGACGCTCGCATTCTACGCGAGCCATATGGGGTTTGAAGTCACTTGGCAAAGCGAAACGATGGGAGGCATACGGCGTGGCGGCGTCGCGTTCAACCTCGTCAAAAACGACAACCAAGAATGGGCGCGCAACGCGAGTTTCAGCATCGGGGTTACCGACCTCGACGCCCTCTACCGAGAGTATCGGGCGATCCCAGCCAACGTGGGGCCGCTCGAGACAAAGCCTTGGGGACGGCGCGAGTTCCACGTTATCGTTCCGTCCGGCGTCTGTTTTCAGTTTTTCGAGCACGCCTAGCGGCAATTGGGGTCAAAGATTCCGAACTTGCACCACGCCGCCTGCGGGACGCCATATTTACGCATGTAGTTCACGTCCATTTCTCCGCCGCCGCTTTCGACCAGTCGCCAGCGGCCTTCGCGTTTGTGATAGAGAGCCTCGCCGCCTCCGGCGCCGTACCACTCCCCCATCGCCCAGCTTTCCTATACGACGACGTACGGCACAAACGGGCCGAACATGAGTTCCGGAAAACCCGGCGGGGACGTATGCGCTCGCAAGGCCGGCTCCAAGTGCATGACGACCCTCACGACCAGCGGAATCACCGTCGACTTTCCCGGCGTGTGGCCCTCGACGCTCTCCGGAACCACGATCACCGCAGCGACATCGGAAGTCAAGTTCAGCGACAGCTGCTACAGCGACTACACGGATGACGTGAACCCGTTCTTCACCAACCACGCGGGCGTGAATATCACGCCGAAGACCAAGAAACGAGCGACGGAGATGGTCGGACCCAACCTATGGTGCGTTGATGCCGGCTCCGGCAAAGTCAACATTTGGCCATACCCCGATGGCGCGTCACCGATTCAGGTCCCCTCACCACCCTCGGAGCCTTACGGTGCCGCCGTAAGCAGCGCCGAGTAAAGTACACCTTCGTCTATCGCCAGCGGTCGCCAGGCGCCGTCACGTAGGTTCTCCAAACGTAACCCCACGGGAGCACGAGCGGAACGAGCACCAGGCCCAACCCGATCGGGAAGAGTTGGTCGGCGGTGTCGGCGTCGACGCGGTGGGCGAGATAGAGCGGAAGCCAGGCGGCGAGAACCCAGAGCAGCTTCCACACAAGCTCGAAGATCATCAGCGGCAGCATCTTGACCGGGTACCGAATCCCGAGCAGGCAGAGCGCCGTCAACGCGCCGAGCAAGGCCATGCTCACACCGTGCCACATCGTCCACGTCTTGGTATGGTGGAAGATGGCCGTCCATGTTTGACTGCCCTGGACCAGCCCGATGAGACCGTACAGCGCTCGCAGCAAGTACAGCCGGTACAACGGAAGCTCCATCGGGCGCGCTTGGGTCATATCACACGTACCGGGCCGCCCGTCCGATGTTTCGCTGCGAGGGATTGACGCCGAGCCTGCGCTTTTGGCTGCGTCTCTGCGCGCAGTTGCCCGCAAGCGCGCGGAACAATCGAACGACGACCATCTTCAACGCCGCATCTGCGACGCCAGGCGCTTATTTCTTCTTGCAACACTGCCAAACCGCGGGATTGAACGTGGCTGGGCGCAGTGCCGGGTTCGATTCCCGGGCGCTCCAGCCAGCGATGGGTTAGCGCCCATTGCCGAACGCAGTGGAAATGTGATAACGTCGGTTTGTATCGGGCCGGCAAGACACATCGAAACGCGCGAGGCGCTGCAGCAATGCGGCGCCTCGTTTAATTGAGCGGAGGTATCTGAATCGTCGGCTCGGCGGCGCTGGCGACGTGCACGTGGCGATTCAAGCCAATAATCGCCCAATGTTCTCGCTTCGCTCGCTCAGGAGCCGGCGCTCAGGATGACACGGTGGTGCTCGCTCTGTGCGCTCGCGGCTGACTATCTGCCCTTAGCTGCCCGCAGGCGGCGGCGATATCGCGGCCCATGTTTTGGCGTACCGTAACCGGAACGCCCGCAGCGTCGAGGATCTTCGCGAACTCCCATATACGCGGATCGGGCGTCGCGGCAAACGGAGCGTCCGGCGTGGAGTTGTAGGGAATCAAATTGATGTGGTACAGATGCCCGCGCATCAACGCCGCAAGCTCGCGCGCCGACTCGGCGCCGTCGTTCACTCCCGCCAGCATCACGTACTCGAAGAAGACTTTGCGCCGGGTCTTTTCGACGTACCGCTCGCAGGCCGCCATTAGTTCCGCAAGCGGGAAGCGGCGATTGACCGGCATGAACGACGAGCGCAAGGCGTCGTTGGGCGCGTGAAGTGAGATCGCGAGGTTGACTTGGCAAGGCTCGCCGCCGAAGGCATCGATCTTATCGACGAGCCCGACGGTCGAGATCGTGATGTGACGGTGCCCGAGCCCAAAACCCTGCGGGTCGTTGAGCAGCGCGACGGCCTCCATCACGGCGGCGTAGTTGTGAAACGGCTCGCCCATGCCCATGAAAACGACGTTGGTAATGCGGCGGTCGCGCGGTTTGAGCTCGCGCGCGAAAAACCAAGCCTGATCGAAGATTTCGCCCGCCGTCAGGTTGCGGCTGAATCCGGCCTGGCCGGTTGAACAGAACGCGCACGCGAAGGCGCACCCCGCCTGCGACGAGAGGCAAAGCGTCGTGCGACCGCCGTAGTGCTCCATCAGCACAGCCTCGACTTCTTTGCCGTCGTGCAAGCGAAAGAGGCCCTTGGTCGTCTGCTTGTCCTGCGATCGCTGCAGCAAGACGGGCTCGATCGCGGAAAACGCAACGCCTCGCGCGACGAGCGCTTCGCGCAACTCCTTCGGCAGCGGCGTCACCTCGCCGGGTCCGCCGAGCAGCTCTTTGGTTGCCGCGCGATAGAGCTGGCGCAGCCGGTACGGCTTTAGGTCGTAGTGCGCGGCGAAGGCCGCCACGTCGGCAAAACCGGCTCGCGTCACGACGTCGCGCAGCCAGATTTCCAACGCGTCACGGTTCACTCGAAGAGGCTCGCTCGAGGGACGTCTTCTCGTCGCCCTTCGACGGAGGCTGCCCTGAACGCAGTAGTGTCAAGGAGTTTGGTGCGTATGGCTTTGAGGTCGGCCCAGACCATGCGTTTGACGGCCTCGATTTCGCCGCCGGTCTGTCGCAAGATGTAGGCCGGATGGAAGGTCACCATCAGCGGCGTATTCCGTGGACCGACGTACCAGCGGCCGCGCATCTTGGTGATCTGGAAATCGCGTCCGAGGAACGACTTTGCTGCGGGCGCGCCGAGGGCCAAGATAACTTCGGGCGCGACGATCTCGATCTGTTCGTCGAGAAAGGGGCGGCAGTTCTCCATCTCCTGCGGCTCGGGAGCGCGGTTGCGCGGGCCGTTGAGGCCGGGCGCCGTCGGCCGGCATTTTACCGTGTTGCAAATGTAGACGTCGGGGCGCGGCAGCGCGATGGCGGCGAGCATCCGGTCGAGCAGTTGTCCGGCTCGACCGACGAACGGACGCCCCAGCTCGTCTTCGGTTTCGCCGGGACCCTCGCCGACCACCATCAACCGCGCGCAGGGATCGCCCTCACCGTACACGTTGTTGCGGCGTTCGTAGCCGATCGCGCATTTGCGGCACTCGCCCGCCGCAATCGCCGCTCGCGTCAGCAGGTCCCGGCGGCGCTCCAGCTCGCTTGCGTCCATTTAGGCGGGATCCACTTTAGAGAGGGCGACGGCTTTGCCGGAAGCGACGACCTGACACGAACCATCGCCGCCTTCGGTGACGTAGAACTGCAGGCCGATCACAGCGTCGGCTCCCAGTGAGTTGGCACGCCGGCGCAGCGCCTCGAGCGCTTCGGCGCGAAGCTGCTCGGCATCGCTCAAAAGCTCGCTCCCGGCCAAACCGATCAGCATGCCGAGGCTACGAAAAGTCGAGCGCAGCCGGTTGCGAGCGCGCGAAGCGCTGCCCGAAATGTAACCGAAACTGTGCACCGCTCGATAGCCCGCAAGCTCCTCGAAGGTCACGAGGTTCCGGCAATCCGAAGAGAGCGGCATGCCGAAGGTTTCACCGTCGGTCCTGATCATCCGCCTGGATGCCATCGGCGATGCTTTGGCCTTGACTCCATCAATTGCGGCGTTGCGACGGCACGGCATCGCCGTCGACGTCGTCTTGCGCCACTCTAATGCAAACGCGTTTGCCCCCCGCGCCGTCCGCGAAATCGTCGTCGCCGGTTTCGAGCTTCGCAACGCTACGCGATCGAACGTGAATGCAGTCGAACGGCTCGGCCGCGATCTCCGCGCGCGCCAGTACACGCACGTCCTGGTCGCCACGGAAGATCTGGGCGGTTACCGGCTTGCAGCCGCGATCGGCGCTCCAACGCGCATCGGCTTCGAGGATCCGTGGACCAAACCGCTCAAAGCTCTCTGGTCGCGCCGGGTTCTAACCAAGAGCGTTTACCGCAGCGCGAAGCTGACCGCGCGCAGCGAGCACGAATCCGCGACGCTCTTTAAGCTAATCGCGCCCCTGGCCGGCGACGAAAAGCCAACGGCGGACCTGGCGCAGCTCCGCCCGCTGGTACTCGAATCCGAACCGGCGCCCGACGACCGCGTCGCCGTTCAGATCACCGACAAATGGCAGCGGCTCGGCATCACGTTCGAGTCCGTCGTGGATTTGCTGCGCCGTCTCGCCGCAAGCAGCGAGCTTCACCTGATATCGTCGCGCGGCGAATCCGCCTACGCACGATCGGTGGAGCGTGCGACGGGAATTGCCGTCAGCTATTTCGACGATCTCCCCCCATGGAAAGCGGCAATCGCCGCCGCCGTTGCGCTCGTTGCTCCCGATTCGGGAGCGGTGCACGTCGCGGGGATGACCGGCACGCCGGTTGTCGCGGTCTTTCCTCCGATGCGTCACTACGACGCCTGGGTCGCCCGCTGGGCGCCCTGGGCGAGCGCGTATCGTGTGGTGCGCGCCGACGAAGGCTGGCCGGTGCGCGCCGCCGACGCGCTCGCGCTTCTGCGCTCAATCTGAGGAACCTAACTGCAGCGGCCGGCGCGGCGGTACAACAGGATCCCGCCGTTACGCGCAACGAGCGCGTAACGCCGCTCGTCGACCAATGTCGCAAATGCACTGCCATATTCTTGCAGGCGCGCGGACTCGGGAAAGTCGCGATCGAGCAGGACGAAACATGCGGTCGCCGGCACATTTGGAAACTCGGGCAAGAGAGCCGCGTTCGGATCGTTCAGCGCGAGGTGCGTATAGGCTTCCTCCTGGGTCGCGATTCCGGCGCGCGCGGGCAGCGTCTGCAAGAAGCTGTCAAGTGCGACGTCGCGCGTCTCCACTCTGCGCAAGTTTAGGCCAGGATGCAGCGGATCGGCCACCAGGAACTCGACGATGCAGAGCGCGATGCACGCACCCAGCACGGCGCGTAGGCGTTGCCGCGGGATGCGCCGCAGGCCAAAGGCAAAAGCGACGAGCACGTAGCCGATCCACGCTCCGGCGTAGTGCGTGCCCATCGTAAACGTGGTCGGCATTCGCGACAGCAGCACTTCGGCCAGCGGCGCGACGGCCAACGCGATCACGGGAGAGAGCAGCGGCATGAAGAGCAGCGGCCCGAGCGCAAGCAAAAGGAAGCCAAGCCGCGCCGGCAGGCCGCTTGAAAGGCTTCGCGCATCGCCGCTGTTCCAGGCGTAGAATCGGCTCGGCTGCCAATCCGTCGCGGTCGCTGCGGCGTGCGGCGCAATCAACGCGAAATAGGTCACGCAGACGAGTACGCACGCAACCGCGATTCCCGCGGCGACGCGACCGCGCATCGTGCCGCGAAACCACCACGCGCCAAGCGCGCCGGCGATCGCCAGAAAGATTGCCTGATCTTCCTTTATGGCCAGCACGATGGCGGAGCCGGCGAGCGTCCCGGCCATCGAGCCGGCATCAAACGCGTAGAGCGTCCAGGCCACCGCAGCCGGTGCGAAGCCGTTCTCGTGGAAATCGCCGAAGACCAACCCGGCCAGCGGCGGGTAGAACCAGACCGTTAGCGCGCCAAGGCGTGCGATTGCCGCGTTGCCGCTCGAGCGCCGCACGAGCGCGTAGATCGGCGGCGCGACCAAAGCGCCGGCGACTGCCTGCAGCGCAACCAGCGTCAGCGGCGAACGGAAGGCCGCCACCGCCGCTCCGACAACGTAGAGAATCGGCGAAAAGTGAAAGGCCCAGTGGCTGCCTTCGATCGGATTGCAGAAGCAGCCGAACGCGCTGGTTGCCGTCTGCGCGAAGATTCCGAAGTCGATCAGATTGCGGTGCACGTCGTACTTGAGCGCGCCTAATCCCGTGAACAGCGCCGCGTACGCAAAGCATCCAATCCAAAGAAAGCGATCGCGCACGCGTTACGCGGACCGCACCGCGTTTCGCTGCTGCAGATACGGCCAAACGAACGGATCGATGTTGCCGTCGAGCACTCCGGTCACGTTACCGCTTTCCACGCCGGTGCGATGGTCCTTCACGAGCTGATACGGCTGCAGCACGTAGGAGCGAATTTGGGAACCCCACTCGTTGGCCTGGCGCTCGCCGCGCAAATCGTCGAGCCGGCGATTGCGCTCTTGCGCCGCCAGCACTGCGAGCTTCGCGCGAAGAATCGTCAACGCAACCTCGCGATTTTGGGCCTGCGAACGCTCTTGCTGCGACGCGACGATAATTCCGCTCGGCAGGTGCACGATGCGCACCGCCGATTCGGTCTTGTTCACATACTGGCCGCCGGCTCCGCCCGACTTGAAGGTCTCGACTCGCAGCTCGTCGGGCTTGATCTCCACGTCGCTCTCGCCGGCCTCCACCTCGGGAATGACGTCGACGGCGGCAAACGACGTGTGGCGACGATGCGCCGCATCGAACGGCGAGAGCCGGACGAGCCGGTGCACGCCCCGCTCGCTTTCCAACATGCCGTACGCATTGCGCCCGCGCACGAAAAACGTCACCGACTTCAGGCCGGCCTCTTCGGCCGGCGATTCGTCGGCGATCTGCGTGGCGAAGCCCTTCGACTCCGCCCAGCGCAAGTACATTCGGCTAAGCATTTGCGCCCAGTCCGCCGCGTCGACGCCGCCCGCACCGGCGAAGATGCTGACGATGGCGTTGTGCGCGTCGAACTCGCCGCTGAAACTCGCCGCCATCTCGAAATCGGTCACCGAAGCTTCGGCGGCGGCGATGCTGCTATCGGCCTCGGCCTCGGCGGCCGGATCCCCATCGAAAACCGCGAGCATCTCGCGAGCGTCACGCAGCGCCATGGCGATGCCGTCGAGCGATGCCGCGCGCTCGCGCAGCTCGGAGAGCTCCTTCATCACCCGCTGCGCCGAATCGGGATCGCTCCAGAAGTCGTTCGAGCGCGAACGCTCGTCGAGCTCGGCTAAGCGGCGGCGGCTGGCGGCATCGTCAAAGGCGCTCCTTGAGCGACTCGAGGCGCTCTTCGAGACGGGCGATCGTCGTGCGTTGCGTTTCGCTCATGGGGTGCATTCGTTTCCTCCCGCCACGATGCGGGCCTCTTGTCGCGCACCACTCCAGTCGTGAACGAATGGCACTTTACGACGGAGGTTTCTATGTACGTTCAACCGCTCGAAGGCTCGCTCGGCCCCAACTCGCTCTCGTCCCTCGCCGGAAACGCGCAAGAGGGACCCCTATTCGAAGGCGCCGCTGCGCCGGCCGCAGGTGACAACATTTCCCGATTCGTTCCCCCGTGGCTCAACGATGGGGCCGCCGCCTCTCCCTACGGTGAGGCTTCCTACAATAATCCCTCGCTGCAGGGGCTCTTCGGGCCGCTGATGGGGATGCTGGCGCAACTGATGACGATGCTGCAGTCGATGATGGGCTACGGCGGCTGCACGTCGCCGTACGGCGGCAACGGAGGTTGCGGCTCACCGTACGCCGGCAACGGCAGCTGCGCGCCGCGCAACGGCGAGCACTTTTTTCAAAACGCCAGCGGCTCCAGCGACGGCGATCCGCACCTGTCGTTCAACGGAGCAAAATGGAATAACATGGCCTCTCAGCCCGACCTGCTCAACTCCCGCTCGTTTCAAGGCGGATACCGCGTCTCGACGCAAGTCACGCCGCCGAACGGCAAAGGGGTCACATGGAACCAATCGGCGACCGTCTCGCTAAACCACGGCGCGACGACGATCACGATGAATAATAACGGAGAGCCGTCGATCACGAGCTACGGGCAACCTCTCTCCATCGCTCGCGGCCAGACGCTCGAACTGGGCGACGGCGAGTCGGTGAAGTGCGAGCAAGACGGCGCACTGCGCGTCACGGCGCAGAACGCCCGGGGCGGCCAAATCTCGACGACGCTTTCGGTCCGCGGGAAGGGCGTCGACGTGGACGTGACCGCGCACGACGTCGACCTCGCCGGGGCTCTGGTCAACGGTGACGAGGCCCAACCCGGCCCGGGACCGCTGCCGGGACCATTTCCGATGCCGTGGCCGGGGCCATTTCCCCAGCCGGGTCCGATCCCGGAGCCGTATACGTTTGCACCCTCGAGTTCGGTCGTCCAGCCGGTCGCTTTCCCCGACGAATAGCCGGGGAAGCGACGCAGGTAAGCGGGTCTCGTAAAGCGGAGAAAGGAGCAACTACTGAATCGAAGAGGTGCCCCAGATTGCTCAGCATGGCATTGCGGTTCACGGCAACGCTTGCACTCGTCGGCTGCGCTGCGAGCGGGCTCGCGCCCACATCGGGCTCGACGACGTCCACTCAAGCCGGATCGACGCACGTTCTGCGTTACTTGCCGACGCACTACGCCGCTCGCGCGGTCGTTCCCGACAGCAGCAGCGGCAGCGGCGGCCTTCTCAAGTACTACGGCGGCCCCGTGCTCGTGCACCCAAAAATCTACCTCATCTTCTGGGGTTACAAGAAATACGGCGATCCCGACAGAGTCGCTCCGCTGCTCGAAGCGTATTCGAAGGCGGTCGGTGGAAGTACGCACAACAGCATTTACACGCAGTACTACGACATCGTCGACGGCAAGACGAACTACATCACGAATTTCAGGGGACAGCTCGGCGGCGTCTGGTTCGACAACAAGACCCCCGTCCCGCCAGAGCCGACCGACGTTCAAATCGGTAACGAGGCCCTCAAGGGCGTATCGCGCTTCGGCTACGACGCCAGCGGCTCGTACGTCGTGGCGACTCCGCACGGCCGCAGCCCGATTGGCTTTGGAACGCAGTGGTGCGCCTATCACAGCGGCACGCAAGAGGGCACCAACCTCGTCTCGTACACGAACCTCCCGTACATGCCGGATGCGGGCGACTCGTGCGGCGCCGACTCCACCAGCCCCCCGAAAGACGAACGCGCTAAGGACGAGGGCGTAACCATCGTCGAAGGCCACGAATACGCCGATTCGATCACCGACCCGAATCCGGGCTCGGGCTGGTATAACTTCGAATACGGCGAGATCGGCGGCTCCTGCTCCGGGAACGACATTCAGAACGATCCGTTCGGCAAGAAGTCCTACGCAACGGGGCCGGAGTTCAGCAACGTTACCGAGACCTGCGTCCAGGCGTACTTCGCACAGCAGTAACCCCACCAGGTACTCCGCGCCACTGCCACGTCGCTTCCCGTTGCCGCTGGGCGACCCGGGCCATTCGTCTCGAAAAGCGACCAGCGTCACGATTGGGCTCGAGCGCGCGCGCATGCTGCCGCGCGCTTACTTTGCCTTTTCTTAAAGCCTTTCGGACGGCGCAGGGGAGGTGAAACCTCGCGCTGAAGTTGGCTTCTTTACCTGCTAGCTACTCCGAGCTACTCCCTTTTTAAGAGGTTGATTGCGTATGTATAGGCACTCGCGGCTTGTCGGCATTTTAGGATGTGCGGCAACGCTCGCAATAGTGGGCTGCGCTGGAAACAGCAGCATCGCGCCCACGACCGGTTCGGCGGCGTCGGCTCAAGTCGGCGCAACGCACGTTGCACACTATATGGCGACCCGCTACGCGGCCCATACCGTCGTTCCCAATAGCGGCGTTCTGTTCACCTACTACAACGGCCCCGTGCTCCTGAAGCCCAAAGTTTACTTAATTTTCTGGGGATACAAGAAGTACGGTGACCCCGATAAAGTCGCAAAGCTCCTCGAGGCGTATGCCAAGGTCGAGGGTGGAAGTCTCCACAACAACGACTACATCCAATACTACGACATCGTAGGCAGCAAGAAGTTTTACCCGACGAATCCCAAAGGCCAACTCGGCGGCGTCTGGTTTGACAACACGAACCAGATTCCTCAGAACCCGACCGACATTCAGGTTGGGAACGAGTCCCTCGCCGGGGTAGCCCACTTCGGTTACGACGGCAACGCTTCGTACGTTGTCGCGACGGCGCACGACCACAGCACGGTCGGTTTCGGCACGCAGTGGTGCGCGTACCACAGCGGCACGCAAACGACGAACGGAAACCTCGTCTCGTACACCAACCTTCCGTACATGCCCGATGCCGGCGGCGCCTGCGGTGCCGACTACACGCAGGCCCCGAAGGACGAAAGCGCCGTTGACGAAGGCGTGACGATCGTCGAAGGCCACGAGTACGGCGAATCGATTACCGACCCGAATCCGGGCACGGGCTGGTATAACTTCGAATACGGCGAGATCGGCGACATCTGCGCGTGGACGGACATTCAGAACGACACGTTCGGCAAGAAGACCTACACGATGCAGCCCATGTACAGCAACGCCAGCGAGTCTTGCGTCCAAGAGTACCAATAACGAAGCAATCGGTCAGCGCACGTCGCGCTGCTAACCTCGAAAAAATGGGCCGCACGAACGTGCGGCCCATTTTGATGCGACACCGCCACGGCCAGACCGGCTTGCCGGGCAGAGCCGGCGCAGTCCGGAAAAGTCGTAGCGGACACTCTTTCGAGGGCGAGAATATATCGGGCGAGGGAGCCCTTCGGCCAGCATTCAAAGGAGTACGATGATACGATTTTTGCGCATACCGCTTCTCGTCGTCGCGACGGTACTGACCGTCACGGCGTGCAACGGCAAGTCTTCGTCCAACGCCTCGGATCAGTCGAACGCGACGACGAGCGCGCAATCGACCCCAGCCCCCGTCTTTACCCCAAGGCCGCCGACGCCGAACTCGGTTTACGGCGCTCCGGTCTTCCCAGGCGCCATCGTCGAACCGGCCAAGACCGTTAATCTGCAGGGCACCCAGAGCACCGTGTTGACCGTCGACGACTCGTTTGACGAAGTCCATGCATGGTATCAGGAGCACATTCAAACCGAGTTGTCGCACACGACCGGCGCGATGACGGGAGCGGTTTTCGTGGTGGGGACCGGGAAAAACCAGGTCAAGGTGACCCTCGCCCCCTCGGATCCCAGCGATACGATCATTACCTATATGCGCGGACCGATGTAGTCACGATGAAACCGATTGGTGGCGCTTTCGCCCTCTTGCTGGCTTTGGTCGGCTGCTCGGGCTTGGCCGTTCCAACGGGCGTTCCGGCGGGATCGAACGCCGCGGCAGCCTCAGGCGCCGCCGCCGCAAGCTATAAGACGCTGCTGAGTTTCAACGGAACCGACGGCAGCGATCCCACAGCGCAAATGATTATTGTAAAGGGAGTGCTCTACGGCACGACGTGCACGGGGGGTACCTACAACGACGGAATCGTTTTCACGATCAGTCCGACCGGCAAAGAACGCGTGCTGCACAGCTTCGGCAACGGGCTGGACGGCTCGGAGCCCTTTGGGGGCCTGGTCACGCTTCGTGGCCGGATATACGGCACGACGTTCAGAGGCGGCGCGAAGAACGAAGGCACCGTCTTCACCATCGGCCCCGATGGGAGGGAACGCGTGCTTTACAACTTTGGTTTAGGCCACGGCTCGGCATTCCCCGACGGGCGCAACCCCGAAGCAACGATGACCGTATTGAACGGCGCCCTCTTCGGCACTACGTACAAAGGCGGTGTAAATGGCGCCGGCTCGGTATTCAGCGTAACCACGGCAGGCGACGAAAGTGTGGTTCATAGCTTTGGGGCGACCGGCGACGGTGCTCATCCCTATGCCGGCCTGCTCGCACTCAACGGCACGCTCTACGGCGCGACGTCTGCCGGAGGCGCGCACGGCGAGGGAACGTTATTTAGCATAAGCGACGGCCAGGAACGCGTGCTCTATAGCTTCCGAGGCGGTAGCGACGGCTCTCGTCCCGACGGGCGGATGATCGCGCTCAACGGGATCCTCTACGGGACGACATACAAGGGCGGCGCGCACAATAGCGGTACGGTCTTCAGCGCGAGCACGCAAGGGAAGGAACGCGTGGTGGAGAGTTTCGCCGCGGCACGAGAGGGTTCGTATCCCTTCGCGGGCCTGACCGTTCTCGACGGCACGCTCTACGGCACGACGACGCACGGCGGCGCGCACGAGCAAGGCGTCGCGTTCGACATGACCACAGCCGGCAAGGAGAGCGTGCTCTACGCATTCGGCTCGGACAGCGGCGGAGCGGCGCCATTTGCCGGGCTAACCGATTTGAACGGCGTACTCTACGGCCTTACGGCCGCCGGCGGCCCGACCAATCACGGGACCGTCTTTGCAATCTCGCCATAGACGAGCCGCGTCGACGCCTCGCTCCTAGATTTGAACCTCGACGCCAAGCGCGATTTGGCGATCGGCCTTGATTTCGAGCTCCGCAGCCAGCGTGCGCGAGTTGCGCTGCAAAAACTCGAAAAACTGCCGCTGCCAGAGCGGCCATCCGCCTTGGCGCTTTCCGACGATGACGGGGTTCGCGAAGACGAACGACGTCGTGTCCTTGTCGATGTCCAAGTTCGCGGCGCCGCAGGCGTTGAGAATCGGCGTCAATCTTCGCATCTCCATGTAACCGAAGTCCGCGCGAATGCGCACGAAGCGCTCCGAAATTTCGTTGATCGTCACCCGCTGAGCCTCCGGCAGATACGGACGCGCTATGCTCTTTACGGTTAGCAAGATGACGGTCTCGTCGCTGACGAGCCGCTCGAGCCAGCGATGGGAGTTGACGAAAGGGACGCCGGTAGGATCGCCGCTCAGGAGGACGACGGCGCCCTTGGGAGCGCACGCCAGTGCGCCGTGCTCGGCCGCGAACTGCTCGATCGGTTCTCGCTGCTCGAGCAGCTCGCGCGCCACCACCCGCCGCCCCATGAGCCAGGTAACCGCGGTGAGGCAGATCACGGCGGCGACGGCGAGCGGAAGCCACGCACCGTCGATGAACTTATGCAGGCCGGCAAAGACGAAGGTGGCGTCGAGCAGCGCGAACGACCCGGCGACCGCCAGAGCCAACACCGGCTTCCATTTGAGCGCGCGAGTTGCGACGACGTAGAAGACGATATCGGTCGCGAACATCGTCGCGGAGACGGCGAGACCGTACATGGACGCGAGCCGGTCGCTGCTGCGAAACGTCACGACGAGCAGGATGCAGACGACGGCGAGCATCGCGTTGACGAACGGCACGTAGACCTGTCCGCGCCGATCCTTGGACGTATGGCGCACCGTCATGTTGGGACAGAGATTGAGCGCAATGGCCTGTTCGGTCAGCGTAAACGCGCCCGATATCAGCGACTGCGAGGCAATGATCGTCGCGGCGGTCGCCAAGGCCACCATCGGCATCAGCGTCCAGCCCGGCGTGAGCGCGTAGAACGGCGAGTCGAGCGCGCCGGGATCCGCGGCGACGACGGCGCCCTGGCCGACGTAGTTTAGAATGAGTGCCGGGAAGACGAAGCCGTACCATGCGAGGGTGATCGGAATGCGTCCGAAGTGCGACATGTCGGCGTACAACGCTTCGGCGCCGGTCATTCCGAGAATGATCGCGCCGAAGATGAGAAACCCAAAGACTCCGTGGTGCGTTACGAAGCGCAGGGCATGCAGCGGATTGAGCGCGGCAAGGATCGCGGGATGGGCGACGATCGCGATCAGGCCGGCCGCGGCGATTGCGACGAACCACAGGGCCATGATCGGACCGAAGATTACTCCGACGCTCTGCGTTCCGCGCCACTGGATGGCGAACAGCGCCAGCAAGATGCCGGCCGCGATCGGAACGATGAACGGTTGCGCGTCGGGTGTGGCGACGCGCAACCCCTCGACCGCCGAGATCACCGAGATCGCAGGAGTGATCATCCCATCGCCGACGATCATCGCGCCGCCGATTACCGCAACCCAGACGATCCAATCGGGACGCATTGGAACGCCGAGGATCCTCGGAGGCTCGGCGCGTGCGAGCAAGGCCAGAATCCCGCCCTCGCCGTCGTGATCGATGCGCATCAAAACGGTGACGTACTTGATGCAGACGACGAAGAACAGCGTCCAAATCAGGAGTGAAGCGATGCCGACGGCATTCTCTGCCGTCGGCGTCGCATCGGCGGTCGTAAAGCAGGTCCTGATCGTGTAAAGCGGGCTCGTTCCGATGTCGCCGAAGACGACGCCGAGCGCCGCGAGAGCGAGACCGGTTGGAAGCGGCCGGCGCAAACGATCTACCGATTCGCGAGGATGCGTAGCGTTGTAAGCGCGACGTGCATGCCGTACCACGCGTTCGTCCGGTGCAGCCAATTACCTCGGGGGATATCGCGCTGCCCTTAACCAAGAACGGCCAATGGCCACGATCGAACGGCGCAAATTCTTGTATGCCCTCGGCGCATCGGGCTTCGCGCCGGCCTTGCTGGGGATATCGGATAGCGAGGCGCCGGCAGCGGAGCCGCTCGATCGCGCCCTCGTGCTCAGCGGCGGCGGCGCGCGCGGTGCTTACGAGGCCGGCCTCGTCGGCGCGCTGGCCGCGGCCGGCGCCGTGAGCGACGGCACACCGCTTCACCCCTACGAGATCGTTTGTGGAACGTCGATCGGGGCGCTCAACGCTTGGTTCGTTGCGACCGCCCAATACAGCAAACTTCACGACCTCTGGTACGGCATCAGCGGCGAGCAGCTGATGCGCCTAAAGCCGGAGTATCAAGCGTTGCGCGATTCGCAGAGTGGGCTCGCAAACCGCGCGGCGTCGGTGGTTTCGTTGGCAGGGCTAGCCCGAAATCAGACCGGCGTCTTGCAGAGTAAGCCGGTCTACGACTGGATCGTTCGCAACCTCGATCCCACGACGCCGCTCGCGATGGTGATGGTGTGGGCCGTAACAAACCTTACATTACAACGGCCCGAGTACTTCTTTCTGCGCCCCGGGGGCACCGGCCCGGACGTCCCCGAGCGCGTCGTCCACGCGCTGCAGCTCTCCCTCGGCGCGAGAACCGTGGTGCGCGAAGCCACGCCGGACCTGTTGCATCGTGCGATCTTCGCGTCGGCGGCGCTTCCGATCGCCTTCGATCCCGTACTCATGCCGGGACCGGACGGCACGGTGAACGAGTACTGCGACGGCGGCGTCGCAAGCAACTCCCCAGTCGGGATCGCGCACGCGGTTTCAAAAGCGGCCGACGTCGTCTTATTAGACCCGCCGTTCGAGCCCGACGTAGAAATTCGAGACGCCATCGAGATCGCGTTCAGCGTCTTCGGAACGATGCAGCGCAAAATTCTAGAGACCGAGATGCACAACGTGTATTTTCAATCGCTAGCCAGGCGCGCAATAAGCCGCCTCACCAAGGACGAGTTTGCTCGCGCCGCAGAAGGCAACGAACTCCTCGCAAGGTTCGTGCACACGCTTCCCGTGACCGACTTGCGCTATATCAGGCCGGAGGCGATCCTGCCGGTATCGGTCGCCGGCTTCGGCGATGAAGAGGGCATCGGGAAGGCCTACCGAGCCGGTTGGCTCGACGTCGCACGCGGCTTTACGCCCTACGACTGGTCGACGTTCGAACTCTAGCCCAAGGTTCCAGCCCTCCGGGCTCGTGGCTCGCGGGGCCCGGGCAGGCGAGCGCCGAATCGGACAAGATGAAAAGCTTGAGTTGTACCCGGCACGCGGCCGGCCTAAGCATCGCCGCCTTGCTCGCTGCGTGTAACGGAGGCGGTTCCCCGAGCCTGGCACCCGCGGCTGGAAGCTTGACGCCCCTTTCTGGCCAGCGGGCCGCGGCTTTGACGATGCCGCACTACGTCGCGCGGCCGGTCCATCCGGACCACGGGCGGTCGTGGATGAGACCGCTCCCGGCTGCGCATTCGGCGCTCCTGTACGTCTCGGACTGGTCCACGAACGACGTGTACGTCTACGATTACCCCAGCGGTACGGCAGTGGGCACGCTGACCGGATTCGACGAGCCTTACGGTCAGTGCGTGGATAAGAAAGGCGATGTCTTCATCGTAAACTTCGGCAGCGGCACGGCCGAGGAGTTTACGCATGGCGGCACGAGCCCAATCGCCACGTACAGCCCGGGTGGCGCACCGATCGGCTGTTCCGTCGATTCGAAGGGCGACCTCGCCGTCACCAGTTTTGATCCGGGAGACGTAACAGTCTACCCTGGGGGCAATCCCACCGGCGGCACGACCTATAGCAACACCTCTTGTGAATACCTCTGGACGATGGGCTACAACAAGCAAGGCGTTCTCGTCGGCGCGGGTGAGAGCACCGGTGTTGACATCTGCGTACTCGCGGCCGGCTCATCCTCGATGATCACGGCCTCATTCACCGGAACGATCTATTTCCCGGCCGGGACTATGTGGGACGGCAAATACATCGCCGTCGGCGATCAGGAAGCCGGCGGTACCTATCAGACCGGTATCTATCAAAGCTCGCTACACGGCGGGACGCTAACGGAACACGGCGATACCGTTCTTTCCGACACGTGCTATAACGATTACACCGACGTCGTTCAGCCGTTCATCGTCGGTTCCAAGAACACACCGGCGAACAAGACGCAAGCCACGACCGTTGCGGGCAGTAATCTCTGGTGCACGTCAGGCAGCACCGGCGGCCAAGTCGCGTGCTGGGCGTATCCGGCGGGTGGCAGCACGGTTTGGGACCTCACCTCGCCGCCGGCCGAGCCCTACGGTCAAGCGGTCAGTTTTCACGCGCCGGCCGCAGCGCGCGCGCACCGTTCGATCAATCCTACCTGCGATTCAGGCGTTTAGGCCCTCCGCGATGGCTCGCTGCTTGCTCCACGTTTGCCCTTCGGCCATGAGCCGTTCGAGCGGGCTCTCGTGGAGCGCCTCCTGGAGGGCGGCGATCACGCGGTCGTACTCTTGTTGCTCGGTGAACTCACGTTGATTTTCGAGTTCGGTCAGATGCGCGTCGACAAAGCCCATCAAGCGCGCGGCGCGCATCTTATCGGCCTGCGCTTCTCCTTCGTCAAGCCGTAACGCCGCGCAGGCCGCCAGATGCTGCAACGCCGTTGCAACGAGGATGGCGTTCTCTTGACGAGCCGCCAGCGTCAGCGCTTCGCGGGCGCGTTCGCGCGCTTCGTCAAAACGGTCCAGCGCGATCAGATAGGCTGCCATGTTGCTCGAAGTGAACATCGCGCGGATTCGGTCCGGCAACTCGCGGTCGCTCGCGAGCGCCTCGCCTGCGAGCCGCACCGCCGCTTCGGCATCGCCCTCGTAGAATTCGATCTCGGCCAAAAATGTCGCCACCAATGCTACGTTTCGTTCCGCACCGGCGGCTTTGAAGATTTCCAAGGCTTCGGCGTAGAGGGAGCGCGCCGCCGCGCGATCGCCGGCATTCCCGCGAGCCGTCGCCAGGCGTCGCAGCGTGCGGCCGGTCAGCCTGCGGGCTCCGTGCTTGCGAAAGACTTCGAGTGCGGCCTTCAACAGCTCCTCGCCGTCAGCGATGCGTCCATGGTGTGCCAGCGAGCTGCCGAGAATGTGCTGGGCATAGGCCACGCCTATTTGGTCGTTAAGCTCGTGGAAGCGCGACAGCGCGCGCTGCGCCGGAATGTGACTCAATCTAATCCGGCCAAGCGGTTCGTACAGGAGCGCTTCGGCAAGGTCGAGCTGCGCGACGACCGCGGGCGGCGTCGTCTCATCAACCAGTTCGAGCGCCGTGCGCACCCAGCGTAGTCCTTCGCTCGGGCCGAAGCTGTGCCAGACGTCGCCCAGTTTAGCGGTCAGGCGTTGCCCGAGCAGAACCTCGTTTCGTGCGCCGAGCGACCACGTCAGCGCCACGCGCCAGTTCTCCAACTCCGGCTCCGTTTGCGACAACCACTCGCGGTCGGGAGTCGAGTCGAAGGCATCGTCCAAGCGCTCGGCAAGAGCGAGATAAGCCTCCGCGTGTCCGCGCGCGATCGCCTCGAGCTCGCCGCTTTGCGCCAGCCGTTCGCGCGCGTACTCTCGGGTCGACTCCAGCAACCCGTAACGCTGCTGTTCGCCCGCCGGCTCGGCAACGACCAGCGACTTGTCGACCAGTGCAGAGAGCAGGTCGAGGACGTCGTCGCCGGCGCAGACCTCGCTCGCCGTGTCGAGCGTCCACCCCCCGGCAAAGATCGACAGCCGCCGGAACAACCTCTGCTCCGCTGCGGAGAGCAGATCGTAGCTCCAGTCGATGAGCGCGCGCATCGTTTGCTGGCGGGGTAACGCGGTGCGGCTTCCGCCGGTCAGCACCGCAAAGCGCTCGTCTAACTTCTTGGCAATTTGAGCCACCGTCAGCAGCTTTACGCGTGCCGCGGCCAACTCGATCGCTAATGGAATGCCGTCGAGGCGGCGAACGATCTCCCCCACGAGCGGCGCGTTCTCGTCGGTGAGCCGGAACTTCGCCTCGGAGATCGCGGCGCGCTGCGCAAACAACGCGACCGCGCCATGTTCCGCCGCCGCCGCCGCGGTGAGCGCGGCACCGTCCGGCGGAACCCCCAGCGACGGCATTCGGTACGGATGCTCGCCGGAGATGCGCAGCGCTTCGCGACTGGTTGCCAGCAGCCGAACCTCCGGGCAGTCGCGCAGAATCGTTTCGGCGATCAGCGCGGCCTCGGCGATGACGTGCTCGCAGTTGTCCAGGATGAGGAGCAATCGCTTTCGTTTTAGATATCCCAGCAGCGTTTCGAGCACCGGACGCTCCACCTGCTCGCGTAATCCCAACGTCGTTGCGATCGTGCCCGCGACCAAACTCGGATCGCTCAGCGGCGCCAACTCCACGAACCACACGCCGTCGCCGGAGCCGTCGAGCACGTCCGCACCGGCCTGCAAGGCAACGCGCGTCTTGCCGACGCCGCCGGTTCCCACCAAGGTTACCAGCGGAGCTTGCGCGATCAGCGCTTCGACCTCGGCGACCACCTCGTCGCGACCGATCAGCGGCGTTACCTGCCGCGGCAGATTGTTCGGAAGCGATCCCAGCGAAAGCAGCGGCGGAAAGACGTCGCGCAGGCCCGGCGCCGTTAGTTGCCACACGTGCTCCGGCTCGACCAAGTCCTTCAAACGGTGACTGCCGAGGTCGAGCAGCTGCGCTTGGTCAGGCAGCGGATCGGGCAGCAGCTGCGCAGTCTCTCCCGAGATCACGACCTGCTCGCCGTGCACCACGGCCAGGAGTCGCGCGACGCGGTTCACCGTGGGACCGAAATAGTCGCCGTCTCGCTCGTGGGTCGTGCCGCTATGCACGGCAATGCGGACGGCGAGTCCGCCGACCGACGAGAAATCTTCCGCCGCCAGCGCGCGCTGCGCATCCAACGCCGCCGCTACCCCATCGGTCGCGTGCGAGAACGCCGCGCAGAACGCGTCGCCGACGGTCTTGAAGATGTGGCCGCGGTTTGCTTCGATCGCGCCGCGCAGCAGCTGGTCGTGACGGTGCAGTGCCGAGACCATTGCCTCCGGCCGCTCCTCCCAGCGTTGCGTGCTTCCCTCGATATCGCTAAAAAGCAGCGTAATCGCTCCGGTCGGCGGCGCCATAGAGCGGCGCTTCTCCCACCAACCGCCCCGTCCCCAGGGGCGCGAACGGCTCAGAAGGAAGATTTTTGCATGAACCGGCCGCGCCATCTTTCACTAACGGTTGCCATCACGCTTGGCTTGGTCTCCTGTACGCCCGCCTATTACATGCCCAACGTGATCCGCATCACGCCCAACGGAACGGCATCGAGCCCCGCCGGAGAATCGATTAAATCGTCGTTTACCTTGATCGCGGTGGAAGACGGTTACACGGGCCAGTTTACCGCCCAGACGATCGTCGGAAAATGTTGGGTGGTTCAATCGCCGATCACGACGAGCGGGGCGTGGACCGTGGTTCCGCAGGGCCTCACGTGCAGCAAGCTCGATACCGAGCAGATCCAAGTCAAAGACACCGACGGCCATTCGGCCGTCACCTATATTCGCTCGACCTAGCGACTTCGGCCCGGCGGGCGGGCAGGTTGACTCCTCGACTCCGCGAACAGCACGCACTCCCAACTGCAAGTTCGAATGAGGAGATCGAGGAGATGCGCTTATCGCCGGCCGCCAAAAGCTTTGCACTCGTTGTCGCGCTAGGAGCGTTGCTCGCGGGATGCGCCGGAGGTGCACAAATCACTCCGCCCGGAGGCCTCGGAGCCGCGTTCCACGCGCGGGCAATGGGATCGAGTGACGACGTGCTCTACGCCTTTACCGATGCATCCACCGACGGCTACCAGCCGTACGGCGACCCGGTCGAAGATAGCAAAGGCGCGCTCTATGGAACAACGTCGGAAGGCAGCGGCAACGACGGCGACGTCTGGAAGCTGACGCCTTCGGGCAAGACGTACAAAGAGACCGCGCTCTACAAGTTCGCCTCAAATCGAAAAGCCGGTGCTGCGCCCGAAGCCGGATTGGTCATGGATTCGAGCGGCGCGCTTTATGGCACCACGTCAACCGGCGGCTCGGGCTCGTGCGGATGCGGCGTGATCTTCGCACTGACCCCGAAAGGCACGAGCTATACCGAGAGCACGCTCTACGACTTTGGCACATCGAGCGGCAAGGACGGCGCGGCCTCGGTTGCCGCGCTGACGCTCTCCGGCAGCGAGCTCTTCGGTGTGACGAACAACGGCGGGAGCGGCGCATGCACCGAGACCCCGCCCGGATGCGGAACGGTCTTCGAGATATCGACCAAAGGAACGGGCTATAAAGTCCTTTATGATTTCAAGGGCGGAAAGGACGGTGCATATCCGCAGTCGAGTGTGATCGTCGGCAAGGGCGGCGTGCTCTATGGCGTGACCGCCAACGGCGGCGGCTCCAAAGTCTGCCCCGCCGGTTGCGGCACGGCGTTCAGCCTCACGCCGAAGGGCGGCAAGTACACCGAAAGCGTTCTGTGGCGCTTTGCCGCCGGCAGCGGCACCGATGGCGAGATCCCGAGCCGCGGCCGCGGTCTCTATCTCGCATCGGACGACACGCTCGTCGGCACGACGACCGTCGGCGGAAGCGGCAGCTGCGCGATTCTATTCGTTAGCGGTTGCGGCGTAGTCTTTGCGCTAACGCCGAAGGGTAAGAGCTACACGGAAAGCATCCCCTACACGTTCCAGGGCGGCACCGACGCACAAGAGCCTAACGAGGAGTTGACCCCCGGCAAGGGCGGCGTACTGTACGGCACCGGCTCCTTGGCCGGCGGCGGTGCGGCGTGCACGGTCGGCTGCGGCGTCATCTTCGAACTCACGCCAGCGAAATCGGGCTACACCGAAAGCATCGTCTATAGCTTCCAGGCCGGCAAGGATGGCGCGCGGCCCTACGGCGGCGTAATAGTAGATAAGTCCGGCGATCTCTTGGGGACGACGAGCTTGGGCGGCGGCAGCACGCACTGCGGCAGCGGTTGCGGCACCGTCTTCGAAATGAAGCCTTAGGCGCTCGTAGGTACCGCCGGTGCGCTAGGAGCCTGTAGGGCTCTTAGTAGTTGTCGTTCGGGCGGGTGTCGGCGTCGAGCTTTCTGAGATCAAAGGGCTTGGTCGTGAGTTTGATCGGCTTAAACTTCGGTGGTTTCTGGGTAAAATCGAAGCAGTCGGAGAGATCGTCGGACTGCTCGTCGCGGGTGCCGAGAGACGGCAGGCCATAGAGCTTCTCGACAAATCTCAGCATGCTGCCGAACTCGTGCGGCTGCTTGGATACGTAGCCGTGCTTGGACCACGCGGATGCGACGAGGAGCGGAACGCGAAAACCGTGACCGAGCACGCCGTACTCCTGCGGAACGACGTGGTCGTACCAGCCGCCCCAGTCGTCCCACGTCACGAAGATCGCGGTGTTCTCGTAATATTGGCTATTGCCGATCGCGTTGACGACGTAGGCAATCCACGACGGTCCGTGGCCATCGTTGAGTTGCGGATGATCGGAGGCCAGCGCCGGCGAGTTCACCCACGAGACCGCCGCCAGCCGTCCCGCCTTGATATCGCGGATAATGCGCGTCGGCTGTGCGATGTTGTCGTGCGACCAATCGCGGCTAAAGCGAATATGCCGAATTGCATCGTACGGATCGGGCAGCAGCTCGACGCCCAGCTTCGTCAGCGGCGTCGTGTAGTAGCGCCAGGAAAGTTTAGCGGCATCGAGCTCGTCCCCGAGCGTCTGATAGTTGAAGCACGGAAAGGTTTTGAAATAGCGGCCGTGGCGGTAGACCTGGACCGTCGTCCCAGGCAGCGCATCGCATCCCCACGGCTCGTACCAAGTCGGATCGCCGTAAGCGCCGCCCGATTGCCCCGCGATGATGTACTCGTGGCCGGGGAAACTCGGGCCGTTCTGCGATGCGAACATATGGTCGGCCAGCGTGAACTCGTGCGCGATGTCGAAGTACGGGCGAACTTCACCATGATTGACGTACTGATACGGCGCGAGCTTATAGCTCGGCGGCGACGACGCAACCTCGTCGAAGCCGTCATTCTTGCCGCCGTCGTACTCCGTTTCAAAGTTGCCATGCGTGTGGCCCGGGTCGTAGTACTCCTCGAGGGGGCCCGGGCGTAACCGAACGCTCTTCCCATCGTGCGTAAGTCCGGTGTTCGCGTAATCCGCGCCCGGGTAGCCATGGAAGAGATTGTCGAACGTGCGATTCTCTTGAACGAGAATGACGACGTGCGAGATCTTCGACCCGGCGAGCTTGGAGAGCATTTCATCCGGCTCGGCCGCCTCGTTAGCCGGCAAGCCCGGCGGCAGCGTCCGGCCGTACGAACAGGCCGCAAAAAGGCCTGCGGCGGCTATTGCCACGAGGTTGCGCGGCGCGGTCACTCTTCGCATTAGTATTTCCTTGAAAAACGAAGCTCTCTCCAGCGTACCAGCTAGAGCGTAAAAAATGCATTAAGGGCGACCACGAAAGGCTGCGCGGCCCGGGCTCCCTTTCCGTGGCGGCGCAAGGCACCGGCCCCCGACCGGCGAAACGCTTCACCGCTGACTTTCGGTTGACGGAGCGAGGAGAAGGCAGATGCGAATTCTTGGTTTTGTCCGCTATGCGTTTAGCATCGGCGCGGCCGTTGCGATCCTGGCAGGTTGCGGCGCTTTGAGCGCTCAGGGTGACAAGACCGGCGGTGGCACGGAGCCGCCGATGGGTGTGCCCAACACTGCCGGCAAGAAGATCGATCACGTCATCATCATCGTTCAGGAAGGCCGGAGTTTCAACAATCTCTTTTTGGGCTATCCCGGCACGCAGAGTTACGGCTACGCGGGTAAAAAGAAGATCGCGCTCAAGCCCGTTTCCCTAGCGACGAAGTGGAACATCATCGTGAACGGCAAATGGTGCAACGGCACGGGGAAGCTTCCAGATACGGACTGCCGGATGAACGGTTTCTACAAAGAGGGATGGACCTGCAACCAGCCGGGGTTCCCGCCGTGCCCGATCAAGTATCCACCATACGCCTACGTGCCACGCAACGAAACCGCGCCGTACCTTGATATGGCAAAGCAGTACGCCTTGGCCGATGAAATGTTTGCGTCGAACTACGACGGCAGCAGTTTTGTTTCGCATCAGTATCTTATTGCGGGTCAAGCGGACGGGACCACCGGCTATCCCGTTGGCGGAGGCTGGGGCTGTCCCGGCGGCCCCAGCGACCGGATCCGCACGCTCAACCAGAGACGCGAGTACGACAGTCTCATCCAGCCTTGCTTCAACAACACTACGCTAGGCGACGAGCTCGACCGCGCGGGAATCTCCTGGGCCTACTATGCATCGCCGGTCGAGGGCGGCGTCAAACCGTGCGGCAGCGGCGACGAAAGGCGAAACGACGCCGCTATCGGAGACGGCATTTGGAGCGCCTATCAGGCGATCGACCACATCTGCTACGGACCCGATTGGGACAAAGATGTGATTTCGCCGCCGTCGCGGTTTCTCACCAACGTGGCAAACGGGAATCTTCGAACGGTAACGTGGGTCACGCCGACGTACGCGAACTCCGACCAAGCCGGCAGTGATTCAAGGACCGGGCCCTCCTGGGTCGCTTCGCTGGTCAACGCCGTCGGCAAGTCGAAGTACTGGAACTCTAGTGCCATCTTCGTCGTTTGGGACGGCTACGGCGGGTGGTACGATCCGGAGGCTCCCCCGTACGTGGATGCCGATGGGTTAGGGGTGCGGGTTCCGCTATTGATTATTTCGCCGTATGCGAAAAATGACTATGTTTCGCACGTCCATTACGAGACCGCGAGCATCCTTCGCTTCGTCGAGGACATCTTCGGTCTGCAGAGGTTGTCGGCCAGCGATGCGCGCGCGGCTGCACCGGTCGACGCCTTCGATTTCGGACAGCGGCCACGCAAATTCATTCCGATCAAAGCTCCGTAGCACGCGAGCGCGCGGTAACGCGATGAGTTCTGTGGTCGTTGAGACCGAGCGCCTGCTCATTCGTAAGTGGAGCGACGACGACACCGCGGCGGTGGCAGACATCTACCTCAAGCCCGAGGTGATGCAGTTCATTCCGGGCGGCGTATGGAGTCCCGAACGAACCGCTCGGATAATAACGCGGATGCGGGAGCTGGACATCGAGCAGGGTTATGGCTTCTATCCCGTCGTCGTCAAGAGCCTCGGAACGATCATCGGACACTGCGGGCTCGGCCGGCTCGAGCAGACGCCGGAGGTCGAGGTCGCGTTCGTGCTGGACTCTCCGCATTGGGGGCAAGGCTACGCTTCCGAAGCGGCAAGGGCGATGCTGACCCATGGCTTTTCACGCCTTAACATGTCGCGAATCGTGGCCGTCGCGTTTCCCGAAAACGCTCGTTCGATCGGCGTCATGCGCTCTATCGGCATGACGCCTCTCGGACTCGCCCATCATTTCGGCATCGAGGTGGTCAAGTACGAATCGACCGCACCTCCCAAAGTTTGACGAAGCGTCGCGTTAGCAAGGGTTGCTTACGAGCGCGCCTTTGAATATCTCGATCACGCCGGTCTTGTCTCCAAAGTGCTGGTTTATCCACGGCGCACCAACGGCCCCGATCGAGCCCCCGTATTTAGTCGACTTCTTCGCGGTTTCGAAGCACGAACCGAAGTCGGTCCAAAGGCCGTCGTAACGGTACTCCCATATTTCAACGGTATACTTGCCGTTTGGGGTGAGGTGCGAGCTCTCAACCGGAGTTCCGTGAGGCAGCGTTCCCCCAAAGGTTGGAAAGCCGTCGAATGCGTATCCGATGTAGAAGATCGGTTTCGACGAACCGGCCGGCGGCCAGGTTCCGCCGCTATAGGCCGTAGTACTGCTGGTCAACGTAACCGTAAAGGTCTGCGAATAGTTCAGGTTGGGATACTGCAGATTGCCGCCCCAGCCACCGAACTCGGGAACGCACAGCGTGCCTCCCGCGACCTTCATGTTTTGGGTGGCCGAAGTGGCATAGTCCTTACTGTTCTTCTGCCCTTTGCACTTCGGTGGCGCGCTCACGTCGGGCGCGCTCAAGTTGGTTCCTATTCCGGCGACCGATGGAATCGCGGCCGTCTGCCCGGCGCAGCCCGCGAGCAGCGCGACCGCGACGGCGCCAAGGAAACTCCGGTATGCCGCTTTCGGCGAGTTACAACGCATGAGGGTACCTCCTTAACTCATAGGAATCGTACGTCGCGGCGGTAACGGGGAATATGGGGGGCGACCCTACCTTTGCCCCCCATTCCTCCGAAGGACGACGCGCGGTATGGTTGGCCTGTGTCCATTCCCGACGTCGTGCGCAGCACGGTTCTGCGGCGCCTTGCGCGTTTGGACCGCAGCGCGCGCGCCGTCGTCATGCGGGCCTCCGTCGTCGGGCGCGACTTCGACCTGCAGGTTCTCGCGGCGGCGACGGCACGCTCCGAGACACGAGTGCGAGCCGCGCTCGAGCAGGCCTGCAACCTCCAGTTGATTCGGATTGCGGCAGAGGATCGCTACTCGTTCCGTCACGCACTGACGCGCGACATCATTTATGCCGAGTTTCTCGGCGCAAGAGCGCGGCCGCTTCACCGCCGGATCGCGCGCGTACTCGAACGAAGGCGGCAGTTCACGCAAGTGCCGCTCGAGGAGCTGGCCTATCACGCTTGGGCCGGCGCCGACGCTCGGCGGGCCCTGCACTACAACGAACTGGCCGGCGACAACGCCGCGGCGATTCATGCCGGCACCGATGCGCGCCGCTATTACGAGCGTGCACGAAGCCTAACGGCGGTAGAATCCGCAGCCTACGCGCGGCTGACGCAGAAGCTGGATCGCGCCGGAGGCGCGTAGGCGGCCCCTCGGCGGCTAGCGAAACTGGCCGCTCTATGATCGTGCGGCCCGTGCTCTGCCGGCCGTTCATCGGTCGTCGGCAGGAACTCGCCTACCTTCGCGAGCGCCGGCTCGAAGCCGGCCTCTCGCATGGGGGTTTGGTTCTCGTCGTGGGCGACGCCGGCGTCGGTAAATCCCGCCTGATCTCGGAGTTCTGCGGGTCCCTCGCCTATTCGCGCTGGAAAATTGCATACGGCGCGTGCCTGGAGTTTGCGACCCGGCCGTATGGGCCGATCCTCGAAGCGGTCTCGCGCATCGACCCAGGATTTGAACCCATTGCCGCCGCCACCAAGCACGAGCAGTTCGATGCGATCGTCGACCGTCTCGCATCGATCGCTACTCGCACGGCGTCGCTTCTCGTCGTCGAGGATTTGCACTGGGCCGACGCGGCGTCGCTCGACTTGCTGGCCTATCTCGGACCGAAGCTGCAAAACCTGCGCGTGCTCGTCGTTGCATCGGTGCGCGGCGACGAACTCCCCGCCGGCCACCCGGCGGCTGGTGCAGTGGCGAAGATCGCACGGAACGCGCGCGCCGGCCGCATCGATCTCGCACCGCTGCGCGGCTCCGAGTTGCGCGGCTTTATAGATGAAGCCCTCGACGGTATTCCGCTGCCCGAAGAGACGCGCCGCGCGATCGCACTTGCCGGCGACGGCAACCCGTTCTTTACCGAGGAACTCTTGAAGAGCGCGGTAGAGCAAAGCGAAACTCACGCCGAAGCCAAGCGCCGCTACGAGGTACCGCAGAGCGTGCGCAGCACGGTTTTGGAACGCTTGCATCCGTTCGACGAAACCGAACGACGCATCGTGACGCAAGCGGCCGTGATCGGCCGCACGTTCGGGCTCGCCTTGCTTGCGGCAACGCTCGACGCCGAGCCGGCGACGCTGCTGCCCGCATTGCGGCGTGCCCGCGACCTTCAACTCGTCGAGGAGGTCACGCCGGAAGCCTTTCGTTTTCGCCACGGTCTGACCCGCGACGCGATTTGCGGTGAGTTTCTCGGTGCGGAGCTGCAGCCGCGCCACCGGACAATCGGGCTTGCGCTCGAAGGCGCGCCGCCGGAGAAGCGTTCGCTGGAAGCGCTTGCCTACCACTGGTGGGCCGCGAAAGATTCGGCGAAGGCCTGCCGTTACAACGAGCTTGCCGGCGACGCCGCGTCGAGCGTCCATGCCCACGAAGACGCCATCGCCTTTTACGAGCGAACGCTCGAGTTTGACATGGACGCGTTGGCGCGTGGCACAATCCTCAAAAAGGTTGCCGACCGCCGCCTCGCCATGAGCTGCACGAAAGAAGCGCAGGCGACGTATGAAATGGCCGCGGACATCTTTCGCGCCGCTGGTGAATACGAACGCGAGGCCGGCTGTCGCGCGGCAGCGGCGATCACGGCTTACGGAATCGGATTGCTCGAGCCGACCGCACCTCTCGAAGCAATGCTGGCGCGGCTCGACGTCCACGAATATCTGGCGCGCAGTCGCGTGCACCTCGGGCTCGCGTGGCTGGCAGCCACCTTCGGCTTTCCGACGCGCGCCGGTCGCCATCTCGAACGGGTCGACGCCCGCGCGCTGCAGGTTCCCGACGTTCGGCTGCGCTTTCATAACGTCGCGGCCTTCGCGGCGATGACCCTCGGCGATCTCGAGGGCTTCCGGCGGGAGTTCGGTGCTTGGAGTGCTGCCGCCGAAGCCAGCGGCGCGCCGCAGACCGCCGCCGGAGCATACATCAACGGCGCGATGTGCTTCTCGTTCTTCGGGCTTCACGAGGAAGCGCAAGCGAATATCGCGCGGGCGCTGCGCTTATCGCGCGAAGCCCGCAGCCGCCACAGCGAGGAGATGGTGCACGCCTTCGCCGCGTTGTGCGCGTTGCTGCGCGGCGACCTGGCGCAGGCGCGCGCGGAAATCGAGCAGGTTTCGACATCGAGCGAGAATCGCGTCAGCATCGTGTTTGGCAGCGCGTGGGGATCCGTGATCGGCGCCGCGCTAGACGATCGAGACCTGATCGAGAGGTGGTTCGATGGATTTGAAACGACGATTTCGGCAAGGCCCGACGTCGAGTGCGGCGGCGGTTTCGCGGAGATCATGGCGCGCCGCGGACGCGCCCGCGACGCAGCCGACCTGCTGCATCGCGCGCTGCCCGAATGCGAACTTTTACGAGGGAACGTCATCACGCTGTTGGCGGTCGCGCGATACGGTGCGCGCGACGATCGCGAGCGCGCGAGAGGCTACCTCGAGCGAGCCGCGAGCGCCAGCATGGAGATGCCGGAGCGCCCGGCGCTCGCGCTATTCAAGGCCTTCGAATATCTGCGCGACGGACTCGCGAGCGAGGCTGCGCCGCTCGCTTGCGACGCCGCCGCGGGCTTTTACCGCCTGCGGATGCCGCTGCTCGAAGCCGAAGCGCTGGAGGCCGCCGGCGAGCCGGCGGGCGCGCTCGCGCTTTTCCGCCGCTGCGGTGCGACGTATCACATTCATCGCCTGGAGGGCGCTAGCGCAGCCGAGGACGGAACGCCCAGAGTGCTCTCGGCGCGCGAGCACGAGATCGCAACGCTGGCCGCGCGCGGCAAATCGAACCTGGAGATTGCGAAGCGGCTTTCGATAACGCATAAGACCGTCGAGAAGCACTTGGCGTCCGCGTACCAGAAGCTTGGGATCGGCTCGCGCGCGCAGCTGGGGGCTAAATTGGGTATAAGCGGAGCGTATGCGAGCGGCGCGACTCTACCTTAAAGTTGGGTGAGTTCCGAAGATTGCGGCTCGCAGGCGCGGCGGGATGGCCGGAAGAAAAGCGAAGTACGGAGAGACACGATTTGAAAATGAAGAGCCCATCGCAAAAAATCGACGAACGGATAGCAGAACTGGATGACTGGCGCGGCGACACCTTTACGGAAGTTCGCAAAGTCATTCGAGCAGCCGATCCTGAGGTAATCGAGGAGTGGAAATGGATGGGAACTCCCGTCTGGTATCGCGATGGGATAATCGCATGCGGCGACGCCTACAAAGGAAAGGTGAAGCTCACGTTCAACCAGGGTGCGCATCTTCCGGATCCCAACAAACTATTCAATGCGAGCCTAGACGGGAACCAGAGGCGCGCGATCGATTTCTTCGAAAACGACAAGATCGACAAACGCGCTCTAAAGTCGCTCGTATTAGCCGCGATCTCTTTCAATCGCAACGCCTCCAAGAAACCCAAACCAAACTCTAAGAACGCCACCTCGAAATCGAGTAAGAAATGATGTCATTATTTTCATCGTCCTCACGTGCCGCGACGTATATTGCGCTTATGGCTGCCGCTGCATTGACCGTCGCATGCGGCCATGCGAGCCAATCGGTCGCGCCGTCCGCGCTGGCCGCCAACCCCTCCAAGTATGACGGACAGGATCTGACCGTGTCGGGAACGGCAAAGAATCCGACGGCTAGCCGGATGCGCCGCCGCTCGGCGACGGTCTACCAGCTCTGCGACGGCGCCTGCATCAACGTCATCGAGTTCGATAATCCGAACGTCAGCGATGGAAGCCAGGTGACGGTGAGCGGTCACTTTCGTACCTCGTTCGGCCGCAAGCACGCGATGAGCAACGTGCTGATCGTCGGCGGCCGCATGGGAGGTCGAAAGCTTTGAAACGTCCGTTGGCGCTGGCCGCGCTCGTTGGCGCGAGCTGCGTTGGCGCGAGTTGCCTCGCCGCGCGCGCGACCAAAGAGCAGCCCGCGATTGCCGCATTCGACCGCACGTTTGCCCGCGTGAGCGACTACACGTGCGTGCTGCACTCGTACGAAGTCAACGGACCGAAAACACAGGACCGCGTCTATCAATATTCGTTCATGAAGCCACACTACCTCAAGACGGTGATTCTTAGCGGCGACGGCAAAGGGTCGGGCGCGGTATGGACGGGCGGCGACCGCGTGAGCGCCCATCCTGGCGGCATTCTCTCCGGCATCCACGTGAAGATCGGCGTCGACGATCCACGCGCCGTTTCGCTGCACGGCGTCACGATTCCGGACGGGCTGCTGCCGGGCGACATCGACGACTATGCGACCATCCCCGGGGCGCTCACGCAGGTCGACGGCGGTAAAATCGGAGGCATCGCAACCGACCGTTTGGATCTCAAGGTTGCCGACCCGGCCACGAACCACGGCATCTCGGAGCAGGTGGTCTATTTTTCTAAGTCGACGCATTGGCCGATTCGGCAGATCATGTATGCGGGATCGCAGATCGTCCTGGATGAATCGCTCAACGATCTAAAGATCAACGTCGGGCTGACGCGAAGCGATTTTCCGTTCTAGCTATTCGAACGCGGGGCCTCTTCTGCAGGGGTCCTGCCGCGAGCCTCAAAAGCTGTCTTGCTCGGCGAGGCGCGACAGCCTTGCCCGAAGGAAAGGTCGATGGATTCTATGCACAAGCAATCGCGCTTTGCCGCAGTCCTTGGCTGCATCACCGTTCTCGCGATGGCGGGCTGTGCCGCAAACGGCGGCGTTTCGCCTACGGCCCCGTCGGCGACCCAGCCGCAAGCCCGCGGCATTGCGTTCGGACCGGGATGGGTCCAGCAGGACGGTATCCTTTACCACGTGCCGCACTATATGGCCACCCGCGGGCAAGCTCGCCGCAACAGCAGCAGCGGCATCACCTACGGCGGCGGCCCGGTGGAGGTTACCCCGAAGGTCTTCTTGATCTTCTGGGGTTACGCGAAGTACGGCGATCCGGATAAAGTCAAGCCGCTGCTCAAAAACTATATCGCCAACATGGGCGGCAGCGGTCATAACAACATCTACACGCAGTACTACGAAATCGTCAGCGGCGAAACGATCTACATTACGAATCCCTCATCGCAGTTAGGCGGTGCCTGGGACGACAACGCGCACGTTCCGAAAAATCCCACCGATTCCCAGGTCGCCGCTGAGGCGCTCAAAGGCGTCGCGCACTTCGGTTATAACGCCAATGCCTCGTACGTGGTCGCGACGCCCCACGGACGCAGCACGGTCGGATTCGGCACGCAATGGTGCGCGTCTCAGGGTGTGACGTCAAGCAAGAGCCGGTTCGTATCGTACACAAACCTGCCGTACATGCCCGATGCGGGCGCAGCCTGCGGAGCCGGCTATACCACCCCGCCGTCCGACGAAACCGCGGCCGACGAAGGCGTAACGATCGTCGAGGGTCACATGCAAGGCAGCTCCGTTATCGACCCCGACCCGCCGACGGGCTGGCAGTTTGAGGGTGGTGACATAAACGACTTCTGTGCGTGGGTCGACATCGCGAACGACCCCTTCGGCTCGCACTCGTACACGATGCAGCCGATGTACAGCATCGCCAGTCAGTCCTGCGTTCAATCGTACTGACGAGCTAACGGGCTCCGCTATTGCCGGGCCATGATCATGTTGAGCAGCTGTTCGCGATCGAGCAGATGATCGTGGCTCTCGCCGCTGGTCTCAAGGACGACGACCTGCACGGTGCCGTTGAAGGCGCTCTTTGCCGACGGCATGTCGGGTTTCATCGGGGAACCGCGCTTGAGGCCGACGTCGGAGGTCTCGTCTGCAGAAAATACGATTGGGATGGTCTGTTCGAGACGACCGCTGCCGACGGCTTTGCCGTCGATGAAGAGCGACACGGTGCCCCCCTTGGCAACGCCCCCTCCGTCGTAGGCAAACTCCATCCTGACCTGGTGCGTCCCGGGGCTTAACGCCTCAGTGGAGACGATCTCGGTCTCTCCGAGACCGGCGAAGTTGTACAGGTACTTTGGATTTCCGTCTTCGACGTAGAACATCCAGCCGCCGCCGATTCCACCCTGCGAAAGGATGACGCCTTGCGCGGTCGTTCCCTCGGGGACGATGACCTGTGCGGTTATCGAGTAGCTCTTGTTCTTGAGATTGATGAGGCCGTTTTCGTTCAGGGCGCCCATTCCGTTGGCAAGCACCTGCGCGTTCCCGCGAACGATAACCGGTCTCCCCGCGAGGTCGGAGTCGAATCTCTCCGCGCCGCGATCGTCCATCGGCAAGAGGTTGTTGCGCGTGGCTTCGATGAGCCACAGACGCTGCAAATCGTGCAGTTTATCGGGCATCTCTTTTGCGAGATCGTGCGCCTGCGACCAATCCTTGTTCGTATCGTAGAGTTCCCACACGTCGTCGTCAAATGGCGGGGCCGCGCCCGTCATGATCCATGGCGTTCGGTGGCGCGTGACCGCCGTCCAACCCTTATGGTAGATTCCGCGATTGCCGAACATCTCGAAGTATTGCGTTTCGTGGCGTTCCGCTGCCGCAGGGTCGTCGAAGCTGTAGAGCATGCTGACGCCTTGCATCGGAACCTGCCCGACGCTATTGACCATATAGGGCTCCGGAAGCTGTGCTGCCTCCAGAACCGTCGGCGCCACGTCGATGACGTGATGAAATTGGTTCCGGATCTCACCCTTTGCCTCGATGCCCTTCGGCCAGCGGACGATCGTGCCGTTGCGCGTCCCGCCCCAGTGCGAAGCGACTTGCTTGGTCCATTGGTACGGCGTGTCCATGGCGTGAGCCCAGCCGACGGCGTAATGGTTGTACGATTCCGGGCCGCCGAGTTTGTCAATGCGCGCGGTAAGGAAAGCAACCGTTTCGAGCGCGTTAAGCCCGTTGAACGGGATCATCTCGTTGAAGGTGCCTTGCGGCGTGCCCTCGGCAGAGGCGCCGTTGTCGCCGATAATATAGTAGATCAAGGTATCGTCGAGCGCGTCGACTTGGTCGAGCGCGTCGATGAGGCGGCCGATGTGATAATCGGCGAACGAAAAGTAGCCGGCGTAGACTTCCATCTCGCGCGCGAGTACGCGTTGGAACTCGGGCGCTTGAGAATCCCAGGACGGAATCTCCTTCGGGCGCGCCGTGAGCTCGCAGTCCTGCGGGATCACGCCGAGTTGCTTTTGGCGCGCAAAGGTCTCTTCGCGCAGCTTGTCCCAGCCCTGATCGAACTTGCCTTTGTACTTGTCGGCCCACTCTTTCGGCACGTGATGCGGGGCGTGCGTGGCGCCGGGCGCAAAATACATGAAGAACGGCTTATCGCCGGCTAGCAATCGCTGCTGGCGCACCCACGCGATCGCGCGATCCGTCATGTCTTCCATGAAGTGGTAGCCCTCTTCGGGCGTCTTCGGCGGCTCCACGGCTTTCGTACCCTCGTGAATCGCGGGGTACCACTGATTGGTCTCGCCCGCAACGAAACCATAGAAGTATTCGAAGCCGGAGCCCGTCGGCCAGCGATCGAATGGCCCTACGGGGGTGGCTTCCCAAACCGGCACCTCGTGGCACTTCCCAAACTGCGCGGTCGAATAGCCGTTGAGCCGGAGAATCTCAGGCAGCGGCGCCATCGAGTTGGGCCGCACCGACGTGTAGCCTGGCGCCGACGTCGCGATTTCCGTGATACCGCCCATCGCAACCGTGTGGTGGTTGCGGCCGCTCAATAATGCGGCGCGCGTCGGAGAGCAGAGTGCCGTCGTATGAAAGCGCGTGTACCGCAACCCGTCTTTGGCGATTCGCTCGGCGGTGGGCGCCTGGCAAGGACCTCCGAAGACGGTCGACGCACCGAAACCAACGTCGTCAATCAGGACGATGAGCACGTTTGGAGCGCCCTTGGGCGGCCGCAGGGGCTTGATCGGCGGAAACCTCGAGTCTGGGTCCTTCGCATCGTAGGCAACGAAGCCGGCGTAAGGCTGGTCCGGGATCGGCAGCACTTCACGCTGCACGCGTTTTTGCGAGTCCGGCGAACCGTTCGAGCTCGACATTGCTGACCTCCAAATATGCGGCGAAGTGCTGGTCGTTGGACGGAAGAGTGCTTGCTATACGACGAGCGCGGAACGTATCCTTGAGGCTACCCCGGTGGAACGAACGACGTATTGAACAAGACCGTTCCTTCCACCGGCATACAGTCGACTTTCTTCGGCGTATAGGTCGAGTGCTTTGCCGCGGTTACCGACGCCATGTCGAACTGAAAGTTGCCGCTCGGTTTAACTATCGTGGCCTTTTCAACCTTACCGTCAGGTCCAACAAGTACCGACACGGTGGCATAAAAGGCGCCTTGGTTCGTAGGCACCTCATCGATCTGTACCACGGCGCCTTTTTCTACGCCAGCGGCCTCGGTCATACACAGCGTCGCCGATGGACTCGGCGTCGCCTGCGCAATCAGTATTGCGAGCGCAATTATCGTCATCTGCCTACCCTCCTCCCGCGAAAATTACGTACTACGCCAGGCGCACCTCCGTACATTCCCGGATGCCCGAATTTGCGCGGGGATGCTACCCTGGAAAGGATAAGGAGACGCCAATTATGGGAACGATCGTTGGCCGGCGCCCTTTGGCAACGCTTGCCGCTTCTGCTTTGCTCGCGGCCTGCGGGGGATCGCAGCCGCCCGTCGGCGCGCGCGGTGCGACGCCGCAAATCGCCGCGATCGCGACGCATGCCGGCCACGACACGTCGTGGATGGCGCCCAATGCGAACGTAAAGGACCTGCTCTATGTCACCACCGATACCGTCGTCGACGCGTACTCATACCCACAGGACGAGCTGGAAGGGCAGCTGACGAACTTTTCGTATCCGCTGGGCGACTGCACCGACACGAAGGGCAACGTCTATATTACCGACTACACCAAGAACACCGTTGTCGAGTACGCGCACGGCGGAACGCAGCCGATCGGCAAGGTATCGGTACCGGGAAGCGGACCCGTCGCCTGCGCCGTCGATCCGTCCAGCGGCAACCTCGCGGTCACAACCGCAGGCGACACGAGCGGAGGCGGCGCCAACCTCGTCGTCTACCGGAAAGCCAAGGGTAAACCGAGAACGTATACGGACCCCGCGATATTCAGCTATGCATACTGCGCCTACGACCGTGCCGGCAATCTCTTTGTCGACGGAACCCCGGCCCGCGGCTACGGCTACGACTTCGAACTCGCCGAGCTTCCGCGCCAAGCCAAGTCGCTGAAGGCCGTTAACCTCGAGGGCGGGGTCAGCTGGGCAGGCGGCCTGCAATGGGACGGGCACTACCTTACCGTCGGTCAGCCGGTTAACCCCGAAATTCAGCGCTATTCGATTAGCGAAGGCTACGGAACGTTAGCTGGTTCGACCGCACTTGCCGGCGCCTACGATGCCCGGCAATTCATCATTGCCGGCGGCAAAGCGATCGTCGTAAACGAATACTATTACGACCGGTATATTGCGAGGTGGGATGTACTGGTCTACGACTACCCCGCAGGAGGGTACGAGACAAGCGAGATCATCGAGTCCGGCGTGCCAGTATACAGCGTGGCGCTCAGCCGCCGTCGTAAGTAACCGTCGCGGCACCTTCCCTATTTTTTTACGAGCGGACAGGAAGCCAAGCCGAGCGGCTCGGTAACGTTCAAGGTCGAGAACGGCTGGCTCGCACCGCTCTTGTAGCCAACCACGTTTTCGACTTGGTTCGCCTGAAAGTACAGACCCGCTGCGGTGACGGCGTTGAGCGTCGCCCCATAGTGCTCGACTCCGGAAACGATCGTTCTCGATGGCTTCGTCGAACCGTACTTATAAACGTTGACGACGGACGACTCGAGATTTGAAACGTACATCTCGTCGTTCTGACCGAACGCAATACCGATCGGCACGTCGAGGTCCTGCAGCTTGGCGTCGTTGACTTGCGTCGTGCCGGAAGGAACTTCGAATACCAGGTACGGCGGCCCATAGTCGGAGACGACCCAGATGTTGTCCTTCGCGTCCACGGCGACGCCCATCACCGCGCCATACGTGTCGAAGCTGATCGTCTCATACGGCGAGGTTTGGCCTTTATGGTAAGCGGTCAGCGTGTCCGAGTAAATGTTGCTGACGAAAACGTCGCCTTTCGAGTCGATTCCGACTCCGTAAGGCCAGCTCAGGCCGTCTGAAATGATATACTTTGGCGAGATGTATCCGCGCGGATAGACCGTGACCGTGTCGGCAGAGATGTTGGCAACGTAGAGCGTGCACTTGCTATCGACGGCTAAGCCGGCGGCTCCGCTAATTCCCTCGACGATCGATCCCTCGGGTGATCCATCAGCCTTGTTCGGATCGAACATCAGCACGCCGCTCGGGCCATCCGCGGCGAACAGGATCGGCTGGTTCTTCTTTTTCGGCCACCCCGACGCCACGTTCGGCAACGCAAACGTCGGGGAGGCGTTTCGCCTCTGCAAAGCCAGGGGCGGAGCGAAAGCGCCGTTAGTGGGCGCGTTACCGGAACAGCCGGCAAATGCGAGCGCGGTCGCCGTAATGAGAGCGCGACGTGATACGTTGTGCAACGCGAATCCTCCGAGGGCAAAATGACCGTCACCGGTCTCTTTCGTGCTCGTCAAGTCGCGGCCTGTATTGCTTTTGAGTCCACGCCCTCAAATTGCGTCCTTTGATTGGAGCCGAGTCCGGCGGCGACGTAGGAGTGCTTGGCGTCTTACAATATCCGTCGGGTGAAGCGTACGGCGGAGGATTCGCTGCGTCGCCGATACGCGCTTTGCTTGCCGCGAGCTCGCTCCGGACGGCATCAGCGAAGTAATCTGCGACGGCAAGGTCGGTCATTGCGTTCGCAGCATCGCAGGCGAATGCCCGGTCTCCGGTTGCGCCGAGCCCCTCCGTGGCATTCTCCAGGTTGGCATTGACTTGCACGTACGGTGACTTGGAATTTCCCGAACTCGAAAGGGCATCGATGCGACTCTGGAAGTCGTCGCGCGCCTGTTCCCAGTCCGGATACCTCTGAAGCAGGTCTTCCCAGTTCGCACCCCCGCGGATCATCGCGATCATCGCGATCAGATCCGTGCGAAGCCGAGTGTATTCGTCGGCTAGCCTTGCAAAGACCGCAGTCATTCGCGCATCAGCCAGCAGATCAGGGGGCCGTGCGCGCGCCGCCGCCTCTGCGAGAACCTGAATGGTTACGGGCGACGACCCCTTCACGCTGAAGTGCTCGAAGCTCCCGGCCGCGACCATCGTGTAGTTGCCCGGCCGGCTGAGGCGATACCCAAAGAGTCCGACGTCCCACCACTCTCGCCAGACACGTCCGCGGCGCCAGTCGTTTGTCTTCAGCGACGAGCTCCCCAGAGGTACCACCATGCTTCCGACACTCACGGTGAATACATAGGGGCCGTGGCCGTGGCTGCTCGAGGGCACCGGTTTGCCTTGGCCGTCGACGATTCTCAGCACAACCGGCGTAAGCCCGGATTCATCGTAGTAACGAAGCGGCGATGCCGTCAGGTTGGTAACGACGAAACGCACGCGTACCGTCTCGCCGGTGACGTATGCCGGCCGATCAGTCTGAAGCCGGAGGCTGACCGACGCACCTCGTGCCGATGCGGGCAGCACGAGCGCGGCGCAAATAATAGCGACCCAAGGCGAACGTGCCATAGCAGAGCAAGCTTTTTCGCGGCGGTCCGGCTATGCCTGCGGCGGGCGCCGCTGGGATAGCACTTGGCCGCGGCGAAAGTCCCTTCACGCCGAGCCGTTCAAAAAACGTGGAGCACAGTTCGTGATCATTCACAGCGTTCGCCTCTGTCTATTGAGAGTCGCCACTGCCGCAGGCATGAGCGCCGTTTCGGCGTCGCTCACCGGATGCGGCGGCGTTCCGGTCACGACCGGCGAAATTTCGGAACGCAACCCGCCTATCACGGCCCCCGGTCCAAACCGCTGGAACGAGGCCTCGCTGCACACCTTCAACTACACAGACGGAGCTTACAATATTTACGCGGGGTTGGTCTTCGACGCCGCCGGCAATTTATACGGCACCACGCAAAGCGGCGGCGAGGCGGGATGCAACATCGTTGAAAGCTGCGGCATCGTCTTCGAGTTGATGCGCACCGCAAGCGGCAACTGGCAAGAAAAAGTACTGCACAGTTTCTTTGCGAGCGATCCTCTCGGCTTCTTCCCCCGCGCCGGCTTGACCCTGGATGCCAAGGGAGACCTGTTCGGCTCAACCTCGGCCGGTGGCCCGTACTGCAGCGGCAGCGTCAACTGCGGTGCGATCTTCGAGTTGTTCCCGAACAACGGACAACGGACGGAGAAAGTGCTCCACGGGTTCAGGGGTGAGATCGACGGAACAAGTCCGGAGGGCGCGCTCATCTTCGACGCCGCTGGGAATCTCTACGGAACGACCGCAGAGGGTGGAGAGCGGGACGACGGTACGATCTTTGAGTTAACACCCCAACGCAACGGTTCGTGGGAAAAATCGACTTTGCACTCGTTCACGAACGACGAAGGGTCGGGACCCGAGGGTAAGCTGGCGTTCGATAGCGCCGGTAATCTTTACGGCACCACCGAATTTAGCGGCGCATACCGGTCTGCTTGCGGTGGCTACGGCTGCGGTACGGCGTTCGAATTGAAGCCCGGTACGAGCGGCACTTGGACGCTGAAAGTTCTGCATAGCTTCGGAAAAGGGATTGACGGTGCGGGCCCCGCGTCCGGCCTCACCTTCGACGCGTCCGGAAACTTATTTGGCGTCACCGCCCAAGGCGGCGCGCACAGCGCAGTGGTGCCGCATGCATGTCTCCTTTATGGATGCGGGACCGTCTTCAAGTTGGCGCGCTCGAAGAAAAATAAATGGACGGAGCGAGTAATTCACGATTTCGGTTACGGGACGGATGGAAACCTCACCAGAGGCGACCTGATCCTCGACGATCGTGGCGCTCTGTACGGCACGACGGTCGAGGGCGGCCTTTACGGTTCCGGCATCGCCTTTGAATTGGTCCCAGGTGCGGGCGGCAAATGGAAGGAGAACGTCCTGCATAACTTCGGAAACGGAAAGGACGGCGCTCTGCCCTACACAGGCATGATCTTCGACCCCGCTCACAACCTGTACGGTACGACCGCCGGCGGCGGCGGCTACCAAACCACCTTGTGCAAGAAGTCGCGCGGCTGTGGCACGATCTTCGAAATCACACGGGCACGCGATTCAGGAGACAGGCGATGAGGATTTCAGGCTTTGGCCGCCCCGCGCTAAACATCTGGGTGGCCGCGGCATTGCTGGCGGGGTGCGGCGGCGTTCCACAACCGATCGGCGCGGCAGGGGCAATGCCGCAAACGTGCTGCGGTCCTTCGAGCGTTAAGTACGAGGTGCTCTACAGCTTCGGCGGCTCGGGCGACGGCGTCAATCCGTACGCGGGTTTGTTCTCAGTGAAGGGCACGCTATACGGCACGACTCAGTACGGGGGCGGCGCGGGCGGCGAAGGTACCGTCTTCTCGGTCTCCGCGTCGGGCAAAGAAACGGTTCTCCACAGTTTCGGCCCCTATGGCGAGGGTGATGGCGAACAGCCGTATGCGGGCCTGATGAAGGCCGACGGCAAGCTGTACGGCACGACGGAACGCGGCGGCACGCACGGCTGGGGAAGCGTTTTTAAAGTCACCCCCGCCGGCAAGGAAAGTGTGCTTCACAGCTTCGGCGGCGCGGGAGACGGTGAAGAACCCAATGCCGGCCTCATCGCTCTCAACGGCACGCTCTATGGCACAACCGCACTTGGAGGCGCAAACGGCGATGGAATCGTGTTCGCAATCACCGATTCCGGCGTAGAAACCGTCCTCCACAACTTCGGCGGCGCCGGCGACGGCGTTAACCCGCAGGCTGCGCTCCTCAACGTTAAGGGGACGCTCTACGGCACGACCGAAGGCGGTGGCGCGAAGGGCGCGGGCACGGTCTTCACCATCACGCCGTGAAACAAAGGAGTTTATTCGGTCGCGACGCCGATTTGGGCCGATAGACATCCGCTCGACGCGCACGCCTTGACGAGCTGGTAATACTTGTATTTGCCGTGGCTGGACTTAAGCGAAGTCGCCTCAGTGATCGTGTCGAGCGTCGGATCGCCTGGATTCGGATAGAACGCTCCGTCGAGCTTGTGAAAGACCTTCCCCTGCCGGCTGTAGAAGACGCTGCTCCATGTATACGTCGGCGGCGAGCCCGAACACGAGGTCACGATTTGACCGCTCTCGACGCAGAGACCAACATCGGCTCCGCTCGGCGGACTAACGGTAACGCAGGCAAGATCGGATTTAGGACAGTGTGCGTCCGGCTGCACGCCGAAATTGAGCGCTCCAAGCGGCGTCATCTGTGGGGTATACCCGGCCCCGCTCGTCGTCTTCCCAGAGCAAGCGACAAGGCCTGCGGCCAGGATGAGCGCCGGAACCGAGCACCGACGAAGCGTCGTTACATTCATGATTTTTTACATCTCCTGAAGTGGCGTGCGTGTATCTGAGGCTATCGTCGCATGCCGGCCGTACGCAAACGTACGGCGGCGCCCTGAGGTACGTACTGCGCCGGCTACCTCTCCGTACATCCCCGGATAGCCACGCCCATCCGCAGTTGCTAGCCTTGAAAGGATAAGGAGACGACATTATGCGAGCGATCCTTGGCGGCAGCCGTTGCGCAATGCTTGCTGCTTGTGCGTTCCTCACGGCATGCGGCACCCTTCCCTTGCCCCTAGCTCAGGGTGACAAAGCTGGCGGCGCCGCTCGCGGCGGATCGTGGATGCGGCCGGAGGCGAAGAACAAAGACTTGCTCTACGTCGTCTACCCAACCGTGGACTCAGAAGGGACGATCGACGCGTACTCGTATCCGCAAGGCGTTCTCGAAGGACAGATCACGGGCCTTAGCAACCCAGGCGGCGATTGCACCGACGCAGCCGGGAACCTCTACGTTACGAACGCCACCACCAGCGAGAACAGCATCGTCGAATTTGCGCATGGCGGCACGCAGCCGATTCGCAGCCTGTCGGTGCCCGGGTACGCCGCTTTCTCATGTGCGGTCGATCCAACCAGCGGCGATCTTGCCGTTACCAGCTACGGAACCATGGAAGGGGGACGGGGTGACGTTGCCGTCTACCACAACGCAAAGGGGTCGCCGCGAATCTATTCGGATTCCAACCTTTCGCATTCCGACTTTATCAACTACGCGTACTGCGCTTACGACAGCGCCGGCGATCTCTTCGTCGATGGTAAGTATCCCGTTGGCTATGAAGTGCCCATATTCGGTGAGGTTCCACGCGGAGGCAAGTCGTTGGTGGCCCTCAACCTCAATGAGGGGATCGGATGGATCAGCGGCCTGCAATGGGACGGCAAGTATCTCGCCGTCGGGCAAGCCGTCAAGCCCTACATTTTCCGATTCAAGATTAGCGGAACAACGGGAACGCTCGTGGGCTCGACACCGCTTACCGACGCGACGGATGCCTTCCAGTTCGTATTCGCGGGCAACAAAGTCATCGTCGCAAACCAGTGGTTTTACGATCGATATGAATATGAGTGGGACGTGCTGGTTTACAACTATCCCAAAGGAGGAACTTCGACGGAACGGATCGCGTACAAGATAGGCGGCTCGGGCTTTGATAGCATCGCTCTCAGCCGGCGCGACGGTCACGGAGGTGCCGCACTCGCGACATCGGAACGGGCAAGTCCATGACCCGTGGAGCAAAGCAAGCGCGGATTTCAAGCTGCGGTCGTTTCGGGGTAAGTTGCTGCACGGCTATCGTATTGCTGGCAGGGTGCGGCGTCCTTCCCTTCGACTCCGCTCAGGGCAGGCCGGCTCAGGATGACATGCAGCCGGTGATTGGCGCTTCGGGGACGATGCCGCAAACCGGCGCGACCGTTTCGCTCGCCGCAAAGGGCAGCGGGAACCTTTTTGTTGATGACTACGAGAACAACGCAGTCGAAATTGTGACGAACGGCGGCGCGGCGCCGTCGTTAGAGGGGCAACTCGAAGCCCCCGGCTGGAACAAAATCGGCACCATTATGGAAGACCTCTCGAATCAACCCGCAAGCAACTGGGTCGATAAGCACGGGAATCTCTACGTCCCCGATTACAATTTCACGGCAGTCGGCCTAACCCTGCCCCAGGTTACCGAGTACGACCCATCGGGAACGCTAAAGTTCGTCTATAGCAGCAACATGGAGTTTCCGCACGCCGTGACGACGGACGCCCGCGGAGATGTCTTCGAAGCCGATGCGTTCAACGGCGTCAACGAATATTACCAGGGAAGCAACGCAGTCGTGGCGACATGCCCCCAATTGGGCGGCGGCCAACGAGGCGTTGCAGTGGATACGAAGGGCGACGTCTTTGCCAGCTACAGTACGTCGGACTCCACGGGGGCCATCGTAGAGTACACCGGCGGTCTCACCGGTTGCCCTGAAACCGTCCTCGAGGTGTCCCTTGGCGTGCCAGGCGGTCTCGTACTCGACAAGAGCGCCAATCTCGTCGTCTGCGACGAGACGAATGGGGTCGTTGATATAATCGATCCGCCGTATTCTCAGATATCGGCTCACTTGGGACGAGATTACGGCCCTTATCGGTTCGAGATGCCGGTTTCCGTCTCAATCAACAAGAACAACACCCTTGCGTACGTGACCGATTGGGCAGAGCAGAACGTCGACGTCGTTACCTATCCTGCCGGAGCAGCGTTTGCACAAGTGGGCTCCGGCAGTGGCGTTAGCTACCCGGCGGGCGCCGTCGATGAGTCGAACTACGTCCCTTAGCCCGAAGTTTTCGTTATGGTTGTTATAATCACCGGTGCATCGCACGGCATCGGCGAAGGCCTCGTTGCCGCATATCGCGCTGCCGGCTACGGGGTGGTCGCCAGCGCGCTCTCAATCGGGCCCAGCACAGATCCAAATATCGTGAACGTAGCCGGCGACATTAGCGACCCCGCGACTGCCGACCTCATCATGAGCGAGGGCGTAGATAGATTCGGCCGGCTCGACTCACTGGTCAATAACGCCGGGGCTTACATTTCGAAGCCATTCATGCAGTATACCCAGGCTGACTTTGACTTGATGCTCTCGACGAACCTCGCGGGCTTTTTTCATATTACGCAGCGCGCGCTGCGCGTGATGCAGACTCAAGGCTGGGGTCATATCGTCAACATCACGGCGACGGTAGCCGAACAGCCCGTCAAGGGTGTGCCGGCCGCGTTGGCATCGTTGGCCAAGGGCGGCTTGAACTCGGTCACGAAGGCGCTCGCGATCGAATATGCCTCATGCGGCATCCGGGTGAACGCGGTCTCGCCTACACTTATCCGGACGCATCCCGAGGCATCGTACGCCGGACTCGAAACGCAGATCCCGCTCGGGCGAATTGGCGAGATCCAAGACGTCGTCTCCGCCGTGATGTATCTGGAAAACGCCCCATACGTAACCGGCGAAATTTCTCATGTCGACGGCGGTCAAAGCGCGGGCCACTGGTAGGGCGGCGACGGACTACTTTACGGATGCGCCAAAGAGTGGCAGAATAACGACGAGACTCGCGCGTATTGGAGGATGATAGACATGGTGCGCCGTTTTTTCATCTCTGCCTTCTCCTCGGTCGTTGGTCTGGCTGCGTCGGCGTTTGATCCGGTCGCTGCTGCCGAGCCGCAGCGATTTCCGGAGCCCGGCCCCATTGTCGTCGATGCTGCGACGGTCGAGCGAGCTCGCCGGGTTCTCGATGCCGTCGCCCAGGGCACGTTCGATCGCTCTGAGCTTATGCCGCAACTGGACGCTTTTGTAGAACCTGAGGCGTTTGTAGACGGAGCCGTGCTGGTAAGTGCATTTGGTCCCCCACGGTCGATGTTTGCGTTCGAAAAGCGAATTACGGCGGACCAAATCTCGACTTTCTTCCGTGTGCGATTTCCTAACGATGTCCTGACGTGGGTCGTTTCCGTCGACGCGACAAATAAAATAACCGGGCTCTCGCTTCGCCGAAGTCTCAACCACCTGATTTTTAGCGTCGTCTATCGCGACGTTCAATATTAACGGCCGAACGTGAAAGCTGCTGTCGTTACCGCCGCCGACGCGACTCCCCAATACGGTGAATTCGCCGAACCCCAGGTTGACGAGGGCTACGAGCTTGTAGAACTGGTAGCTGCAGGGCTCCATCCCGTCGTACGATCGCTGGCAGCCGGACAGCATTACGGAAGCACGCGGTCGTGGCCCCTCGTCCCGGGCGTTGACGTCGTCGCTCGTACCGCGGCCGGCGATTTCATCTACACCGGATTTGTGACTCCCCCGTACGGCACGTTCGCGGAGCGAATGGCGGTACCCAAAAGAATGCGCATCCCGCTCCCCCCCGGAGCCGATCCCGTAAAGATCGCCGGCGGATTGAATCCGGCCTTCGCATCGTGGTTGCCGCTCAAGGCGCGCGTTGCCGAGGTCGGCTCGCTCGCAACGGTATTGGTTCTCGGCGTGACCGGTGTGGCGGGACATCTTGCCGTACAAAACGCGCGCCTCCTCGGCGCTAATCGCGTCGTCGGCGTGGGGCGCGCTCCGTCACGACTTGGACGCGCTGCGGCGCTTGGGGCTGCAACCGCTGCCCTGACCGGCAATCGCGAGACCGATGCCGCGGCAATCGTCGATGCCTTAGGCGGTACGACGCCGAGCATAGTACTCGACTTTCTGTGGGCGTCGGCAGCCGAGACTGCCTTCGCTTCGCTCGCAAGGCGCGGGCTTGAAGAAGACACCGCCGACATCGCCTACGTGCAAATTGGCGCTACGGCCGGGCCCGAGGCAGCCCTGCCGGCGGCGCTCTTACGAAGCCGCCGCATTCGCATCTCCGGAAGCGGTGCCGGTTCGGCGCAAATCGCCGATATCATGGCCGAAGTCCCCGCCTACATGCAGCTTATCGCAGACCGCAGCGTCCTCGTCCCGACCGAAGCGGTACCGCTTTCGTCGATCGCGGATGCTTGGACCGCGCCGCCAGACAGCACCTACAGGTTTGTCGTCGTTCCTTAACGCCGCGCGCCTTATTGGGCGGTTTCGGCCGTCAAAGGCGACTGCTCGAGGGTGAGGGTCGTCTGATATACCGTCGTCGTGGTGCTGCCCATGCCGTTGTCGAGGCGTTGCGTCACGTACTCATCGACGCTCGTTGGGATCGACCGGCTGAAGTCGTAACTTATCTTCGTCTGCACTTCGGTCGTTTGACTTCCACCGCTGACCGGACGGACGCGGCGGTTCTCGGCGATCTGCATAATTCCGTTCGAAACGCTGTTGATTTGATATTTGGCCTGCTCGTCGAGGGTGCGAGAGTTCTGCGTTACGGTCCAGCTTCGATTCGCATCTAGGCGCGTCGGATCGACGAAGTTCCTTGCAAGGAACCGCAGGAGCGTGTACTCCTCGGGATTGACCGTTTTATCCGGATCGCAAATCGTTCGAGTGTCGCCGAAGACGACGCAGGTGGCCGGCAGGGCGCGGCGCGTGCTTTCGCCTTGCTCGCTAATCGCGACGATGAGGCCGCCGTCACTCTCTTGGCGGCCTATCTGAACGGTCATCGTGCCGCGGTCGTTGAGCGCTGCATGATAGTGGCTTATCCCGCTGCCGAGACGATCGGCGAGATCGATCGGCTCCGCGGGGTTTTTGGAATCACGGGCGTATACGTCCTGAACCGAGCTGTAGCTGAAGGCGTAGACGAGCTGGTTCTTCGTCAGTACGGCTTCGGCGGTGGCTCGCGACGAGAGCAGCGCTGCCGTCACAGCGGCCACGAAAAAAAGCGCGCGTCGTCGGTTTCTTGCGGAGGCGGAAGGCATTTGTCTAAGGTTCCTCCCTGAACTCGCAACGATTGGCGGCCCAGGAATGTGATGCCGCATCGTTTTCACGATCGGAGTCGCGCGCCTCCAGAACTTTAATGGGGATCGAGGGTAGGATGGTTCGGCGAGGCCCGGTCAACCGCCTCGGCGGAACGACCGTAGCAGTGGTCGAAGCCGGGAACCGAGTGCCGGCGCCGAACGTCTCTAACCGTCGATTTCCGTTTTGTGGATCGAGAGGCGTGGAACATGAAGAGCTTTAACCGGTACGCCCTCAACGGAGGCGTTGCAATTGCATTGCTCGCGGGCTGTGGTGCATCGCAGCCGCCGGGTGGAACGCCACCCGCGATGCCGCAAACTGCGCGCCCGATCCGATCTGAAGTCACGCTCGCCGCAAAGAGCAACGGGTACCTTTTTGTCGACGACTACGCATACAACCGAATCGAAATCGTGACGAACGGCAGCCGCGCATCGTCGTTCGAGGGGCAGCTCCAAGCCCCGGGCTGGAAAACGATCGGCACAATCAAGGCCGGGCTCTCGAACCAACCCGCAAACAACTGGGTCGACAAGCAGGGCAATCTCTACGTCCCCGGTTACAATTTCACGGCGAACGGCCCAACTCAGCCTCAGGTTACCGAGTACAACCCGTCGGGAGCGCTAAAGTTCGTTTATAGCAGCAACATGGAATTTCCGGGCGGCGTGACAACTGACGCTAAAGGAAACGTCTTCGAAGCCGACCGGTTCGATGGCCTCAACGAATATCATCAAGGAAGCAACGCTCTTGTGGCGACATGTCCGCGAACGGGCGGCGACCAAGGTGTTGCAGTGGATGCGCAGGGCGACGTTTTTACCGGATACGGTAGCTCAGACGGAACGGGAACCATCATCGAATATCACGGCGGCTTGGCCGGCTGCTCGTATACCGCCCTGGGCGTATCCCTAGGTCAGCCCGACGGTCTCGCGCTCGACAAGAGCGCCAATCTCCTCGTCTGCGACTTCACGAACCAGACCGTCGATGTAATCGCTCCACCGTATTCTCAAGTTTCGAGCCATTTGGGAGGAGATCGCGGCCCGATTTCGCTTCGGTACATGGAGCCTGTTGACGTCTCACTCAACAAGGACAACAGCCTGGCCTACGTGACCGATTGGTTCGCTCAGAAGGTGGACGTTCTTACTTACCCCGCGGGAGAAGCGTTTGCAGAGGTGGGTTCAGGCGACGGGATCAGCTACCCTATCGCGGCAGTCGATAGCTCGAACTACGTTCCCTAAGTCGGTGAATCATCGTCAACAAATCCGCATCGTCTCGCAGCCTTCAGCTGAATCCGGAGGCCGAGCATTCGGGCGGGACGCAGCGAGAACGCGGCGAACCTCAATAGCCGCTCATCCATTCGTTATCGGGAGGCTTCGCGCATGAACCGTTTGGGTCCCTACGCTTTTAGCATCGGCGCCGCCTTACTATTGCTCGCGGGCTGCGGCGGATCATCGCTACCGGCCGGCACGCCGGGTGTGACGGCCGATAGGAGTGATCTTCGGTATCACAAGACGTTCCACTACACTGGCGCAAAGCAGTCGTTCAAAGTACCGTCCGGCGTAACGCACGTAACGATCACCGCGTATGGCGCAAGCGGTGCCCCTGGCGGCAGTTACTTCGAAGGCTTTGCGGCGAGCGGCGGCCCCGGAGGAATGGTGACGGCAACAATACCGGTGACTCCCGGCGAACTTTTGGCGATCTTCGTAGGTGGGAGCGGCTTGCTCGGCGGTTTCAACGGTGGTGGCGGCGGGACCAGTCAGTACTGCCTCGACCATCATAAGTACTGCTACGCCGTGGGCGCGGGCGCGTCCGACGTGCGGCAGGGAGGCGACCAGTTAGCAAACCGCGTCGTTGTGGCCGCGGGCGGCGGCGGCGGCGGGACCGACGGCTATTATTGCTCCGGTAAGAGCAACTGCTACCAACTCAATGGCGGTGCCGGCGGCAGCGGCGGCGGGCGTGAGGGTGTATCGGGCCGCGGAGGCGACTTGGACAACACGCGTGGCGGAAGCGGCGGGAGCGGCGGTACGCAAAGCACCGGCGGTAAGGGTGGCGCGGGCGGCGGTCGCAGCTGCGGCGGCTTCGAGGGAAGACTCGGTCGCGGCGGCATTGGTGGCTTCGTGCGCGACCGCTGCGGCGGCGCCGGCGGCGGGGGCGGCGGCGGCTACTACGGCGCGGGCGGCGGAGGAGGAGGCAAAGGCCACCTCGGGTCGGGTGACTTCGGCCCCGGCGGCGGGGGCGGCGGCGGCTCGTCCTTCGCCGAGAGCGGTGCTTCGCACGTGAAGATGACGGACGGCGCGAACAAGAAGGCCAACGGATCGATCGTCATTCTTTGGTAATTGTGTAGCGTTTCACCGAGGTTTTACAGCCAGCGAATGCGGATAGCCGTATTGCTCGTTTGGAACGCAACGCGGGGGCGTCTTGGCTTTTGGCGCGTAGACACACAAGCTTCCGCTATCGCCGGAGGATGTCTCGTGGCGGTCGAGGGCATGGCGTAATAGTCGTTACCGACGTAGAGATTGCCCTCGCCGTCAACCGCTAACAACTGCGGATCGTGCATCTGGGATGTGATCCGGTAACTCGGGGTGGACGCGCCGGGCGCGTAGACCGAGACCCAACCCTGGCTTGGAAAGGGTGCGTTCGAAACGTAGAGCGTCCCGGAGCCGTCGAGGGCAATCGCCTGCGGGCTCGAGATCCCGCGTGTGATGTTTCGCAACACTTTGGCCGACGACGCCGCGTATTCAACGATGCTCCGCGTCCCATTTACCGGGACATTCATCACGAAGAGATTGTTTAATGGGTCAAACGCGAGCTCAGTCGGACCGGTTATTCCTTCCGTCAGCTTGCGCAGAGGCTTGCTCGATCCCGGCGCGTAGACGGTCACTGCCGGATGAGGGTAAGCGGCGTCGGCCACATACAAGTTTCCCATCGCATCGAGTGCCAGCGAGAGCGGAATGTCGATGCCCTTTACCTTGTCCGCACGGCCCGCACAAGTTAAGTATGCGGTGGGACCGAGCCGCGCCGCGCCGAAGTGATTTCTAGACCACTCATGGACCGAGGAGCGATGCAGATGAGCACGTTGAGTTTGAGCCGCTATCCCCTAGGCATCAGCGCGGCTGCGGCAATACTGGCAGGCTGCGGCGGATTGCAGCCGTCAGGCGCAATTCCGCAAAGCCGCGCGATTGCAGCGCACACCGATCGGAGTGAATCGTGGATGCTCCCAGAGGCGAAGAGCGAGGACCTGATCTATGTCACGAATGGCTGCGGCGGTGTTTGCGTATTAGAGTACCCTCAAGGCTCGCTCGTGGGAAGCCTGGCGGTCGCGGACGCGGACAGCGTTTGCGCCGACCGCAACGGTAACGTATTCGTAACAATCGCAGACCTGTCGAATGCGTCGATCGTCGAATATCGCCATGGCGGGATGAAACCAATCGAGACCCTCAACGACGCTCCCAACGTGCCGCAGGGCTGTTCGGTGGATCCGACGACGGGAAACCTTGCGGTTGCAAACTTCATTGGCACGGGCTGGGGCTACGATCACGGCAACGTCGCTATTTACACGGGAGCGAAGGGCAACGGCATGGATATTCACCAGCCGAATATCTATTGGTATTACTTCTGCGCGTACGACGATGCCGGCGATCTGCTGGTCGATGGCCGCTCGGTGAGTAGCGGCGATGAATTCGCGGAACTCCCCGCACGGAGTAGCCAGCTCGAATACATCTCGATCAGCGACGATTTAGGATTTCCGGGGCCGGTCGGATGGGACGGCGCGCACTTCGTTATCGGGATGGGCGGCCATCGCGACGACTTGGTTTACCGCGTGGCGCTCAGCGGTTCGACGGGTAAAATCATTGGCAAGACCCGCTTCACCGGGCCGCGGTATCGCAGGAGCTTTTACTATTCATTTTGGATTCAAGGGCCCACAATCATCGTTCCGTACAGCACGCACGCACATCACTATGGTGACGATCGGCTCGGCTTATTCGACTATCCCAAGGGTGGTAAGGTGAGGGCAGTCATCGCATCGTACGACGGTAACGTCGCCGTGAGCCTCGCGCGAAAGCATTAGCGACTCCGCCGCCCCACCCCCGCGAAACAGGTACGCCGAAAGCCTCGCAATAACTGACGCCTTAAGCGAAGAGATTGAGTTCTCTTCCGTTCCCTTGAATGGAGGTACTGCGTGAGTTGGACGCCTCGTTCCAGCCTTGATTCGGTCGAGGGCCTGATTTGGCTGCCGCGATTGTTCGCCAAAGCGCGTCGGGTCGCAGAATCGGGCGGGCGCTCGCGTCTCGTTGACGGATACTGCTACGGTAACAATGACGTCATGGACGGCAGGGTTCTACGCTTCTTGCGGACTGACGACGTCACGGTCTCCTCAATACTGCAAGATCACTCTGATGACGAGGCGGCGCGAATCATCGTAAAGCAGAGTGGCCGCACGCGCGAGGAGTGTCTGCAGTTCAGTCGAGATCTCGAACGTACACTTCGGAGTTTTCCGGTTATCGACGCCGATGAGGGGCTGTTGCCTCCCGGGATCAAGGCGACGGCTGTTCGCTTTTTTTACAATCGGCTGATGATGCCGGTCGTTTATATGATGTTTCAGAGGGCGGAGCGAAAGCGTTAGGGTGCTACGCCAGCATCGCCTCCGCCACGGCTCGGTCCGTGGTCCACGTGGCTCCTTCCTGCGTCTGTTGCGAGAGCACATCGTCCCCAAGCTCCGAGCGTAAAGCACCCATGATCCGAGCGAATTCCGCTTCCTCCGTGTAGTCGCGTAGTGCTTCCAATGTAGCGAGCCGCATGTCGACATAGCCTACAAGGCGTGCGGCAAGCAGTCGCGACTCCCTAAGCTCTCTCTCGTCGCCGATCCGGCGCAGCGCAGCAACCGCGGCGAGATGCTGGAGCGTGAACGCGAGATCCACCTCGAGTTGCAGCTCGCGAGTCAACGTAAGTGCCTCACGCGCTCGCACACGCGCTTTGTCAAACTCGCCAAGGGCGATGAGGTAGGCCGACATCACCGCTAAGCAGATTGCAATGCCGCTTTGAGAGCGCACGGCGCGCACGCCGGCCAGCGCTTGTTCTACGAGGCTCAACGCCAAGACTGAATCCCCAAAGCGAAATTCCATTTCCGCGAGTCCGCCGCAAAGATTTGCGGCTAGATAGTCGGCGCCCGTAGACCTGGCTAAGGCCAGAGCTTGCTCGAAAAGCTCCCGGGTTCCAGCTACATCCCCGGCGAATTCGCGAGACCACGCTAGACCCTGAATAATCGATGCCTGCAGCCTTCGGGCATTCAATGGTCGAGCATGAGCGAGCGCACTTTGTAGCAGCTCTTCTCCCTGCGCCGATCGTCCAAGCAGGACTAGGGCACGACCGCAGAGCCGCAGCGCATCGGCGAGAAGGAGCGTCTCGCCAAGACTCGAGAACTGGTCACGCGCTCGTTTTGCACCGGCGAAGCTTGCCTTATTTAGCGCAAGCGCTGCGTCGAGCTGTGCTTCCGCCAAGTTCAACTTCGCGGCAACGATAGGGGATGGCGTAGCTTCACCAGATGCCATCTGTATCCAGCGGCGTCCCTCTGCCGGAGCAGAATCGCTCCAAAACCGCCGCAATAGGCTCGCGAGCTGTTGACCAAGTGCGACGTCGTTCCGCGCACCGAGGCTCCACTCGAGGGCGGCGCGCCAGTTTTCAATCTCCGCTTCAATCGCACCGACCCATAGCAGATCGGGCGTCGTTTCGTAGTTATTGTCCAGACGCTCGCCGAGGGCGGCATAGGCCATCGCATGGGCGCGCGCCGTCGGCGTCAGTTCGTCGCATTCAACGAGTTTCTCATTGCTGTACTGGCGAATCGACTCGAAGAGTCGGAAGCGAGGCCCTTCTTCCGTGGCTTCAGGTTGAACGAGCGACTTATCGACGAGCGCGGCAAGCAGATCGAGCACGGCAAATTCATCGATCGCGTCATCTGAGCAAACGGCTTGCGCCAACTCTAGCGTGAAGCTGCCGGCGAAGACCGCCAGTTTACGAAAAAGCCGGCGCTCCGGGTCGGAAAGAAGATCGTAGCTCCAGTCGACTAGCGCGCGCATGGTCTGCTGGCGTGGCAGCGCGCTGCGATCGCCACCGGTCAGTACGCGAAAACGCTCGTTGAGCTTGCAGGCGAGCTGCTGCGGCGAGAGCACCTTCATCCGCGCGGCCGCCAGTTCGAGCGCGAGGGGAATGCCGTCGAGCCTGCGGCAGATCTCGGCGACGTGCGGCGCGTTCTCTTCCGTCAAGCTGAAGTGCTTGGTGCTCGACCGGGCACGGTCGACGAAGAGTTGCACCGCTCCGTAGTGCGACGCCCCTTCCGTGAAGAGCATACGCGAATCCAATGGAACGTCGAGCGAGGGTATCCGATACGCCTCTTCGCCCGAGATATTCAAGTATTCTCGACTCGTTGCCAGGATGCGCACCTCGGGGCACTCGCGCAAGATCGCCGCGCCAATGCGCCGCGCTTCTTCGATTACGTGCTCGCAGTTATCGAGAATGAGCAGCAATCGTTTGCGTTTGAGATACGCGAGCAGCGTGTCGAGGATCGGGCGATTGGGCTGCTCTTGCACGTTCAATGCTTGTGCGACGACCGTTGCTAGCAGCGTCGGATCGGAAATTGGTGCCAGCTCCGCCAGCCATACGCCGTCGCCCGAACCGTCGAGCAGCTCCGCGCCGACCTGAACAGCGCACCGCGTTTTCCCGGTACCACCCGTGCCCGTCAACGTGACGAGGCGCTGCTGCTCGGTCAGTCTCTTGATTTCGGCAACCACGCGATCGCGGCCGACGAACGTGCCGAGTTGAGCCGGTAAATTGTTCGATAGCCGGTCGAGCGAACGTAACGGTGGAAACGCCTCCGCCAGGTTGGGTGCAACCAGTTGAAAGACGTGCTCCGGCTGCGCAAGATCCTTGAGCCGATGTATGCCGAGATCGCGCAAGCTGCTTCGTGGCGGCATCTCATCTTGGAGTAACTCCGCCGCGGCGCCGGACAGCAGCACTTGACCGCCGTGTCCTATGGCAAGCAATCGCGCAACGCGGTTCACCGTCGGGCCGAAGTAGTCGGCGGCGCGTTCGTCGGCGGTGCCCAGATGTAGCGCCATACGTACTCGCAGACCGGCGACCGTCGAGAAGTCTTGCCTGGCCAGGGCGTGCTGCGCGTCGAGGGCCGCGCCGACCGCATCCCGCGCGTTTGCGAAGGCGGTGCAAAACGCATCGCCCATGGTTTTAAAGACGTATGCGCCCCGGGCGTCCATTGTCGCGCGCATAACCGCATCGTGGCGCGCAAGCGCTGCGGCCATCGCCTGGGAGTCGCGTTCCCAGCGCGCGGTGCTCCCTTCGATATCCGAAAACAGGAAGGTTACCGTACCGGTTGGGCGCGCCCCAGCCGTCGCTCCCGGTTTCACGCGGGTTGCCATGGTCCGGGTTTTTCGTCCTAGTCCTGGTCGCCTCCGCCGAGCATCTCCATGAGGGCTCGCCCATGCTGCGATGCTCTGTGCACGTGAGCACGTACCGCGGAGCGCGGCGGCCGCTTACAGGCGTTGTGGCCAACGCTCGGTTCTGCTCGACCGTAAGCGGTGGGAGGCGGTGCCCGGACTGCGACGAGAGACGACTCCTGCGCCGCGCGGCGCAATGGTCGTCGGGGACGCCTGCGTCGGGGACACGCCCGCTGCGTGAATCAAACCCGTTACGTCGCCACGAGCCATGGCCGCTTCGATGAGTGCGTGCACGTCTTGGCGAGAAGACGCATCGACGGCCGCTACCCTTACCTCGTATCCAACATTTCCCAGGATCTCAACAGCCGCACTAGCATTCTCTTTGCGTACATCGGCCAATAGAAGATGCTTGCCGGCCGATCTGGCGCGCGATCGCTTGGCCTATTTGACCGGCTCCAATGAGAACCACTACTTCGGTCAAGGTTTCTCCTGTATTAGTCAGCGTCGGGCCCTGCGGCTTGCCGTCGACCTTCCGCTTTCAACGATGGCAATATAAGTCACGGCGGTGGTCGGCGTCGCCCCCGCCTGGTTGGGTTGGCACGCTAGGTAGGGCCTGGGCCTTTACCCGTGCTTACCCGTGCGTACGACGATCCGCCGCCGCCTTTTGATCGATAGGATACGCGCACTATCGCGTACTGCGTCAGCTACTTAGCGAAACGACGTAACGCGGTGGCGATCTCAGACTCGGAGTAGCCGCGATGCGCGAGCGCCTGCAGAAACTGCGCGATTGTTTCGTGCAGCTTTCGGGCTCGCGTCGGTTTATCGCCAGCGCGCACGCCCGAAGCGACGCTGGTGCCGCGACGCCCGTTGGACGTAACCAAACCTTCCTCTTGCAGTTCGGCGTACGCACGCGCCACCGTATTGGGAGCAACGCCGAGATCGCCTGCCAATTGACGCACGGTGGGCAGCGCATCGCCCGCCCGCAGCTCGCCGCGTTCTATGAGGCTGCGGAGCTGATCCATGATCTGCTGAAACGGTGCCAGATCGGGATCGACCGCGAGGAGCAACTCCTTCAAGACGTAGAGTCGCCCAGACGACCGAGATAAACGGAATACAGGATTACCGACGCGCCCGACAGCGCCCAAGTCCACCACGAAACGCTCAGGAGCGTGCGCTGCAGCGGCAGCACCGCCGGCAGGTTGTAGTTCACGAAACTGATGAAGACCATGATGCTGCCCATCGCAATGACGGCGGTGATGCCAGCCTTTCGCGTGCGTGATCTGCGATCGCGCATCCGTTCAGATTGAAGGTGTTCACCGTATAGCTGTCTGGGCGCGCTGGCGATGCGCCAGGCGATCGCGGCCATGACGAGCGCGCAAATGCCGACGATCGTTGCGGCCGCGCGTTCCTGGTTAAGAATCACGTACGGAGTGAGCGGCAGCACCGATGCTGCGGCCAGAGCGACCCAAACGGTCGGGGCCACCTCGGCGGCAGGACGCGGAACCAGCAACGCGACCCTACGCCGACGCGCCCGCGCGTGTTCGTCCTGTAATAGATCGGCGAGCTGAAAACCCGCCAGGGCCAAGCATAGCAGGCTGTACCCAACGACCGGTGAGACGAGCTGGTAAACTACGAGCAACGCAATGACAAACGCAACGAACGCGGTGACGAAGAATGCGCGCGCATACGGCGGATCGCAACGGCGGTTCCGAATACCAAGAATCCCATACACGATTGTTGCCAGAAAGGCCACGGCGGCAACGGTGAGATTCTGATCGAAGCTTGTCAGGTGATGCATTGTACCAGTACATAACACAAACTATCCGTTTGTGTCAATGGTAGGTACAAAACCTGCGACCGTTCGGCCCCGACGGGCTTATCGCGGCGTGCTCGCGCATCCGGGCCGGAGCGAGGGTTCCCGTCCACGCCATTGGGAAGCGTTGCGAGGGCACACACCGGGCGTTAAACGCTCAACTTACGTGGGATAGTCGTGTGGTCCGGGAGAACGTCATAGCCGTTCATTCGTCAGTTTATATGGGAGGCGTTGCTCATGGTGAACCGGATCACGGACCTTGGCGCCTATACGCTTCGTTCTAAAGACTTGGCGCTTTCGCTTCGCTCAATCGCTTGCGTGTGCGCAATGAGCGCGATCGTAACGGCGTGCGGGGGCAGCCCCAGCACGTCGACCACCGGGAGCTGCAATAGCCCGCCGCAGCCCTTCGCCCAGCTACTTTACCCCATCCCCGGCTCCAAGAACGTCGAGACCAACGCCGGCGTACTCATCATCGGCGCGCGAAATGAGGATCCGGTCCCGTGGCTGACGTCGGGCGGGAGATTTCTTTATTATCCGAAACGGGTGCCGCTTCCAAGCCCACTGCCCCAACCGGAACTCACCCCGGCTCCAGGTACGACGCTGTATGCCGCGGCGCTGCGACCGCTCCAGCATAAAACACGATACTCCGTAAGCGTGACGCTGGTCTACGCTTACTGCGATCCGTTTGGTGCGCCCACGAAACTCGGGTCGTTCACTACGCAATAAGAGCCCTGTCGAACCTTTTTAGTCGCCGGTCCCTTTGCTGCTGTGCTCTCGTTGGCACTGCTGCCGCATTGTTCGCAGGCTGCAGCGGATCGCAGCCGCCGATCGGCGCGCCGGGCACTGCGCCCCAACGCGAACCGATTCTGAAAAGTGGCTCTTCGGCAACCGAAAAATCATTTCGAGTATTATACCGGTTCCGAGGGGGTCGCGACGGAGCTGGTCCGGGTGGGTCACTAATAGACGTGAGCGGCATGCTTTATGGCACGACTAGCGCCGGCGGACACCCGCATTGCGGTTATGGCGATGGCTGTGGAACGATTTATAGCCTCAGCACAACCGGCACCGAAACGGTGCTGCACCGCTTCGCCGGTGGTTCGGATGGCTGGGATCCGTTCGCAGGCTTGTTAGATGTGAACGGTACGCTGTACGGCACTACGCGGTACGGCGGAGGCTCAGGGTGTGCGGAGTACTTCGGGTGCGGTACCATCTATGCAACAAGCGCTGACGGTCACGAGAAAGTTGTCTTCGCTTTTGACAACTACGCCAATGGAACTCAACCTTTTGACGGCTTAGTCGGCGTTAACGGGACGCTCTACGGCACGACCTGGCATGGCGGCGCTTCGAACAACGGAACCGTATTCAGCCTCACCAAGACTGGTGTCGAAAAAGTCCTGCACAGTTTTGGTGATCCTCCCGATGGTGCGTTGCCATACGCTGGCCTGATCGATGTTAAGGGCACACTTTATGGCACGACGTGGGCCGGTGGTTCGGAATGCGGCTCACTCGGCTGCGGAACCGTCTTTAGCATAACAACGAGCGGCGCGGAGAAAGTCATCTACAGTTTTACCGGCGGTTCCGATGGCTCGTATCCTAGCGCTGGGCTGACCGCGGTCAACGGCCTAATGTACGGGACGACCTCGCCATTCCTGTGCTGCAGCCGCAGAACCGGCTGGGGAACTGTTTACCGCGTAAGCACCAGCGGAGTAGAGACGGTGCTACATCACTTCGGTCACGACTCGGACGGCGCCCTACCGGTCGCGGAGCTAACGAATGTACGCGGCACACTTTACGGAACCACGCGGCGAGGCGGTTTGGGGTCAGTCTGCGGCACAACTTCCGGCGAATACCCCGGCGGCTGCGGGACGATTTTTAGGATAACGACGAGCGGCAAGGAAAAGGTGCTTCACAGTTTCGAGGGCACCGACGGAGAGCTGCCAGGAACGAAGTTGTTGTACCTCAACGGCATGCTGTACGGAACTGCCGGGTCAGGCGGTCGCCTAAAATGCGGCCCTTATGGTTCCGGCTGCGGGACCGTCTTCGCCTTGACACAACAATAACTGCTACGCTCTGGAGAAGCTTAAGAGTGAATATAAATCCTCGCGTCTTGACGACCCTAGCGTTAATCGCTTTGTTGTCGGCTTGCGCGCAACAGCAGGCCGGGGCACCTTCTCATTTGGGTGTTGTACCATCTTCTTGGGATAACCCCAACGGTTTAGGTAAGAAATGCGGAGGCCAAAACGGCGTAAGGGTGCTGCCTTGTCCGGTCAAACTTACAAGCCAATCACCGAAGGTCACCGTTGAAGTAAGCGGACCTGGCGTCGTGAGCAGTGGCTACCTCGGATCCTGCTACGATGTTTGCTCCATTAGTCTAGTTCGCCACGGCAAACCGGTGAAGTGGCGTATCGTTTCGGGCCCGTCATGCGGGAAACTCGGGCTGCTTTTTCAGGGGATGAATCGCCACAACATACTCGTCGGGAACGCCGCCCTAACAATCGTGAACAGGAATTGTTAGTTTCACAATCTCCCCCGCGCGTCTGCCCCTCCGCCCGGCCTCGCGAATGCGAGGCCGTTGCGCTTAACGGCCTGGATTGGCGTGCGTAGGTCGCATTGCAGCTGCGCGCGCCTCGCATCGTGGGTCATTGCCCTCGGGCGTCTGCGCCACAAGCACTTTGCGATCCGCTTTTATCGCTTGCAGCCGGTTCCCGTGCCGCTCTAGCGACCGAAGGTCCCACCGGGCGACCGAAGCGCCATCCCGCCGCGCCTCTGTGCCTCTGCACGGCTTCGCGACACGAGGCCGCGCCGCGCGTAGCGGCTGGGATCGCGAAGAGCTTGACGGATCGGCAGTTCAGCAGAGGGAGGCGTCGTTTCGGCGGCTCTTAACCAACCGGTCCGCGGTCAAAGTGAACAGGCTATGATTCGCTCTTGGGCCTCGCTTGGCGAGTGGACGAGAGAACCATCGAATCAGCGTAAAGTTTTCCAGTTAGCACCTGGCCTTTAGCGGGGGGTCTCGCTCCTTAGCCGGAAGTAGCTAGCCGCCGGTCGGAGTTGCGCGTCGTGGGGGGAGATGAGGATTTCACCTTTTGCTCGCTATGCGATTAGCGGTTGCGTAGCGGCGGCGGCGCTCGCGGGGTGCGGTGGATCGCACCTGCCGTTCGGCGCGCCGGCTATGCTTTCGCAAGCCCGCTTGGTCGCTCCGAGCGTCAAACTCGGCAGATCGTGGATGGCGCCTGAAGCGAAGAGTGAAGATCTGCTCTACATATCCGATTATGACGGTGTTCACGTCTTCTCATATCCAAAAGGCCTGCACGTCGGGGATATTACCGGCTTCGTTTCACCCGCGGGCCTCTGCAGCAACAAAAAGGGCGATGTCTTTGTGACCGACACCCCGGCGTATCGTGTCTACGAATATGCGCACGGCAGCACGGAGCCCCTCAAAACACTGTATGACAATTCCGTCGACTTTGGTCCGTTCGACTGCTCAGTCGACCCCACAACAGGTAACGTCGCTGCCACAAACCTAGATTCCGGGTTTGTTGTCGTCTTTCCCAAGGCCGAGGAGAGACCGAAGGTCTACTACCCGCATACGATGCATCGAGTGTCCATGTACATGTGTGCCTATGACGACGAGGGCGACCTCTTCGTCGATCAGATTTATAATCGTGATGGCCGGCACGAATATATAGGCGAGCTTCGGAAAGTAACAAAGCAGTTTCAGGTTTACCTACTTGATCCGCGTATCACTCACCCAGGAGGTATCCAGTTCGACGGTAAGCACGTGGTCATCGAGGATTTGGATTCGCACATCGTTTACCGGCTTCGCTTTTCTGGCACCAAGGCGGCCGTCATCGGCAGCGCCTTGCTCGACGGTACACCATGGGTCGAGCAGTATTGGATCCAAGGCGAGACACTCATCGGTCCAGACGCGAACAGCACGGTCTACTTCTGGAAATATCCGCAAGGCGGTTCTCCCGTCAGCTCTGTTCAAAGGTTTACGCTAGACGTCGGTTCCACGGTAAGCCTTAGCCCCTAATGCCCCGGACGGCTATTAGCTCGGAGCGTTCAACAGATTTGGAGTCATCTATGATCTAAGGAAAGGATCCTAGCATGGAAGTTCTCACCGTTATCAACGTCGTGACCGATCATGGCGCAGACAACACCCCGCTCGTTGGTATTGAGAAGTCCGGAAAAGCGAACGTTAATAGCGGGACCGAGGCCTGCATTTCGTAGGTTGAGAAAGCGAAAGGCATCCGGCTTCGACTCTGGCGCTTCTGCAACGACGATTGGTACCAGATCGCGCGTGCCGTAAAACCAGAGTTGGCGCCGATCGCCGGCAGAGTCGAAGTTCTCATCTTCGATCTTGAAGGATGAGCCGGGAACAATCGCCGGATCGTAGACCTTTAGCGCTGCGAGGTCGTCGAGAATCCGATCGAGTTGTGCCCATGAGAGCGCACGCACCGCGCGGCGACCATCCTGCAAGCGATACGGGCCGCCCTCGCACGGAACAAAGCCGCCATCCTTGCGCGTGATGACCATAAGCGAATCGGTGTCGTCGTAACACACCTCGCCTTCTGCCTCGCGCACGAGATGCTCCGCCACGGATAATAAAAGGCGTGCCCCGGCCGTGACAAGCGATGCGATCGGAAACGAGCAGAGCGCGCTATGCCACTCGGGTCGATCGACGATCGCCTCGAACGTACGCAAACCGCGCACGGTGACGCGCGTGAAACGCAGCGGTGCGTCGGGATCGATATCCTCGGGCGTCGTCTCGACGAAGCACCCATACGCACCGCTGTTTGCGATCGTTTTGTAGCCGGTCGAACGCAGCTCTTCGTCGAGCTTATTGACGCTCTTGCGCTTGCGCAGATCGATCAGCCGCTGGAACGGATTGGACGCGGCGGGATCGATGAGATCTTCGCCGCGGAACTTCACCGGCTGCAAGGTGCTTTGCTCGCCCTCAGGGCGCAGGCGCCACGCGCGGACGACCCGAGGGCGCGCCGTGCCCGCGAACGCAGCGACGGGCAAGGTCGGGGCCGGCGAACCACAGCGATTCCGTGGACGTGAGCGGGCCGATCGTGACCAGACGGTGCGAGGCAGGATCGTTGTCGCTCTCCGGCACGTCGGTGGCGGCCTCTTTGCGCGCGCCCTGCATAGACGGCCGATCGTTGGCGCAAAAGAACGCCAGCACGTCGTCGGTCGTGAGGTCCGGATCGCCGAGCGCACCTTGCACCATATCGGTGATCCGGTCGAGGTTACCGTCGGCGCGGCCGGTCGGCGGTCGTCGAAGGTTTGCCCGCATCAGCCTTGCCGGTACGTCGGCGAACTCTCCGGCCCGTTGCCAGCGCTTGCGCTTCGGATCGAAGACCATGTCGGGTACGATCTTGCCGCCGCACTCGTCCAATGCGTTCCAATAGGGCGCCTGCGCGCTGAGTTGCTCATCATAGAGGCGCGCGGCCTCGTCGGCGATCATTCGGCGACGAGAGACGTACGGCGAGGGAATCGTCGGCCGCGCCGGGAGGTGTGCGCCGTTCGGATCGACGAGCGCAAAGAAGGCCAGCCGAGGCCACAGCGTTGGATCGAGTAGACGCCGTGGTTCGCAGACCGCTGCAGGCAACGATCCACGGCGCAGCGCCGACGTGAACCGCGCGCGGGGCGAGGCGATCAGCGAGGGGCATCGCCGCAATCGCCGCTGGGCGCGCGAGCATCCGGGCCAACGCGACGAGGACTGGTTCAAGCGCGAGATCGCGCCGAAGCTCGACGGCTTCTCGCTCAAGGAGATCGCGGCGGCGACCGGCTTGTCGCTCGCGGCGTGCTCGCGTATTCGCGCAGGTGTAAAGGTGCCGCATCCGCGACACTGGGGGGCTCTGCTGAGCATGCTCGGCGGGGTGGCAAGCTCGTAGCACGAAGGTCAGCCCATGGCCATGCAGGCAGAGCCGGGACACGCGGCTCGCCCGACCGGTGCGGTCACGTTTCTGTTTTCGGATATCGAAGGCAGCACTTCACGATGGGAAGATGCGCCCGAAGCGATGGAAGCTGCATTAGCTCGCCATGACGTGCTGCTGCGCAGTGCAATCGAAGCTCATGCCGGGTATGTCTTCAAGACCGTCGGTGACGAATTCTGCGCGACCTTTCAAACCGCCGCCGATGCCATCGCTGCGGCGCTGGACGCGCAACTGGCGCTGGCGGCTGAAGACTTCTCGGCGGTCGAAGGATTGCGCGTGCGTATGGCGCTGCACACCGGCCACAGCGCCGAGCGCGACGGCGACTACTTCGGCCCAACGGTCAATCGCGTGGCGCGATTACTCGCCGTCGGCAACGGCGGACAGGTGCTCCTCTCGGGCGCTTGCGTGGAACTAGTCCAAGGCGAGCTGCCCGCACAGTGCAGTCTGCGCGATCTCGGAGAGCACCGTCTCAAAGACCTCGCGCAGCCTGAGCGCATCCACCAGCTGCTCGCACCAGACCTCGTTGCCGACTTCGCGCCGCTGCGCTCGCTCGAACATCTCTCGAACAATCTGCCGGCGCAGGTTTCGTCCTTCATCGGCCGCGAGGCCGAAATCGCCGAAATCACTGCGCTGATCGAACAGCATCGTCTCGTAACGCTCGTCGGCTCGGGCGGCGTCGGCAAGACGCGCCTCTCCTTACACGTGGCGGCCGATCTCGTTGACCAAGTCCGCGATGGCGTGTGGTTCGTTGAACTCGCGCCACTGAGTAGCGGCGACTATATTCCCACGACCGTCGCGTCGGCGCTCGGCATCACGCTCCCGTCCGAAGGCGATCTCGTCGAGAATCTCGCGCGAGCGCTCAAAGGCAAAGAGCAGCTGCTGGTCTTCGACAACTGCGAGCATCTGGTCGAGCCGGCCGCTCATGTCATCTCCACGATTCTGCACGCTGCGCCGAAGGTCAAGGTGCTAGCATCGAGCCGTCAAGGGCTGGGAGTTGCGGGAGAAGCGGCCTATCAGGTGCCCACGCTCGACATTCCCACGGGCGTCGCGCTCTTTGCCGAACGCGCACGTGCCGCCAATTCCACATTTGCGCTCACCGATGAAAATGCCTCAATCGTGGCCGAGATCAGTCAGCGGCTCGACGGCATTCCGCTGGCGATTGAGCTGGCCGCTGCACGAGTAAAGGTCTTGACCATACCCAACCTCGCGCAGCACCTCAACGAGCGCTTTCGTATTCTTACCAGCGGCGGGCGCGACGTGCTCCCGCGCCAACAGACGCTGCGCGCGACAATTGACTGGAGCTACGATCTCCTCACGCCGCAGGAGCAGCTGCTGTTCAATCGCGTAGGAATCTTTGCCGGCGGCTTCGGTTTGGATGCCGTGACCAACGTCTGCGCCGGCGCGGGCCTCGAAGATATCGACATTTTGGATTTGCTAGCTTCGCTGACCGATAAGTCGCTGATCATTGCCGATACCAGCGGCGAGCGCGAACGCTATCGCTTGCTCGAATCCACTGCCACCTATGCGCTCGAGAAACTGGACGCGTCAGGCGAGCGCGAGTCGTTGGCCCGCCGCCATGCCGAGTATTTCCGCGAGCGAGCTTGCGCCGCCGACGAACGCTACGGCATGGGTTCAATGTTTGCATTGCTCGCTGAGGTAGAGCTCGAGCTCGACAACGACCGAGCGGCACTGTCGTGGGCGCTCAAGCACGGTAACAATGCCGCCCTGGGGGGAGCCATCGCCAGCGCACTGCAGTCGCTTTGGGCTCACGCCGGCCTTGCTGTCGAGGGGCGCTACTGGATCGACCTTGCGCTCCAACGTGTGACCGAAGCCGAGCAACCGCAACTCGCGGCGCACCTATGGCTAGCGTCTGCCTATCTTTTATCCGGCCAGCGCATGCACGACGCGGCCGAGCGGGCGATGCAGCTGTATGCGTCGGTGGACGACGCCCACGGGGTTGCTCGTGCGCAGCGGAATCTTGCTTTGGCGCTTTATCAAATGGGGCGACTCGATGAAGCGAAGGCGATGAACGAGCAGGCACTCGAGAGGGCGCGGGCGAGCGGGGACGCGAGGAATGCGGCAAGCTGTCTCACCGGGCAGGCGACCATCGAGCGGACTCGCGGCGACATTCACGCCGCGCGCGAGCTCCACGCGCGGGCGCTGCTAGCCTACAGGGCGTTTGGAGATGAGGTGGGGGAAGCAATCGTGCTGAATAGTCTGGGGGAACTGGAATTTGCGGACGGGCATCCCGAGCAGGCCTTGCGCGCCATGAACGAAGCGCTCGAGATCTTTGTGCGCGGGAAGAACGCAACGCACGTCGCCATAAGCCACGGCAACAGCGCCGCGTATCGCATTGCGCTTGGCGATCTCGGCGCAGCCCGCGACTCGGCGCGCGAGGGATTGCGCATAGGGCGGCAAGTACGGCACGAACCACTCATCGCCATTGCACCACAGCATCTTGCGCTGATCGCCGGGCTGAGCGGCGACGCGCGGCTCGCCGCGCGTCTGCTCGGCTACGTGGACGCGCAGTTCACCGCGCTGGGCATGCAACGCGAACTCACGGAGCAATGGGGCCACGACAAGCTCATTGCCACGCTGCGCGAGCAACTAAGCGAAGACGAGATCGCACAACTGGCATCCGAAGGCGCAGTCTGGTCCGAAGATGAGGCCGTCGAAGAAGCGCTGAAAGTTTAGCCCCCCGCGCCCGCGAGGCCGCATCGCGCTGGGATGCGTCGCAGCTTAGCGGCTTAGAGACTCGGAGCTGCGCAGCCCGGCGCCGATCGCGCGCGTTTGCAGCCTCGCAGCGTGGAGCCTTGCGGCTCGCAGCGTGCTCGCAGTCTCGCGGCGTTGTTCCTGGAGGCCTGGCGCTTAAGATCGCGGCGGCTAGGATCGCGCAGCAGCTGAGCCGGCCCGCCGGGCGGGTGCACAATTGTGCAGCTTAACTCCCTTTATGCGGCGGTGCGGGCATAGAGGAACGAGCCGAAACGCCGCACCCTGGACGCAGCTCGCCGATCGCCGGCCATTGCCACAAAACCCTTATACAATAAAATACAATAAGCACTTTTTGCATCGCAGCTCGCGGCTCACGCATCGCGCGCTTTTTGCATTCGCGTTTGCAAAAACTCGGCAACGTCGAAAAAGCTATATGGCGTATGGCTTTTTTAGCATCCGGCCACGATGCATGCCCGCGTGCGATGCATCGGGACGCAACAAAGCGTCGCGATCGCGAAGCCGTGCAGAGGGGCAGAGGCTCACGTAAGTTTACGGGAGGAGGGGCGGAAAGTACGCGATTCCCACGGTGTATGCAAGCCTTTGCTAATCATCTTGCCTGACGGCTGTAGCGAATCCGGCCGAAATTCAAGTATGGCAGGCCTGAGTCCCGAACATCCCTGCAGGCCCTCGTCGGAGACATACAGCCAACCATTTTTGCCGATCGAGAGCCCCCCGGGCCCGTCGATCTCATCCGTGATGGTCCTGTATGGGTGGTTTTGACCGGCGCGATACTCTTCCACATTGCATGGAGGGCTATCGTTCGCTACGTAGAGCGTGTCTTTAGCGTCCACGGTGATCCCAGTCGGCCACACGACTCCATCGGTAATCGTTCTTGTGGGAGACTTGCGACCTGGCGGATACACTTGGACGTTCGTTGTCCCATACAGCACGTGGTTCCCAACATAGAGATTGCCATGGTGATCGATAGCGATCCCTATAGGATACGTCAGGCCCTTCGTTATTGTCATGTGCGGTTCTGTGGAGCCCTTCAAGTATTCCGTCACCGTTGGAGCGCCGCCATTGTTGGTCACCCAAAGATTTCCTTGGCCATCGATCGTGCAGAAGGCGGGCTGATCGAGGCCATCTGTTATTGTCTTGAACGGCTTGGTTTTACCAGCGGCATACTCCGAAATCCAGCCTGAAAATCGCAGGCCTTCGGGGAGCCGGGACCATTATGAGAGGGTGGACAGATGGGAATACGTAGGTTCAGCTTGCTTTTTGGGTTGGCGGTGCTAGCTTTGCCACTTGTTACTACCGCACGCCAAGATTCCGGCGCGCTGATTGCGCAAGCACTACCGAGCTATTTCCCGCTCGCGACATCCACTCCGCTGCAAATCACGAACAGCGAGAACCCGGAGTTTACCGGGGTTCCCGCATGGCTCTTTACCGCGACAAACGGCTGCACGGATGAAGGAACTGGTTCCATTTTCGGTATTGTGAATAGCGATGACTCGACAATTCTTGGAGTCAACTGCGGGACCGGAATCGGAGCCCATTCTGGAGTGTTCGTGCATGGCCTGATGTCTGACGGTATCGAAAACGACGCCTTGCCGACACCTTCCGCGTCACCGGCCCCTCAAGTTGAGCCGATATGCGGCGCGTACAGCGTCCAGGAGCAGGTATGCCAAGGCTATATCGCGCCCACGTACACAATGTCTGGAGCTGCCGCAACATCTTCGTTTTCACTGCGTCTATGGCAATGTGACGGCATCAAGCGCCAGCGAAACGTTGACCTTAACAAACTCGGCGGTCTTTGAAACGGCACCCGTCGAGGTTTCTGGCGTTGATCTCACAGCGGGGACGGTGATGCCGACTACGAGCTTTAGCGCTGTAGGAACATCCTCAATAACCTTTTTCGGCAACTTCTGCGCACTCGTATTATGTTCACATTTGCGGATTTTAGCATCCAGCAGCCATCGCCAGGAATCCCGCCCGTTTCTTTGCGTTCAGTAACCATCGGATTAACGCCGAGGATTGGACAAGTCGCGCGCTTTTCAGTAGTATACGGATGCATCCCACTCAGCCATGCATCGCGGCCCTATGAAAAAAAGCTAGACACCATATAGCTTTTTCGAAGTTACCGCGTTTTTGCAAACGCGAATGCAAAACGAGCGACGATCGAGACACAGCGCGCGAGGCGCGAAAACCTTTATTCTATCAAGCTTTTTGCGCTCGGGCCCGGCGGGACGAGCTACGAGGGAGGGGGCCCGGTTTTAGCTCGTTCCTCTATGCCCTTTACGCAGCTGTGCGGGAAAGGAGCCGAAGCCGCCAAGACGAGACAAGCCCGGCGCCTGGTTGCCTAGCCCCAAGCGATCGAAGCCGGGGCTAACGCCGCCAGGCTGGCCACGCCGCTAAGCGATCCACGCCGC